>Ga0181520_10004947_pt1 | contig 21759 bp, 22 predicted proteins | sample PEATcosm2014_Bin_29_FD_132451 | JGI IMG/M metagenome (GOLD analysis project Ga0181520, IMG submission 132451) | Peatland microbial communities from MTU Mesocosm Facility, Houghton, MI, USA - PEATcosm2014_Bin02_30_metaG | ecosystem: Environmental > Terrestrial > Soil > Wetlands > Peat | place... | reverse complement strand
CACTTACCCCGATTCCCAATCAAACCCAAACGGCCCCGATGGGATAAGCCTCCAGCCTCGTCAACCGCAATCGCGAGCCGCGACGATTCCCGTAGAGCGGGCCTCCGGCCTGAGGGGCGCCCTCTGGGCCGGGGCGTCCCCGCCAGCGTTCCTCCGGCCGACGCGCTTCGAAGGTCGGATTGCAAAAAAGCAAATTGGTTGCAGCCGGCGAAGCGCCGGCGCTTTCGCCTGCCAGCCAACTTCCAAGGCCGGAGGCCCGCCGATCTTAATCCGACGGCGCGTAGTAGCCGCGGCGCCAGAAAGCCTTCAACGGCGGCAGACCGCGCGGGGGAACCACCTTGACCTGCACGGCATGATAGCGGCCGTCCCGCTGCTTGTTGGTGGGCGAGTAGCCCAGGATGTAGCGGTTGCGCAGCTCGATGCCGATCTTCGCCGTGATATCCGGCAGATCGTTGGCGGCCGCCGGCAGCATACGGCCTCCGGACTGTTCCACCATCCCGGCCATGTATCGCGGCCCTTCGAATTCCTCCCGCGACGATCCTCCTCCAAAGACGCCGATGGCGTAAATCAGGACGTCGCTTTCGCGAACCAGGTTGCGCAGTTCGCGATCGTTATAGCGGCTGTTGTTCTCGCCTCCATCGGAGATGATCAGCAGCGCCTTACGGGTCAGCTTGGATTTCTTCATCTCATGCAAGCCGAGCACCACGGCGTCCAGCAGGGCGGTGCTGCCTTTGGAGACGGTGAACGTGATCTGGCTCTGGATTGCGCCGGTATCCTGCGTCAAGGGCGTCACCAGGCGAGGCCGGTCGTCGAACAGGATGAGGAGGAACTCGTCTTCGGGATTGGCGAGGCGGAAGAATTCCCTGGCCGCCATGCGCGACAGGCCCAGCTTGGAGCCCATGCTCCCGCTGACGTCGAATGCCAGCCCCACGGCCACCGGTTCGTCATCCATGGCGAAGTGCGTGATGGTCTGCTCGACGTTGTTCTCGAGCACGCGGAAGTTTTCCTTTTCGAGGCCGGTCACCGGGCGGTTCATGGGATCGCATACGGTGACGGGCACCAGCACCAGGTTGGCATCCACGCGCAGATTGGGCTGCCGGCGCTCCTCGGGGGCGTCGGGCGGTTTCTGGCGGGGATCGACGGCTACCTGCCCGCCGCCCATGGACGCGGTAAGGACGACGCACAACCCCAACCCGGCCAAACTCCGCGCAACCCGCATGAACGACCCCGCAAAGGTATTGTACCTGGGCTCAAGGAGGAGATGCGCGCCGCGTCGGTCGCGTTGCGGCGAAACATCCAGTGCAATTTGTGGAACAGCCGGAGCGCTTGTGTGGGGCCAAGCCTTCGGGCTTGCCGTCGGCTTATGCCCGGCGTCTCGCAGCGGCCGGAAGAACGCCGGCTAAGCCGGCGGCTGGCCCGAAGGCCTGACCCCACTTTCATGTCGCACACCTGCGCGGCGCATCCGTGGCGCGCGAAATCGGGTACAATCGAATTTAGCGGAGGTGGGTCTTCTCGAGTAGCGGACGAGCCGTCGCGAAATTCGGTTCTTTGGCGGTTAGATCAGCCTCCCACGCCCTTTTTTCCCTCTTTTTCCCCGACGAGTGCCGCATCTGCGGTCAACCCCTGCGCGAAGTCGCGCGCTTCCCCGTGTGCCGGAGCTGCTTGAGCGAGGCGCGGCCCCTGAGCGCGGAGTACTTTTGCGTGAGCTGCCGGACGCCATTCCGGAACCATTTCCCGCTCGATTTCGAAGGCCGCTGCGCGCTCTGCCGCGCCGGCCTTCGCGGTTTTGACGCGGCTTACTGTTACGGGGCTTACGAGGGCTTGCTGCGGGATTTGATCCACCTCTATAAGTACGGGCGAATCAAGACGCTGGCGCGGCCGCTCGGCGATCTGCTGGCGTCGGCGCTGCCGCTCGACGAGCGATTCGACCTGATTGCCCCCGCGCCGCTGCACTGGATCAGGCAGTGGCGGAGGGGCTTCAACCAATCCGAGTTGCTGGCGCGGGAAATTGCGCGGCGTACCGGGATTCCGCTGGCGCGGCCCCTGGCGCGCGTGCGCCATACGCCCGCGCAGGCGGGGCTGAGCAATACCGCCCGGCGCCACAACGTGGCCGGCGCCTTCCGCTGCCGGCGCGGAGCGCGGCTGGTGGCCGGGAAGCGCATTCTTCTCATCGACGATGTGATGACCACCGGCTCCACCGGGGCCGCCTGCGCGCTGGCGTTGAAACGCGCCGGCGCGGAGCGCGTCGCGCTGCTCACCATAGCCCGCGTGGACCGGCGCATGAATCCGTCCCGTTTGGCGCCTATCGAGACAGGGGGAAACCGCTGAATGGCCGCCGACCGCATGCAAAGACCGGTCCTGGTGCTCAACGCCAGTTATGAGCCGATTAACATCTGCGCCGCGCGTCGCGCGCTGGTGCTGGTGCTGAAGGGCGTGGCGTCGGCGGAGGAGGAATCCTCGAGCGCGGTGCATTCCGCCCGCGCGGCCGTGCGGCTGCCCTCCGTGATCCGCCTGCTCGAGTACCGCCGCATTCCCCACCAGACGCGCGCCCTCTCGCGAAAGAACATCCTCATGCGCGATCGCTACACCTGCCAGTATTGCCACCGTACTCTGCCTTCGGGGGAGCTGACCCTGGATCACGTGATCCCGCGCTCGCGCGCCGGCGAATCGGCTTGGGAAAATCTGGTGGCCTGCTGCCATCTGTGCAACAACCGCAAGGGCAGCCGCACCCCCGAAGAGGCGGGCATGAAGCTGGCCCGCCAGCCTCGGCCGTTCAGCCTGCACACCAGCCGGCACCTCATGCGCATACTGGGCAAGAGCGACGCCCAGTGGCGCAAGTACTTGTTCTATTAGAATTAGACGGCGGGAATGGCTTGAAGTTCGGAAAAACCGCTTGGCTGGGGTTTCTATATTTTTTGGGTGAGATCTCCGCGCCTTGCGGCCACCATTCATGTGGAGTCGTTCACTACCCAGCCCGGAGGGCGAAACATCATAGCCCACGGCGCAAGCCGTCGGGAACAGGTCGGCCAGCCGCCTAGCCCCGGAACGGGGCGTAAGTCCATGCATCGCGGCGCAACAAGAGCACCATCGCCGAGTGTCGTTCCAAGAGGAATTCCTGTCATTCCCGAGGAAGCATGGCATCGCATACGACACGCGCGCGGCCTCTGGGGCTAAGAACAGCCTTTCGCCCCGTTCCGGGGCTCGAATGCCCACGTGCTATTCCACACGGCTCACGCCGTGGGCTAGCTTCCTTCGCCCTCCGGGCTTCGAGAATGTACAAACTCCGGTGGCAGGCGAAAGCGCCTGCCCCACCGTGTCTCTTTTCAGCCCTTCTTCAGCGCTGCCAGCACCCGCTCCGGGGTCATCGGCAATTGCAACATGCGCGCGCCCACCGCGTCGTAAATCGCATTGGCCAGCACCGCGCCAATGTTGATGATGGGCGGCTCGCCGCAACTCTGAGACGCCATGTCCGGGTTGTCGATCAGCACCGTTTCAATCTTCGGCAGCCAGGAGAACCGCGGCAGCGCGTAGCTGTCGAAGTTCTTGTGGAGCACGGCCCCATCCTTGAAGCGCACCTCTTCGGAGAGCGCGTACCCCAGCCCCATGGTGATGCTGCCTTCCATCTGCTGGCGCGTTCCCTCCGGGCTCACCGTCACGCCCTGGTCCTGCGCCAGAACCACGCGCTTCACCTGCACGCTCCCGCTGGTCTTGCTCACCGCCACTTCGGCGCACATGGCCGTGTAGGTTCCGGAGTAGAATCCGCACGATACGCCCACGCCGCGGCCGCTGGGCGCCTTGCCGGGCTTCCAGCCGAACTTGTCCGCCGCCGTCTGCAGCACGCCGATCATGCGCTTGTCGCTCAAGTGCTTCAGCCGGAACTGCACCGGGTCCACGCCCGCCTTGGCGGCCAGGGCATCGATGTGCGACTCGCGGGCGAAAGTATTGCTGTTCACTGATGGCGCGCGCCACGGCCCCACGTCGAACGGATGCATGCCGGGAGGGTTGCCGCCCATCCAGCCGCCGGCCGAAGTGGTGCGATGGTGCGGAATGTCGTAGAAGTGCGCGGCGCCGCGGTCGCCCGCGCCGGTTACCTGGAAGCTCCAGAAGGCGATCCGCCCCTCGGCCGTCAGCCCGGCGCGGACCTTCATCACCGCCGCCGGACGAAACGGATCGTAGAAGAACTCCTCCGCGCGGTCCCAGACCACCTGCACGGGTTTGCCCGTGATCTTCGCCAGGCGCGCGGCCTCGACGGCCTGCGGGGCCGCCGTCTTGCCCCCGAAACCGCCGCCCACGTAAGGCGTAATCACGCGCACGTTTTCCTGTGGGAAGCCCAGGGCCGCCGCCACCGCCGGCTTCACCTGGAAGGGCGCCTGGGTGCTGGCCCATACCGTGACTTTGCCGTTTTCGATGTTGACCGTGGCCGAGTGCGTCTCCATGGCCGCGTGCGCCACGTAGCTGTTGAGGTAAGTGGCTTCCACCACGCTGGCCGCGGTCTTCTCGCCTTCCGCCAGGCTGCCCCCCTGGCCCACCACCTGCGGCGGCGGACCGTTCTGCAACAGGTGCTCGAAGATGGTCTTATCGTCCGGACCGGCGGGGGCTGCGTTGAACTGCGCCTTGATCAGGCCAAGCGCCTTGTCGGCCACGTCGCGCCGTTCATGCAGCACGGCGACCATGTCGCGGTCCTTTACCACCCGCACGCCCGGAATCCTCTCCGCGGCGCTCGAATCCACGTCCGCCAGCGTGGCGCCGTGCGCCGGCGGCCGCACAACCCGCGCGTGCAGCAAGCCGGGCAGCAGTATGTCGCCCGAGTACTTCCCTTTCCCGGACACTTTGTCGCGCCCGTCCTTGCGCAGCGGGGATTGCCCGATCACCGAAAACGCACCCACGTTCTTCTGCGGGAAGTTCGGCAGATGCCGCTCGATGCGCTTGCCTTCCACCAGTTGCGCGTAGGTCACGCGTTTGGCGGGCGCCGCCGGGTCCGTCACTACGCCGTCCTTGGTGCGCAGCCGCTCGGCCGGAACTCCCAGGCGCTCGGCGGCCATTTGCACCAGCACCGCCCGGGCTTCCGCGGCCGCCCGGCGCAGTTGCGGGCCGAACTGCCAGATGTTCATCGAGCCGAAGGTGCCCATGTCGTAGGGGCACACGTCGGTATCGCCCAGGATCATCTCGACCCGGTCGAAGGGCACGTCGAGCTCTTCGGCCACCAGTTGGGCCAGCGAGGTCATCGCGCCCTGCCCCAGCTCGACCTTGCCGGACATCCCGGTCACGCGGCCGTCCGGGCCGATCCTGAGGAGAGCGTTGAAGTCAGCGGGGGCGCCGCCGCCGCGGCCGGGCATGGGCAGGCGCCCCGGCTCCTGCGCGTCAAGCGAGAAGAACACGGTCAGTCCCGCGCCCGCCGCGGAAAGGAATTCCCGCCGGCTCGGGGCCTCGATTCGCCTGGTTTGCTCCGGTCTCATTATGCGCCTCCCGTTCTCGCGCCGGCGGCTTCCTGGATGGCATCCACTATGCGCGTCTGGGAGCCGCACCGGCACAGGTTGTCCTCCATGTGTTTGAGAATCTGCGCGCGCGTGGGCCGCGCCGTGCGCAGCAGCAGCGCGTAGGCGTTCATGATCATGCCCGGCGTACAGTAACCGCACTGAAAAGCGCTGTGTTTGAGGAAGGCGTCCTGGAGCGGGCTCAGCTTCCCGCCCTGGCCCAAGCCTTCGATGGTAGTGACCGACTTTCCGGCCACTTCCTTGACCGGAGTCACGCAGGACCGCACCGCCTGCCGGTCCACAATCACCGTGCAGGCGCCGCACAAAGCCTCGCCGCAGCCGAACTTCGTGCCCGTCAGCCCGAGGTCTTCGCGCAGCACCCAGAGCAGCATGCGCTCGTCGTCCACCGTGGCGTGCGCGGGTTTGCCGTTGAGCGTGAAGGAAACAGTTCGCTCCATCGAAACCTCCCGAATGGAATCCGATTACCGTTATAGCTCTTTTCGGAGGGGCGGACCCCCTGGTCCGCGATCATAAAGACAAAGTCCAAGTTCACCGCGGTGAAGGCGCCCGAGCATGTCCCTACTGGCCCTCTTCTTGCTCCGGCTTCTTGTGCTTCGGCTTGGCTCGCCGGACTTTCGGCTGGATGGGTTTGGACGCGGGAATCCGGCCCACCCGTTCCCGGGCGATGGCCTTTACCTCGGTCGCCAGGTCAAACGGTTTCTTCTTCCGGGCCAAGCATCCTCCGCACCGCGTCGGCCAGCATTTCGGGGGTGAAGGGTTTCGGCAGGAACGCGACGCGCCCCTGCCCGGCGGCTTGTATTTCGCTCATATCCACCGGATAGCCGCTGGCGGCGATCACGCGCAAACCCGGCGCGGCGCGCAGAGCCCGCAACGCCAACTCGTTCAGGCTCAAGCCCGGCATGGTGGCGTCCAGCACCGCCACCGCGAAGCCCTCGGGGTCCGCTTCAATCCGCGCCCAGGCTCCTTCCGTGCCGCCGGCCGTCTCCACCTCATATCCCAGGCGGCCCAGATAGACGCTCATCATCTTCAGCAGGGCCGGTTCGTCGTCCACGATGAGGATTCGTCCTGGTCCTTTGCCCATGGCCGCCGGTTGTATGATCGCCCTATGAGATTCTATACCGAATATTTGACCTTTAAGACCGCTAAGCACCGGGAGTACATCAATATAACGCCGCAAGTGGAAGCAATGTTACACAAGAGCGGCATTCAGGACGGAATGGTACTGGTTTCCGCCATGCACATCACCGCCGGAATCTGGGTCAACGACGCCGAAGACGGCCTCATCGCCGATATCGACGATTGGCTCGAGAAGCTGGCCCCGTTCCGCCAGGATTACCGCCATCATCGAACCGGGGAAACCAACGGCGATTCGCACCTGAAAAGCCTTTTGGTGCACCACGAAGTGATTATTCCGGTCACCAAGGGGCGCCTGGATTTTGGTCCCTGGCAGCAGGTTTATTACGCCGAATTCGACGGCCGGCGCCCCAAACGCGTCATCATTAAGGCCATGGGCGAGTAGTTTTGAAAGGGAATCGCCCGCCGTGGCATTTCCAGGGTGACCGGGCGGGAACAACGCGTTACGGGCCGCCGTCAAAGGAGATTAAGATGCGCATTTTAGTACTATTGCTTCCGGCCGTCATGGCATTTTGTGCGGATTTGCCTGTCAAACAGGTGGTCCTTTACAAGCACGGCGTGGGATTCTTCGAGCGCTCCGGGAGACTGGCCGCCGGCGAATCCGCCCGCCTCGATTTTGACGCGGCGGAGATGAACGACGTGCTCAAATCGCTGACCATTTCCGAGCAGGGCGGCGGCCGGATTTCGGGCCTGCGCTACGATTCCCTGGACCCGCTCAGCCGCAAACTTTCCGAATTCCCCTTCCAGATCGGCGTGGCGCAGCCGCTCAGCGGCATGTTGGACCAGCTCAAAGGCGCCCGCCTGGAGATGAAATTCGGGGCCGAAAGCGTGGCCGGGGCCATCGTCACCGGCCGCATGGTGCAGGGAACCGACAAGCAGACCGAGCGCGAACAATTGACCCTGCTGCTCGACGACGGCGAGATGCACACCTTCGACCTGGGGGCGGCCACCGGCCTGCATTTCTCCGACGCCAAACTCCAGGAGCAGTTCAAGGAATATCTGGCCGCGCTTTCCGCCGCGCGCTCCAAGGAGAAGCGCAGCGTCTACATCGATTCCACCGATGCCCGCGCGCGCGACGTCACGGCCAGTTATATGATTCCGGCGGCGGTGTGGAAATCGAGCTACCGCTTGATTTTCGGCGCGAGCGGAGCGCCCACTCTCGAAGGCTGGGCGATTGTCGACAACGCCACCGGCGAGGATTGGACCAACGTGGCGCTCTCGCTGGTTTCCGGCCGGCCCATTTCGTTCGTCAGCCAGCTCTATGCGCCACGCTATGTCGACCGGCCCGCGGCCGAACTGGCCGACGACACCGCCGCGCGGCCGGTGGTGCATGAAGGCGCCTTCGGCAACTTCAGGACAAACGGCGGACAGGACTTTCAGGTTGCCGGCGGGGGTGGCGGCGGCGGTCGCGGCAGTGGCGGCTTTGTCGTCAACGGCTCTGTCTCCGGCAGTATGGGGGCTTTAGCGATGCCCGCTCCCCCGCCGTATCCAGCGTCACCAGCTCCGATGGCAGAAGCGATGGGGATAACGAGCCGTAGCGACCGGTTCGAACGGGCGGCCGCCCCCAGCACCATCGTCTCCGGCGCCTCGGCCGGCGAGTTGGGCGAGCTCTTCGAGTACCGCATCGCCCAGCCGGTCACCATCCGCAAGAGCGAATCGGCCATGTTGCCGTTCCTTCAGCAGCCCATCGAAGGCCGCAAGCTGCTCATCTACTCCGACCATTCCTCGCAGCATCCCACCAACGCCGCCGAGCTGACCAACAACAGCGGCAAGACGCTCGATGGCGGCCCCATCACGGTCTACGACGGCGGCGCCTATGGCGGCGAAGCCCTCATGGAGACCCTCAAGGCCGGCGACAAACGGCTCATCAGCTACGCGGTGGACCTGGGAACGCGCATCACCGAGGCGTTCGGCAGCACGGCCGCCCTGGTGCGCGAGTTTCACGCCAACCGCGGCATTCTGACTACCAAAATGGCCGCCGAGGAAACCCGCACATACACCATTCGCAACATCGATCAAAAGGCCAAGACCCTGATCCTCGAGCACCCGCTGCGGCCCCAGTACATTTTGCTCAACCAGAAACCGGCCGAAAAGACCGCCTCGGCCTACCGTTTCGAAATTCCGCTCGCGGCCGGCGCCTCGCAGGAGTACGCCGTCGCCGAAGAGCGCGTTTACGATCAAACCTATGCGGTGACGAACCTGACCCCCGATGTTTTGCTGGAATATGTGCGCAACCGCAACCTCAGCGATGCCGGACGCCGCGAGTTGCAGCGCATCGCCGACCAGCAATCGCAGATCGCCCAAACCGACCGGTCCCTGTCCGATATCGCCGGCCAGATCGGCAACCTGACCTCCGACGAAGACCGCATCCGCCGCAACATCGAGAGTCTCAACAACGTCAGCGGCCAGCAGCAGCAGGTGCAGAACTACGCCCGCCAGTTGGACGCCCACGAGCAGCAGCTAGCCGCCTTGCGCGACACCCAGGCCGAAACCGAAAAGAAGAAAGCTTCCCTGCAAGCCGAGCTGTCCAGGCTGATCGAAGGCCTGACGTTCTGATCCGGTGGCGCTGCCGGTCTTCCGGAATTGCGGGGCGGGCGCTTTCGCCTGCGAACCGCCGGGTTCGGGCCGGCTCGTCACGTGAAATGTGCGGCCTCAGTACTAGTACTAATCGCGGAATGGCAGGAGAGGTTTCAATTGACAAAGCCATCGGCGAGTGATGTCATCAGTCTTTCAAGACACAAGAGCCCGAAAATCTTTAATTTCGCGGAGGGGAAGGTTCTTTCATGGGGATTTCCACCCGTTCGGCCTGTGAGTGGCGGCTCACGCGCCCGCTGTTTGCGGCTGCCGCCGTCTTGATTTCTCATGTCGTTTTTGCGACCGGCGCCTGGGCCGGGACCGTAACCACAATCACAGGCATACTGGTCTACGACTCCAATAGCCCGAGTGGTGGGAGCATGGCTACCGGTGGCTGGGAAACGCCCCAAGTCAGCGGCACAAATGCGATAACACTGTACCAAGGCGTGTCCACTTATGGAACGGGCGCTTTTTCGATAGACATCAGCGCCTTTGGAACGTATGACATCAGTTACACTGCTAGCAGTGGGAGTCTAAGCGGGACGTACGCCGATCTCGAACTCTTCTTCGACGGCAATTCGACCCCGGGGATCACCGCCGTGATCAACAGGAGCAGTCAGACCGTCCTGATAGCCCCCACCTCATCGAGTCTGTTCTGCCTGTCGAGTTACACCCCATGTACGGCGACCAGCGGTTTGGTGTTCGTCGACGGAACGAACACCGTGACTCTCACCGGGTTCACCCTTACACCGTCCGACGGCTGGGTGGGCGACATTTCGCTCGACGTCGAGGCGGACACCGTTCCCGAACCGGCTTCCCTCGGCTTGGTTTCGGCGGGCTTCCTCGCGGCGGGATTGGCGTTCGCCGCGCGGCGCAAGCGCAACCGGTAGTTCCGGCGGACTCAGCAATCAGGCGTGCCCGGCCTCGCGGCGCAGCGGCGCATCGCCCCCGCGCTACTATGAATGCAATGATGAGGAGGTTTTTTCCCTTCGGGCTTTTTGTCCTTTTCGCCATGGCCCAACCCACCCAGAACGTCGCCCAGCGGCTGGCCCGGTGGAAGCGCGTGGAGATGCCGTTCCACGCCGGCGGGCTTTCCTCGCGCGAGGTTCGCATGGTGGGCAAGCTGGTGGATGCCTGCCGCCTGTTGGACCAGGTCTTCTGGCGGCAGAGCGACTTGGCCGGCTTCAATCTTCACCAGACCACGCGCGAGCCCGCCCTCAAACAGCTTCTGGGCATCATGGGCGGCCGCTGGGATTTGCTCGATGAGAACCGGCCGTTCGTGGGCGGCGAAGCCATGCCGCCGGGGCACGAGCTGTATCCGCGCGGCCTGACGCGCGAGCAGGTCGAGCAGTACGTGGCGCGTCATGCCGAAGACCGGGCGGGCATCTATAGCCCGTATACGGTGGTCAAGCGCCAAGGCGGCCGCCTGACCGGCGTTCCCTACCACCAGGAGTACAAGGCGTTGCTGGAGCCCATGGCCGCGGCGCTTGGAGAAGCCGCCGCGCTGAGCGACGACGCAGCGTTCGCCAACTTCCTGCGCCTGCGCGCCGCCGCGCTTCTCACCGACGACTATTTCGAGAGCGATCTCGCCTGGCTGGACCTAAAGAACCCCAAATTCGACGTCATCTTTGCGCCCTACGAAACCTACCTGGACGATCTGCTGGCAGTTAAGACCTCCTACGGCGCCGCCGTGCTGATACGCAATGAAGCGGAGAGCCTCAAGCTGGCGGTGTATGAGAAGTACGTACCGGATATCCAGGACGCCTTGCCGCTCGCCGCCGCCGACCGCCCCTCCAAGCGCGGCCATGCCACGCCCATGGAGGTGGTGGACGCCCCCTACCGCGCCGGCGACCTGCGCTACGGCTACCAGGCGGTGGCCGACAACCTGCCCAACGATCCGCGCATACACCAGCGCAAAGGCAGCAAGAAGATCTTCTTCAAGAACTTCCTGGACGCGCGCGTGAACTACGTGATTCTGCCCGTGGCGCAGCGCCTTATGCTGCCCGCGCAGGCGATTAAAGCCACCTCGGAAGGCTACATGGCCGGAACGCTGCTGCACGAAATCGCGCATGAGCTAGGCCCGGAGTTCGCGCGCGTCAAGGGCAAGCAGGTGGATATCAATGAAGCTATCGGCCCGGCGTATTCGGGGTTGGAGGAGGCCAAGGCCGATGCGGTCGGCTTCTTCGGCCTGAAGTGGCTGGTGGATCGCGGCGTACTGCCGGCGGCGCGCCTGGAGGAATATTACGCTTCCTATGTCGCGGGCCTGCTCCGCACGCTGCGCTTCGGCGCCGGGGAAGCGCACGGACGCGCGGAGACCATGGAGTTCAACTTCCTGCTCGAAAGCGGCGCCGTGACGCGGTCGGGCGGCCGCTACGCCGTGGAGTACGCCCGCATGCCCGCCGCGGTCGCGCGCCTGGCCACCGAGTTGCTAACCATCGAAGCCACCGGCGACCGCGCGCGCGCCGAAGCGTGGTTCGCAAAGTACGACAAGATCCCACCCGAGCTCACGGCCGCGCTGGCCAATACCAGTGACATCCCAGTGGATATCTATCCGGTGTTTTCGTTCCAGGACGAGGCGCGCTAATTTGCAAACACAGGCTGCATAATTCCCGATGGTCTTGCCAACGCGGCCAAAGTTCCTGTACACCGCCGCCACCGGGAATTGCGTCCCGTTCTCGTCTCGATAACGCGAGAGGCATTTGCGGGATAATGGAGAGAGAGGCTCCGTATGCACGTTCAGTTCGATATTCCCGAACACTTGGCGCGACAACTCGCCGCAGAGCCAGGCGGTATCACCCGCGCCGCGCTGGAGGCCCTCGCAATCGAGGGCGTGCGTACCGGCAAACTGACCGTGCACCAAGCCCGTCAGATGTTGGGCATCCCATCCCGTTACCAGATGGACGGGTTCCTTAAGGCGCATGCCGTGCTCCCGCCGATCACGATGGAAGAGGTCGTCAGGGATGGCGAAACCGCCATTGCGTTCTCGAAATGACGGTTGTCGTGGCGGACACGTCACCTCTGAACTATCTGGCGCTGGTAGGCGAAATCGGGGTTCTGCGCCGCTTGTACGGCAAAATTGTGGCGCCGCCGGAAGTCCTCGCCGAGCTGACCGATAGCGGCGCCCCGCTGGAAGTGGTGGAGTGGATTCAATCGCGGCCCGAATGGCTGGAGGTCCGATCCGCTCATGCGAACCATGACGACCGCGCCTTGCAGCACATCGACTCTGGTGAGCGCGCGGCGATTCTACTGGCGCAAGAGGAGCCCGATGTACTGTTGCTCATCGACGATGCCGCGGGCCGCGCGGAAGCGAACCGGCGTGACATTCCCAACACGGGGACGCTCGGCGTGCTCAGGGCCGGCGCGGTACGTCGACTCCTGGATCTTCCCACGGCGTTGACACGACTGACAGCAACGAACTTCCGAGTCTCGCAGTCTCTCATACAGGATCTCCTCGCAGAGGACTTCGAACGCACGAAGCACATGGACAAATAGTCGGCAAGTGCGAAACCGAACGCTCACGGACCGCCTGGCGCGCCGCCGTCCCCCTTTTCGGAAGGACCGGCGACATCCCGGTGGATATCGCCCCCGTGTTCTCCTTCCAGGATGAAGTGCGCTAAGCGCCGGCCACCGTCACCTTCGCGAAGCCTTCTTCCAGCGTGGGTGGCTTGAGCTTCGCGGCCATTCCGGCCAGCGCATCTTCCGGGACCACGCGCTGGCGATGGGCGTTGCGCGCGCGGCAGACTTCCAGCGGGACGTCGAAAAACACGGCTTCTACTTCGCACCCGCGCGCCTTTCCAATGCGGATGTAAGGCGCCCGCTCGGCCGGCGTCAAATTGGTGGCGTCGATGTAGGTGATCGGGCGGCCGATGGCCAGCCGCTTCACCAGCAGGTAACGCAGCGTCTGAAAGACGCGCGCGTGGATGGTCTGGTCGCCTTCGTCGTCGGCCAGCAGCTTGCGTATGGCGTCCGAAGAGAGACCGCTCGCGCCCATCCGCTCCAGCCAGGTGGACTTGCCGGCGCCGGGCAGGCCGATCAAAACCACGATGCGCATTCAGGAAACATGATAGCCCGCGGATCCGTCCGGGAGCGGTAGTTTCCGGATTGGCGTTTGCGGTTGGCAGGCGAAAGCGCCAACCCCACAATTCCGGAAGCCCAGGCCAGGTGGGACAGGCGCTTCCGCCTGTCAACCGAGCGAAGCTCGGTTACGCTGTGAGCGCCGCCCTACGAGAACGCCCCCGCCACCGTCGCGCCCAGCAGCAGGAAGAACGCCCACGGCAGAGCCACCGCGAACAGCGCGCCCCCAAACGACAGCCTCTTCCCGGCGGCGGCCTTGAGGCCGATGGCGGTCAGCGCCATGCCCCAGAAAATGAACAGGTCGCATCCGCTGGCAAGAGTGTACACGAATTTGGAGGTGGTCTTGGGATCCATGAAGGCGGCCGGATTAAAAGCCAGCGGGTTCATCAGGCTGAACTGCTCCGGACTCTTCAGGAAGATCACCACAATGCCCAGAATCTTCGCGATTACGGCCGTCAGCCCGGCATAGCACTCGATCGCAAAAATCTGCTTGAACCTCACCCCCGCCGACATGATCCCGCTCGCCACCCCAAGTAGGACGAGAGACCCGAACAGGTACGCCAGAGGCATGCCGAACACCGGGCCCACGCAAAACATGATGGGCATGATCTTGAGTTGCAGGTTCATGGACTGCTCCCGCTGCTCCGGCGACAACTGCTCCATTTGCCGCGCCACGCGGGCGTTGCTTTGTGTCTGCTCCTCGATGTAGCTTCGCCAACCGTCGTGCTGCCCATAGGTGACGTAGAACGCCACTGTCGCCAGAATCACCAGCAGCAGCGGCACGAGCCAGCGCGGCCGCTCGGCGATGTCCGTGAAAGCTTTCGTAGGCTCGAAGAAGACCCCGCTCAGCCGCGAGATTTCGCTCAGTTTCTGAGGTTCCGGCTCGGCATCGGAAGCAGTTCCAGGCATTTCAGGTGTCATATCAGGCTGATTGTACCCCAGTACCCCAATACGCGCTCGGCTATCATGAAGTTCATGCCTTTTTCGGCATCCCCGGACGCCCAATCGCTCTCCGTCAAGCGCGCGGAAGTGGAATTCCACAGCTTCGCCTCGCTGGGCGACCCGGAGCGCGCCATGGCCGCCTACCTGGAGGAGAACCGGCGGCGCGCCGGGGTGCTGCGCGAACACCTGCCCTTCATCGGCTCGCTCAGCCCGTTTCTCGAGATCGGGGCCAACGCCGGCCACACCAGTTACATGCTGGCCAACGAATTCGGCGCGCAGGGTTTCGCACTTGACCTTTCCGCCGACGCCCTGCGCCAGGGCGTGGCTCTCATGGACCGCTGGGGGCTAACGAGAGCGCCGGTGCGAATCGCCGCCGATGCCTTGCAGCTTCCATTCCGCGACGGCCGCCTGCGCTTCGTCATGGCGTGCCAGACGCTCAGCCAATTCATGGATATTGAGGCCGTATTCCTGGAAGTGAAACGGGTTCTCGCTCCCGGCGGCGTGTTCTTGTTCGCGGAGGAACCCCTGCGGCGGTTGCTTTCGCTCCGCCTCTACCGCTGCAACTACCAGGAGCGCATGAAGCCCTGGGAGAAGCGTCTGTTCGAATGGGGCCTGCTGGGGTACCTGGTGCGCGACGTGATCGGGGCCGAGCAGGAGGAGAGCTTCGGCATCCGCCAGAACCACAGCATGTACCTTAACGATTGGCATCGGCTGGTGGGAAAGCACTTCGCCGGCCACCGTTACCATATTGTGGTTCCTGAGCGCGGCTGGGGCGAGCGGGCCATGAAGCGCCTGGGGGTGCGTCTGGACCCGCGGCGCAGCCTGTGGCGCGCGGCGCACCTGCTGGGCGGCGCTCTGGCGGCTTCCTGCAAGAAGGACGGGCAAGCTTCCGCCCTGCCGGGCCTCGATCGCTTCGAAGATTTCCTGCGCTGCCCGGATTGCCATGCGGACCTGGGCCGCCAGGCCGGCGCCCTGCTCTGTGCCTCATGCGGGTACCGCGCGCCGGAAGAGGGCGGCGTGTTTAACCTGCTGCCTTCCGCCGAGCGGGCCGCGCTTTACCCCGGCGACTGCGACGCGGCTATCGATTTTGGGCTGCCGGGGCACGAGCGGCGGTTGATCGAAGGGTGGTACGAGCAGGAAGGCGCTTTCGGCAACTACTACCGCTGGATGGGCGCCCGCGCCGCCGTTCGTCTGCTGCCGGCGGACGGCGCGCCCCGCAACCTGCGGCTGCGCGGGTACGCCCCCGAGATCGCCTTCCGCCTGGGGAAGCCGGTGCGCATCCAGGTGGCCGCGAACGGGCGCCGCGCGGTTTCCCGGAAGCTCCATCGCCCCGGCTTGTTCATCCTGGAGGCCGGCCTCGAGGAGGCCGCCGAGTATCACATCGAGATCGCCGCCTCGCCCACCTGGACGGTTCCCGAGGATGGCCGCGTCCTGAGCGTGAACTTCAGCATGATCCAGCTTATTCCACCGCGCGGTAGCGGCCGTTGACAAGCCCGGAGGCTTATCCCACGGCGCTCTTCGCCAGGCCGTCCCGCTCGAAGGACCGGCCTTCTAGCTCTCCGATGAGCTTGCGGATCTCCGCCGGCACCGGTACCGGCTTATGGCATCTGTAGTCCAGCAGCACCAGCGTCGAATCCACCCGCGCCACCACGCGGCCCTGGCTTTGGCTCACAAGCAGGTGTTCCATCTGCATGCTGCTGGTTCCAATCCGCGTCACCCGCGCTCCAACGAAAATCGTGTCCGGATACTTCACCGGCGCTTCGTAATCGCACTTGACGCTGGCCAGGATCGGCGCGATTCCGGAAGGCGGCAGCGGCGGGAGCGAAGCCACGCGCACCAGATACGCGACGCGCGCGGTCTCGGCCCACCGCAGGTAGGTCACGTTGTTGACATGCCCGAAGGCGTCCTGCTCTCCCCACATCACGTGGATGGTGTTCACAACCGGATATCCGGTCAATAGAGTATGGCAGTCTGGCATAATCCGTTAATCCCTGGGTGGGCGGACCCCCCGGTCCGGCCCCTCACAGCTTGAACAACTCCCGCAGCCGCCGCGTCTGCACCCGGCTCACCGGTATCTCGGTGTGTTTGCGGTCGTCCATGCGAAGCTGGTAGCTCGACTTGAACCACGGCACCACCTCCTTGATCCGGTTTATGTTCACCAGGTAGGAGCGGTGGACGCGCCAGAACATTTCGCGGTCCAGGTTGGCCTGTAGGTCTTCTATGGTGCGGTAGTTGGAGTTCCCTTCGAGGTTGGTGGCCACCAGGGTGATCGTCCCGTCGTCGATGGTCGCGTAAATCACATCGTTGGCGTCCACGATGAAGTTGCGGTTCTGGGCCCGCACCAGCAGCTTGGTGCGGGGAGCCGTGCGCCCTTCCGGTTCGGGGGCTGCCGGCGGCTGGGCTTCGGCCGGCTTCTTTTCCTGGGCCACCCGCAAGGCTCTCTCGATGGTCTCCGCCAGGCGGGTCTTATCCACCGGCTTCAGCAGGTAGTCCATGGCCTGCAGCCGGAACGCTTCCACGGCATACTGGTCATATGCCGTGACGAAGACGACGTGCGGCAGCTCGATTTCCGCGTCCCGCAGCCGGCGCACCACCCCGACGCCATCCAGGCCCGGCATCTGAACATCGAGAAAAACCAGATCCGGCTCCAGTTTCCGGATTAAATCCACAGCCTCCAGACCGTTGGCTCCGCTGGCAATAACCTCTATCTCCGGGAAATCCCTGAGGAGGTAGGATAGCTCGTCGCAGGCCAGTTTTTCGTCGTCCACGACAATTGTCGTGAGTGTAGCCGTGGCACCATCCCGCATGGAAGCGTTATTATATCAGTTCGGTCTAAAGGAGAATGTATTGGCCAATCACGATAGCGTCCAGATTGCGCCCGCCGAAGGCAAACTGGGCGTTCTCATACCAGGTATTGGAGCGGTAACTACCACGTTTATCGCCGGCCTGGAAGCAATGAAGCGCGGGCTGGGCAAACCGATCGGCTCTTTGACGCAACTGGGTACTGTCCGCCTCGGCAAGCGCACTGAGGGGCGAAGCCCCGCCATCAAGGATTTCGTCCCCCTGGCCGGCGTCGAGGATCTCGTCGTTGGCGGCTGGGATCTTTTTGAGGACAACGCCTACGAAGCGGCGGTCAAGGCCGGAGTGCTGGAGACGTCGCTGCTGGACCAGGTGAAGGCCCCGCTTTCCGCCATCAAGCCGATGACTGCGGTCTTCGACAAAGACTACGTCCGGCGCCTGCATGGCTCCCACATCAAGAAAGCCGCCTCCAAGATGGAATACGCCGAGATGCTCATGGACGACATCCGGCAATTCAAAGAAAAGACAGGCGTTTCCCGCATGACCATGATCTGGTGCGGGTCCACCGAGGTGTTCCATCAGGCGGCCGCGGTACACGCTTCGCTCAAGACTTTCGAGGAAGGCTTGCGCAAGAACGATCCGGAGATCTCGCCCAGCCAGATCTATGCCTACGCCGCCCTGAAATCCGGCGTCCCCTACGCCAACGGCGCCCCGCACATGACCACCGACATGCCGGCGCTGATAGAGATGGCGCGCGAGCGCAATCTGCCCATATCGGGGAAAGACTATAAGAGCGGCCAGACATTCATGAAGACCCTGCTGGCGCCCGGTCTCAAGAGCCGTCTGCTAGGGCTCAACGGGTGGTTTTCCACCAACATCCTGGGCAACCGGGATGGGGAAGTGCTGGACGACCCCGACGCCTTCCGTTCCAAGGAAGTCACCAAGAGCTCGGTGCTCGAATATATCCTGCAGGGCGACATCTACCCGGACTTGTACAAGAATTACTACCACAAGGTCCGCATCGAATACTATCCGCCCCGCGGCGACGCCAAGGAAGGTTGGGACAACATCGACATCTTCGGATGGCTCGGCTATCCCATGCAGATTAAGGTCAACTTCCTTTGCCGCGATTCCATTCTGGCCGCTCCGCTGGTCCTCGATCTCGTTCTTTTCATGGATCTTGCGCAACGCGCCGGGATGCGGGGAATCCAGGAATGGCTGTCGTTTTATTTCAAAGGGCCCATGCACGCGCCTGAGGTTTACCCCGAGCACGACATCTTCATCCAACTCATGAAACTGAAAAATACGCTGCGTTGGATGAGGGGCGAAGACCTTATTACGCACTTGGGCCTGGAATATTACGACTAGCTGCTGTATCGTAAAGGACACGGTGGACGCGCCGCGAAATGTTCCAGCGCGCCCGCGCGTCTTATTATCCGGGAGCCTATGAAAGTACTGGTGATAGGAGGGACCCTTTTTATTGGCCGCCTCCTCGTCGAAGAGCTGGTCAAAGGCGGACATGATGTCGCGATTCTCCACCGCAAGCCCAAGCACGACTTCGGGCGGCGGGTGGAGAACCTGATGGCGGACCGCAACGACGCCGATTCCATGGCCGAGGCCCTTTCCGGCCGCCGCTTTGAAGTAGTCTACGACATCGCCTACGATTGGGAGCGCGGCACCACGGCGGCCCAGGTGGGGGCTACCGTGCGCCTGTTCGGCGACCGCTTGAGCCGCTACATCTTCATGTCCAGCGTGGCGGCTTACGGCGACGGGCTGAACCACAAGGAAAGCGACCCGCTGGCGCCCGATTACCACTCCGATCCGTACGTGAGCAACAAAGCCACCACCGAGCGGCTGCTGTTTCGCATGCACGCCCAGAAGGGCCTGCCGCTGGTGACCTTCCGCCCGCCTTTCGTATACGGCCCAGGCAACCCGTTCTACCGCGAGCAGTTTTTCTGGGACCGCCTGCGCGCCGGCCGGCCGATCATCATCCCCGGCGACGGCCACCGCCTCATGCAATTCGTTTACATACGCGACCTGGTGGACGCCCTGGTGGCCGCCATGACCGAACCGCGGGCCGAGGGGGAGGCATTCAACATCGGCGATTCCAAGCCTCTGACCCAGGTGGAGGCGGTGGAGAGGCTGGCCGCCGTCGCCAACGTGGACCCGGTCCTGATCCGCATTCCACGCGACGCCATCCAGGCCGCCGGCGGAAGCGCCATGAACGAGCCCTTCTATTTCGGCGAATACCTGGACGTGCCGCCCATCACCGAGTACATGGGGAAAACCACGCGGGTGCTGAAGGTCAAGATGACTCCCTTCGACCTGGGTCTCAAGGAGACCTGGCGCTGGTATGTCCGCAACCACAAGCCGCGTACGGCCGGTTTCGAATTCGACGACCGTCTGATGGGGATGACCCGCACCAGCTCGCCGGCCAGCGTGTGAACCTGGGAACAGCCGGACGCTTCGCCTACAGCACTGCCGTGAGGCGGATCTCGCCCGCCACCGGAGTGATCCATTTCTGTCTGCCGTGCCCTGGAAGCGGCTTCTCGGTGACTTGAATCACGCCGCAGCGCTCCAGAACCTGCACATCGCGGGTCACCGCGCTCCTGTCGCGCTTAAGTTTCCTGGCCAGCGCGCCGATTGAGGTGGGCGTCTCCTTGACCTGCTTGAGCAAAAGCACCCGCTTCTCCGTCAGGACGTGGAGGAGAGACTCGACGTCTTCGAAGGCGACCACTCTGCTGGACGGAATGATATCGCCCTTGTCCGCCGCCCTGGCAAGCTTGTGCCCCCGTTCGAAGAACGCGTCCACCCCCTCCACCCGAATTTCAGTCTTGCGCACGTTCGGCCTCCTTCACCAGCCGGCTCCACTCTCTTTGAAAGCGCGCTTCGATTTGTTCGAAGCTCTCCGGCCCGACAGTGGTTACCTGGCCCCTGCAGTGACGGTGACGGCGTCCGTGAGCGGAGTCATAACCCAACACACGGCCGTCGTCGCCCGCATAGATCGAGTGATTGATGTATGCGAGATTGTACCGAACCACCCGTCCGCGCCGATCCACCCAAATCTCCCGTCGCAATATGCCGCCGCCCTTGGCGCCGGGCAGATAAAACCGTTCATCGACGGCTTTCCGCAGGTCCCCAGCCATGATTTACAATATCATGGCTGATTCCTCTCCCACAATCCGCCCCGCCCGCTTTCCAGATCGAGCAGTTTCTTTTTGAGCGCCAGTCCTCCGCCGTAGCCCACCAGCTTGCCGCTCGATCCGATCACCCGGTGGCACGGGACGGCTATCGCGATCGGGTTGGCCCCATTGGCCGCCCCCACCGCCCGCACCGCCCGCGGAGAGCCCATGGCCGCGGCGATCTGCGAATAGGCGCGAGTCTCGCCGTAAGGGATCTTCACCAATTCGCCCCATACGCGTTTCTGAAACGGGGAGCCTACGGCGTCCAGCGGAAGCTGGAACTCGCGCCGCCGGCAGGCAAAGTAGTCCCGAAGCTGGGAAACGGCTTCGGCCAGCAGCGGGTTGCGGTCGTTGCGCCGGCCCGCCGCCAGGGGGTTGAATGAAATGGCGCGAATGCCCTCGGCGGAAGCTCCCAGCCACAGCGTCAGGCCGTCAAACTCCGCCTCGGTCCACTCGATCATACCGACAGTCTGGCACAAACCTCGTGCCCTTTGCGCCCTAAACCCCCGCTGCGCAGGCGGAACCGCCTGCGCCACCAAAACACGCCCGGCATTCTCTGAGGTGGGGCAGGCGCTTCCGCCTGCCTCGCCCGCTTGCGGGCGACTTCCTCACAGCTTCCAGCGGTCGCGGCGGGCCGCGACCGTGAGGGCGCGGTTGCTGCCTGCTATTATTAAGCCAACATCCAAAGATTATTCGCGCCCCCTGTAGTGGAAAGGGCCGCGCGGCGGTCTTTGGTACAGGCGGTGTTGAATGGCGCCGCCACGGCCCTTTCCTTCCGCGTCCGCACACAAGGAGCACTTACCCGTGCGTCTGCTCTCCGCCGCGATTCTCAGCTTGATGGCCTCGGGCTGCGCGTTTGGGCAGTCATACACCATCCAGACGTTCGCCGGCGGCGGACTGCCGGTGAACATTCCGGGGACGCAAGCTGGCCTGCGGTCAATCGGTTTAGTTGCGGTGGACAGAGCAGGCAATGTCTTCTTCACGGATCCTTCTAATAATATTGTCCTGCGGTTGGACGGCACGACGAGGGGCGTGAGCCTGGTGGCGGGAAACGGAACGCCAGGCTTCAGCGGCGACAACGGCCCGGCTGTCAGCGCCCAGTTGTACTATCCCGGAGGCGTCGCAGTGGATGCCGCCGGTAACCTGTACATCGCCGACTCTGGCAACTATCGCATCCGCAAGGTCGCGAATGGGATAATCACCACCGTGGCGGGAAACGCTGGAGGGATCGCCGTGGATGCCGTCGGCAATCTGTACATCGCCGACGACAACAGCATCAGCGAGGTCTCGAATGGGATAATCACCACCGTAGCGGGAAACGGAACGTATGGGTACAGCGGCGACAACGGCCCCGCCACTAGCGCGCAGTTGAGTACGCCCTGCGGCGTTGCGCTGGATTCGGCCGGCAACTTGTATATCGCCGACTGTGGCAACTATCGCATCCGCAAGGTCGCGAATGGGGTGATCACCACGGTGGCCGGAACCGGGACGCCGGGTTTTAGCGGCGACAACGGCTTGGCCACTAGCGCGCAGTTGAGCTATCCCTCAAATGTTGCGCT
>Ga0181520_10004945_pt1 | contig 21764 bp, 10 predicted proteins | sample PEATcosm2014_Bin_29_FD_132451 | JGI IMG/M metagenome (GOLD analysis project Ga0181520, IMG submission 132451) | Peatland microbial communities from MTU Mesocosm Facility, Houghton, MI, USA - PEATcosm2014_Bin02_30_metaG | ecosystem: Environmental > Terrestrial > Soil > Wetlands > Peat | place... | reverse complement strand
GGTCATCGCCTCGTCCTTGTTCCAATGGGCGATCTGCTCTCCGACGATCTTGACGTCGGGGCGCTTGGCGAAGAACTCGTTCTGCCAGCTCACCCTGCGGGAATCGGCGTGGAAGTTGCCGGGTGGGCCGTCTATAACGACGACATTGGCGTTCTTCGGGACCTGCTTGAGGGCCATGCGGGCGTTCACCGCGGCCTGCAGGTAGGGATCGGCGTCGACCGAAGAGGCCCCCGCTATGCCGGCGATGCGGGCGTTGGTCGTGATGAGGAAGATGCCCGCCTGGATGACCTTCACGGCGTAGGGCCGCTGCGACTCGCCGTTGTTGGGCTGGATGACGATGACGTCGAACTTGTTGGTGATGGCATTCTCGATAAGGGAATTCTCGGTGTCGTCGTTGGCCTGGCCGTCGAAGACCTTGAGATCGATGTTCTTGTACTTCTTGGCCTCGTCGACCACCGAGTTGGCCAGCCATGCCGCGAAGGAATCCGCCTGCGCTCGCGCGATGTAGGCGACCTTATACACCTTGGCCTGGGCCGAGAGCCCGGCTGCCAGGGACAAGGCGATGAGCAACGCTAAACCCAATTTCTTCAGCATCCTCTACCTCCTGATTCTGCGTCGTACGGTAACATAGACTACTATAAAAGCGAAACTCTGCCAGCCAATATTTTGCCGCAAATACCTCCTTCACTCTTTCGGTATTGCGTCAATATAGGACCATTCTCCGATTTGTCAAGCTGTTTTTTTCTCATTTTTGCCTTGTTGTCCAGGCGATCCCGGCGCGGGCGGCCTTAGAGCTTCAGGTATACCTCAATCGAAAAGCAAAAAAACCATATGATGGAGCTCAAAATTATCCTTATATTGTATATACATTTAAGAAAATTCCGGAATATGGCGGCTCAGCTCTACAAGTTGCTTCCGCAATGGAAGCCGGCATGGAAACTCGGGAAAAGCTTCAAGGCCCTCTCGTTAGACGTTCAAATTGTATCGATATAATTTGCGCAAATCAATAGCAAATTAGAGAATTTTGCCTTGACATATTTGCGTTAGTATGCGGAAATTCCCCCCTGAAAACCTTCTGCGAGGCGGAGGGAACGTGCACAACCATCGGAGGCGAGGATGCAGGCAGTCGTGCTTAAAGAGAAGAATAAAATAGTCGTCGAGGATTTCCAGGTAGAGGAATCCCTGTCGCCCGACGATGTCAGGATAGGGATACGGAACGTGGGGATCTGCGGGAGCGACGTCCATTATTACCTCCACGGCAGGATCGGCGACTTCGTCGTCGAAGGTCCGATGATCCTCGGCCACGAGGCGAGCGGGGAGGTGCTGGAAGTCGGGTCAAATGTCGGGCACCTGAAGATCGGCGATCGGGTATGCATGGAACCGGGGATTCCCTCCCCGGGGAGCCCCGCCGTTCTCGCCGGCCTCTACAACCTCGACCCCGGGGTCAGGTTCTGGGCGACGCCGCCGATCCATGGATGCATGCGAGAGACGGTCGTCCATCCGGCCGGCTTCACTTTCAGGCTGCCCGACGAGGTATCGCTCGAGGAAGGCGCCCTGGTCGAGCCCCTCGCGATCGGCGTCTACTCGGCGAGCACCGCCGCGGTCCAGCCCGGCGACGTCGCCCTCGTCTTCGGGGCGGGGACCATAGGCATCGTCACCGCCCTCGCCGCTCTGGCGTCGGGCTGCTCCAAGGTCATCCTCGCCGATATCAAAGAGAAGAAGCTCGAGATTGTCCGCAGGATCTTCCCCGGCGCTATAGTGTGCGTCGACTCGGCTCGGGAGTCCCTGGACGAGGCCGTCTTCGCTCTGGCGCCGGAAGGCGCCGACATCGTCTTCGAGGCCAGCGGGAGTCCGGCGGTCATAGGGAGCTTCGTCCGCTATCTCCGCCCCAACGGCCGCGCGGTGATGATCGGCATGCCCTCCGCCCCCGCCGCCTTCGATGTCGTCGCGGCCCAGGTGAAAGAGATCCGGATCATGCACATCTTCCGCTATAGGAACATGTACCCGCGCACCATCAAGATGATCGCCTCGGGCGCGATGAATGTTAAGCCCCTGATCACCCACCGCTACGGCTTCCGGGACGCGGTGAAGGCCTTCGACTTCGCCGCCTCGATGGCCGAGGAGGCGATCAAGATCATGGTGAGTATATAGGCCGCGCCGCCGCTAGGCTCTCCGTGCCCGTTCCCGCGGCGGCCTGGTACTTCTCCAGCTCCTCCACTTGGCGCCCGAATACCGCGAGGCCCTCGCGCCAGAAAGCGGGCCTCTCGATGTCGAAGCCCGCCTTCGCCGCTACCTCCACGGCGCTCGCCCTGCCCGTATCCTCGAGGATCGAGCGATAGGAGCCAGCGAAGCCGGGGCCTTCCTTCTCGTATCGCGCGTAGAGGGCGGCGCCGAAGAGCTGGCCGAAGGCGTAGGGGAAGTTGTAGAAGGCCAGGTCCGGAGAGTAGTAGTGCCCCTTCACCAGCCACATGTAGGGATGCAAGGCATCGCCGTCCAGCGCCTCCCCGTAGGTCCTCTTCTGCGCGTCGAGCATGAGCTCGCAGAGCTCCTCGGGCGCCAGCTCGGACTTCGAGCGGCGCTCGAAGAGGGTCCGCTCGAAATAGAAGCGCGAGAGTATGTCGACCGTGACCTGGCAGGCGTCCTGTAGGTGAAGCTCGAGGAGGGCGGCGCGGCGCCCGGGCGCCACGGCCGCCAGCGCGCTCTCGAATACGAGGGTCTCCGAAAAGATGGAGGCCGTCTCGGCGAGGGTCATGGGGTATTGAGTATAGACGTAGGGAAGTCCCCGGACGCGCTCGGCGTGCCATGCGTGGCCGAGCTCGTGGGCCATCGTGGTGACCGAGTTGAAGGAGCCGTCGAAATTGCAGAGCACCCGGCATTCCTTCGCCTCGGGGAAGTCGATGCAGTAGGCGCCGCCTACCTTGCCGGCACGGGGCTCGGCGTCGATCCAACCCGACGCGAAGGCGCGCGAGGCGAAATTGCCCATCTCGGGGTCGAAGGAGGAGAATTTCTCGATGATGAAATCGCGCGCCTCGGGGAAGGAGAAGCGTCCGCCCTCCCCTCCCAGGGGGGCGAAGAGGTCGTAGAAGGCGCATCTGCCGAGCCCCAGCATGCGGGCCTTGGCGCCGAGGTAGCGGCGCCAGGCGGGGAGGGCCTCCTCCATCGCGGCGATCATCGAGTCCAGGGTCTCGCGGCTGATCCGCGCCTGCCGCAGCGACTTCTCGAGCGCGCCCTCCCAGCCGCGGCGCGCGTTGAGCGAGACCGTGAAGCCCTTCACGCCGTTCAACGCGGCGGCCACGGGAATCCTGCTCGCCTCGCAGACCTCGAGCTCGAGTCGATAGGCCTTCTCCCTCACGGCCCGGTCGGCGTCGTAGGCGAGGTTGCGCAGCTCGACGAGGGTCTTGCGCTCGTCCTTGCCGCCGGCTCCGCTCCCGGCTTCCCAGAGAGCGTCCGCCGCGGAGGTTACCGACTCCTGGAGCCTGCCCCAGGCATTGCCGCCCGAGCGCGCGAGGTCGGCCGCGAGGTCCTCGAGCTCGGGCGCCATCTGCCTGGACTGCCAGAAAAGCTCTTCGCGAAGATGGAAAGCGAAGGGCGCGACGCGAGAGTCGGCGGCGAGGAGGGTCTCGACCTCGGCTCTCCGAGCCGCGAGAGCGTTGCGGAAGAGCACCTCGCTCCTTCGCAGCGGAAGCCCGAGCTCCTCGATCGCGTTCATCTGGGCGAGGGCCTCGGGGTCGCCGGTCGCCGTCGAGAAGCTCGCGTAGGCGAAGGCGGCAAGAGTCTCGTAGAGGGCTCCGGCCTCCTCTTCGAGAGTCAGAGCCTTGAACAGCCAGTCGCCCAGGCCTTCCGCCCTGGCGGCCCCTATCGCGGCGGGCGCCGCAGGCAGGTGGGCCAACAGCTCGCGCGCCAGGGTGGCGATCCTCGCCTTGGCGGCGGCGAACTCGGCCGAGGCGAGCGAGGGATAGATGCCGGCGAGATCCCATCGGGGGATCCCGGGGTCCCGCCCGTGAAGCGGGGAATCAGATCCAGTCATCGTTGCCGTCGGTCCAGCCGCAGATCTCGGACCGATCGAAGAAGAGCGCGATCTCGCGCTCCGCGCTCGCGCTCGAGTCCGAGGCATGGATGATATTGAGGCCCGTATGCAGCGCGTAGTCTCCGCGGATCGTGCCCGGCGCGGCCTCCTCGGCCTTGGTGGCGCCGCAGAGCCGGCGCATCTGGGCAATCGCGCTCTCGCCCTCGATCACCAGGGCCACCGCCGGGCCGGAGGTGACGAAGGCGACCAGCTCGGCGAAGAAGCTCCTCTCGCGGTGCTCGGCATAATGGGTCTCGGCGAGGCTCCGCGATACGTTCATCATCTTCATCGCGACTATCCTGAGCCCTTTGCGCTCGATCCGCGCGATGATCTCGCCCGCGAGGCGCCTGGGCACGACTCCCGGCTTGAGCATGGAAAAAGTCCTTTCGATGGCCATTGCGTCCTCCGTCGGCGGATTCTAGCACGGCGCTCCGCGCCTTGTCGCGCGCGCCTCGGCGTGCTCGTCTCGTATTGACAGGCCTACGCTCATGAAGACTATAGTTCTTTCACTATGTTGAGGCGGCTTCGTGTCGGCATCGACGTCGGATCGACGACGGTCAAGCTGGTCGCGATGGAGGAAGGGCGCGAGCTCGCCATCGGGCGCTACGAGCGCCACCGCTCCGACGTCCGGGCGGCCCTGGCGACCCTGCTCGAGGATGCCGCCCGCGAACTGGGGCCCCGAGCCTCGGGAGTCGCCGTCGCGGTGACGGGGTCGGCCGGCATCGGCGAATCCGAGCGCCTCGGCCTTCCCTTCGTCCAGGAGGTTATCGCCTGCACGGGCGCCGTCGAGGCCTTCCTGCCCGAGGCCGACGTGGCGATCGAGCTCGGCGGGGAAGACGCGAAGATCACCTATTTCGGCGACCGGCTCGAGCAGAGGATGAACGGCAGCTGCGCGGGTGGCACCGGATCCTTCATAGACCAGATGGCGGTCCTCCTCGGAACCGATCCCGAGGGCCTCGACGAGCTGGCCTCGCGCGCCGCCACCGTCTACCCGATCGCCGCGCGCTGCGGAGTCTTCGCCAAGGCCGACGTCCAGCCCCTCGTCAACGAGGGCCTCCGGACCGAGGACCTGGCCGCGAGCGTCTTCCAGGCCGTCGTCAACCAGACGATTGCGGGCCTCGCCTGCGGCAGGCCCATAAAGGGCCGCGTCGCCTTCCTGGGCGGGCCGCTGCACTTTCTCCCTCAACTCAGGCGCCGCTTTTCCGAGACGCTCCGCCTCCGGGACGACGAGGTCCTCGTGCCCGAGGACGGCCGGCTCTTCGTGGCGATGGGCGCCGCCTTGGCGAGCGATACCATGGCGAGCGCCGCCCCGGCGGGCCTATTCGACCTGGGCGAGCTCGCCGCGCGCGCGCGCGAAGCCGGCCCGGGCGCCCGCGCCTCCGGGAGGATGCGGCCCCTCTTCGCCGACGGCGAGCTCGCGGACTTCCGCGCCCGCCACGCGGTCGCCGCCCTGCCCCGTCTCGATCCCAAGCTCCTCGATGGCCCGGTCTTCATCGGGATAGACGCCGGCTCCACCACCACCAAGGTGGCGATGATCGACCGCCGCGGCAGGCTGCTCGGCTCTACTTACGCCGCCAACGGGGGGCGTCCTCTGTCGGTGCTCTCGCGGGCCCTGGAGGAGCTCTACGCGCTCCTTCCGCCCGGCGCGTCGATAGGCAGGGCCTGCGCGACGGGCTACGGCGAGGCACTGGTACGGGCCGCCATGGGCGCCGACGACGGCGAGGTGGAGACCGTGGCGCACTGTCTCGCGGCCGAGAGCCTCCTGCCCGGAGTGGAGGCCGTCCTCGATATCGGCGGCCAGGACATGAAGTTCCTGCGCGTGAAGGACGGCGTCGTCTCCTCCGTCCTCCTCAACGAGGCCTGCTCCTCGGGCTGCGGCTCCTTCCTCGAGACCTTCGCCTCGTCCTTGGGCTTCGACGCGCCCACCTTCGCGGCACTCGCCCTCGAGTCTTCGGGGCCCGTCGACCTCGGGAGCCGCTGCACGGTCTTCATGAACTCGCGAGTCAAGCAATCCCAGAAAGAAGGCGCGAGTCCCGCCGACATCTCCGCGGGCCTCGCCTACGCGGTGATCCGGAATGCCCTCCAGAAGGTGATCCGCCTCCGGAGCCCCGCCGACCTCGGGAAGAAAGTGGTCGTGCAGGGCGGCGCCTTCGCAAGCGACGCCGTCCTGCGCGCCTTCGAGCTCGTCGCCGGGGCCAGGCCCGTCCGGCCCGCCGAGACCGGCCTCATGGGCGCCTACGGCGCGGCCCTCGTCGCGCGCTCGCGCCACCGGGAGGGCGATCTCTCCTCCATCATCAAGGCCGAGGAGATCGGCTCCTTCGCCTTCTCTACCGAAGCAAGGCGCTGCCCGGGCTGCGCGAACGCCTGCCTCCTTACGATTTGCCGCTTTACCGGAGGGCCAGGGGCGGGCACCGCCCACGTCACGGGGAACCGCTGCGAGCGGGGCGGCTACATGGCCGCCGGCTACCGACGCCCGCCCGTCACGCGCGCCCCGGCGGCTTCGCGCGCGGAGCTCGGCGGCGAGAACGGCGACGCGCCGCCGGACCTGTACGCGTGGAAGTACGAGCGGCTCTTCCGATACCGGCCGCTGCCCGTCGAAAAGGCGCCGCGGGGCGCCATCGCGATGCCCCGCGTCCTCAACCTCTACGAGAACTATCCACTCTGGTCCGCCCTCCTCGAGGAGCTCGGCTTCAGGGTAGAGCTGTCGCCCCGATCCTCGAAGGCGATCTACGAGCTCGGGATGGACAGCATACCCTCGGAGTCGGTCTGCTACCCGGCCAAGATCGCGCACGGCCACGCGACGTCCCTCGCCAACGGGGGAGCCGGGATCCTCTTCTATCCCTGCGTGCCCCGCGAGAGGAGATTCGTCTCGGGCTCGCGGGACCGCTTCAACTGTCCCATCGTCGCCTCCTATCCCGAGGTCCTCCTCAACAACGTCGAGGCTTTCCGCGACGGCAGCATCGAGTACCTCGATCCCTTCCTCCCGATAGCGAGCGACGAAAGGCTCGCCGCGCGCCTGGTCGAGGTCTTCGCCGGCAAGGGCGTCACCCCCGCCGAGGCGAGGGCGGCGGTACGGGCGGGCCGCGAGGCGGAGGAAGCCTTCCGCGCCGAACTCCGGGCCAAGGGCGAGGAGGCTCTCGAGTGGGTCGAGCGCACGGGCGGCCACGGCATAGTCCTTGCGGGCAGGCCCTATCACGTCGACCCGGAAATCAACCACGGCATACCCGCCATGATCGCCGCCCTCGGTATGGCGGTGATCAGCGAGGACTCCGTCGCGCATCTGGCCGAAGTCGCGCGGCCGCTCCGAGTCGTGGATCAGTGGGCCTACCATTCGCGGCTCTATGCGGCGGCGACCTTCGTCTCGCGGCGCGAGGACCTCGATCTGGTCCAGCTGGTCTCCTTCGGCTGCGGTCTGGACGCGGTCACCTCGGACCAGGTGGCCGAGATACTCGAGGCGGCCGGCAAAATCTACACGGGGGTCAAGATCGACGAGCACGCGAATCTGGGCGCGGCCCGCATACGCCTGCGCTCCCTCGCGGCTGCCATAGCCGAGCGCAAGGCGTCGCGCCGGCGCGTCGCCCCGGCGGCCGGGCGCGCGAAGCGGGTCCTCTTCACGAAGGAGATGAGGAAGGAGTACACGATCCTCGCGCCACAGCTCTCGCCCATCCACTTCGGCATGGTCGAGAAGGCCTTCAGGCTCTCGGGCTACAGGCTCGAGGTCCTCAAAGTCGCCGGCCCGGAGGCCACGGACGCGGGCCTCCGGGCAGTGCACAACGACGCCTGCTACCCGACCATCCTCGTCGTTGGCCAGCTCATGGCGGCGCTCGGATCGGGACGATACGATCTTTCCCGCACCGCCGTCCTCATCAGCCAGACGGGAGGCGGGTGCCGGGCCACCAATTATATCGCCTTCATCCGCAAGGCCCTGGCCGACTCGGGGATGGGGCGCATCCCGGTGATTTCGCTCAACGCGACGGGGATAGAGAGGAACCCGGGCTTCAGGCCGAGCCCCCTCCTCGCGGTCCGCGCCCTTCAGGCACTGGTCTACGGCGACGCTCTCATGCGCAGCCTCTATCGGACCCGCCCCTACGAGGCCCGCTCGGGCTCGGCCGATCGCCTCGCGGACGAGCTCTCCGCGCGCTGCGCGGCCGACCTTCGAAGGCCCGCTCGCGCGGTCTTCGCGCGCCGGCTGCGAGAGATCGCCGCCGCCTTCGGCGCCCTTCCCCTGCGCGAAGGACCCCGAAAGCTCCGCATCGGCGTCGTGGGCGAGATCCTCGTCAAGTTCCATCCCGAGGCGAACGGCGACATTGTGCGGCTCATCGAGGCCGAGGGCGGAGAGGCCGTCGTGCCCGACCTCTACGACTTCCTCCTCTACTCGTCCTTCAACGGGATCTTCAGGAGGAAGGCGCTCGAGGCGAGCCTAGGGGACGAGATCCTCGCCAGGGTCGCGATCGCCTTCCTCGAGTGGTTCCGCGCTCCCTTGGTCCGCGCTCTGCGCGGCTCGGGCTTCGGCTCGCCGCTTCGCATCGGCGAGCTGGCGCGCGGCGTTGACGGCATCGTGCAGCTCGGCAACTGCACCGGCGAAGGATGGTTCCTCACCGCCGAGATGGTCGAGCTGATCCGGTGCGGAGTCGACGGCATCGTCTGCCTCCAGCCCTTCGCCTGCCTGCCCAACCACGTCACGGGCAAGGGCATGCTAAAGGAGCTGCGTCGCCGCTACCCGCTCGTGCCCGTCTCGGCAATCGACTTCGATCCCGGCGCCTCCGAGGTCAACCAGCTCAACCGCGTCAAGCTCCTCATGGCGGGCGCGAGGAGAGGATCGAGTCGGGCGCGGCCGCGCAGGGAAACTGAGGAGGAGGCGGTATGAACGCCGAGTTCCATTACTATTCCGTGTACTTCCTCTGCCTCCGAGCCGGAATGCCCGAGGGCCGATGCGCGAACATAGCCTTTGCCTCCCAATACGTCGACAACGCGATCCTCGCCTACGAGATCGAGGACGGCGGCTTCGCCTATCGCAGCCAGGTGACGCAGAACTACCTGTTCTGGGACGATGAGACGCTGCGCGGCATCTACCTGCCCTTCCACTTCATCCCCGGCGACCTCGAGGCGGCCCGGCGCGAGCGCGTCGACGCCTCCGCCTCGCGATGGACCGTCACTCCCGATTCTCCCCTCTCCAAGGAGCTCCTCGTCGCGGCCCTCAGGACCGGCGACGACTTCCGCATTGGCATAGCCCTCCACTCCTACGCCGATACCTGGGCCCATCAGCACTTCTCGGGGAGGATCGAGCAGGGCAACGTCGTCGATCCCTCCTCGCCGCTTCCGCCCGCGGGCCACCTCCAGGCCCTCCGCGCGCCCGACGACGCCTCGGGTCGATGGATTGACTCCCGCCTGATCCCCGAGCTCTCGCGCGTCGACAACGGCTCGCGCTTCCGCGCGGCGGCGCGCAAGATCTACCGCTACCTCCGGACCTATCTCCGCTCCGGCTTCGAGGAGGAGAACCTGGTACTGGAAGAGCTCGTCAAGGCCTGGTCCGCCTACCCCGGCGACATGAAGGCGCGCATCGCCGGCTTCACCGTCGACCTCGACGTCCCACCCTACGACAGGCGCGCCTACCTGGCGCGCGCCGGCATCGGCGACGATCGACCCGAGGATTCGTCGTCCTCGGGCTACGACAGGCTCGACTGGCTCCGCGGCGAGATAGCGCGCCGCTCCGGAGCCGGATCCGGCGCGAAGCGGGTCGAGACCGGGGGCCGCTTCCGCGGCTCGGAGCTCCACCGATGGAACGAAGCCGCCCGAGAGCACCGCGAGCTCGCCCTTTCCCTTCTTTCGAAGGAAGGACTGCTGTGAGATCCTTCGCCCTCTGGGCGGGCGCCGTCCTCGCCCTGTCCGCGGCCGGCTGCGCCGCCCCGCTCAGGTTCGACGCATCGGTCGATCCCCTCGCCCTCCTCGACCCGGGCTCCATGGCCTACGTGCGCCTCGATGGAGCCGTCGCCAGAGAGCTCCTTCCCATGGCCCTGCCGCCCGACGCGGCCAAGTCCCTGTCTACCGTGCTCGCGAGGACGAGGCTCGTCGCGATCGGCGTGGGGGGGCCGGCGCTGCAGGTCTGCCTGATCGGCGATTACCCTTTCCGCGCGGCCTCCCTCTCCCTCGGCGCGGATCCGGGCTGGAAACGCGAGAAAACGGGCTACTTCAACGCGCGCCTCGGACTGCGGGCTGCCGTCCCCGGCCCCAACCTCGTCCTCGCCTCGACCGGCGGGCTCGAGTCCCTCATCGCCGCCGCCAAGGCTCCCGGTCCCTCGCCCCTTCCCTCGCGGCTTTCGGGCCTGGCCTCCCGCGAACTCGTGATCTGGGTGCCCGACCCTTTCTCGAAGCTGGCGGCCGCCATCTTCGGAGATCCGATGGACGTGCCGGCCCTCGGGATGCTCATAGCGGCAAGACCCGTCGGGCCGCAGTCGGGCTACGACGCTACCATAGTCTTCCTCATGAAGGACCCGGACTCTGCGCGCATCTACAGGCCGGCCTTGAGACTAGCCTGGTACGGCATCGCGCGCGGCCTCCTCGGGGCGGAGGCGGACGCCGCCCTGGGCGCCTCGTTCACGCTCGACGGGGACAGCTACCAAGCCTCGGGAATAAACCTATCGGGCGGGGCCCTCGCTCGAGTCCTCGTCGCTTTGAGGGCCGGCCTGGTCCGTTCCGGCGGGGACGAAGGCACCTGAGCCGGCGGGGACGACCGTGTCCGTGCCGGCCGCGGCCGGAGCCTCGCGCGGATCCTCTCCCGGCGGCGCCTTCCCCTTGACGAAGGCTTCCACCAGATCAACGAGTCCTCCCGCCAGAGGAAGGGACGGGTCGGTGAACGACGCGTAGTTGGCTTCCTCGTCCTCTCCCGCTTCCTTGAGAGCGTGGCTCATCCCGGGAATGACGCGATAGGCGGCATCGTGCCTGACGGACGCCAGGAGGACACTTTCCCCTGTTGGTACCTGCAGGTCCTTGGCTCCGGCTATCACCAGGACCGGGCTGGGCAGCTCGACTCCCAGACGCGCCGCCTCGAAGGCCGCGCGGATGTCGAATCGGAAGAGGGAGGCCATGTAAGGCTGGGCGCTTGGGCTGAAGAAATCCGCGAAATAGGGACTCGGATCCGCGTAAGTACCGCCGCTCTCGAGCGCCGACATGATGGCCTCGGCCTCTGGCTTGTTCTCCTCGGGCGTCGAGGCGAGGGCTTCCTCGACGGTCTCGATCTCCGTCTTTCCCGAAGCGCAGAGGGCAGCCAAACCCGCGACCGGCTCCGAAGTCCCGCCGCCCGATCGGAGTTCGGGGCTTTCCAGCGCCGCGGCGCCCACGAGAGCGCCTTCGCCGTAGCCCAGGACGACGATCCGGGAAAAGCGCCGGCTCGCGGCCAGGGAGGAAATCGCCGCGCGGGCATCGGCGACGTGATAGTCGAAGAGGAGATCCTCCTCCCTCGACGCGAACCTGTAGGCTCCGCCGGTCCCGCGCTTGTCGAAGCGAAGGGAGGCTATGCCGCGGTCCCGGAGGGCGACGGCGAGTTCGGCCAGCGCGTCGCTCCGGCCGGGGACAGAGTAGTTGTCGCCGTCCCGGTCCTCGGCCGCGCCCGAAAGGATGAGGACGATCGGAGAAGCGCCCTCGCCCTCGGGGACGAGGAGGCTCCCCGGCAAGAGCCCGCGACCCGTATCTACGACGCATTCCTCTCCGTACTCGGGCCCCCTCGAGGCGAGGCCGGAATAGGCGAGGGAGAAGGGCCCCTCCGTCGGAGCTCCCTCGCCTTCTCCGCCCCAATCGGGCAGTCGCCGCGCCGTCCCGCTCGCGAGGAACGCGCCGCCCGAGGCCGGCGACGAAGGCGAACCCTCGAGCTCGAAGAGGCCGCCGAGGGGCGCCCCGCCGCGGAGGCTGAAGGCGATTCCGCCGGGATACCGCTCGACGGTATCCATGGGGCAGCCGAAGAGCTTCCGCGCGGGCAGGTCGAGGAGCCCCGCCGCCGCCTTGCCCGCCTCAAGGTCGGCGGGGAAAAGCCGGAGGACGATAGGCTCGGGCCCCTCGCCGAGATCGACGCTGCCCTCCCATCGGCCGTCGAGGAATACGCCCTTCGGGGAGGAGTCGCCGCTTTGGGCGAAGACAGCGGCGATTGCGGTCAGGGCGAGGGCGGCCGCGAGGAGGCGGCGCGGCGGAAGATTCATCTCAGTTCCCGCTCAAGACCGTGAAGCGCCTGGAGACGCTCCGCCCCGATCCGTCTACGACCGTGAGCACGTGCTCCCCGGGACCGGGCTTCGCCTCGATCGCGTGCACTCCCCGAGTCGAGCCAAGGTAGGCGCCGTCGAGCTGCCAGAACACGACCGCGCCGGGGTCGCGGTGCGCGACGGTGAATACGGTCGCTCCCGGTCGCCCGGTGATCTCAACGGGGATATACAGGGCGGCGCCCTCTTCGGGGGCGACGATGGCGAGGTCACGGTTGGAGCTCTGGGCCGAGCCGGGCTTCCAGGGAGGCAGTCCCTTGTAGCTCAGGATGCGCGCGTAGTACTTCTCCATCGCCGGAGGGAGGACGAAGCGCTTCTCGGTGCGCACGTTCGCGGGATCCTCCTCTTCGGCCCGCACTCGGTAGCGCCCGTCGGCGCTCAGTGCCACGGTCGTGCAATATGGGCAGAGGGGCAGGCTCTTGACGCCGGCTGGCACGAGGATGGTCTCGACGCGGGGACAGTCGGGCCCCGCGGCCCAACCGGAATCGGCGCAGACCTCGATCTCGCGAAACGGCGAAGATACGCCAGGCGAAGATACGCCAGGCGAAGATACGCCAGGCGAGGATACGCCAGGCGAGGATGCGCCAGGCGGGGCCGCGGGGGGCGCCGGAGCGGCGTCCGTGCCGGCCGTATCTTTGCGGGCGTCGAGCAAGCCGAAGAGATCGAAGAGGATAGGCGCGGCCGCGGCCGTGCCTTTGAGTGAGGGTCTCCCCTCCCCGCTCGCGTTGCCGACCCATACGCCGGCGACGAAGGTCCCGTCGACGCCGATGGCCCAGGCGTCCCGGTTGCCGAAGCTCGTGCCCGTCTTCCACGCGATGCGGCGCGCCGAGGCGTAGTCCTCCCAGGCCGCCTCCTCGTCCGGCCTCGCGACCTTCGTGAGGGCGTCCAGCGTCAGGATCGCCGAGCCCGAGGAGAAGGGATCCGGCCGTCTCGGCCTCGAGGCAAGCTCTGCGCGCGTGAGGCCGAGGTCGAAGACCTGGCTCGCGCCGGAGCGGGATCCCGCGGACGCCGAGCGCGCGAGGGCCGCGAAGCGTCCGGCCATCTCCCACAGGTCGGTCTCGGCCCCCCCGAGGATGAGAGTGAGGCCGTAGTCCTCCCCCCTCCGGCGCAGGGTGCTCATCCCGGTCGAGGCCAGGAGGTCCCTGAAGCGCTCGACGCCGAAGGACTTGAGGAGGCGGACGAAGGGAACGTTGAGCGACCTCGCAAGGGCCTCGTCCGCCCGGACCGCGCCCGAATAGGTGCCCAGGTTGTTCTCGGGCTCGTAGGAGCCGTAGCGCGTCGGCAGGTCGGGGAGGAGGCTCCTCGGTCCCAGCTCCCCCGCCTCCAGCGCGGCCGCGTACAGGAAGGGCTTGAAGAGGCTGCCCGAGCTCCGCTCCGCGCGGATCAGGTCCACCGCGTAGCCCCTCGAGTCTCTCCTCCCGACCGAGCCTGCGGGCGCCGGGACATTGGCTACGTAAGCGAGCACTTCGCCCGTGTCCACGCGCGCGACTATGCAGGCTCCGTTGTATACGCCGCCCTCCGATAGGCGCTCCACCCTTCGGGCGAGTATGTCCGTCGCCCGCTCCTGCAGGGAGGCGTCGATGGTCGTCTCGACACGGGCGGGCGGGCCGCCCGGCTTGCCCGCCCCGGCCACCGCGAAGCGATCGACAAGCTGGGGAGCGAGCCGGGGAAGGTCGAAGGGCGAAGGCGGCAGGGGCTCGGCGAGGGCGAGCGCCAGGTCCTCCCGCCCCATCCTGCCCGACGCGGCGATGGAGCGGAGGAGGCGGTCGCGCTTGGATTGGAGAAGCTCCCGGTTCTTGCCGGGATGGGCCGCGGAAGGGGCGTTGGGCAGGACCGCGAGAGTAGCGGCCTCGGCCCAGGAGAGGGAATCGGGCGCCCGCCCGAAGAAGCGGAAGCTCGCGGCCTCTATCCCGACGACGTTTCCGCCGAAGGGAGCGTTCTCGGCGTACAGCTCGAGGATGCCTCGCTTGCCTCGGAGGAGCTCTAGGCGGACGGCCATGAGCGCCTCCACGGCTTTCTCGCCGACGGCCCGCTCCCTGCCCGGCCTACCGAGCCGGGCGACCTGCATACTGATCGTGGAGCCGCCGGAGACTATCCTGCCGGCGCGCGAGTTCTGAAGGACCGCGCGAAGGAGGGCGGCCGGATCGACGCCGGCGTGCGAGAAGAAGCGCTTGTCCTCGTAAGCGGTGAGCGCCTCCACGAAACGCCTCGGGACGGCCGATCCATGAGGCAGGCGCCACTGCCCCGAGTCGGAGACCGCGGCGCCCAGGAGCTCGCCGCGCCTCCCGTACACCGCGACGGAGAGGCCGCCGGGAAAGCTCGCGGGCGGAAGCGCCGAGAAGAAGGCCAGGGCGAGGAAGACGGCGGAGGCGGCGGAAGGGGCATAGGCCCATCGCGCCGCCCAGGCGCGGAATTCCCGGGCGCGCGCCGCGGCCGCCGCCGCCAGGGACGATGCGCTACGGGTCAGCGGGGCCGCGCTCTCGCGAAGGCCCCGAATCAAGTCTCTAGGCGTCACGCGTCGACTAATGCCCCGCGGCGGCAGCCAGCCACTTCCCCGGTACGAGGGCCTGGTAACGCTGGTCGTACATCGCGGACACGGAGACGGCCGGCAGGAAGAAGCTCCCCTCGTAAGCCTTCGTCACGTAGATCTTGAAGACCTTGGTATCCTTGACGCCCATGGAGAAATAGGTGAGGACGCGGTCGTCCCGGACATCCTGGTAGTCGTAGAGCGGAAGTGGCGGGGGCGCGACGACGGCGGCCTCATCGGTATCGTCCCCTTCCTCCTTGGGCTTGGGCAGCTCGGAGCCGACGCGGAAGTTCACGATCTCCCATCCCGACGGCAGGAGCTGGGTGAGGGCGAGGTTCTTGAGGCTCTGCCCGGAGCGGTTGCGCACCGTGGCCTCGACGATGAAGTCTGCGCCCGCTCCGGCCCTGGCGGGATCCACGACCTTACCGTCCATCCCGATATAGCGCAGGGAGAGCGACATGCCGTTGGCCATGGGCTTCTCGTTCCCCGCGACGGGAGTGCCCCTCGCCAGCACCCTGGCGAAGAGAGGGGACCGACCCGAGTTCGCGACGGTGACGGAGGCCTGCTCGCCTTCGGGCGCGGGAAGATCGACGCGCGCGATCGGCTTGTCGAGCTTAATGTCGGTACTCTTGCCGGATCCGTCGAGAGAGACGCTGGCCGTCGGCGCGTCGGAGGAGGAGGCGAGGATGGCGTAGGGCAGCGCGGCCTCGAGGGCGGCGCCGAGGTCCTGAGTCGAGAGCCAGCGCCTCGAGTCGAGGTCGTCCGCCAGCTCGTTATAGACCGGCAGGGCCCGGTCGGTGTCGCCCAAGGCGTTCAGGGCGTCGAGGACGACGGCCTTGTCCCGGATTTCGGTGCCGTAAGTATAGTCGGCCATCCCTGGGTAGGCGGAGACCTCGTCGGAGAGACCGCGCGTCAGGTCGGAGGCCGCGTCCCGCATGCCGGCCATCGCGTATGCGGCCGCGAGGCGGAAGCGCGCCGCCGTCGGGAGTCCCGGGAAGTCGCGGAAGCGGTTCATCGCCGCGATCTCGGCCGCGCCTCCAAGCGCGAGGTCGTAGAGCCTGTAGGCCTGGGTGGACTGCGACCAGGCTTCGGTAGAGTTCCAGTCGCGGCTCGTCCGTGCGAGGTAGCCCAGCGCGGGGTCGACGAGTCCCTGCGGGACGTCGAAGCCCTCCCTGCGGGCGGCGAGGAGGAAATGGACCACGTAGGCCGTGATCCACTCGTCCTCGTCGCCGTTGCCCGGCCACATCGCGAAGCCGCCCCGCGCCGTCTGGAAACCGCGGAGCTTGTCGATGGCGGCCGCGACATTGTCGCGGGCGGCCGCCGCCTTGTCGGCCGCGAGGACCACGGCCTTGGGCAGGTAGAGCTGGGGGAAGGCGCCGGAAGTGGTCTGCTCGGCGCAGCCGTGCGGGTACTGGATGAGCCAATCCGCGCGCTCGGCAAGGTCCATCGGCTTGAGGCGCGAGAGCTCGACGGAGATCGAGTTAGTGCCCTTCTCGCCAGGCAGGTCGAGGGCGGGATTCCAGGTCTTGCCCGCATCCACGACGGCCCCGGTCACGCTCGAGACGGGCGCGCCCACCGACCTGACTTCGAGATCGACGGACGCCTCGGCCGTCTTGCCTTCCATCGAGGCGAGCAGCTTGAGGCTTCCGGCTCCGGGCGAGGCGGCCGCCTTGACGCGGAACATCGCGGACATGTCGCCGTCCTGCTTGAAGTCCAGGGTCTGGGTATCGCCGCCTACGAGGGAGAGAGCGCCCGAGGCCTTGAGGGTTACGGTCGCCCTCTTCGCGCCCATGAAGGCGAAGACGGTCGCGGGGATCGAGGCCTCCTCGCCGGGCGACAGCACGCGCGGCGCGGTGAGCTGGCCCATTATATCGGCGCGCACCGGCACCGATCGCTCGGCGGAGCCGAAGGCCGCGCCGCTCGAGGCGGAGCCGGCGGCCATCTGGGAGGGCATCGTCGCCGCGACCACCATGAAGCGCAGCGCGCCGATATAGGTCCCGAGCTTGAAGCTGACCTGCGCCGTCTCGCCGGCCTTGAGGACGCGCGGCGGGAAGTAGTAGACGACGGCGGGGAAGCGGCTGGGCTTGCGGTTCCCGCCGCCCAGGGCCTCGTCGGAGCCGCCGACCGCCAGGAGGGTCTCGAGCTTGCCCGTGAAGGCGCCGGCCACGTATTGGTAAAGATCCCAGGCGGAGAGGGAGCTGGCTTCCTTCTTGTAGAACTCGCTCCAGGGGTCGGGAGTCCGATAGGCAGTGATCCCGAGGAGCCCTTCGTCGACGACCGCGACCGTATAGGTCATCGGCCTTCCCTTCTCCTCCCGGACCGCGAAGCTCGCCTCCCCGCCCGGGGAAAGCGTCGCGGGAGTGTCCAGAATCGGAGCGACGCGGGTCGCCGGATCCTCGACCATCACGGGCACTATGCCGTAGAGGCGTATCGGCAGGTCGTTGGCCGTCTGCAGGTGGGGCTGCACGAAGGTCACGTGGACATAGACATTGGGCGCCATGTCCGGCGTGACGGCGAATTGGTAGGCGGTCGTCTCCTTCCTGCAGGGAACCCACTCCTCGCGCAGTATGCGGCCGGCGCGCTCGATCTGGACGAGGGCGCTTCCGTTCTCGTTCGAGGGGAAGCTGACCGAGGCCGTCTCCCCGGGCGCGTACTTCGGCGCGCCGACCGAGAGCTCGAGCATCGCGTCGGCTCCCCCGGAGTCTCGGCTCCTCCCGGCCCAGCCCGGCCAGTCGATGTAGACTATCTTTCCCGCGGCGTGGCCCGCGTCGGGCCCCGCGGCGCTCGACCTGTCCACCGCGCGGACGAGGTAGCGCCCCCAGCTCGGGTACTTGACCTGGAAGGTCCAGGAGCCGCGGCCGTCCGCGCCGATCGTCACGGTATCCTTCAGGATCGGGCGCTGGAAGAGCTCGTCCGCCCGCTGCGCGAGGCTCTCGTCGCCCTTCTCCCACCACCAGCGCCAATCGAGCTGGTAGAGGGCGACGTCGACCTGGCCGCCGCCCTTCACGAGCTTGCCGTCGCGGTCCACGAGCGCGAGGTCGACGCGCTGGTCCTTGTCGACGAGGAGCATGCCCCGCGCCGCGTCGCCCTTGGGCAGGCGGAGGCCCACGTAGCGCGCGTAGGGATGGAAGTCCACGCTGGTCGTCTCGCTCGAGAATATGCCCGATGGCTCGAACACCCGCGTGAGTATGTTGGCGGTGAGCTTCCCGGGGGGCAGGCTCTTGTCGGAGGACAAGTCGACGCCGAAGCTGGCGCCGCCCTCGCCGTCGAGGCGGTCGTCGAAGAGGACGACGCGGTCGGAGGAGACGGTCCGGGTCGGGTCGTCGAAGGTATAGTCGGGCAAGGTCGTGAAGGTCGTGCCCGCCGCGGCGAAGGTCGCCGAGACGTCCGCCTTGAGGGCGCCGGCCTTGGCGCCGGTCAGCCAGGCCGCGTGGAGGGAGATGTTGTCGGTATCGGTCGATATATACGGACTGCCACCCCAGTCGAGGTCTATCTTGAGGCGATTGGGCATCACGGTCTCTATCTTGAGGGTCTTCGTGAATGTATTGCCGCCCGCCGTCACCCGCGCGACATAGGAGCCCGTTGGCGCGTCCTGCGCCGTGCCCGTCTCTATGGAATAAAAGCCGTTCACCGAGTCGGTGTAGCCGCCAGTGCGCACGACGCGCCCGAGCGGATCCTCGAGCTCGAAGGCTATCGGGTACTTGGCCGGCAGCTTTCCGCCGCGATCGTATAGGATGAAGCTGAGATGTATCGCGTCGCCGGGACGCCAGACGCCGCGCTCGCCGTAGATGAAGCCCTTGAGGCCCGAGTCGGCCTTCTCGCCGCCTATGTCGAAGTGGCCGACGGCGAGGGTCGAGCCCTCGTCGACCTTGAGCCAGCTCGTCTGGGAGCCAGCTTGCACCGTCGCGAAGTAGGGATCGCCCTCGGTCCTGAGGGTGACGATGCCCGAGCTTCCCGTCTGGGCGCTGACGAGACTCCTCCTCTGATAATTGTACAGGGTGACCGTGGCGCCCGCGAGGGGCTTCGCGCTCCTGAGGTCGCTGGCCGCCGCGTGCCAGGTCCCGTCGGATTCGCGCTTGAGCGCCGCGCCGATGTCCGATACCACGACGTTGCGCCGGATCGTGATGTCGTGCTGCTCGGAAGGGATGTAGTAGGCGGGGTGGAGGGGATCGTCCTTGTACTTGTCGTAGTCGTCGTAGCCGCCCGCCCACTCCTGGATGTAGTCCCAGAAGCTCGATTCTCCGTCGTCGCTGTCCGCGATCTTGTCGTCGGGGAAGCGGAGATCCTTGAAGTCCTCGCTCGTCGGGCCGACGTAGCGGATGTCCCCGACGCGGAAGGTCACGCGTATCTGGAACATCCCGTCCTTCTGCGCCGCGAGCAGGGGGCCGAGGTCGAGGCCTTGCCTGACCCAGCGATTCTTCCAGTCGTCCTTCCAGTCCAGGTCGAAGCGCTTGTGCCACACGACCTCGCCTACGCGCTTGAGCTCGCGCGACGAATCGAGGTCGTTGACCTGGAGGAACTGGAGCATGTTGTCGCCGTAGACGCGGAGGGCCTCGACGACGACGCCCGAGAGATTCATCGTCTCGATGGGCAGGACGAGACCCTGACTGGTCGGAAGGATGTTGCCTTTGGTCAGGAAGCGGACGAGGGGCTTCTCCCAATCGAAGGCCACCGTCGCGGCGGCCGGCGTCGCGAGGATGCCGCCGCCCGCGTCCCTAAGCCCCTTCTCCACGCGCACCTTCGCCGAGGCGGGCCAGGCGTCGGAATAGAGCGAGACGGTCGATCCCGTCACGGTGTAGCGGAGATCCTGGACGCCCTCGACGGAGACGAGGCCGCGGAGGTCCTGGCTCTTGTCCACGGGTCTCGAGAAGGCGAGTTCGACGCCTTTGGAGCCGGATTCCCCGTCGAGCCTTCTCGCGGCGATGAGTTCGAAGGACGAGGACGAGGGCAGCTTGACGACCGTCCTGCCGCGGCCCTCCCCTCCCTCGGCGAAATCCCAGCGGAGGGTGATCGCGCGGGCCCGGCCCCCGGCCGCGATGCCCGAGACCGTGAATCGGTGCAGGCGATCGCTCTCGTGGGACCAGGTCAGCGTCCCCGAGGAAGAGGAGAGCGCCTTCTCGACGGCTGCGGCCGCCACGCCGTTCGCGAGCGCGACGCTGCCCTCGACGAGAACGCCGCCGTCCCTGGAAACGCGGGGGGGCAGAGTCTCCACCGCTACGCGCTGCCGGGTGGCGAGGACGTCGAAACTGAAGTAATCGCTCCCCGCGGAATGAGAGGCCCCGCCTAGCAGGCCCAAGTCCACTTCGACGCGATATTTACTGCCCTGGGCGAGGGGCCTGTCGGGCAGGAAGCTCAGCGTGCGCTCGTCTTCCCAGCTCGTCTTGCCGGCGAGGGCCGGATAGAAGCGGAAGACGCCCGCCGGAGCGGCCGCTCCTGCCTCTCCGGCGGCGCGGGTCAGCACTACCTTGATCGCCGAGTCCGCCGGTATCAGGCCCGCCGAATGAGCCTCGACCCGAGACGGGTCCGGCGCCCTCGCCTCGCGCTCGCGCCCCGCGCAAGCGACGGCAAGTGCGGCGGCGCAGGCCGAAACGAGCATGAGTGTTCTCGATAAAGGCAATCGGCGCATGGGAACCTCCGGGGTAGGACGACCTTATCCAACAATACTCCGGGGGCTCGCCGGCTTCAAGGTTGGCGAAAAAGCAAAATACGACTGATCTGGGGATTTTCCCGCCGCGTCCTCGATCCTGACATATAGTATGGAAGAGCCCAAGGACCCGAGTCCCATACCGGGATGATAGCCAGGTCGCGGAATTCATGTTGTCGCGACCCCTCGGGACGCTTAGTCTTTAGCGGAGGATTTCGAGGGAGGTCGGATGGTAGCGGACGAGACAGGGCGGCGGGTTGAAGCAGGGACATGGTCGTAAAGCACCCTAGAGCGCGATTGGGCCGGGCCTTGGCCGACTCTCTCAGCCTCTCTCGCATAGCCTTCGCGGCTCTCATCCTGTGATGCGAGATCGGGAAGCTCCCGCTCGCAGCCTTCACCCTGTTCGTCGCGATGGACATCAGCGACATCCTCGACGGCCTCGCGGCCAGGAGATTCGGCTGTCAATCCGCGAAGGGCGCCGCCTTGGACAGCGGGGTCGACTTCGTAGCCCTCCTGGCGATCGTCATCTTCGATGTCCTGGCGGGCGACCTCCCCCTCCTCATCCCGGCCTTGATGACAGTATCTTTCGGAAGCTTCGTTCTCGAGACTGTCATTTGCGGCGCCGCAGCGAAGGCTCGCATCGGGAAGTACTCGGGGGCAGTCCTGTATTTCGTCCTGACGGCCGATGCGGCGGGACGGGCCTTTTACCCCCCTGCAGTAAAGCCGCTCGCCGCAATAGGCATCGCCATAGCCGCGCTCGCGCTCTGCCTTTCCATCATGGAGAACGGAAGGTCGCTGCTCGGGAGACTCCTGACGAAGAGGGGCGGACCGAAAGCCGGCCGGCCGTCAGTCCGCCCCTGACTTCTCCTCGGGGAGGGAATTACTTCTTGACGACCTTCTCGAAACGGCCGAGGACCTCGGCGGGCGCTCCGACGCCGTCAATCGTCAGGAGCTTGCCCTTCTTGCCGTACCAGTCGATGAGGGGAGCGGTCTGTTTCCGGTAGGTCTCAAGCCTCACCTTGATGGCGGCCTCCTTGTCGTCGTCGCGGATGTAGAGTTCGCCGCCGTCGACGTCGCAGACGCCCTCCTTCCTGGGAGGCATGTTCTTGACGTGGTAGATCTTTCCGCAGCTCCTGCAGACGCGGCGGCCGGAAAGGCGTCCGACGACGATCTCGTCCGCGACGTCGAAATTCACGGCCGAGTCGGCGGACGCGATCTTCTCGAGGGCTTCGGCCTGGGGGATGGTGCGCGGGAAGCCGTCGAGGACCCAGCCCTTCGCGG
>Ga0181520_10004942_pt1 | contig 21775 bp, 19 predicted proteins | sample PEATcosm2014_Bin_29_FD_132451 | JGI IMG/M metagenome (GOLD analysis project Ga0181520, IMG submission 132451) | Peatland microbial communities from MTU Mesocosm Facility, Houghton, MI, USA - PEATcosm2014_Bin02_30_metaG | ecosystem: Environmental > Terrestrial > Soil > Wetlands > Peat | place... | reverse complement strand
GGTTCGCCTGACCGGTCTCAAGGCGCAGAGCAAGCTCTATCGCCGTTACACCGGCTTTCCCGGCGGGCTGCGCGAGGAGTCGTACACGCGCCTGTTGAATCGCAAACCGGAGATGATTCTCGAACAGGCAATCAAGGGAATGCTGCCTAAGAGCAAGATGGGCCGGCAGATGGCCACCAACCTCAAAGTCTATCGCGGCGACAAGCACCCCCACGAGGCGCAGACGCCAGTGGCGCTGAAGATTGCGTAAGAGGGTTTGAAAGGTACGGGCTTTAGCCCGTACGCTCAAGTGACTAAAAGGCGCAGGGGCTTTAGCCTCTGAGGGCAATCTGGAATCGAAGAGAGAGAGTAGAGAATGGCAGATTTGGTTCAGTATTACGGGACGGGGCGGCGCAAGTCGGCGATTGCCCGCGTCTTTCTGCGTCCCGGCACGGGCGAGTGGAAGGTCAACGGCAAGGCATTCGATGTCTACTTTGTCACCGAGCAGCAGCGTGCATCCGCCAAGCGCACATTGGCCGTGGTCGAACTGGCGTCGAGCTTCGATGTGGTCACCACCGTCAAAAGCGGCGGCGTCACCGCGCAGGCCGATGCGGTGAAGATGGGCGTGGCCCGCGCGCTGGTGCAGTTCAATCCGGAGCTGCGCGCGGCGCTCAAGGCCGAAGGCCTGATGACTCGCGACTCGCGCATGAAGGAACGCAAGAAGTACGGACAGAAGGGCGCGAGAGCGCGCTTCCAGTTCAGCAAGAGATAGTTCTCAGTTCACAGTTGTCAGTGTCCGGTTTTTGGTTTTACTGACAACTGATGACTGAAAACTGAGAACTCGCATCACCAATCTCCCGCAATAGCGGGTTCAATTCGGGCGCTGGCATCGACCACCCGGATGCAACTCACAAAGGAGGCCAATGGCCACGATCACAATGAAGGAGCTGCTCGAAGCTGGAGTTCACTTCGGGCATCAGACCAAGCGCTGGAATCCCAAGATGAAGGAGTACATCTTCGGCGAGCGTAACGGAATCTACATCATCGACCTGCAAAAGACGCTGAAGCTCTTCAAGGAAGCGTCGAAGTATGTCACCGACCTGTGCGCCAGCGGCAAGACAGTTTTGTTTGTCGGCACCAAGCGCCAGGCGCAGGAGGCCGTGGCCGAGGAGGCTACGCGGGCGGGAATGCCGTACATCAACCAGCGCTGGCTGGGCGGCTTGCTGACCAACTGGGTGACGGTGCAGAAGTCGGTGAAGCGCCTTCAGGAGATCGACGAGATGGCCACGGATGGCCGTTACGAGCTGTTGACCAAAAAGGAAGTGATTCGCCTGGAGCGCGAACGCAAGCATCTGCAGGCCAACCTGGCCGGCATCAAAACGATGAAGCGGCTGCCGGATGCGCTCTTCATCGTCGATTCGAACAACGAAGCGATTGCCGTGAAGGAGGCCCGCAAGCTGGGCATTCCGGTGGTGGCAGTGGTGGACACGAACTGCGATCCAACGGTGGTCGATTACGTGATTCCCGGCAACGACGACGCGCTGCGCGCCATTCGCCTCTTCACCTCGAAGATCGCCGACTCGGCGGCCGAAGGCGTGAACCTGGTGGGCGACAAGAGCTTTGCCGAGGAACTGCCCGAGGTAGCGGCGGGAGATGCCGTGCCGGCCGAGGCTGAGGAAGTGGACCTGGAAGCGGCTTTGGGCGGCGGTATTCGCAAGGCACCTGCCGCGGTTCTGGCGCTGCTGGAAGAGGCCGATGTGGCCGAGAGCGCTCGTTAATTCCGACAGTTCTCAGTTTTCAGTTCACAGTTGTCAGTTATTCTCGATAACGAGCTTTGTTACGGCGGTGGCCGGTCGAAGCTGGGGCAGATGCTGGCAACTGAGAACTGACTACTGAGAACTGACGACTGAGAACTTAGAAGAAAAGAGAGAGAAGTGACAGTGAGCGAAAAGATTGATGCAAAATTGGTGAAGGAACTCCGGGAAAAGTCCGGCGCGCCGATGGGTGACTGCCTGAAGGCGCTGCAGGAGACCAAGGGAAACATTGAAGAGGCCTTTGTGGTGCTGCGCAAGCGGGGCATGGCCTCGGCGCAGAAGAAGGCGGCGCGCACCACCAACGAAGGCGCGGTGGGTACCTACATTCACGCCGGCGGCAAGATCGGCGTGCTGCTGGAGCTGAACTGCGAGAGCGATTTTGTGGCCCGCACCGAGGATTTCTCGGAGCTGATGAAGGATATCGCGATGCACATCGCGGCCTCTGACCCGCGCTATGTGCGCTCGGAGGATGTGACCGCGGCTGACCTCGAACGCGAAAAGGATATCTTCCGTGCGCAGGCCGCCGCCACCGGCAAGCCGGCCGCAGTGATCGAGAAGATCGTCGAAGGCAAGATGGGCAAGTTCTACGAGGAGGTTTGCCTCATCGAGCAGCCCTTCATCAAGGACCAGACGGTCACAATCAAAGAGCTGATCGGGCAGAAGGTCGGCAAGCTGGGCGAGAACATCACCGTGCGGCGATTTGCGCGCTTCAAGGTCGGCGCGCCTGACTGGACCATCGCAACGACCAAGCTTGCGGAAGCGGCTGCCGAGTAAGAGTCAGAAAAAACAAGAAGGCCCGGGGTGCAGACTCCGGGCTGTTTTGTTTGTGGAATCTTTCTCTCGCCAAATAGAAAAGGCCAGCGCAAAGTCTACTCTGCATTTTTTCGATTCTGAACTTGATGGCGCGCACTTCCGCGCGGAGAGCTGACATAAAGCCGGTCCTTGCAGGCTGGTCGCACTTCTTCCTTTTTGGTTGTCATACGCCTGAACTGTTTTAATAATGAAATGGGTTCAGCATATCGGACGGCGATTATCGGCGGTGGAATTGCAGGGCTGGCTGCGGCATACGAACTGGAGCAGGCGCGCCGGACGGACGTAAGGGTCGAGTACACGCTCTTTGAATCGCGCAACCGGCTCGGCGGTTCATTGTCCTCGGAGATTGTTGACGGCGCGGTTCTAGAGCGCGGGCCAGACTCGTTCCTGACCGAGAAGCCTGCGACGGCGGAGCTTTGCCGCGAACTGGGCATCGGAGCCGAGTTGACTCCTTCCAATGACGCCGGTCGCAAGACCTGGATCGTCGTCAATAACCGCCTTGTGTCGCTGCCCGACGGACTGATGTTTCTGGTGCCGACCAAGCTGATTCCTACCGCTCTTACGCGCCTGTTCAGCCTGCCCACTAAGCTACGCATGGCCTTTGAGCTGCTGCTTCCGCCGCGCCCTTCAGAGCAAGATGAATCAGTGGCCGTTCTCGTCGAACGGCACTTTGGCCGCGAGGTCGTTGACCGGCTCGCAGATCCATTGCTCTCCGGCATCTTCGGCGGCGACTCGGCGCAACTCAGCGCCCGCGCCGTACTGCCGCGACTCGTCGAGATGGAGAGCGCTTACGGCTCGCTCACCCGCGGAATGCTGGCCGCCCACCGCCAGATGCGCGCGAGAGCATTGCGTCGTATGAATGATAACGGCAATGCTGCTGCTCACCCTGCGCCGCGTGCCATCTTTACCGCACTGCGCGGGGGAATGCAGCAGTTGGTTGATGCCGTCACGGCACGGCTCGACGCAGGGTCGATTCGCCTCTCGTCACCTGTCACCGGAATCGAGAAGAACGCAAGCGGCTGGAAGATCGAAGCTGGTGGCGCAGCCGAGCAGTATGATGCTGTGATTATGGCAGCACCTGCATGGTCTGCCGGCGCGCTGCTTAGCGGGGTGGACTCGGCTCTCTGCGAGGAGTTGAGCGCGATCCCTTACTCCTCATCGATTACCATCAATCTGGTCTACGGTGAATCTCAACTGGGCCGCCTGCCCGATGGATTTGGATTTCTTGTTCCGGTTGTCGAAGGCCGTTCGATGCTCGCCTGCACCTTTGTGCATAAGAAGTTTCTTGGCCGCGTGCCGCAAGGCAAAGTTGTGTTGCGCGCTTTTCTTGGGGGCATGAACAATGAGACGCTGCTGGCCACGCCGGATGTGGCTCTCGTCGCCACCGTGCGCCGCGAGCTTAGTGAGATTCTCGGCAGCAGTATTCTTCCGCCTTCAGCCGTGCCGGAGCACACCCAGGTCTCACGCTGGCCGCGAGCAATGGCACAGTACGCTGTTGGCCACCTGGAGCGCAAGCAGCGCGTCTATGATCGCGTGGCTGCCTTGCCTGGATTGAAACTGGCGGGTAACGCGTATGACGGCATCGGCATCTCTGACTGCATTCGGCTTGGGCGGCAGGCGGCGAAAGAGCTTTTAGCAATCAGCCCCTCTTTGCAAGGTTAGCGGGGTTAGCAGCGCATGGAAAAATAAGAACAACTATGACGAAAAATGTACTGATTACCGGCGCATCGAGCGGGTTTGGCCTGCTGACTACAGTTACGCTTGCGCGGCGTGGATGGCGTGTGCTGGCTACTATGCGCGACCTCAAGCGGAGCGAACGGCTGGAAGCAGCCGCGCGGGAGGCCGGCGTTCTGGATCGCATCGAGTTGCTTGCTTTGGACGTGACGGACAACAGCCAGATTAACGAATTAGCTGCTACGATTGCGGCGCGGCCAACTCAACTCGACGCGGTGATTAACAATGCTGGGTTCGCGATGGCAGGATTTGCGGAAGATGTATCGGATGCGGAATTGCGACAACAGTTTGAGACGAACTTCTTCGGCGCGGCGGCAGTGACGCGGGCCTTTTTGCCGCAACTGCGACGGCAGGGAGCGGGGCAGATCGTGATGGTTTCGTCGATCTCCGGGCGCATGGCCTTTCCCGGCATTGGCAGTTATGTTTCCTCGAAGTTTGCGTTGGAGGGGTGGGCGGAGACGCTGAGGCTGGAGATGAAGCCGCTGGGGATTCAAGTGGTGCTGGTTGAGCCGGGATCGTTTGAAACCGACATCTGGACGCGCAACGCAATTCTCTCGGCCGCGTCACAGGACGCGAACTCTCCCAATGCCGCTCGATGGGCGCGGTTGCTGGGCCAGCGGGAGACGACAAAGTTGAAAGCCAATCCGCAGCGGGTTGCCGAAGGGATTGCGGCGATTCTTGACAAGCGGCACCCCCGGCTTCGCTACGTCTTCGGCAGAGATGCGCGCTTCGGGCTGATGCTCAGGAGGGTACTGCCTGCAAGCTTGCTGGAACGGTTGCTGATAAGAGTGAGTGGCGGAGGATCGACGCAGATAAAAACTCCGGAAATTTAGCAGGCGGGCAGTTTTATACGACTTCGCCAACCCCGCTGCCTCATGCGCGGTATTTGGCGCAATGAGTCGGGAATTGATATACTGACACAGTTGTTGCAGAAGACTGTACGTGGGCTCACCCACCCCTCCGGCGAAGCCGGAATCCGCGCGGGAGATTGCAACTTGCAGTTTGCACTGAGGCCAGATAGCTCAGTGGTAGAGCGCGGCCCTGAAAAGGCCGGCGTCGGCGGTTCAATCCCGTCTCTGGCCACCACTTCTTAGTTCGCATCCCTCCGGCTCCGTCCTCAAATCCAGTTAAATCCTTTATTTTGTTAGCGGGGTAGCTGCCTTGTGCATCGACAAAATCCCATCCGGGCGTGTTGAGGACTGGAATTTTGAAATTAGGGACAGTCATGGACAGATTTCGAATGGAGGAATGAGGTGTTCGATGACCATGATGTTGTCACGAAGGCATGGCAAAATCGACAACAGCAAGACTGGCGGACACAACTCTCCCGCATTTCATCTTCGACCTTGCAAGGGAATTTTCAATGCGGCAACTCAGGCAGCCAGATCGTAACGATGATGCAGACCGCCGAGCCTTGGCATCGCTATAACTTTGCAACCTACGCCGGTGTTGCTCATTGCTTCACGACCGGCAGGCGTTCCCTTCATCATTGAACTGCGCGCCGCGATCAAAGATCAGATAGTCCGGCGCGGTGTCGCAGGGAGGGCGTATCCACTACGCTGAAGTGTTCTTCCCAACCTTTCGATACAGGAATGTCAGGAACTCCCCGCTCTGTGATCAGGTTCCCAGTGATCTGGATCGTCGAAGGTTCGGAAGACACGGTGACCATAGGCCGAGATATCTTTCCGCTTGCTGAGTTAGGTATAGCGTTCCTGGTTTTGCTCCAGCGTCAACGCCTTTGCAATACGAAGTAATTTTTTTGCGGTAACCATACTTTAGTCGGTTTACATCTTCGCTCGCGCGCGCCTAGCATTTGAATCGTTGCAAAAGACTGTTCCGCCGCAGTGACCTTCCCCGTCAATATGGCCGCGGACGCTTGATTGCGACTTCTCCCAGATCATGTTTATTTTCCTGGCCATCTAGAAAAATCTCTCGGAGGTTGACGTGTTAATTCACAAAACAATGCAAAGCAAAGTAACAACAGCAATAGTTGTGAGCCTGCTGCTAGCCGGAGCATGGGCGTATGGGCAGGATGTAAGAGCCAGCCTGGGCGGTATGGTTACCGACCAGAACGGCGCAATCGTCGCGAATGCCACCGTGCTTGTGACATCAGACGAAACAGGCGTTGTATCGACAGCGAAAACGAACGATGCCGGCGAATGGCTTGTATCCACGCTGTTGCCCGGCTTCTATCACTTTGAAGTGCAGGCGGCGGGATTCAAGGAAGAGAAGCATAACTCCATCGAACTGCAGTTAGGAGATAAGAAGCTCATCGACATGAAGCTGCAGGTCGGCTTGACAACTGAGACGGTTGTCGTTGATTCAACTACACCGTTGATCGATATGAACTCCGCCTCCTCGGGCAACGTCGTTACCAAGGCTGAACTCGATGAGCTTCCCACGCAGTCGATGGCGCCTACGATGGATGTTGGGATATTGCCAGGTGTGACCGTCAGTGGCGGCGTTGGAGGAGGTGTATTCTACTGGTCGAACAGCGGACTCTCCGATACGACGATCAATGGAGTTGGCTACACTGGCGGAGCGGGCATAGGCGCCATCAGCTACTCGCTCGATGGTGGAACGGACAACTTCAACTCGGGCAGCCTTGCCTTCGAACCGCCGCCGGACGCAGTGAACGAAATCAGGATTGTCCCCAACAGCTTCGATGCGGCGCTCGGCAGGGGATCGGGGGCAAATGAGTTCATCTCTTTGAGATCGGGCGGGGAAAAATTCCACGGCGATGCGTATGAAAACAATCAAAACAACTTTTTGAATGCTAACTATTGGCAGAACGATGCGACTGGCACAAAAATTCCCGCAATTCGCGTAAATATCTGGGGCGCTTCTGTTGGCGGCCCTGTTTGGATTCCTAAACTCTACGATGGCCGCAAGAAAAAGACGTTTTTCTGGTTCAGCTATGCGGGAATCTCCAATCTTCAGCCCTCTGACACGGGCTTTATATCGCTTCCCACGGCGCTGGAAAGAGCAGGAAATTTCAGTGCGTCTTACACGAAGGTATCCGGCATCGTCTATCCAACGCAGATATTCAATCCGTATTCAACAACCACGGGAACCCGGCTGCCATATGCGTTCGCGGGCTGTGCCTTGGGAAACACGACCACTCCCGTGAACCTCACCGGCACCTGTGAATCGCTCCCTTCTATCGATCCGATTGCTCAGGCATATCTCAATCTTCTGCCGCTTCCCCAGACTGCGGGCGACGGCGCGAATTCTGACAGCAACAACTACGCCAGGGCGGGAGAGCAGAATGATAAGTTTCACAGCCTGACCCTACGTATCGATCATACCGAGAACAGCCGGAACCATACCTTTTTGGACCTGTATTCAAATATCTTCAACGAACTCAGCAATACGGATTTTGGCACCGGGAAGTACCTTCCTCTTGTTGGGCAAGGGCAGTTCCGCCAGAACCAGGATCTAACCGTCGACCACGATATCCAGTTGAAAAACAGTTTGCTCCTTGACCTGAGCTACCATATGCTTGCGTTTAACAGCCAACTCTGGGCGGAAAGCCGCAATTTTACCGCAACCTCTATGGGATTTCCGGTCGGCTTCACTTCATTGATGCAGAGAAACGTAATCCCGGAAGTCACGGGCGTCGCGGTCAATACCGCGCAAGCGACCGGAACATTCCAGGCCGGGCAAGTTGCCCCCTTCGATGTCAATCAGGACATCAACGGACGTATGTCGCAGACCTTCAAGAATCACAATTTCCGCTACGGCGCTGAGTACCTGATCCAGCAGGAGGATAACAATGTTTTAGGCGACTCGGGTGGCTTGTTTGCATTCGGCGCAAATTACACCTCGCAATACGCATCGGGCTATGGAACTAATGGAAATGGCGTCGGCAACTCTGTGGCGGACTTTGAATTGGGCCTTCCGGGAAACACCAGCAGCATTCCACGGAATACCAGTTCGTTCTATTCGCAGCATTACTACGCCTTCTACTTTCAAGACGACTGGCGGGTAAACTCCAAGCTGACCTTCAACCTCGGTCTGCGCTGGGACTATGAGCGTCCAACCACCGAGAGATTCAACCGATTCTTCAGCAGATATAATCCCACCGTTCCGATCACTCCCGTTACCATCGCTGCCCAGCCGAATTATGCGACGCTGATAGCCGGCTCTTCGAGCAATCTCGGCGTCCAATTACTACAGAATTGGGGAGTATCCGCAGGCGCATTCCAGGTAATCGGCGGACCGGAGTATGCGGGCGTGAACGGAAACAGCCGCTATGAAACGAATCCGCGCTACAGGTACTTCCAGCCGCGTATCGGCTTTGCCTACGAATTCAGGCCCAACACCGTCCTGCGCGGAGGAATCGGACGCTTTGTCGAGGCTAGCTTCAATCCATCCGCGAATCAGACAGGCTTCAGTTCGGTGACTCCCTATTGTCCGTCCGCCTGCAGCAACTACCTGATTCCGGCCCAGACCTGGGATAATCCATATCCTCAAGGGCTTGTTCAACCCACAGGCAACTCGCTTGGCATCCTGACGAATGTTGGTTTGCCTACCGGTGGCACGCCTACTTATACCAGTCCTAACATAGGCCGTATTTACGTCGACTCAGCCACTCTCGGCGTCCAGCGGCAAATCAAGGATTATCTGTTTGAAGTTGACGGTCTTTTCAACGCAACGCATGGTCTCGGTATGCAAACAGGAAATAATCTCGACATCAATGTTCCCAGCGCCGGCGCGTGGTTTGCGGCAAACACGCCCATCTTTGCGGCGAACTGGTTGCCGGATGCAACTCTGCCGGGAAACACCAATGTCGCCAATCCATTCAAAGGCGTTCAATACGTCAACGCTTCAGAGTTCGGCGCCTCGACAGTAACCGCATACCAGTTGCTTCGCCCCAACCCCGCTGCCGGGGACATTTATTTCAACTCAGGCATTGGCAGGGCCTACTATTACGCATTGAACACGAAGGTGGAAAGGCGGTTCAAAGGCGGCTATAGCATCCTCCAGTCTTTCGCCTATTCAAAAAGAATCTCCGAGGACGACCTCTACGCCAATCAGGCCGTTGCCGTGAAGATAGAAAAGCGGCTCGATGTAAATGACACTCGATTTCACTACACGCTCACGCCTATCTATGAACTGCCCTTCGGCCGCGGAAAAAAAATCCTGGGCAACGCTTCGCGAGGATTGGATGAAGCGGTCGGAGGATGGGAATTAGCGGGCATCTACAACTTCTTGTCAGGAGTCCCCATCGTCTTTCCGACCAACTCAGCATTCTTCGAGGGTGGAGATCCATCGCTCGGCAAAAAAAAATCGCGCTCGGAATGGTTTGACACCTCCAAGTTTGCAGCTTTTCCGTCGATCAATGTCTCCGTTGCTACGTTGAATAATCCTTCGGTATATCCGGCATGGACAGGCGTCACAGGCATGCCCGGCATTCAATTCGCTCCGACCAGCAGCTCAGGCCCTCAAAACGGCGTCTACCAGGACTTTGCAAAGTGGAATACCTACAACCCAACGACCTTTGGCGATGTCCGGCAACCATACACGACTACATTCACTCTTGGCGTCAGGAAAAGTTTTGCTCTTGCAAAGGGTGTTAGCTTCCAGTTGCGAATGGACGTATTCAACGCGCTCAACCACCCGACTTTTGCCAGCGCCAATGTCACGGTCGGCAACGCCTTCTTTGGATCGCTCGGCACATCCGCGATTCTGACGCAGTCCAATGCCCCAAGGCAAGTGACGCTCCTTGGAAGGCTGTCATTTTAATATTAGTCATTCCTCAAATTCAAACAGGCCGCTTCGGTTTGAAGTGGCCTGTTTGTTAATTGGCATTCCAAGCGCGGACGCAATTCGACCTGACAGAGTGAGTAGGGAACAGCGGCTCAGGTTTCTCTCCAGGGCCTGTCATCAGCAATCTTCGTTGTATACTCCTTCAATGGATGGTTATAAAGATGAGTCACAGCGATACTTTCCGCGTAAAGGTGAAGCGCAATTCGGGCCTTGGCGCGTCAAGCCGGAGAAGTTATATCCGAACCTTTCGCTGTGGATTATTGCAAACGGCAATCAAGCTGATTCTCGTCGCCTCCTCTCTCTCTGCGGTGAGCCAGCCGCCCACTCCACAAGACCATGCGATTACTTTTACCAAAACCATCTGGCGCTCACAAGATGGTCTTCCGGAAAACCAGGTTCAAGCTCTGTTGCAAGATCGCGACGGTTATCTCTGGGTAGGCACTTCAGGCGGTCTCGCCCGCTTCGATGGAGCACGGTTTAGTCCTCTCAATGAGGGAGAAGCGCAATCCATCTTCGTTAACAACTTCTATTGCCTTATGCTTTCGCATGACGGAACCCTGTGGGCCGGAACCGACGGCGGCGGGCTGCTGCATATTGATCAGAAGTCCGGCAGGATCAGGGCCTATGCGGCTCCCGATGGGTTGACAGATGCCTTTGTTCATAGCATTTTTGAAGATTCGAGCGGCCGTATCTGGGTTGGTTCCGAAAGCGGACTCTTTGTTAAGGAAGATGATCGCCTGGTTCGAATCGATCCGCCTGGCGCGCATGGGACCGTGAGTGTTCAAGCGCTTGCCGAGGATCGCGAGAATCACATTCTGGCCGGAGGATCGCATCTGTTTTCTCTGGGCGCGGGACAAAACCAAGAGATAACTTTGCCTGGTGTTTATGGCCGGATTCAGGTCGAGTGCATTCTTGAGGCCGGCGATGGGACACTTTGGGTCGGAACCACCAAGGGACTATTTCGCCAGATAAATGGCGTATTCCAGCGGGCTCCTGAGTTTAGCGGCGTAGTGCGAAGCCTCAGGCAGACAGGCGATGGCACGATTTTAGTAGGGACGATAAGCAAGGGCCTATGGGCATTCAGAGGCGGAAAGTTCACACGCATCGGCGATAAGGGCCTTCTGCCGATTGATACGGTTCTTAGCATCTTCGAAGATGGCGATCATCGTATCTGGGTGGGCACTCAGAACGGGTTGGTTCGCTTGGAGAGGAGCCAAATTAGTCTTATCCCACTACCGGGCTTCGATAATGACTACGGTACAATATCCGGTACGCCGGCGGGCGATATTTGGATGGTTGCATGGGATGCATTCCAGGTTTCTGGCGGAGTGGCGACTCCACTCAAGTTTCCCGGCTTGCTACACACGCCTATACGGAGCCTCTATCGCGCAAAGGACGGTTCTACCTGGGTAGGTACAGACGGCCGCGGTGTCTATCATCTTCCGGGATCATCGCCGGCAAGCTTCTCCGGCGCCGCGCGCCACTATATGATTGGTAATTTCATTCGCGGCTTTCTTGAAAGCAGTCGCGGGGAGATTTGGATTGCAACCGACGTTGGGCTCTTCCGCATCGCGGCAAAGGGCGTCACCAGCTACGGAATCGCCGACGGGTTGGCCCACTTCAATATCAAGAGTCTTTGCGAGGATCGAAACCATGATATTTGGGTAGGAACCGACCGGGGATTGAGCCGCTGGCATGACGGGTCATTTGTGCAAGACACAGCTACGGCAGCGCTTCGCGACGAGAAGGTTTGGTCGATTTTGCAAGACCGCCGCGGAGCTTTGTGGTTTGGGACTAGAAACCACGGCCTCTTCCGCTATCGAAATAACACCGTCGAGCACTACACCACTGCTCAAGGCTTGTTAAGCAATATCGTCTATCAGTTGCTGCAGGACAGAACTGGCCGCTTCTGGATATCAAGCGCGGAGACCATCTCTTCTTTGCCTGAAGAGGAGATGGATGGCGATCCGCTTCATTTCGGCCGCCCGCTTAGCGTCAATCTCTATCGTATGCCTGACGGCGCGGATGGGGTCCAGCTTTCTGGAGGACGATTTCCTTCAGGCTATTTGGCCCCCGATGATACTGTGTGGTTCCCTACCAATCGCGGCGCCGCGCATATCGTCGTGAACGATGAACGTGTAGAAGGTCCGCCTGTTGTGAGAATCGCCGGCATACTACGCGATGGCGAAAATCTCTCCGCCTCACAGAACTTCGATTTGCCTGCCAGAACCGCCCGTTTCGCTCTTTCTTTCTCGCCGCTCTTTCTTGGACCGCAGAATGGAATCCGGTTTCGCTACCAGCTCGAAGGTTTCGATCACGGATGGATTTCAGCGGGGGCCGGACACATTGCCATGTATACAAATCTTCCTGCGGGAAACTATCGATTTAGGGTTCAATCCTTTGATCTAAGTCATCCCGAACTCACGACAGAAGCAACTCTTGCCTTCTCGAAAAAGCCCTTCTTGTACCAGACTTGGTGGTTTCGCCTCGGATGCATTCTTGTGCTAGCAGGATGCGGCTTAGTCGCCTATTGGGCGCGGCTGAGAAAAATCAAGAACCGCTTCGCGGTTGTTCTTGAAGAGCGAGGGAGGCTCGCAAGGGAGATGCATGATACCGTCATCCAAGGCTGCACGGGGGTAGCCATGCTGCTGGAAGGGATTGCGACGCAGCGAGAAAGCGATTCAGAGGATGACGATCTTCTGAACTTCGCCAGGGAACAGTTAAGGGCGACCATCAACGAGGCGCGCCAGGCGGTCTGGAACCTTCGCCGCAACGATGAGGAAGAGATCGATCTTTCCCAATCCCTAACCACGCTCGCGGAACTGGCAACCGGCGCATTTGGAATCCCTGTGATGTGCGATCGAGTCGATCCGGTGAGCGGAATCTCGGGATTGATAGGACACGAATTGCTCATGGCTGCCCGCGAGGCTATCGCCAATGCCGGCACGCATGCGCATCCCGACTGGATTCGCATCTCCGCTTCGCTCAATGGAATGGATCTCACCGTAAGCATTACCGACAATGGATGTGGTTTTAATCAAAAGGGGCTGGCAGACGGTGCGGCTGGTCACTATGGCTTGGTTGGGATGCGTGAGCGGATGCAGAAGATCGGTGGAACTTTGATGGTCCACAGTATCTCCGGTGGCGGGACTGAAGTCGTGATGAAGCTGCAATATGAGACCGCTGGAGTTTTTGCCCATCATGGAAGATGATGAGGAAATGTGAAATGAAAGAGGAAGCAGACATCCGGGTTCTAGTAGTTGATGATCATCCAATCACGAGGATCGGCATTGCCGCCATTCTGCAAAAACAGCCTGGGATGCAGGTTTGCGCACAGGCCGGTAGTGTGGCCGACGCCATGAGGATGTTCGAGGAGCACAATCCCGATATCACTTTGATGGATTTGCGCCTGCCCGATGGGCACGGCGTTGAGGCAATCCGGCGCATCCGCGGAAAATGCAATACAGCCAAGATTATTGTGCTGACGACCTACGAAGGAGACGAGGATATCCACCAGGCGCTACAGGCCGGCGCCATGGGTTATCTCATCAAAGGGATGTCCCACGAAGTGCTGGTGCAGGCTTTGCTTCGTGTGCATCGCGGCAGCCGATTCCTGCCTCCGCCCGTAACGCAGGCACTTTCGTCGCGCCTCTCAGGTTCTGAGTTGAGCCAGCGGGAACGCGAAGTGCTGTGTTTGATGGTTGCGGGCAACAGCAACCGCGAGATCGGCGAGAAGCTCCATATCAAAGAAGCCACTGTGAAGTCTCACATTACATTCATTCTGGAGCGCCTCAATGTTACCGATCGAACCCAAGCTGTTGTTGAAGCGCTGAAGCGTGGGTTGGAGCACCTATAATGAAATCAGTTCTTGTTCTGATTTCCTTGAATAAAAGGCGGGATTGTAAGTGGCAATATTGGCTGCAATGCCGCGCTGCCAGTCAATTTGATCCGGCGAATCTTTCATTATTCAGCGCCTGCAAGTGGATAAAGCTCATAGCTGCCTCCCTTGAACTTGCTGGCGATCCATGTAATCGAAACTTCGAAGCTGAAGGCCCCTTTTAGAGCCAGATCCTGGTAAGAACAGGCGCCGCAACCGTGGCTGACGAGGTGGAGCCATTGAAGTTTGCGACGCAAAGAGCGGGGCAAATAGACTGCTTCATCATGATCACGCCGCAGAAGACGCTGATGGAGAGCGGGAACAGGAACACCGCTTCCAGCCTCTTCGGCCTTCCTCGAATTCTCCGCTTCTTGAGTCTTCAGGGCGCTCCGCTTCGCACTCTTTGCGATGGCGTCGGTAGAGTTGCACGGCTATAGAATTGCCCCCGTATCTGGGCAATATCCTAACACCTATTGCACGCTATTGCACGCTGGAAGGTGAAATCTAACCTAAGTCATTTATTATCTGTTGGGGCGGCTAGTGGGGATCGAACCCACGACATCCTGAGCCACAGTCAGGCGTTCTGCCTCTGAACTATAGCCGCCATATACTCCGATTGTAGCATCGAATCAGAAATTTTGACCCGGCGGCTGTGGGACTGGCCAAGCCGCAATCCTACTGGCTTTTCCGCCGGATCGCCTCCAGCAGTTTCTCGTCTTCCGTGCTCAACGCGGCGCCCTCCAGTAGATCAGGCCGGTTGGTGAGAGTCTTGCGCAACTGCTGCTCGCGCCGCCAGCGGCGAATCTCGGCATGATCGCCGTTCATCAGCACCTCCGGCACTCGCAGGCCGCCAAACTCCGCGGGCCGCGTGTAGTGCGGATAATCGAGCAGCCCCCCGGCTCCGTGCTGCGAGCGCGGAACGCCATCTTCGTCGGTGGTAATCTCCGCATCGGCCACGCCAAAGCTCTCAAACTCCCCCGAAGCCTCGTTGCCCAGCACGCCGGGAATCAGCCGCATCGTTGCGTCCATCACCACAGCGGCGGCCAGTTCGCCTCCGCTCAGTACGTAGTCGCCGATGGAAAGCTCCTGGTCGCAGTACAGCTCATTCACGCGCTCGTCCACGCCCTCATACCGCCCGCAGATCAGCACCACGCGCTCCACTTCCGCCAGCTCCCGCGCCATCGCCTGTGTAAACGGCCTGCCCTGCGCCGAAAGCAGAATCACTCGTGTTCGCGCTGCCGTATCGTCCGCCGCTTCTCGCTCCGCCTTCGGCTTGATTCCCAGCGCAGCCAGCGCCTCCGCCAGCGGCTCCGCCTTCAGCACCATCCCCTCGCCGCCGCCAAAGGGCCGGTCGTCCACGGTGCGATGCCGGTCGTGGGTAAAGGCGCGCAGATCATGCACCCCGACGGTCACCAGCTCCTCGGCCAGCGCCCGCCGCAGAATTCCGTTCTCGAAGATGCCGGCAAAGAAGCCGGGAAAGATAGTGACAATCTCGAAGCGCATACACATGATGATACAGGCGGAGTGGCCGGCATTCAGTCGTGCTCGCGCGGCGGGTTGACAGCAACCCGATTACAGCCCCAGTGTTGAGTTCTTCGCCGTATCAGGTGTATACTTCGTCTTACCTGGAGGTAAGGCGTTATGGCCCCGTCGGCAGTAATGAGTTCTAAAGGTCAACTGGTGATTCCGGCCAAATTGCGTGAAGAGTTGGGCTTCAAACCCGGAGTGCGCGTGATCTTTAAGAAACAGGGCAAGGGGCTGCTGATTGAGTCGGGAGCATATGAGGCTGTTATGGCGCTCTGTGGAAAGTATGCCGGCACTGGGCTGGAGGAGAGTTTTGCCGAATATCGCCGCGAGGAACGGGAAATCGAAGACAGAAAGCAGAAAGCTCTCTATGAAAAACTACGTCCTTGATGCCAGCGCAGCGATTCTCTTCCTTACCAAAGGCGTGAACTATGAGCGTGTTGCCGCACTGGTGAAGAATGCTGACAATGGGAATGCGCGGCTAGCTATTTCCATGGTCAACTGGGGCGAAGTCCTCTACTCAACGGCCAAGAGCGCAGGACTGGTTCGAGCTACTGCGGACTTAAAAGCGATGAGCGTACTTGTCGAACCGGTAGCTATCGACGAAGAACTTGCCGAGGCTGCTGCTACTGTCAGGTTTCATTACAAGCTCGGTTATGCTGATTGCTTTGCAGCGGCGCTGGCGATGCGCATGGATGCAACCCTGGTTACAACTGATCCGGATTTTGCCAAGCTGGGAAAGATGTTGAAGGTACTGGCCTTGCCGAGGCATAAATCTTATTTGCGTTATCAAGCTGGCGAGTTTTGAACAATTGCAGGTGAAAGATATGGTCAACATTCAGACTTTCAGAGGCTTGTACTTGTCGTGCTTCCTAATAATGTTTCTTCTAGTCTTCACTGTCATCCCATCGTTTATCTTATCGGGTTTGAAGATGTCATGGCAAAATGATGGTATAGACCGAAAGCTCGCCTTTTGGAAGAAATTTCTTCTGGGCATTCTCGGCGGATTTGCTGGCGAAATCACAGGCGTCGCTGTATTTCCTTCGGCTAATTCCAATTGGTGCAGAGATATGAGCGCTCAAGGCTCTCATTGCGACGGCCAGGGAGGGCTTGTTCTTATCTTTACAGTTCCTCTCTGTGCAATCATTGGAAGTTGCGCCTCCATTCTTTGGACTTGGATCAGCGTCACGATTCCAGCGAAGAAACCCTGGGCTTCAATTTTCAACTATGGTGGCGGCAATCGGGCGATGAATGTAGTGTTTGCGGTTGCCGTGCAGGCTCTTTACTGGGCAATCTTTGCGCTGGCAATCTATCGTTTTACGCGCAACTTATTGTGATGCACACCAGGCTTGGATTCTGTTGTCAGCCTGCATAACGTCAAAGCAGGCTGACAATTTTCACGGATTACTTCCCCAGCAGCCGCGCGACGTGATTCACAATAATCAAATCCTCTGCCGGAGGAATCACGCGCACCGTCACTGGCGAGTGTTCGCTGGAGATCACCGCCGCGCCGCGAACGTTATTGCGCTTGGGGTCGAGAATGATACCCAGCGCGCTCAGCCCCGCGCAGATTTCTGCGCGCGCGTCGATGTCGTTTTCGCCGATGCCGCCGGTAAAGACCAGCATATCGAGGCCCTCCAACTCGGCGACATAACTGCCGATCCACTTAGCGATCGTCCATGTAAATTTGTCCACGGCCAGCCGCGCCTTGGCGTTGCCCGCATTGATGGCCTCGCGCAGATCGCGCATATCGTTGGAGAGTTCACTTACGCCCAGCAGGCCCGCCTTCTTGCTTGCCACAGCTTCCAGCTTGTCGGCTGCTTCAACTGCGCTGACGCCTGTCTCGGCGATCTTGCGCAAGATAAACAGCAGCACGCCGGGATCAATATCTCCGGTGCGTGTGCCGCTGATGATGCCACCCGTCGGCGTCAGGCCCATCGAAGTGTCCAGGCATTCGCCGTTGCGAATCGCCGAGATCGATGCGCCATTGCCCAGATGCGCGACGATCAGCTTGTGCGGCACGTGCGGCTGCAACTGGTGGACGATCGATTCATACGAGATTCCATGCGCGCCGTAGCGGCGCACGCCCATCGCGGAATACTCCGCCGGAATCGGCATATGCTTCACCACTTCGGGCATGGTGCGATGAAAGTACGAATCGAGGCAGACGAAGTTGGGCACGCTTGGAAAGAGCCGCAGCGACTCGCGCATGATGTAGCAGGCAATCGGCGTGTGCAGCGGCGCAAAGGCTGTGTAGCGCTCCATCTCATCGACGAGTTCCGGCGTGATGAACTGGTTCTCCTGCACCGTCGGCCCGCCGCAGACCATGCGATGGCCAATGGCGATCGGGGCAGGGAAGTCGCCGGAGTGCAGTGCGTCGGCTACCAGCGCAAAGGCAACGGCACGCGTGGGCAGAGCAGGAGTTTGATCGACGAGCTTTTTGCCCGCTGCGTCTTTGATCCAGAACTTGCCCAGATCAGTGCCAATGCCGTCCACCGCGCCCTCGTGTAGCTTGATGCGCTGGCCGCCGCCGGCCTCGTAAACGGAAAACTTGATAGAAGATGAACCGCTGTTCAAAACCAATACGGGCAAAGAAGACATTCGTAAAATCCTTTGAAGTTAGGGCTGAGTGAGTCAGCGAGTTAGTTGGATTCCCAGGTCTGAAAATCAATACTTGGGACACACAGTCTCGAAAACAAAAGGTTTCTAGAACGGCTACTTCTTGGGTTCTGGTGAGCCTTCTTCTTGACCCTGCTTTAATAACAGTCCTGGTTTCCCGATATGTGGAGTCAGCTTGCTTTTCCAGCCCTTCGGATGAAAAAAATTGTTCTTCCCACTGGCAAAAACGTTTGTGGCCTTTTCCTCCCACAAAAGAAGACCTGAAGCATCGAAGCACTGGAACGAAACTATGGCAAATGGAACTCCTGACAGGTAGACTTCACCTGGTTATGTTTTTATATACAAAAGGCTGTCGGCACCTTTCTTAGGTAACATCTCGATAAGGGAAGACATAGGCATAAAGCCAGTTTCTTGTGTATTTGAAAACTTTTGTGACCCATAATTTGCAATTTCCACGCCATCGGTAGCCAGCATGTCGAGAACTTCCATATAGATATTTTCAAACTCGGCAGTGCCGTGTCCGGCAACCCAAACGCCTCGGTGTTGTTCAGCCTGAGATTTCAACTGTTCAAAAGCTTTCTGGTTAGATAAAGATAAGGTGTCTAATTTTCCACGAACGTAATTGATCGGAATTGTGAAATTCAGGTTCTCCCCATTTACTGACTTGGATCGCATAACTCCTATAGCTTCCCCACTCCGATTTAACAGAGGTCCACCACTACTTCCTGAGCTTGCTGCCGCAGATGTCTGGAGGACGCGGACTCCATTATCTATGCGGATACCGCTAATCAAGCCATTGGATACTGTCTGCTCTAGTCCCTCAGGAGCACCAACCAGTAGCACCTCATCACCCAATTGCACGTTGTTAGAGTTGCCCAGCGGTATTGTAGGAAGATCAACCGCTTCTATCTTGAGGAATGCAAGATCATTGTCGGGGTCAGAACTTAGGAGATAAACATTCTTGTACACCTCTCCCGATGGGAGTTCGACCTGCATTGCTTTAGCGTTGGCCACGACATGGTGATTGGTAACTACGATTCCATCAGACTTGATAATGAATCCACTGCCAAATTTCACATCAGTTTTTATGACTACAACAGCAGGTCGAATACGCGCAACGATTTCAGTCCACTCAGTCGCCTTATTTTCTGTCAAGGATTGTGGACGAACAATTTGGCTTTCGCCGGAGGGTTTTTGGGGTGAATCTTGAGCGTTTGTGCCGATAGCGCAGACCACAACAAGGATCGTAATCGACAGCGAACTGTACATTCCTTTTCTCAACTTCATTGTGTTCTCCACGGATCAATCACTATTATCATGCTACGATCCCAGATCCGAAAATCCGGACTTGGGGCACCCAGATTTACATCATTGAACCTATAGAGATGGGCCGCGCCAAAACCTCTCTAGCGTTCGTAGACCTCGCGGCGGTGACCGACGCGGAGAGCGAGAACGACGAGCTTCGCATCTTGAATCTCGCAGATGATACGCCAGTCGCCCACACGGTACTTCCAGAACTCGCCAAGTTTGGAACCGCGCAAGGCCTCGCCTATGCTGCGCGGATCAACAAGTGCTGCTACGCGCTCGTACAAAAATCGCTCGATGCGCCGAGTTACCTGGGGGTCGAGTTTGTCCAGGTCGCGTTTGGCTTCCCGGTCGAACTCAACCTTCCAAGTTGCCATGCTCTTTCATCACTTCCTCAAGAGGAATGGTGTAACTGCGGCCAGCGCGCAGATTCTCCAGCCGCTTTTCGGCGATGTAGATGTCTTCAAGATTGTCGAGGTGAGTCACCAGTGCCTCGCGGACGTAGTAACTTTTGGCTCGCCCGGTGTGCTTTGCCAATCGGTCAAGACGTTTTTCGATGGTTGCAGGAAGTCGGACGGCAATCATGTTTTATACCTCATGACATACAAGTATAACATCTTCCATTGGCCGTTCAGCTTTGCGGCCATCTCCAGTCGCGAATCTCCGGCAGATCATCGCCGTTTTCCGCCACATACAGCTTATGCCGTTGAATCGCCTCGGAGTACCACTGCTCGGCTGCATCCCTTTGGCCAGCGAGCCGCGGCACGCGCTTAACGGCATCCAGCGCCAACTGGAAGCGGTCAATGTTGTTGAGCACACACATATCGAAAGGCGTAGTCGTTGTGCCTTCTTCCTTGTAGCCGCGCACATGAAGCTGGTCGTGATTATGCCGCCGGTAAGTGAGCCGGTGAATCAGCCACGGATAGCCGTGAAAGGCAAAGACTGTCGGCGTTCCCGGCGGAAAGAGCTGGTCATAATCCTCGTCGGGCAATCCATGCGGATGCTCCGACGGCGGTTGCAGCGCCATCAGGTCCACCACATTCACCACGCGAACTTTCAGATCAGGAGCCAGCGAACGCAATAGAACCACAGCAGCCAGCGTCTCCATCGTCGGCACATCGCCGGAGCATGCCATCACCACATCGGGCTTGCCCTCATCATTCGACGCCCACGTCCAGATTCCCAGCCCAGTCGTGCAATGCGCAACCGCTTCGTCGATGGTGAGCCACTGCGGAGCGGGCTGCTTGCCGGCGACGATCAGGTTGATGTAATTCTTGCTGCGCAGACAATGATCGGCCACCGAGAGCAGCGTGTTCGCGTCCGGCGGAAGATAGACGCGCACCACTTCGGCCTTTTTATTAACCAGATGGTCAATAAAGCCGGGGTCCTGGTGGCTGAAGCCGTTGTGATCCTGCCGCCAGACCAGCGATGAGAGCAGATAATTCAAGCTCGCAATCGGCTTGCGCCACGGTATCTGCCGCGTCACCTTCAACCATTTGGCGTGCTGATTCACCATCGAATCGACAATATGAATAAAGGCCTCATAGCACGAGAAGAAGCCGTGCCGCCCGGTGAGTAGATAGCCTTCCAGCCAGCCCTGGCAGCAATGCTCACTCAGGATTTCCATCACTCGCCCGGTCTGCGAGAGATTCTCATCCACCGGCAGCGTCGCTGCCATCCACTCCTTGCCCGTTCCGGTAATCACGTCCTGAAGGCGATTCGAGGCCGTCTCATCCGGCCCAAAGACGCGGAAGTTCTTCTCCGCCTTGTTGGCCTCCATCACGCCGTGGAGGAATTGCCCGAGCACACGTGTCGATTCCACGTCCTTCGCGCCGCGCCCCTCGATCTTCACCGCGAACTCGCGGAAGTTGGGCATCTTCAGAGCTTCAAGCAGCAGGCCACCATTGGCGTGCGCATTCATGCCCATCCGCCGCCGCCCTTTGGGCGCAATCTCGGCCAGCTCCGCGCGGAAGGCGCCCTTGGCGTCGAAGAGTTCATCGGGCTTGTAACTGCGCATCCAATCTTCCAACAGGCGCAGATGATCGGGCTTCTCACGCAGTTCGCTGAAGGGAACCTGATGCGCGCGCCAGGTGTTTTCCACCGGCTTGCCATCGACAAACTTCGGCCCGGTCCAGCCTTTGGGCGTGCGCATAATCAGCATCGGCCATGCCGGACGCTCGATGGTTCCCGTTGCTTCGCGTGCGGACTTTTGAATCGCCGCGATGCGGTCGAAGATGGTGTCAAAGATCGCCGCCGCCTGCTGATGCATCGTGAGCGGATCGTCGCCCTCCAGCGTGAACGGCTCATAGCCGTAGCCGCGCATCAGGCTCTCCAGCTC
>Ga0181520_10004938_pt1 | contig 21791 bp, 17 predicted proteins | sample PEATcosm2014_Bin_29_FD_132451 | JGI IMG/M metagenome (GOLD analysis project Ga0181520, IMG submission 132451) | Peatland microbial communities from MTU Mesocosm Facility, Houghton, MI, USA - PEATcosm2014_Bin02_30_metaG | ecosystem: Environmental > Terrestrial > Soil > Wetlands > Peat | place... | reverse complement strand
GGTAGAGCACAGGACTGAAAATCCTGGTGTCGCCGGTTCAATCCCGGCCCTGTCCACCTTACGTAAATCCCGCCGAATCCTTGACTTAGGATACCTGCCGGCGGTTGGCAGTGCGGCCCGAAACCCCGAGGAAATCCGGTAGACTACCGGATTCCGAAAGGAAAGAAGGTCGCATATGCATGTTTCTACCCGAAAACCCCGAGTTCCGAAATACCGTCACCACAAGCCCACAAATCAGGCCGTGGTCACTCTCAACGGCAAGGATTATTACCTCGGCCGATGGAAATCTGCCGCCAGTCATGCTGAATACGAGCGTCTGGTGGGCGAATGGCTGGCCGGCGGTCGCTATCTCCCCGCTGCCGACGCCGGAGTCACCGTCGCCGAATTGGGCCGCGCCTACTGGAAATTCGCCGAAGGCTACTACCCGGCCACGTCACTCTACCGAGTGAAGGTTGCCGTGCGGGAATTGCGGGTCGTTTACGGCTACACCCTGGCCAGCGACTTCGGCCCTCTATCGTTCCAGGCGATTCAACGCCGTTGGGCCGAGTCGGGCAAATGCCGCCGCACGGTCAATTATCTGTGCGAGCAGGTTAAGCGGGTCTTCAAGTGGGGCGTTTCCCAGGAACTTATCCCCGAGACCGTCTATCGGGCGCTGACCACGGTCCCAGGCTTGCGCCGCGGCCACACCACGGCCCCCGAGCCGAAACCGGTAATGCCGGTCGATGACAAGACGGTCGTCGCGACGCTGCCACACGTTCCGGCGGTTGTGGCCGATATGATTCGCTTCCAGAAACTTACTGGCTGTCGGCCCGGCGAGGTCTGTATCTTGCGGCCCTGTGACGTGGACACCGCGGGCGATGTCTGGATCTACCGACCCGAGTCGCACAAGACGCAATACCGCGGCCGGGAACGGATTATCTTCATCGGCCCCAAGGGACAGGACGTGCTACGGCCGTACCTGCTTCGCGACAAGACGGCCTACTGCTTCGTACCGGCCGAGTCGGAACGTAAGCGGAGCGCCCTGCGTCGTGCGAATCGTGAAAGCCCGATGACTCCCTCCCAAGCCAAGCGCCACCGCAAGCGGAACCCACTGCGGACGGCCGGCGACCGCTACACCCCGAACACATACCGCCGTGCCATTGAACGCGCGTGTGAGATTGCCTTTGGCCTCTCCGAATCGCTGCGCGTGATCCCGCGAAAGCTATTGAAGCCCGAACGTTTGGAGCGTCGGCGAATGGCCGCTGCATGGCGGAAGGAACACTGCTGGGCACCGAATCAGCTACGGCACTCTACGGCAACGGCGATCCGTAAAGACCACGGGCTTGAAGCCGTACAGGTCGTGCTGGGCCACGCCCACGCGCGAGTGAGCGAAGTCTACGCTGAACGGAACATGACGCTGGCGGCGGAGGTCATGCGGAAGTTGGGATAGAACGTTTTTGGCAACGGGCAAGCGGCTGATCCCCGCTGAACGGTTCGGCCGGCTGTCGTTGAACCACCTACGCCACGGCTGCCGGCCCGCCGGCCCGAAAGAAAGGTAGGTTAGCAATGGCGAAGCACGAAGTCTCGCCCTACAGACAGGATGAAAACTTCCGCCCTATTCTCGAAAAGGTGCTCGAAGGCCAACTTGAGGCAGTGCGATTCATCCAAAGCTCGCCCATCAACCTCACTCTAGCATGTCTGATCTGGCAGCATGAAAGTCAGGCTAGGACCGAAGGCAAAGCTTCTGTGATTGACCCGCTGGAGTTCTACCTCCTGACCGAAGTACTTGTGCTCCATGCCGATCAGCGGGGCATCGAAGTGTCGTCGCCGCTATGGGACTTCTATGACGACACCACCGAGAATCCATCGGACGATCGGGAAGATCATCGGCGGAAGGAAGGACCTGTGAAAAAACGGTCCTTTGATCGCGCTGATATTTGCATACGCCGGTTGCTCTCCGATGATCTTCACAGAATCATCAATGAGAGGCATGGGTTACCTGTGATAACTGACGTGAAGGTAATTTGGAGCTTTGCTCCGGGCAAAGCAACGTACAAGGGAAAAGAGATCCCCATTACGGGAATTGATTGGAAGCTGTTGAAAGCACTTGTTGACAGCGACAAGCCACTGACCAGTGAGGACCTCGCGGATGTTGGCTGGCAACATGACGAAGATTGCGAACGGAAGACGATCCGAACGCACCTCTCCCAAATTCGGGGATTACTTCGCCGGAAACTGGGCCGCCAAGAAGATTTTGACCCCATCCCGCGCCGCGATCGTGGCGAACTTCTGGCGTGGGAGTTGAATCCCGAACTGCGCTAAATGGATTTAGCGCAAACCGGGCGAGTGCCTTAACTGTGCGTAGCGATACTTGCGTGTAGTTGCAAACCGAAGCACTTACACGCAAGGTATCCAATGATCGACCCAAATTCCGAAACACTCATTTCCTTGGCCGAAGCGGCCAAACATCTTCCCCGCCGCCGTGCTGGCAAGCGGCCACACGTCAGTTGCGTCTACCGCTGGACAACCTCCGGCTGCAAAGGCATCGTCCTGGAAAGCCTCCAAATCGGCGGCACGCGATGCACAAGCCGCGAAGCCCTAACGCGATTCTTCAATCGCTTGACCCAGGGCGATGCCCCCGACGTGCCGCCGATCCGTACCGCCGCGCAACGACAACGCGCTGCCGATAGTGCGATCAAAGAGCTTGAGCGAGCCGGTGTCTAATCTTTTTCCCCTACAAGAAAAACGAACGGCCACAGATTTCTACGCCCGCGGCCGACTCGCAAAAGGACTGCCTCTTAATGAACCATTCTCTCACGACGCAGCGGAAAAAGCAACCCGCGGCCCGCGCGAAGGCGATACGGCACCCTGATTGTTCTTTGGACCGGGGAGGTGCTGCCGATGCCTGATGCCCCGATCCTTGACTTCGCACTGCACTATCAAGGCCGCGGCTGGTCGATCATTCCGACCGCGCCGAAGACCAAGAAGGCAGCGGGCAAGTGGAAGCAATACCAAAAGCGACCGGCAGACGAGCCGCAGATTCGGCGATGGTTTGGCAACGGCAAAGATTACGGCGTGGCCGTTGTACTGGGGCAGGTTTCAGGGGGGCTGGTCTGTCGTGATTACGACGATCAAGCAGCATACGACCGATGGGCAGCGGCGCATCCCGATTTGGCGGCGACTCTGCCCACGGTTGCGACCCCCCGCGGCCGGCATGTTTACCTCCGGACGGGCGCGAAGGATTTGATCTTCGTCGATCTTCGGACGATTGACCCACCCGAGGATGGCGAATACCGCGGCGACTCGCGTCACTACAGCCTACTTCCACCCAGCCGACATCCAGACGGCCCAGTCTATGCCTGGAAGATCCCACCGCCTGACGGCGCGATTCCTTTCGTTGCCGACGTGCGCGCTGCTGGTTTGCTTCCCTCCCATGCCGACGTAACAGAGATAACTGAGACGGCAGAGAGAACAGAGGATGACAGAGGACAGCAGAGGACAACTGAGGTAGCAGAGACAACTCATACAATACAACATCGCTCTGTTATCTCTGTTCTCTCTGTTACATGCGACCCCGACGCTGAAATTGAGCGCGCCATCCTCGAAAACATCCCCCCGGCTATCGGTCAGCGGCATCGGCACGTTTTCGATTTTGCTCGCGCCCTAAAGGCGATTCCGCGGCTTGCAGACGCACCAATCGACACACTGAAGCCCCATGTACGGCTATGGCATAAGATCGGCTTGAAACGCGGTGTAGTCGCCACCGTGGCCTTCGAGGAGAGTTGGATTGATTTTCTACGGGCGTGGGACCGGGTGAGGTTTCCCAAGGGATCCTTTGAACTGACGGCGATATTACAACGCGCCAAGGATTCGTCCCCACCCCCCGAGGCCGAGCAGTACGAGAGTCAGGGCATACGGTTGCTTGTCGCTATCTGTCGCGAGTTGCAGAAAGAAACCGCCGACAAGCCGTTCTTCCTGTCAAGCCGCACAGCGGCGACTCTACTGGGGCTGAAATGCATGAGAAACGTCGATGCCGTGCTCCAAGAGGCAGATGACCAAGTAACGGCATGGCGTTGGTTGGGGCTGCTGGTACATGACGGAATCCTTGAAGAGACCGAAAAAGGCACGTCCGGGAAAAAAGGCCGTGCAAGCCGATTCCGCTACATAGGAGGCCGCCAAGCATGACGACGATCGAAACGGAAGGCCCGAGCGGACCTTGGGTACAGAGTTGAAAAAACAGCCGAAAATGCAACTTCGTAAGCCGGTTGTCAAGTTGGCAAAAAGTAAAGGTTTTTCAAAATGACCACGTTTGAACGCGAAGACTGGACGGACTTTCGGACGCTCGGAACGCTGGGGCGAAAGGCCGGAGTTACGCAAGAGGCTATCCCTGCCCTGGTCGTCAAGGAGTTGGTTGACAACGCGCTCGACGAGGACGGTCGCTGTCGCTATGGACAGATAGGAGACGGAGGATTCTACGTCGCAAACGATGGTAACGGATTGCCTAAGACCGATGAAAAGATCGCCGCCCTTTTCTCCGTCGCCCGCCCCCTGTCCAGTAGCAAGCTGTTACGACTGCCCACTCGCGGTGCCCTAGGAAACGGTCTGCGGGTAGTGGTTGGTGCCGTTCTCGCATCGGGCGGACAATTGACGGTCAAGACCGGCGGCCGCGCCCTATGCTTGCGCCCGAGGGCAGCGGACGGAATGACCGAGGTAGAGAGCGTCAAGCCGTGGACGGGAAAGGGGACGCGCATAGAGGTCGTGTTAGGTCAAGCCCTGCCCGTCGATGATTCCACGTTTCGATGGGCACGGCAAGCCGATGCTATGGCGCAAGCCAATGCCAAGACCTACAAGGGTCTCACGTCCCCGTTCTGGTATGACGTTGATTCATTCTATGAGCTGACCCAAGCCGCCGGCGCGCGGCCGGTTCGCCAGCTGGTCGAGTCCTTCGCGGGTTGTTCGGGTGCGAAGGCCGGCAAACTGGCCAGCGACTTCACGGGTCGCGTGTGCGATTCGTTGACAAAGGATGAAGCGGAAACCTTGCTGGTCGGCATGCGATCTGGCTGCGGTGAAGTGAATCCGAAACGCCTGGGGACGATCGGGCCGCAATTCCAGCCCGACGCCGGTTACGCCCGCGCGGTCGCTGCGTTCCAATTGACGCCGGCCGATAGAAAAAAAGTCGCCGCGCAACTGCCGGCCGTTGTGGAAGTGTGGGCACGCCCTGCCGAGTCACCCAGCATCGTCGCCTATGTCAACCGAACGCCGATCACGGGGGAGTTGCACATTAGCCGTTGCTTTCCAAAAGAGAAGACGTTGTACGGCATTACCGGCTGCGGGCTTTCCCGTGAACACAAACATACCGCCTTCGCAGTGAAGGCCGGAAGGGGACGGGAGTATGCGATCATCTTGAACGTCACAACGCCATACATGCCGATAACTACGGACGGCAAGGCCCCGGACCTATCGGTTGTCGATGAAGCAATCGAGACCGCCATTGAAAAGGCGATCCGTGGCGCGAAGCGTAAAAACGTCAACGGGAACGGACAGCAAACCTACCAGAACGCGATCATCATCGACGCGCTGCCCACCGCGATCGAAAAGGTCAGTGGAAACGGCAAGTATCGCTACAGCCTCCGGCAACTCTTTTACGCCGTTAGACCGTGCCTATTGGAAGCCCTGGGGATGGAACCGAAGTACAACTATTTTTCCCAAGTCGTCACAGACTACGAAGCCGAACAAGGGCACGACCTGCCCGGAATGTATCGTGACGACCGCGGCACTCTCTATCATCCGCACACGGGCGAATACATATCCCTTGGAACGCGATCGGTGGAAGCCTATCAGCGCCCCCCGTGGACGTTCAGCAAGATTCTCTATTGCGAGAAGGAAGGTTTTTTCGCAACCATGATTGATGCCCAATGGCCGGAACGCCACGACTGCGCGCTACTGACTTCCAAAGGTTACGCAAGCCGAGCCGCCCGCGACGTGCTGGACCTATTGGGCGATGGAGACGAGCCGTTGACGTTCTACTGCCTACACGACGCGGATGGCCCCGGTACGATGATCTACCAGACCTTGCAAGAAGGAACCCGCGCGAGAATTGCCCGCCGTGTTGAGATCGTCAACCTGGGGCTGGAACCCGCCGAGGCCGTCGATATGGGCTTGCCGATAGAACCCGTTAAACGGAAGGACGGAAAGCGGGTGCCCGTGGCGAACTACGTTGACGGCAAGTGGACAGAGTGGTTACAAAAGCATCGCGTGGAGTTGAACGCGATGGACACCCCGACCTTCTTAGAGTGGCTTGATGGCAAGATACCAACCGGCAAGCTGATACCGCCAGCCGATGTAGTGGCCGATCGACTGCTGGCCGAGACCGCCGCCGTTATCCGCCGCAGGCTGATTGACGCCGCCCTGTTACAAGCGCGAATTGACGAAAGAACGGCCGAGGCCCTGGAAAGCCTACACAACGAATTGCAACGGACCCAAACGCGGTTGACGCCCTCCATCGAAAAGAAGCTGGCCGCCGATCCGTCGTTGCCCTGGACTTCGCCGGTTGTATCCGCTGCCGCGAAAGTGGCCGGCAAGATGGATCGCGACAAGTGACCAGATCCGCGATTCCTACCGAGTTGAAACCGGACGCTCGATTGCGTAGGACTCGATTGCAGCCCCGATCCATTCCAAGGGCCAATGATGCGACCCGAGGCCGGCGGGGGCAGGACGGCGTGCAACTAGTTGCCGACTTCTATGGTGGCTGGAGTCACTGGAACCCTGATAAGTTGTGAGCAGCTTTTCGACGCCGTAATGGGGAATGTCGTATGAAGGCGTCTGTTGTCCCAGCCCATAGGCAATAGCGACTCAGAGGCTAATAACAAAGCTGTTTGTCGGACCAATATACGTGAGCACCGCGTGCGCAAGAAAGTCGCGACCCAATAGGCATTGGATGTTCTGGCCTTTCAGCGGAGCCTCGGTAAAGATGGAATCGAAGTGAACCGGCATCAAAAGCCCTCCCGTGGGAAAGAACATTAGCCGCAGCAAGTATTGCAAACACGGGACGTTTTCAGACGACGGCGTATTTATCAATTGCGAACTGACGGGAAATAGCCCCAACTGCTGTGGAAGCCCTGACTGGATTACGCTATTCGATGCGCCTGTGTCGATCATGGCGGAGACAGGGATCGACATCGGCGATGACAGCCCCTTTTGTTGCATGGCTGCAACTGCCATTGGGTTCGGGCCAATCTGAACGTCAAGAATTGGTCCGATCGCCTGAAGGTTGGACACCTGAGTGGCTACGACGGGCATTTCAAATCGCCAGTAAATTGCTGACGAAATTGACGGGGGTCTCTACTGCTACGATCTGCTTGACCAAGAAAGGTACGTTGCCAAACTTCTCGTATCCCGACTTGACGGCCTCGTTGAATGAATCGAAGACGCCAATTACATTGCCGTCCCGAATTAGAACAAACTTACCTTCAGTGCCGCTGAGAAGATTCTTCTTTTCTGCTTCGTATGTCGCCAGTTCTTTTTCAAGTACAGCGCTACCCATGATGATTTTGCCTTTGGGTATTTTGGGGCGTTGCTTGCCGAATGTCACTTGCCTGGATAAAGGATACGTTGCCGACAGCAACAAGAGAATCCCCCTATAATAACCTCATTCGACGGTCGTCAATAGCATTTTGAACCGAATTTCTCCAGGAATTGTCCGATGGGGGGGTTTTTAGGCTTCAAAACAGGTAAATTCAGCAAAGTCTTCCAGCATAACGTCGCAAAATATGTTCCGCACGTCAAGGCTAAATCGTCCCTCGACAAATCAGTATCTACTGTGAATTTCGCCTCGGCGGTTTTTTTGGCCCCAAAAAACGATACCCGCACTGCCGCCGGCAGGCTCGTCTTGAACGTGCTCATGTCAGTTGCCCAATGGGAACGGGAGACGATCGGAGAGCGGACCAAGGACGCATTGCAACACAAAATCAGGAACGGTGAGCGATGCGGAAAGGTCCGCTTTGGTTTCCGGCTGGCCGATGACGGCGTGGCGCTTATCGAAGATCCAGCCGAGCAAGGGGTCTTACAGACGATCCGCCGGCTGAAAGCGGCCGGGCAAAGCCTGAGAGAGATTGCGGCCGAGTTGACCCGCCGTGGCATTCTGACGAAGGAAGGAAACCGGACGTGGAAACACACGACCGTGGCGAGAATCCTGCAAAGGACCGTATAACGCGACTTTACGACAAACTAGCCGAAGCGGCGGCCGGGCTTCCCCCGAGCCGCCTGGAGGCTCTTGAGGAGCATCTACGCGATGAGCAAGCCAAAGAGCAAGATCGCACAGACGAGCAAGGTAAGCGGGATTCCCGCGGGGGCGACGTACCGCCCGCTGACCGCACAATTGAGGGAGATGATCGGCAGTAGCGGCATGACGATCAACGGTTTGGCCGTGACCGTGGGCATCCCGCAGCCTGTTCTCCAGCGGTTTGTGTCGGGCGAGCGGGACGACCTGCATTTGAGCACGGCTGACAAACTCTGTGAGTTCTTCGGCGTCCGGTTGACGGCACCGAAGGCGCGGAAGCAAACGAAGCACAAGCCGATCTACGATCCACCCTGCCAGCCGTGCGGCACGACGCAAACCGGCGACTAGACCCGCTTTTATCATTTCACCGTGAAAACATAAAACCGGAAGACATGGCTTTTGCACCGCCAGAAGAAGGGTTAAAATTTGAGTAGATAGGTGACGGTTGAAAACCCCTATCTTGACAAAAATCTCATAGGTGCGATAATGCCATACGAAGCCACCCACACGACGCCCAGCGGCAACGGACACGGCACGACTCAGGACACAGACAGCAACCAGATCGTGCCCCAGCCCAGCAGGCAAGCGACAGGCTGGATAACAGGACCGACCATAACGACCGACGCCGACGAATCGGTCGAAATCACGGTCGAAATCGGGCCGGACGGCCAGCCGGCACTGCCCGGCCAGCCAAGCCAGCAGTCAGCCGGCATCAACACGCCCCAAGCGGTGGTCGAAATCGTGGCAAGCGGCAACCCGGCAGGCGAAGCCCAAACGCCAGCCGCCAACAGAACTGCGGAGAATGGGTCGCAAACAGCGGAGAACGCCCCGCCAGACGACCCTTCCGCCACGGGTGGGGCGACTGCACACCACATAACGCTTTTGCAGTCACCAAAGCACGTAAAGGAAGATTTGCGCCTAATCCAGCGGGCGCTGCGGAATGGCTGGGAAGTGCCGCAAAAGACCGGGCGAATCGTGCCGCGGCGTCTTCTACATCTCTTCTGTGAAAAGCGGCAACCGCGTCCTGGGCAACCGCCGCTCAAAGGATCTGACCGGTATAAGCAGCCGGTCGAGACTCAAATCAAGATTGCTCAAGTGCTTCAGGCGATGAATCAAGACAATATGAAAGCCGACTACGCTGATGCACAGATGGGCGCTGGTGGCGAAATGGGTGTGATGGCTGGCGTGCGGCAGCTTGAAGCGGCACGGCGTGCCGGCAAGCTAGTAATTTCTGACGCTGAGATAGCTCAAATTATTGCTGAGCAAAAAGCGGAATCCGAGCAAGCAGCCGTTACAAGCGGCAATCCCCGATGCGGATAGTGGGTGGACCGACTGCATCGTGCGAGCCGTCGCCTTCCACCCGATGGGGTGGATTTTATGATTTCACCGTGAAATCATAAAATCGGTTTCTCTACGGCTATTCAGCCGTTTCTGCCGGACAATCAAGTTTCCAGTGCGGTATCCCGCCGCTCGTCACGTGCCAGGGTTCCTCCGGCAGTTTCAACCCGGTGATTTCCGCAAACTCGCGGCATGCCAGCCTGCAAAACCTTCGTCGCCGACTGTGTATCGACCTGCCGCCCGCCACGATCTGCTCGACCGCCGATCCAGCGCGGAAGCTGGCCGAGACGTGCAAGTACGGCGCGCTGCCGTTGACCAGCGCGTACTGTTCTCTCGAAACAATAAATCGAAATCCATTTGACAGGTCGAAAACGTGCTCCCGGTATTTTCCAGGGCCACGATTCACGTCATAGGCTGGATCATCGATATTCCATAGCTTGACGAGGGCCGCCGGCCAGCGGGCTTGCAGGCTTTCCATCGGTTCCGGCGTGTCGTCCAACCGGCGGAGCGGTTCAATGTTCGTCATTTGTTTGGTCCTTGTCGCCTTCGGGCGCGCTTGGCTCGTCCGCCGGCTGAGGCTTGGCGTCTGCTGGAGTTCCCGAGCCTCTGGCGGCGCGTATCATCGCCCGCCGATATTCACCCATAGCCATGTCGATCGTTATCAACTCGTCGTACAATCCAACACGACGCTCATTCGACGCTGGATCGTTCTTGCCTTCGAGGGCGTCCAGTTCGGCGTTTATCTCGCCGTAGTCGAGTGGCCGGTCGTCTTGCTGATTATCTGCCATCGTTCAATCTCCCTTGGTCCGAAAGCACGAAAATTAAAACCGGCCCGCCTTGATTTCGATCTTAACATTGACCGGGAGCCGCCAAACGTCGAACAAAACGAAAGCCAGATCCTCCGCAGCAATTCGTTCTTCTCCGTTGGCGTATTCACGTTGCAGGGGATTGTGTTCCACCATCTTGGCGTTTGGATCTTTGCTCTTTCGGCGTGCGTTGACGAAAAAGAACTGCGGCCTTTCCCGCAGAATCAGTTCCGCTTCCGCTGCCGTTAAGATTGCGTGGGGAAGGTCCAATACGAAACCATCGGAACTGAAGCAGAACTGTACAAATCGCATCTGTCGAGCATCGTCGGTCTTGGGCGGTTGGTCACTTTCCGTGCCCACATGGTCGTCCTGCACGTCAAAACTGATGTAACCGTCGCCGCCGCCGTCTTGCGCTTTTCCAGCGATCCACTCCAAGTTGCGCAGGAAGAATCCCGCGATGCGCCGCTCCCGTTTCGCCGAATCGCTTTCCGGCGCGTGAATGCCGCCGATAATGGCAATACAGCCGCCGCTCGTCTTGTCGATCGACGGCACGGCCGGAGTGTGCGGAGCCTGAGCGCTCGAATCGCCCGCCCCAATCGACGTGCCGACGATCGTCAGCCCGCCCGAACTCGGCGATGATTGTTTCTCCTTCGGGTCGTTCACGATCGTCCAACCAGGCTTTCCGCGCAAGATCGCCAAGCTCTCTTCGATATTCCGTGGCTCCTTCTTGGCGGCTCGTCCAGCTACCGGGGAATCCGCCGTTTCGTCTTGTCTTTTTTCGTCTGCCATTTTCCATTCTCCTGGGTTAGAAAACTCTCGTAAAACTCTGCCGCCGCGCAGCGGTTGCCACGACGGCACAGCCAACCGTCTTATTGGAGGAAACGGCCACGAAAGCCCGAAAAGAGAATCGACGGGCATAGCCAAAGATCCCTGCGTGGCAGGGCAGCCTCGGTTGCTCTATGTGAGCCGCATCGTTTCCCTTGCGGGCGGCATTGGCACCTCGGCGGCTAAGCCAGGTTGCCGGACGGTCAACGGGCCGTTCCCTCGCGTCCTCTGGATGCTTCAGCGGGTTATTCCGCTGAATCGTTCAACACTTTGATTATACGTGCTTTACGTTCGCTGTCTAGGTTCCCTTCCTGAGAATCGTCGATTTTGCGGCCCGCATCTGCTACCGCCATGCGCAGGCAAGCAGACCATTGGCACTGGCAACGCCCGACGTGTCGCTGGATCAAGCTGCCCTTCGTACCACGTTTACCGGGGACGAATGCGAAGGGAATGACGACAGAATCGATGAATCGTCTTGTTGGTCGAGAGCCGTGGGCTTCGCAGTTCTCGTTACCGTTCGCGTCCGCAAGCCGTAGCCGACAAGACCAATAATGGCACCGGCGGTGAGAAGGGCGCGGGTGGAAGGTTCGGGGACGGGGGTGAGGAGGTATGCGTCTTGTTGGCCGCTAGGATTAAAGCCCTCGCCCACAATTAGGCCTTCGTCGTTGATACCGTAGGCTTCATAGAGCGTCCACCCAGGGTCAAAGGGTATCAGGTTATTCAAGTCCTGCATGACCCCATCAGAGTAAACGAAGGCGTCAACGTTACCACCGCTGGTTTGCGCCTGACCTATGACTAACCCGTTGTCGTTGATGCCCCAGGCGTCACTGTAGTCTCCGCCAAGTGCGCCGAGGTCGTGCATGGAATCGCCGCTGTAAATGAAGGCTCGGTCGTTAATGCCGTTATAGGCTACCCCCACGACCTGTCCGTCGTTGTTCACGGCATTGGCTTGACTCTCCGTGTAGCCAGGGAGCGTGCCGAGGGACTGCATCGCTCCGCCGCTGTATAAGTAGGCGTTCTCGTAGCCGCTGTTCATATACGCAATTCCTACGACTTGCCCGCTGTCGTTGATCGCTTTGGGACCACTGGACAATCCTCCGGGGGGGGTGCCGAGGTCTTGCATGGAACCATTGCTGCATAAGAATGCGTCCCCATTGCTGCCCTGCCCCACAATCTGCCCAAGGTCGTTGATGGCTGTGGGGGAAAACCCCACCGGAAGGTTTGTCAGGGAGCCGCCGCTGTATAAGAAGCCTTGTGGCGGAACGCCGGTCGTTGCGTAATACCCTACAACCTGCCCGCTGTTGTTGATGCTAGTGGCGCAACTTGGAAGCCCACTGAGAACTTGAATGATGCCTCCGCTATAAACTGTAGCATTTTGCCCACTTGTACATCCCGCTATCTGCCCGAGGTCGTTGATTGCGTAAGCCCAACCCGGACCGAGGTCAGTCACGGTATATGGACCTTGCCCCAAGACGCTTCCCGCGACAGCCGTAAGCAGAAACAGAACAGACAACAGATAATCAGATATTCTCATCTTATGGCGCTTTCTTTTGGCCGGGACCGTTTCGGAAACGATGGAAAAAACAACCTTAGAGCTACCTGGTCAGTATGCCAACCTGCGAAAGCCGATAGTATCGGCACCACTCTACCACCGTGCTGAATCGAGCTGCCCGCCGTGCCGCATTCGCTGTGGACAATTGCGAAGGCAAAGACAGAACGGGCGGGCGGGCGTCTTGTTGGTCGAAAGGCGTTGGTTTCGCACTTTTTCTAGTTGCCTGCCGTCGCCACATCCAGCCGAGCAAGCCGAGGGCACCGGCGGTGAGAAGGGCGCGGGTGGAAGGTTCAGGGGTGGGGGCAATGGCAATGCCACACGGGTCACTTAACTCCGAGACCAGAGAGGGGTTCACCGTTCCTCCTGACGTGGTGTATTCGCCAATTGTGCCATAGTCGCCAACCGAGCCGCTGTTGAAATTCGTGACAAAGATATTATCCCCGCTTGCGGTCGCTGACGAGAGTGCCGCTCCCACAGACAGGACCAATGCCATGATCGAAATGTTGCGTAACATGAACCAACGCATGTTTCTTCCTTCTTTCTCAACCGGGTGTCAGATCTGGATTTTGGCTGCCGAACATCACTTCGCACGCATTGCCGGAAGGGCACGGTTACCGGCAAGCGACAACGAAGGCTTCTGCCTTCGTCGCAATGAACGGCAGCCGAGAAGGCACAGGGCACCCGCACCGAGTAAGGCGAGGGCGGACGGTTCGGGCGCGACAGCGGCATCACCCGTTACAACGCCCTGGAATCGTACCCCGTCCAGGTAGTTATCCGAACCGGTCATCGTGATTGTTACGATGTTTGTGCCCACATTGAACCAAGTGGGATTCGCTGCGTAGGACACTGAAAAGTCGGGCGGATTCTCGAACCAAACACCAGACCCACTCACAATTGTCTGTCCGTTGATGGCTAGCGTTCCGGTGTCGTCGATTCCCCACATACCGGAAATCTGGAGGTCGTCGCTCAGTAAGAATCCAGCCAGGCTGAAAGACATCGAATACGTGTAGGCAGGGGGCGCGAGGCCACCGCCATCGTACTGGTCGTTGTCGTTGATCCAAGAAGAGCCCGACCAACCATTACTTGCAGTGTTGACAGACCAAAAGCCAGTGGCAAAATCAGGATCACCGGGCACTATCACATAAGCCGCGGATCCATACGGCGAACCGCTCACTGTCCAGTTACCATCTACGCCGTAATTGCCCAGTGCATTGCCGAAGACATCAAAGCCCGTGCCGGGGAGCGTCATCGTTATCGTTCCCGCCATCGCCGTCCCTGCAAGGATTGTCGCCGCCGACGCTGCCGTCAAAAAACCTCGCACTGTCGTCTTGTCAAACATCTGTAGTGTCCGCCGTCGCCAAGCGTAGCCCAGCAACGCTATGGCACCGACACATAGCAAGGCGAAGGTGGAAGGTTCGGGGACGACGGCTATGCCCCACGGATTACTCAACCCCGAGACCAGGGCGGCGTTAACCGTCGATCCGTCCATGCCGTATTCGCCGATCGTGCCAGCGGCGCAATTTGTGACAAACAGGTTCGATCCAGATACGGCAATGCAAGTCGGCTGACTCAACTCCGAGACCAGGGCGGCGTTAACCGTCGATCCGTCCGTGCCGTATTCGCCGATCGAGTCGTTGCCCCAACTCGCGACAAAGAGGTTCGTTCCAGACAGGACAAGGCCCTCCGGACCGCTCAACCCCGAAATCAGGGAAGCATTCACCGTCGATCCGTCCGTGCCATACTCACCAATCGTGCCGGCATAGTAATTCGTGACAAAGATGTTTGACCCAGACACGGCAATGCCAAATGGCTCATTTGATTCCGATATCAGCGATGGATTCACAACTCCACCCGAGGTGGTGTATTCGCCAACCGTGAAGCCGGCCCAAAGCGGGACAAACAGGTCCGACCCGGACGCGGCAATGTGCGTCAGGCCATACAACCCCGAGACCAGCGACGGGTTCACGATTCCACCCGACGTAGTGTATTCGCCAATCGTGCCCCATCCTGGATTCACGACAAACAGGTTTGATCCAGACACGGCAAGGCCATCCGGATTACCTAACCCCGCGACCAGCGAGGCGTTCACCGTTCCACCGGACGTGGTGTATTCGCCAATCGTGTCGTTGCCGGCATTCGCGACGAAGATATCCTGCCCGCGTGCGGTCGTTGCCGACGCCAAGAGCAAAGAGGACAACAGGACAATGAACCTTCTCATCTCGGAACCCTTTCAAGACAGATTGTGGAGACCATGCGATGGACGCCAAAACGCCGGCATCCAGAAGCGAACGGGAAGAACCCAAGACGCTCGTCTTGGGCGAACTGGTTGCCTTTCAGGAATCGGTTGGGTTCGACCCCCGTTGTCGCGGCAAACGAAAGGGGCGTCGGACCAAAGTGCCGCTCACTAGAACCCCCGCAACGGGGCGCAGCAGAACAGCGCCCGGCCGACGCCCCTTCGGGGCGCGGGACCAAGCACTGCCTCTGCTGATACAAGAGCCTTGCGGCTCAGGGTTGCGGTTCTCTAGTGAGAGCAGTTACTTGACGCTCGCGCGTCGATCAAATTTTCGTTTTCAGGCCGTGGTGCGGCCGGGTTGCTACCGCACGCAAATGCTTGCAATAGCTGACTGCAATATAATCCCCCGAATCTGCCTGTCAAGATGGCCAAAGATGGGGGGCGATACATGGTGGCTCACTGGCAGTGTCGGTTTGGATCAACTGGGCCAAGCCAGAAGTCGCTAGTAGTCCCGATATGGCTACGTCATGCCCGAGCACGCCTGCCACCCGTGGTTTTTTGCATTACATGGAAGATGGGTGTCACTTATGGGATGACGTGGCCCATTGACCGACGAGAAACGAAATCCGGTAGTAGCCGGTAGTCTACCGGGTTTTGGACTGCCGGCTACCGCTTTTTCTCGCAAAAACTGGGTTTTTCTTGCAAAGGCTTGCAAAAGTGCCGAAAAGGTCTAAAATAACAGAAATCCTCGGGAAATACGGGTCTTTTGGCGGGTTTCAGGTTGTCCCTGAAAATCCTGGTGTCGCCGGTTCAATCCCGGCCCTGTCCACTTGCTACACGCTCCGTGTATCTTTTGTGCGCATCGGGATCACGCCTCTCAACCACCATTCTGGTGTGTTTGTTGACAACCATATATGAAATAGGGTGTCAATGCTGATTTTTTCAGTTATTTCATGTTCCGACAAAGACAATTTGTTGGATTTCGGCTAGAATAGCGTTTATGCTGCTAATAGTGACAGGGCACTTGCGTCACTAAATCCTGGAAAATTCTCGTTGGGGAGCTGGAAGATGTCTCAAGGTGGCCAGAAGAGGGGTTCTCGTAGGTCGGCAAAGCGGCGGGGCCGCAAGCTGGGCGAAGGGCTTTTGCGAGGGCGACTTCTGCGCCTGGAATGCTTGGAAGTGCGACGACTGTTGTCGCTGGCCCCCATCATCAGCGAGGTCGACCCGGGCAACAAGTCCGGCATCACGGACACCCTGCCCGGCAACGTCTCAAACACCGCCGATTGGCTGGAGGTCTACAATCCCGATCCCACGACGGCGGTGAATCTGAGTGGCTGGGAGATTACCAAGGCCACTGGCGCACCTAACAACACATGGAATTTTCCCAGCGGTGTGACCCTTGGCCCGGGCGCGTTCCGCGTGGTCTTTTGCGATTCGGCGGCGGCCTCGACTGCCAATGGCGGCGACAACTACGTGACCACGGAGACCGCGTTCAGCGAGTTAAACACGGGCTTCAATCTCCCCAAGGCTGGCGACACGGTCAGCTTGTTCAACCCATCCGTCTCCACCACCATACCCGTCTCCTCGCTTGTCTACCCGACCTTGGCAAACGACACCTCCTACGGGCCGATGGAGACGGTCGCGGAGACCGACCTTGTGGCGGCGGGGGCCACGGCCAGCTACTACTGCCCGACCAATAACTCGCTGGGCGCCAACTGGACGCAGCCAGGATTCAACGCTAGCTCCTGGGCGACGGGCCCCACGGGCCTGGGTTTCGAGAACAGCGTGCCCGGCTTCGCCTGTACCTCCTACCTGGCAAACTATGGGGGTACTATCGGCAGCGTGGAGACGGCCGACCAGGTCATCTCCGGCAGCATCCCGTCCACCTCGACAATCAGTGTGACCGAAACCGACGGGTTGAACTTCTCGGGTTCCGGGACGGGCGCTGGCCACTTTGGCAACGACAATCCCTTCCCGTTGACGACCAGCGTGGACTCGAGCGATACCAACTATGTGATGCAGGCCACGGGGACGCTCACGATCTCCGCCAGCCAGGCCGGCTATTACACCTTCGGCGTCAACAGCGACGACGGCTTTCAACTCTCGATCACCGGCGCCAGTTTTCAGAACGGCTACGGCGACACGATCTGCAGCGGCAGCACGCTGGAGTACGATGGCGGGCGGGGCGCAGCCGACACCCTGGGTACGACCTACCTGGCCGCCGGCAGTTATCCGCTCAACCTGATCTATTTCCAGGGCAACGGCGGATGGAGCATGGAGTTTTATGCGGCCAAGGAGAGCAGTGCCACTGGGAGCGGGGGTAACTTCGACCCCAACTCGATTCTCGTGGGCGCGACGACCGCCACCACGGCCAGCGGCGGCACCAGCACCAGCACCACGCCGCTCGCGGTTACCAGTACGCCGTTCACCGGTGGCAGCAGCGGCGGGCAGTTTGGATCCGCCGTGGTTACCAACGTCAAGTCCGCGGTCACCGCGGCCCTTGCCGCGGACGGCAGCACCGGCACGTCGCTGTACGCGGTGATCCCCTTCAGCGACAGCGCGTCGCTGACGTCGCTGACCCTGAAGATGCAATGTGCCGATGGCTACGTGGCCTATCTCAACGGCGTACCGGTGGCCGAGGCCAACGTCCCCACCTTGCCGCCGATCGCGAGCATTACCTATAGCGGAACAACGGCCACCGTGACGACGACCACAGCCGATGGGCTGAGCAGCGGCCAGCAGGTCCTCATCACGGGGGCGACGCCGACGCTGTACGATGGGTCCTTCGCCGTTACGGTCACGGGCGCCGATACCTTCAAATACACGATGAGCGGCACGCCGGCGGCCAACGCCTCGGGCACGATGACGGCCTATAATGTGTCCTACAATGCGCTGGCTCCCCAGGCGCAGACCAGCGACGTGCAGGCCACCACCTACGCTGATGTCGACCTTTCCAGCTTCCTCAACTCCAGCACTGCCGGCCACCTCACGGCCACGGGCAATGTCCTGGCCATCCAGGTCCTGTCGGCCTCCGCCAGCCCGACGCAGATGCTCGTCGTGCCGGAGTTGGCCCAGATGACGAGTACGATCAGCAGCAGCGATTTCATCTTCTCCACACCCTCGCCCGGCACGGCCAACACCGCGGCCGACGTGCAGGCCAGTATCTCCTTTAACACCCCGCTGGACACGACGCAGGACAACAGCTTGCCGGACGGAATGTACTACGCCCCCATCTCGCTGGCGCTCGTGCCCAACGTCGCGGGCATGCCCATCTACTACACGACCGACACCACCACGCCCGGTTATCAGGCGGTCAGCAGCATTACCTTCAGCGGTACCACGGCCACCGCAACCACTACTACTCCCGTGCAATTCACCACCGGCGACACCGTGCAGATTGCCGGCGCGACGCCGGCGATCTATGACGGCACTTTTGAGAACATCACGGTGACGGGGACCAACTCCTTTACCTACACGCTGCTCTCGACGCCAACCGCCAATGCCAGCGGGGCGAACATCACGGCCACGGACGGCAAATTGTATACGGGCCCCATCTCGATCGGCACCACCACGGTCCTGCAAGCGGCGGTCGTTGAAGACGGCTACGCGTCACCCTTCCAGACCCAGACCTACGTCTTCCCTTATGCCGTGGTCGAACAATCCAATGCAACGGCCGAAGCGGCCGGCTTCCCGGCAACGTGGATTGGCGCCCTCGACGGCCAGGCTACGGTGTCGGCCGATTACGCCATGTCGTCGGTGCCCACCTACACGACGGCACAGGTCGCCACCGCGCTCGCGTCACTGCCCGTGATGTCGCTGGTTAGCACGGATGCCCAAATGTTCGGCCCCAACGGCATTTATTCCAACTCCCAGAGCAAGACCGTACCCGACGCGACGGGGGCGTTCGAGTACTTCAATGCCAGCGCTAATCCGCTGGGCAACACCTCGTCGTTTTCCAGCCAGGCCGACATCAGCATGTATGGCGGCGTGGGCCGCGATTCGCAATACCTGAAACACGGCATGGAGGTCGATTTCCAGAGCCCGGACGGCAGGACGGACCTGGACCAGAACATCTTCGGCGACGGTTATTTCCCGGACGGGCTGATCCTGCGGCAGGGCTTCAACGACGGCTGGTCGTGGGGCGGGGCCAGCACCGCGTTCATACACGATTCTTGGATCCGCGACGCCCTCACCGCCTTGGGTACGCCGAACACGCCGGGCATCTGGGTGCAGCTTTTCGTCAACGGGCTCTACTGGGGCGTCTACAACGCCGTGGCCAACATCGACTCCGACTACGCTTCCTACTTCTTTGGTGGCAGCGCAGCGGCGTACGACGTCTACCACTACAGCGGCAACAGCGGGTGGGAGGTCAAGAGTGGGACCATGTTGCCCTGGACCCAGATGTTCAACGTGGCCACCTACGGCAACATCAACGGCACGGGCACCGCCAGCCAGACCACGCTGGCCAACCCCACGGCCTACGCCCTGATGGGGCAGTACCTCAACCTGCCGGACTTCTGCGACTACATCATCGTCAACTATTATGCCGGCAACACGGACTGGGACAACCACAACTACTCCGGCCTCTACCGCCCCGGCCTGGGCTTCGTCTTCCAGGACTGGGACGGCGAAATGTCGATCTACAGCGGCTGGAACAGTAGCCCGTACGTCAGCCGTATGAGCCTGGACACGAGCGGCGGTCCCTCCCAATTGCTCGTGCAACTGCTGGCCAACCCCAACTTCCGCCAGATGTTCGCCGACCACGTCTACAAGGACTTGACCACCGTGTTGTCGTCGACCACCGCGACGGCCATGTACCAGGCCGAGGCCAACCGGATTTGGGACCCGGCCACTGGTATCGAGGGTGTCCTCGACGAGTCGGCCCGCTGGGGCAATGTGGGCGAGTTGGCCGGCACCTGGAACGAGCTGGGCACTCCCGCCACCTGGTTGGCCCATATTGACGAGGAACTCAACTCGTGGTTCCCCGTGCGGACGGCCATCATGTTCAGCCAGTTCGAGACGGCCGTGACCTTCCAGCCCGTGGGCGGCAGCAATTCGTACACCTACACGATGTATCCCGGCGTTACCCCGCCCGTGTTGTACCTCAACGGAAACCAGGAGAGCTATGGGGCCTCGGTCTCGATTGTGGGGGGCAACACGCTTACGATGACCCCCACCGGCGCCGCCATCTACTACACCACCGACGGCAACGATCCGCTGGAAAGCGAACTCAACCTGGATCTCGCCAGCATTACGATCAGCGGCACGACAGCCACGGCAACGGTCGCCGAGACGATCGTCGGCCTGTATAACGGCGATCAACTCACCATCAGCGGGGCCGACCAATCGGCGTACGACGGCACTTTCACAGTCGCCAATGTGACCGTAAATTCCACCGCAGATACGACGACCTTCACCTACACCGTCACGGGTACGCCCACACCCACGTCAGCCGCTACCGGAACCCCGCTCACCGCCTCGGGCGACGTCGGCTTCACGCTCAACTCCCTCACTTACTCGGGCGCGACGGCCAAAGCCACGCTCGCCGGCACGAACACCGGCCTGTACAACGGCGATGAACTCTACATCAGCGGGGCCAGCCTAAGCGCGTACAATGGCCAGTTCGCCATCGCCAATGTGACTGCAGCCGGCGGAAACACCACCTTCACCTACACCATGCTTTCGACGCCTACCGCCAATGCCAGTGGGACCATCACCACCGTAGGCAGCGTGATCAGTGCGTCGGCCAGCTTATATACTGCTCAAGGCATCCCCGTTTCGACCACCGAGACGATCGATGCCCGCGTCCTTTCCGGGGGTACCTGGAGCGCCCTGAACTACGCGACATTCATCGAGAACCTGGCCCCCTATATCCGCGTCGCGGAAATGAATTACGACCCGTTGCCGGCCACGGCGGCGGAGATCGCCGCCGGCTACGTGGTCTCCGACACCACCGACCCCAACAAGGATTTCGAGTTCATCGAACTGCAGAACATCGGCAGTCAGACGATTGATCTCTCGGGGCTGCAGTTCACCAATGGCATCAGCTTCACGTTCCCCAACGTGACGCTGGCCGCCGGCGGGTATATCGTCGTCTGCGCTGACCCGGCCGCCTTCGCCCTCCGCTATGGCGAGTCGACGTTGGAGGCGGAATACGGCAGCAGCAACTGGGCCACCGTCGCGGCCGAGTGCGCGTACACTGGGCACTTGGCCAAGGGCGGCGAGGAAGTCACGCTCACGTCGCCCAACGGCGGCGTGATCCAGGACTTCACCTATAGCAGTTCCTGGTATCCGCAGACCCATGGCGGCGGCTTCGCGCTCCTGGCCACCAGTACCAGCCAAGCCCTTTCCTTGTGGAATTCCAGCCTGGGCTGGGAACCCAGCGGCACGCCCGGCGGCACGCCCGGCAAGGCCGATCCCGTCACGGTCCCAGCGGCCGGCGCGATCGTCATCAACGAGGTGGCGGCCAACCCCACCGGTACGCCCGGCGACATGATCGAACTGTATAACACCACTTCCGCAGCGATCAATATCGGCGGCTGGTTCCTCAGCGACAACAGTTCCAACCTGGCGGAGTACCAGATCGCCTCCGGCACGACGATCGCGGCCAACGGCTACTATGTGTTGACGCAGGACTATAATTTTGGCTCGTCGTTTGTCCTGGACCCCGACGGCAGCACCGTTTACCTGTCGAGCAACTATGTGTCGAACAACCTTGGCGTCCAGGTTGGCAGCTACCAGGTGAACCAGTCGGTCAACGCCATGCCCGCCGGCGCCGCC
>Ga0181520_10004936_pt1 | contig 21797 bp, 18 predicted proteins | sample PEATcosm2014_Bin_29_FD_132451 | JGI IMG/M metagenome (GOLD analysis project Ga0181520, IMG submission 132451) | Peatland microbial communities from MTU Mesocosm Facility, Houghton, MI, USA - PEATcosm2014_Bin02_30_metaG | ecosystem: Environmental > Terrestrial > Soil > Wetlands > Peat | place... | reverse complement strand
GGGCGACGTCGGTGGCGGGGCGGTGCGGCTGCAAGCGAGCAAGAAGGCAAAAGGAAAAAGGAAAAAGCAAAGAAGAAGACCCCGCAATCGCTCGCAGCTTTTCCTTTTTCCTTTTGCCTTTTTTCTCGCATCGCCCTCCGTCCCGACCGGTGCAGTCATCGAGCGCCTCTCTTTTTTCGATTCATCGGCAATCGCCGTCAACGAACGCAACGCGCGCCGGCCGGAATATTAATGTAACGCCTGCCGACCTGGCCATCGCCGAAACCGACGCTCCACGCGCCGTCGGCATCCGAGACCGGCGACGACGACCAGCACCAACTCGCGTCGCCGGACAGTTCGGAAGGCCAGTATGCGCCGCCCGGACCAGGGCCGCCCTGGCCTGCGCATTCTTTGCAGGCGTCTTTCCAGCAACGGCTGGTCGTGCACGAGTCCGTCACTCCGCAGGAACCGTGATTTTGGGTGGCCGGGCAACCGCGGACGAGGCTGCGAAGTTCGGAGATCGTCGGCAAACGCCAGTCGTTGAAACCGCCTAATCGCAGACTGGCGCAATGCGTTTGCGCCTCCGCCCATTTCAGGGGGCCGCCGGTTGGCGCGGCTTGCCACGTCAGGCCCGACGTTGGGTCCTTCCATGTGTCGCCGGGCGCCGGCGCCGCGGCGACGGACGGCGGGGCGGCGGCCGGCGGTGCAGCCGCGGCCGGCGACGTTTCCGGCGGCGCGTTGCGGCTGCAAGCGAGGAGGAAGGAAAAAGGCAAAAGGAAAAAGAAAAAAAGAAGGCCCTGCAGTCGCCCGCGTCGTTTCATCGTTCGGCGTCCTTTTTCACTGCTTGTTCATCTTCGCCCTGACAACCTTGACCTTATGCTCCATGCTCGTCGGCCGGTCGCGGCGGTCGTCGATCGTCAGCGTCGTCGAGACGCGGCCGGCGCCGGCGGCAAAAGCGGCTTCGTGGGCGGCGCGGACCGCCTTGATGATCGCCGGCAGCGGGCCTTCGAGAATCGTCGACATCGGCGTCAATTGATATTTGACGCCCGATTTTTCGATCGCCCGCACCACCTGCGCCACCGTATCCGACAAACTGCTTGTCGCCCCGCCCAGCGGCACGACCGTTAATTGCGCGATTGGCATGCGAAACCTCCGTCTTGGTTCCCCAGATTCTAGGAACGCTGGCGGCGGCGGGCAAGCCGCCCGCCGCGGGCGAGGATGGCCAATGCGGGGTTAATTTTGACAGGATCAACACGATCAACAGGATTAGCGAACAGTCAACAGCGAACAATGACCTGTCGCTCGCCCGTTTTCGCGCGACGCGAAGCCATCGAAAGCTGATGCTGTGGATCCTGTTGATTCTCTAAAAAAAATCGGACGTTGTCAGGAAAAGAACCCGCCCCGCCCTGTCATTGCAGCGATTCGTTGTTATTATCCTGTCAAAGGAATCGTTGCCGCGCTATCGCGCCATCGCGCCGTCGTCGTCGGCGCGGCGGATGCAGGGGGAGGATCATGAAAGCAATCGTTTTGACCAAATTCGGCGGGACGGAAGGTTTCGAGATTCAGGATCTGCCGCGGCCGACGCCGGGCCCCGGCGAACTGCTGGTGCGCGTCGTCGCCGCCGCGGTCAATCCGCTCGACGCCAAGCTGCGCAGCCGCCGCGCGCGGATGGCCATCGCGCTGCCGGCGATTCTCGGCTACGACGCGGCGGGGGTGGTCGAGGCGGTCGGGCCGGGAGCCGATTTTCGCGCCGGCGACAAGGTCTTTTATTCGCCGGGGGTCGACCATCCGGGGACCTACGCCGAATATCATATCGCCAAAGCGGCGCAGGTCGCGCTCAAGCCGGCGCCTCTCACTTTTCTGGAAGCCGCGAGCTTGCCGCTGGCCGGCTCGACCGCGTGGCAAGCCCTGTTCACGGACGCCGGCCTGAAAGCGGGCGAAACCGCGCTGATTCACGCCGCGGCGGGCGGCGTCGGCTCGCTGGCGGTGCAACTGGCGAAGGCGGCCGGCGCGCGCATTATCGCCGTGGCCAGCGCCGCCAACGCGGAGTTCGTCCGCGCGCTCGGCGCCGACGCGGTGATCGATCGCCACACCGACGATTTCGCGGACGCCGTGCTGCGCGAAACTGGCGGGCTCGGCGCGGACGTAATCTTCGACACGGTCGGCGGCGAAACCGTCGCGCGGAGCATTGCGGCGGCGCGGCCGCATGGGCGGGTGACGAGCATCGCCAGCGTCGAGGGCAATCTCAACCCGGCCTATTTGAAAAACCTCACCTTGCATTTTCTGCTGATGGAGCGCTCGCGCGCCACATTGGAGTTGCTGCGCGGCGCAGTCGATCGCGGCGAACTGCGGCCGATCATCGATTCGGTTTTTCCGCTCGTCGAGGTCGGCGCCGCCCACGAACGCCTGGAACGCGGCGGCCTGCGCGGCAAAATCGTGCTGCAGGTCGCGCCCGAAGCAACGGAAAAGTGACGCCGCCGGGCCTTGGCGATTTTCGAATGGGCGGAGGCGCGAAACGGACGGAGCGACGCCGCGCTACTCGCGATCCGTCATTTCCCGGAGCTGAAGCTGATTGCCGTCGGGGTCGATGAAGGTGGCGAAACGCCAACCGTTGAGGTTCATCGGGCCGGTGAGAAACGGCACGCCGAGTTTTTCCAGATCGGCCATCGCGACGGACAAATCCTGCACGTCGAACACCAGCGTCGCGCCGCCGGCGGGAATGATTTCTTCTTTGTCGGAAGCGCGCAGACCGACCCGTGCGCCGCTCTGCGGGTGGCGGAATTCGGCCCAACCGACCTGATCGTTGAGGTGCGCCAACGAGAGACCCAGCACCTCGCCGTAAAAATCGCACGCCCGCGGCAAATCGCTTACGCCGAACCAAACCAACAATCCGGTTTCCGACGCTTTCATGGGGCCGTTCCTTCCGCCACGTTCTCCGCACGCCGAGGCGCGGGGTTTGGGCTGTTCCGGCTCAACGACGATTTGCTCTTTTCGTATCGCAAAGCGGCGACCAATGCAAGCGGGATTTTGCCGCCGCGGCGCGAATTTTTCCAGATATGGGGTCGTCGGCGCCGCCCGGGTCCAAATGTTGGGGCGGCGGGCGCGTCCTCCGCATGGTCTTTTAAATGCAAATAACTTTGGCGCCGGCCGTGTTTTTGGCCGCGATGGTTGACAACGGCCCGCGGCGGGTGTTAAAGGTTTTCTGGGAACATCTTCACTGCCGGGAGTGTATTTTGTACACGGAATTTTACGGACTCAGGAAACTGCCGTTTTCCATTACCCCCGACCCGACGTTCGTCTACATGTCGCAGTCGCACCACGAGGCGCTGGCCCAGATGCTCTACGGCATCCAGGAACGCAAGAGCCTCATGGTCGTCACCGGCGAGGTTGGCGTCGGCAAGACGACGATGATTTACACGTTGCTTTCGCACATCGAGGACAATTCGAAAGTCGCGATCCTCTTCGACACGCACGTCGATTCGACCAGCCTTTACCGGTACATCTTCGCCGACTACGGCATCGAGGAAAAAGGCGGCGAACGCGCCGAGAACGTGCTGATTCTGCGCCATTATCTGGAAAAACGCGCCGAAAAAGGCGAGAAGTCGATCCTCATCGTGGACGAGGGCCACAACATGTCGGAGGAGATCCTCAACGAGGTCGTCTTCCTGACGAACCTCGAAACACGCACCTCGAAGCTGATGCAGATCATTCTCGTCGGCCAGCCGGAATTGAAATTCGTCCTCAACAGCCACAAGTTCCGGCAACTCAAGCAGCGCATCAACCTGCGCGCCGAAATCAAACCGCTGACGTACAAAGACACCAAGGCGTACATCCATCACCGGTTGACGCAGGCCGGCTCGACCAACCCCGAGATCTTCACCGAGCCGGCGTTGGATTTGATTTATCGCTTCAGCAAAGGCCTGCCGCGTCTGATCAATACGATCTGCGACAACACCATGCTGATCGGCATGGCGCGAAAAAAGCCGATCATCGGCGACGACTTCGTGCGCGAGACGTACACCGATCTGATGCAGCTCAGCGAAGAAGAAGAAACGCGCCTGCCCCCCGAGGCGGGCGAGGAAGAGCCGCCGCCCGCCGCGCCGCCGCCGACCCCTGCCGCCTATGCCGGCCCGCCGGGCAACGGCGAGGAAATCCTCGAACAGAACGACGTCGGCGCGCGGCCTCCGCTGACCGCCGTCGAGGCGGCCGCCGCGGCCGAACCGGAAAACGAGCGCGAGGAGGTGCAGATCGTCCGCCGCATCGTGCAGTTGCCGGACGGCCGGCAGGTCGAGCAAAAGGTGCGCAAAGTGCGCAAGGTGCACACGCGCCAGCGACTCGGCAAACGGCCCACGCTGCCGACCGTGATCGACCTTCCCGACCACGTCGGCATCGTCCGCCTCGGCCACAAATCCGACTCCGAAATGCTGCCGGCGATCGTCGCCGAAGATCCCGGCGCGTTGCGGCAATATCACATGCTCTGGAACAAAATGATTTCCTCCCCGGACGCGGCCAAACGGCGCGTGATCCTGGTGACCAGCAGCCTGCCGCAGGAAGGCAAAACGGTCACCAGCATCAATCTGGCGGCGACGATCGCGCAGGAGCCGGGCGTGCGCGTGCTGCTGATCGACGCCGACCTGCGCGCGCCCCGGGTCCACCAGGTGCTCGGCGTCGACGAAGCCAAATGCGGGCTGTCGCAGGTCCTGCAAGGCGAGTGCGAATTCCCCGCCGCGTTCTACAACTTCGAACTGCCGCGGTTGTATGTGATGCCGGCCGGCCAGATTCCGCAGGACCCGCTGGCGTTTCTGGTCAGCGCCAAAATGTCGGCGCTGCTGGAGCAGGCGCGCGGCATGTTCCATTATGTCATTATCGACTCGCCGCCGATTATCCCCATTCCCGACACCGTGCAGCTCGCGGGGATGGTCGACGGCGTCGTGCTCGTGGTGAAGGCCCGCGGCACGCCGCGCGAAGTGGTGGCGCGCTCGCTCGACGACTTGTATCAGAAGCCTGTCCTCGGCCTGGTGCTCAACGACATCGACGGCAAGCTGGCGCTGGCCAAGGGCGCCGGCTACGGGTATGGGTATGGCTACGGATACGGCAAATACGGTTCCGGACGCTACGGCAAGCCGTCGCGGCCGGCGCGGATTGTCGAAGCGGCCCCGGAAGCGAAAGAAGCCAAGGAGGCGACCACATTATGAAAACGAAGCTGCGGATTTTCGCCGTCGCGGCCCTCGCGGCCGGCGCGTTGGCGTTGGCGCTTGCGTACGCCGCCGACCAGGCCGGCATCATGGTCAGCGGCGCCGACGTTCTGGTCGTGCGCTTTCATGGCGCCGACGGCAAGGTCGCGCGCACACTGCGCGTGCAGCCGAACGGCGCGACCGCGTGGGAAGGCGACGCGAACGCCAAGGCCGACACGTTGAGCCTCTGGCTCGACCACGGGGGCGTCGTGTCGCCGCTCGGCGGCGGCGCGGCCGTCGAATCCGCGCTCTCCGACCCGAACGAGTTCGTCATCGGCCCGGGCGACGTGCTCGACATCAATGCCTGGAAGAAACCCGACCTGTCGCGGCAGGTTCCCGTGCGCCCCGACGGGCGGATCTCGCTGCCGCTGCTGGGCGATGTGAACGCCGCGGGCCGCACCGCCAATCAGTTGCGCGACGAACTGAACGCCGGCTTCGGCCGGTTTGTGAATTCGCCGGAAGTGACGGTCACCGTGGCGCAGGTGCACTCGTATCAGGTGTTTGTGCAAGGCCAGGTCGGGCACCCCGGCGCGTACCCGATGACCGGCCGCACGACGCTGGTGCAGGCCATCGGCCTCGCCGGCGGCTTCACCCAATTCGCGGCCACCCGCAGCATTGCGATCATGCGGCAAACGACCGCCGGCTCGCAACGCCTGGAAGTCAACTACGATCGCATCGTCGCCGGCAAAACCCCGGATGTGCCCTTGCGTCCGGGCGACACCATTGTCGTGCCGTGACGCGGCGACGGTGGCTGGCGATCCTGGCGCTGGCGACGGCGCTGGCGGTTCCGGCCGCCGGAGCGGCGGACGGCAAATCGACGCTGCTGCCGAGCTTCGATCTGTATGACGCGTGGACGGACAATTTCCTGCTGGCCCCCGATCATTCGCATCTCCCGCGCGTGACGGCTTGGTCAACTTCTTTCCAACCGGGCCTGCGTTACCGTTACGACTCCTTCCGCACGGAATCGTGGATATCGGTGGCGGCCGACTTCCTGCACGTCTGGAACCTGCGCGGCTACGACGGCTGGCCGGAGAGCGTCTTAGGCGACATCGAGTGGGCGTATTGGGCCTCGCCGTCGACGCGCGTGACGTTCGGCGAACAGTTGACGTATTACACCGATCCGCGCAACCAGCCGTTCTCGTCGGGGCGCGTGATCGAAACCCTGCGCACCGAATCGATCAACAACCGCCTGTTCGGGCAGATCGCGTATATGCCCGACCCGCTCGGTCGCCTGGACGCCGCCTACGCGTACGTCACCACGGAGTTCCGCGACCCCACGCTGTGGGACACCGTCGACCACCAGGTCACCACGCTCTGGACCCAGCAGATCGCGCCGTCGCAGAAGTTGATGATCTTCTACAATTTCAACCGCGTGCTCTTTTCGCACAATTATGATTTCATTCGCCATTTCATCGATCCGCACTATAAAATGGTTCCGGGTTTTCCCGTCGCCTTGCACAACGCCTACGATTTCGACACGCACACGCCCGGCCTTGGCTTCCAGTACCTGGCGACGCCGACGTGGACGGTCGAAATGCGCTCCGGCGTCATCGTCCCGTGTGTGGAGAAAGGCCGCCTGTACGAAGATCCCCATCTCGAATGGTATGAACGGATCGACGTCACCAAGTTGTTTTGGAAAATGCAGCTCGCGTTGTCCTACAACCGGGACTACGCCCCGGCCTACGGTCTGGCCGGCGCGTTCGTGACGCAGACCGTCGGCGGCCATCTCGACGAGCGCTGGTCGCTGAAAGTCGAGACCGTGCAGGATCTCTACTACACCAATTATTCGCAGCCGGGCACCAATTTGGACACCCTCACGGCGACGGTCGGGGCCACGTATTATTTCTACACCTGGATCGGCCTCGGCGGCAGCTACAATTTCACGGAGCAACTCGGCGGACCCGATGGCTCCCGCCAGCGCACGACCGCGGATCTCGCCCAAGTGCGGCTCTCGCTCGGAGTGCCGCGGCCCGACTGGATCCGGTTCTAGTCAAAAACGCCGGCATGTGAACGGATCATGATGAACGAACGGAGTCTGGGGCAGTTGATTCGGCTGGGGCCGATCATTCTGCTCGTCGCCGCCGTGGCGGTTTTTTTCTGGAACATTCTGACCTTCGCCGGCGTACTATTTTACTGGGACCTGAGCGCGGCCAACGTCCCCCTGCGCGACTTTTTTTTCAAGAACGTCGCGCACGGCCGCTTCCCGCTGTGGTCGCCGGAAATCTGCGGCGGCTTCCCGCTGTTCGACGAGGGGGAAGCCGGGCCGCTTTATCCCATTAACTACCTGTTGTTCACTTGGTTGCCCGCCTGGTTTGCGCTCAACGTCGCGGCGCTGCTGCACGCGTTCGGCAGCGCCGCCGGCGCTTATCTCTATTTGAAGCGATCGCATTCGGCCGCGGCGGCCGCGTTGGGCGGGATGCTCTGCATTCTCGGGGCGCCGCTCGTTTATCAGCTCATCCATTTTACGTTTTTCGAGACGTTCTGTTTGTTCCCGTGGCTGCTCTTCTTCTTCGATCGTTTTCTCGGCAAGGGCCGGATCGCCGACGCGCTCGGCGCGGCGCTCGTGCTCGGCGCGATGTTCATGACCGGCCAGCCGCAGGCGCCTTTTTTCGCCGCCGTCGCTTTTGGGATCTACGCGTTCGCCCTGGCCGCCGAGTCCTGGGCTTCCGGGCGGCCGCGGATCGCCGCCGATATCACAAAAACGGCGTTGGCGATCGGCTTGCTCGCCGCCGCCATGGTGTCCGCGATTCTGCTCGGCATGACGCACCTGCTGGCGCAGTCGATTCGTCACGGGGCGATGAACAGTTCGTTCATTTATCTGCACTCGCTTGTGCCGGACGCCCTGTCGCGCCTCGCCAGTCCGGCGCAGCACGGCCATTGGCGGGATATCACCTGGACCTTGATGGGCATGCCCGAAAAAGAAGTGACGGTCTATCTGGGCCTCGCCGTCTGGTGCTTCCTGCCGCTGGTTTTCGCCGCCGGCGCCGGCCGGCGCGACCGGGCGCATCTGGCGGTCGCAGCGTTCGGCCTGCTCTTCATCCTCGGCAAGGCCGGGCCGTTTACCGGCCTGATCGAACACGTGCCGCTGTTGAATCGCATGCGCGTGCCGACGCGGTTCATCGTGCCGATGTCGCTCTCGTTCGCCTTCCTGGCGGCCTCGGGATTCGACCGCCTCCGCCGCGAAGATCTCACCCGGCGCAAAGCGCTCTTGCTTCTGCTGGCCGGCGCCGTCGCCTGGTGCCTGTTCGCCTGGGGCGGCGCCGTCGCTGCCTTCGGCAAGGCTGCATTCGCCGGGCCGGCTTCCGGGCCGCCGCTGGACGACGCGCTGGAAAAATTGCGCGTCGCCCTGCGCGCGGACCTCCTTCTGCGCAGTTTTCTCCTCGCCGGTCTGGTCGCCGCGGCGCTGTTGCTTCATGGGGCGCGCGGCAAGAAACCGGTGCTTCAGGCGGCGCTCGTGGTCGTCATCGGCGGCATGATCTTTGCCGACCTGGCCACGTCCGGAAGAGCGGAGAATCCGGTGGCCAGACCCGCGCTCTACCGGCCGCAGGCGACGCTCGATTTCCTGCGACCGCGGCTCGACGGCTTTCGCGTTTATTCCGTCGAGGGCATGGTCGGGGGCACGCGGGGCGGCTGGGCGCAGGGCACGGATTCTTTTCTCGATTCGACCGAAGGGCTGCCGTACGCCACGCCGGCCCTGTACGGCCTGCGCGGGAGTTCCTGCGATTCGCCGCTCAATTTCGCGCGCTATAACCGGGCCCTCGAGCGGCCGACGCCGAATTGGCTGCGGCAGGCGTCGGTCAAGTACGTGCTGACGCGGCGCGACGAGGCGTTCCACCTGCCCAAAGCCGCGGACGCGGACCACGTCCAGATTTTCGCGGTCCCCGACCCGGCGCCGATTTACAGCCTGGCCCGCCGCCTGACGCTCGCCGCCGGGGGCGACGCCGCGTTCGCCGCGGTGACCGAGTTCGGCGACGACATGACCACCGCTGTCGTCGAGAGCGCGGACGAATCGCTGCCGATTGCGCCGGCCGGCGGATCGCTCGCGGTTCTTCGCGAAGAGCCGGATTTTCGCCGCCTGCGCGTGCGGACCGACGGGCCGGCGTTTGTCGTGGTGCGTGAAAACTACTACCCCGGATGGCGCGTGGCGATCGACGGCAAGCCGGCGCCGCTTTATCGCACCAATTATCTCTTTTCCGGCTTCGCGACGCCGGCCGGCGAACACGAGGTGACGCTCTCGTTCCGCCCCTCGGGTTTCCGCCCCGCGATGATAGTCAGTTGCGGCGCCTTTTTCGGCACGCTATTGCTGGCGCTGTTCTACCGGCCCTGGCGGCGGTCCCGCCCGGCGCTGTTGGACGAGCCGGCCGCGGAACGGATCGCCCGGCTGTCGCTCTGCGCGATTCTTGTGATATTCGCCCTGTTGCTCGCCGTCGCGATCGCCCGCCATCCCGATCTTTGGGATTTCTCGCAGGTGCAAAATCCGCGCTGGTGGTAAGGCAGCGCCGGCTCACTTCGCCGTCGCCGCGCCTGGCGGCTTGGGCAGATAGAAATATCCATGGCCGGCCGCCGCGGCGGGAACGTAATTTTGCGCGATCGCGCGCAAGAGGGCGTCGGGGAAACGCGAACGCGTCGCCAACGCCGGCCGCTCGGCCGGGCTGTCGAGTTCGATCAACGCGTAACGGCCGGCGCGAACGTTGTCGATCCACGGCGCGAAAGCGAATTTGCCCCGCGCGGCGAGGCGCGAGGCGAGGAACGGATTGATCAAGTCGAGTTTGGGCGCGCCGGCGAGCAACCCGTAGCCGGAATCCTCGAGCAGCACCGGGCCGCGCGCGGCCCGCACGAGGCCGACGGCCTCCGCGTCGCCCGCGGCGCGCAAGCCGGCGAGCATCGCGTGTTGCGCCGCCGCCGTGAGCGCCGCAAAGCACAGCGCCGCGCCGGCGAGCGCGGTCCGGCCGGCAAAGCGGTCGAAGAACGAAATCCGGCTGACCCCCAGGCCGAACCCAATAGCGCACGCGGCGTGAAACTCGAAAAAGTAGAACAAACTGGCGCCTTCTTTGCCGAGCGCCGCCAACCCGAGGGCGCACGCCGCAAAATACGCCGGCCACGGCGACTGCCGCCAACCCGCGCGGCCGGCGGCGAAGACGCCCAGCGCCGCCCCGCCCAGCGGCACGGCGCGCCACGGCCAAAACGCTTGGAAATACTTGCCGAGCTGATGCGCCAGGCCCGGCAACGAATACGACGTCAACGAAAAATCGACGACGTTGCGCCAAAACAGGCCGTGAAACGCGGCCTCGGCGAGCGCGATGGCGCCGCCGAGCATGAACGCATAGCAGATGGCGAACCGCGCCGCCGCGCGCCGGTCGCCCGCAACGAGCCAGACAAAAACGGCGATCGGCGCCGCGACCGCCGACTGCTTGGCGAACCACGCCGCGACGCAAATCGCCGCCGCCGCCAACCCGGCGCGCGCCGACGCCCAGCGATACGCGACCCAGACGCCCGCCAGCGACAACGCGGCGGCCAGCGCGTCGCAGCGCACCGTCGGCCCGAACAGCAAATTATCGCGCGTCAACAACACCGCGGCCGCGGCGGCCCCGGCGGCAAACCGTCCGGCGCCCGCGCGCCGCACGAAGGCGAACGCCAGCGCGGCCAGGGCCAATACCGATGTGACGCCGATGACGCGGCCCGCCAAGAACGGTGACGCGGCCGAAAGAAAGGCGCGAATCAACGCCACGTACAGCGGCGGGTAATTGTAGATCGGCAGCCGCCCGTCGAGCCCATCGACGTACAAGCCGCTGCCGGCGGCCCAGATCTTCGCCGCCCACACGCAGCCGCCTTCGAAGTTTTCCAGCGGAAACGGCCAGCGCGCCAACTGCATCATCGCGCCGACCGCGACAGCGCAAACGGCGACGATGGCCGCCGCGGGCGCGACCGCGCCGAGCCAACGATCGCGGCGCGCGCCGGCGATCACGGCGCGGCCTGCGCGGCCTTCGGCAAATAGAAATAGCCGTGGCCGGCGACGGCGGCGGGAACATAATCGCGCGCGATCTCACTCAGCAAGGATGCGGGAAACCGCAGGCTCGTCCCCAGCGACGGGCGGTCCGCCGGGCTTTCCAGTTGAATGAGCGCGTACCGCCGGGCGCGAACGTTGTCGATCCAGGGCGAAAAATCGAATTGGCCGCGCGCGGCGAGCCGGGACGCGATGAACGGCGTGATCAGGTCCATCTGCTGCACGCCGGCGAGCAGCCCGTAGCCCGAATCCTCCAGCAGCACCGGGCCGGCCGCGGCGCGCACCATGTTGACGGCCTCGGCGTCGCCCGCATGGCGCAGGTCCGCGAGCATGCCGCGGAACAACAGCGCCGTTAGCGCGGCGAAACACAGCGCGGCGCCGGCCAGCGCAATCCGGCCGGCGGCGCGGTCGAATAAGGCAATCCGGCTGACGCCCAGGCCGAACCCGACGGCGCAGGCGGCGTGAAATTCGTAGAAGTAAAGCAACGTCGCGCCTTCCTTGCCGAGCGCCGCGAGGCTGAGCGCGCAAAGCGCAAAATACGCTGGCCACGGCGACTGCCGCCAGCCCGCGCGGCCCGCGGCGACGAGGCCGAAGGCGGCCCCGGCCAGCGGCACGGCGCGCCACGGCCACATCGCCGGGCGGACATAGCGGACCAGGTGATGCGCCAGGTCCGCCAGCGAGTACGCCGACCGCGAAAAACCGATGATGTTGCGCAAAAACAGGCCGTGAAACGCCAGTTCGGCCAACCCGATCGCGCCGCCGAGCAGGACCGCGTAATACGCCGCGAACCGCGCCGCCGCGCGGCGCTCGCTCGCGAGGCGCCAGGCGAACACGGCGACGGGCGCCACGACCGCCGTCTGCTTCGTGAACCACGCCGCAACGCAAATCGCCGCCGCCGCGGCCAGCCCGGCGCGCGACGACGCCCAGCGATATGCGACCACCACGCCCGCGAGCGACAGCGCGGCGGCGAGCGCGTCGCAGCGCACCATCGGCGCCAGGAGCAGGTTCTCCCGCGTCAGCAACACCGCGGCGGCGGCGGCGCCCGCGGCGAAACGCCCGGCGCCGGTTTGCCGCACGAAGGCGAAGGCCAGCGCGGCCAGACCCAGCACCGACGCAACGCCGATCAGGCGGCCCGCCAGAAACGGCGACCCGGACACGGCGAAAACGCGCAGCAACGCCAGATACAACGGCGGGTAATTGGTCAGCGGCACATGGCCGGCGAGCCCGTCGACATACAGATCGGCGCCCGCGGCCCACGTTTTCGCCGCGATCACGCAGCCGCCTTCCCAGTTTTCCAAGGGAAACGGCCATCGCGCGAATTGCGCCATCCCGCCGATCGCCACGCCGCAGACGGCGACGACGACCGCCGCGGGCAGCAGCGCGTCGAAAAGCCACTTGTTGCGCACGGCTAGCCCCGCCAAACGCGATCGCGATACCAGAGCGCCGCCTCGACGAACGTCTGCACGGTGTCGTATTTCGCGCGCCAGCCGAGGTCGGCCAGGGCGCGGCCGGTTTCGTAGCAAGTGTGCAGCGCGGGGTCCGGCTGGAATTCCGGCACGGCGAACGGGTCGTCGAACCAGGTCGTCACGGTCTTCGCCGCCTTCAGCAACGGCCGCGGCAGCGACAGCGCGAAGCTGCGGCTGTCGTAGGCCTCGGCCACGGCCGCGATCAACTCGCCCACGGTCGCCGCGCCGCGGCCGGCGACGTTGTAAATGCGGCCGGCGGCTTGCGGGCGCGCCAGGCAGCGGTCGATCAGATCGACGGCGTCGCGGCTGTGCACGCAATGCTTGAGCTTGCCCGCGCCGCCCGTGACGGGGATCGGCAGGTGGCGCAGGGCGAGGTCGAACAGCCGGTTGATGCGCGACCAACTGGCGTAGAACGGGCCGAGCGGCGTGGCGAAGCGCAGGATGACCGGCTCGATCTCGCCGCGGCGGTGCATCTCGATCAGCGCGTACTCGGCTTCGAGTTTCGCGCGGCCGTACGGGCCGTTCGGCGCGGGCGGCGTCTGCTCGCTGCACGGGCACTCGCGCGGCGGCGGGCCGTAGACGCTTTCGCTGCTGGCGAAGATGAACCGCGCGACGCCGGCGTCCCGCGCCGCCTCGGCCAGCCGCCGGGCGCCGATGAAATTGACGGCGAACATCGTCTTGTCGTAACCGCTCGGGCCGAGGCGTTCGAGCAGGTCGCGTTCGGGCCGCGCTTCGGCCAGGTGCACCACGACCTCGGCCCCGGCGACGGCGCGGCGGGCGATGGCCGGGTCGGTCGCGTCGCCGATCACGGTTTCGCAATCCTCGAACCACGGCCGGTCGAGCAGATCGATCGCGCGCAGCGGCAGCTTTTTCTCGCGCCAGGCCGCGATGAGCAGCCGGCCGAGGCGTCCGCCGGCGCCGGTGATGGCAATCATGTCGCTTCTTCCTTGTCCAGCCGATCGCACAATTGCGCGAGGTGGACGAAACTCCGCTTCACCCACTCGTCTTCCTGATCGGCCGCGCGCCGCGGCGGATCGACCCGCACCGCGCACAGCCCCGCGAAGCCGGCGCGGTCGAGCAGGCGCAGAATCTCCGCCAGGTCGATGCGCCCGTCGCCCAGCGGCGTCGCGCGCGCGGTCAATCCGGCGCCGGTCACGTCTTCGAGCACGACCAGCGCCGCGTGCGGGGCGAGCAGTTCGGTGGCGCGGTACGGGTCTTCGCCCTGCGCGACGAACCGCCCGACGGCCAACGAAAAGCGCAGGTTGGACGCGTCGGTCAGTTCGAACAGCCGCAGCAGCGTTTGCGTCTTGAACGCGCCCTGGTTTTCGATAGCGACGGTCAGCCCGCGGGCCGCCGCCTTTTCGCACAGGCGGCCGAGGCGCGGCGCCAGCGCCCGCGCCAGATACCACGAGCCGACGGCGAGCGAGGTGGCCGGCGTCCACGACACCGGCGAGAGCAGGCTGAGCGGCACGCGCACGACCTTCGCCGAAAGCGCCTGCGCGTAATCGAGCATCGCCTGGCGGCGGGTCCGCGCCGCGCCCCACAGCGCTTTGGGCAGCGCCAGCGGGGCGCCGCCGCCCAGCGCGTATTCGAGGCGAAACTCGCTTTGCAGCGACAGCAATCGGGCGGGGTTGTCGCGCAACGGCGGGGGCAACGCGATGTAATCGAGCAGCAGGCCTTCGGCGCCGAGTTCGACCGCGCGGCGCACGATGCGCGGCACGGCGTCGACGCCGGCCTTCCACGCGCGGCGGCAGCTCCACCAATCCAGGGCCGGTCTGATCGTCAGGGGCGACTCCTTTGGGGGCCGTACGTTAACGAAAAAAAACGGATGGCGCAAACCGCCGCGAACAGGCTACATTAGGCGCAGACTGGCGAATAACTTCGAGGTGCGGCATGGTGGGCGTCGCGATTGTCGTGGCCGCGGGCCGCGGCCGGCGGATGGGAGGCGGCGAGCTTCCCAAACAATATCTGGACCTCGGCGGCGCGCCGATTCTCCAGCGCACGCTGGAAGCCGTCGGTGCGGCGTCGGAGGTCGGGGCGATCGTGCTCGTCGCGCCGCGCGGCGACGTCGTGTTTTGCTGCGACGAACTCGTGGCCAAGGCCGCGCTGGCGAAAGTCAAACGCGTCGTCGCCGGCGGCGCGTCGCGGCAAGCGTCGGTCGCCGCGGGCCTCGAAGCGATCGAGCAGCTCGGCTTGCAGCCGGATGTGGTCGCCGTACACGACGGCGTGCGGCCGTTCGTCGAGGCCGCCGTGATCGACCGGACGATGCGCGCCGCCGCGAATTTCGGGGCCGCGGTGGCCGCGACGCCGGTGGCCGAAACGATCAAGGCGATCACCGACGACGGCTTCGTGCGCACCACGCCCGACCGCCGCCATCTCGTGCGCGCCCACACGCCGCAGGCCTTCGCCTATTACACGCTCGTCGAGGCGCATCGCCGCGCCGCCGCCGACGATTTCACGGGCACCGACGATTGCCAATTGGTCGAACGCGTCGGCGGCCGCATCGTCATCGTCGAAGACAGCGACCGCAACATCAAAATCACGACGCCGACCGACCTCATCTTCGCCCGCGCGCTTTGGAAGGAACTGCACAAATGACGCTGCGCATCGGCCATGGTTACGACGTGCACCGGCTGGTCGCCGGCCGCCGGCTGGTGCTCGGCGGGGTTGAGATTCCCTTCGAGAAAGGCCTGCTCGGCCACTCCGACGCCGACGTCCTCGCCCACGCCGTCGCCGACGCGGTGCTCGGCGCCGCCGGACTGGGCGACATCGGGCGCCATTTCCCCGACACCGACGTCGCCTTCGCCGGGGCCGACAGCCTCGACCTGCTGCGCCGCTGCGTCGCGCTGGCCGCCCAAAAAGGCTGGGCGCCCGCCAACGTCGACACGGTGGTCGTCGCGCAACAGCCCCGCCTTGCGCCGTACGCGGAAGATATGCGAAAGAACCTCGCCGCCGCGCTCGGCCTCGACCCCGACGCGGTGAACGTCAAGGCCAAAACCGAAGAGGGTCTGGGCTTCACCGGCGCCGGCGAGGCGATCGCCGCGCACGCGGTCGCATTGCTCACGGCCGTGAGCGACGCGACAGCGAACAGCGAACAGCGAGCAGTGAACAGTGAACAGTGACGCCGCGTCGCATACCCTGTCTCACTTATTCGAGGGCGCCGCGAAGGTTCGCCAGCTTTCGCGGCCTATCCCCCTTGACGGCAATATCGCAATTTTCGAGACCCGGCGGCGAACCGGGGCAATGAGACTGTTTGCTGTTCGCTGTTCACTGTTCGCTGTTCGCTGGTCACTTTTCACTGCTCACTGTTCACTGTTCACTTCGCGGAGCCCCCGATGACCGCCCCTGTACGAGTTCGTTTCGCCCCCAGCCCGACCGGCGCGCTGCACATCGGCAGCGCCCGCGTCGCGCTGTTCAACTGCCTGTTCGCTCGGCGGCACGGCGGCGCGTTCATCCTGCGCATCGAAGACACCGACGCCGCGCGCTCGCAAGCTGTGCACGAGGCGGAAATTTTTGCCGCCCTGCGCTGGCTCGGTCTCGGCTGGGACGAAGGGCCGGACGTCGGCGGGCCGTACGGGCCGTATCGCCAATCCGAGCGGCGCGACCGCTACCGCGCGGCGCTCGACCAGATGCTCGCCGGCGGCCACGCGTATCCGTGTTTCTGTTCGGAGGCGCGGCTCGAAGAATTGCACCAACGCCAGGCCGCGGCGAAGCAGCCGCCGCGCTACGACGGCAAATGCCGCGATCTGCCCGACGACGAACGCCGCACTCGCCTCGCGGCCGGCGAGCCGCACGTCGTGCGCTTTCGCACGCCGCGGCACGGCGAACTCGCCGTCGACGATCTGATCCGCGGCCGCGTGCCGGTGGCGCTGAAAAACCTCGACGACTTCATCCTTGTGCGGACCAGCGGCGACCCGGGCTTCATCCTCGCCGGCGCGGTCGACGACGCGGCGATGGGCGTCACCCACGCCCTGCGCGGCGAGGACCACCTGACCAACACACACCGGCAGTTGTTGATCTTCCAGGCGCTCGGCGCGACGCCGCCGCGCTTCGGCCACCTGCCGCTGATCGTCGACGACGACGGCAAGAAATTGTCGAAGCGCCTCGGCGACCTGACCATCATGGAACTGCGCGAGCAGGGCTACCGGCCCGAGGTGATCGTCGCCCATCTGGCGCGGCTGGGCTGGGCGGCCCCGCCGGAGGCGACAACGCTGGCGGACATGGCGGCGGCGTTCGAGGTCGAACGCGTGGCGCGCCGGCCGGCGCGCATCGCCCTGGCGGATTTGCGCCACCGGCAGGCGTCGTGGCTGCGTGGGCTCGACCCCGCCGCCCTCGCCGCCGCGGCGCGCCCGTTCCTCGCCGGCGCCGAAATCGCCAACTTGGAAGCGAAGGCGGCGCTGCTCGTCGAAGAAGCGCACACGCCGCGCGAGTTGGCCGAGAAGATCGCCGCGCTCGAAATGCGTCCGACGTGGGACGATTCAACCGCGGCGATTCTGCGCGAGCCTTCGGCCCAGGCCGTGATCGCCGCCTTCGCCGCCGAACTCGCACGCCTGCCCGCCTTCGCCGCCGCCTCGATCGCCCCGGCCATCGCTGCGGCCGGCGCCGCCGCGGGCGTCAAGGGCAAGCAGTTGTACCAGCCGCTGCGCCTGGCTCTCGAAGGCAAGCTGCACGGCCCCGACCTCGCCGCCTTGGCTGCCGCGCTCGGGCGGGAGGAGACATCCGCTAGATTGGCTATCGCCGCTGCCCCTAATTGACCAATTTGGGAATCCAATAAAATCGGTACGCTCATATTCGCGTGCATTCGGTTAGACAATAAAAGTTTACGAAAAGTAACGCCGCATTTCCATTCCACCGATTCGCGGCGACGAACCAAACCCGCAAGCACCGCGTAACCGTCTAAATTTATAGTGAAATATCGAAATCCACCGCTTGGCCCGATCCTTGAAATGGTTTGGCTTACAACCCGAGGAGGAAAGACACTGATGGTGAACTTGGCGCTCAACGCGGCGGTGGCGGTGATTCTGTTGCTCGGTCTGGCGGCGATGCGGCGGTTCGGCCAGGCGGCGGTAGCCAAACGCCGGATCGGCGAGGCGAACCGTTTCGAGGAAATCATCGACGAGAAAGCGCGCCGCGCGGTCGGCAAAGGGCGATCGCGCAAGCCAGCCGTCGCCGGCCTCGTGGCCGGCCGCGACGCGGTGCGGCCGGCGCCGTACTCGGCGGTGCGGCGGCCGCCGCAGGTTCGCGTGCCCACGGGGCATTGACGCGGCCGGCGCTTCGGTTGTCCGGAACGTCGGGGCGCCGCTCGCCGCGCCCCGCATTGATCGCGCCTGGAAAGGCGCTCTTACAGATGGGGGAGGGCGGGCGCCGCTCGCCGCGCCCCGCATTGATCGCGCCTGGAAAGGCGCTCTTACAGATGGGGGAGGGCGGGCACCGGAATTCCGCATTCCGCATTTCGCATTCCGCATTTCGCATTCCGCATTTCGCATTCCGCATTCCGCATTTCGCATTCCGCGTTCCGCAATCCGCATTCCGCAATCCGCATTCCGCAATCCGCAATCCGCAATCCGCATTCCGCATTCCGCATTCCGCATTGAGCTAGCGTCCGCACTTTTGCCAACGCCGCACAAACGGTGTAAAAAAATCGAAATCGTTTCCACGCGGCGCCGAAGCAGGAACGCGCTGCGGTCGGATCATTAATGACGGACATTCACTATCTGCTGATTCGCCGCCGGCATCTGGATTCGGACGCCGCGGCGGCACAGGCCCGATTGCTCGCGGAAAAGTGCGGCGTGGACCCGTACAACGCGCGGTTGGCGCTGGTCGGCGAAGGTCTCGCGGCGCTGCGCAACGGCGATCCGGATGCGCTGCGGGCGGCGGGGCCGACGCTGACCGAATTGGGATATCAATGGCGGGTGGCCAGCCCCCCGCCGCGCAATTGGGCGCCGCAGACGATTCACCGCTTCCGCGAAGAGGGCGACGGCCTCGTTTTCGAAGGCGGCGGACCGACGCGCGAATTGCGGCGCGGCGCGACCGTTTTGGCGGTCCTCGCCGGTTTGCAAGGCGATCTGCTGACGAAGCTGACGCGCAAAGCGACGTTCCACGCCGGTCCGAGTTCGCCGCTTGGCGACGACGAAAAATACCACGAGATCATGACGCACGGGCCGGTGCTCGACCTGTACATCGCCGGGGACGGCGGCGCGGCGCCGACGCCGCTGCGCGTCGCGCCGGGGCATTTCGACCCGCATTCGCTCGGCGACCGCGCGGCCGTCGACGGCAAGCGCAACCTGCATGAAACGCTGGCGCTGATCCGAAAATTCGCCGGGCGGCTCGATCTGGACCTGAATTTCGGCCTCGCGCAGCTTCCCGATTGCCTTTTCGACCACGCGCAAACCGCCGACGCGGCGGCGCACAACCTGAAAAGCCTGGCGCTCTACGGCTGGTGGACGGCGCAATTTCTGCGGCCCGGCGACGGGCCCGTGCCGGAGGCGGCGCCGGCGGCGGTCTTGCCCAGCCTGACCGCGCCCGCCGCGGCGATGTTCACCAGGCCCGTGGCGCACGCGCCGGCGACGAATTTCGCGCCGGCGATATTGGCCGACCTGCCCCCGCCGCCGCCGCCCAAACACCCGGCGTGGGTCCTTGATCGGTACAACATCCTCGTCGCCTACGTCATCGGTTGCTGCGGGCTGGCCGCGCTGACGATGTTCTCCGATTTGTCGTCGACGCTCGCGGCGCGCGTTCTGCACCGCGCGTTGATTAACGGCGGTGGCCTCTACTTCGCGCTGGCCGCCGCCGCGTTCTACGAATTCACGCGGTTCTTGAGGTTGAAACGCTACATCGACGACATGCCGGAATCCAAGGCGCGCTCGGCGGCGATGGGCATGGTCGAATTGCGCGGCGTCTGCGAACGCGCTTGCAACCTGACGACGCCCCTGACGCAAGCGCCGTGCGTTTATTTCCGCTACGACCGATACAGCGTCGACGAGGGACCGCGCGGCGAGCAGGGATGGCAAAGAATCGGCACGTTGATTTCGGGCGACGCGCCGTTTTATCTGCGCGACGAAACGGGCCGTGTTTTGATCGATCCCGCCGGCGCCGACTTTCGCGCCACGAACCAGCAAATGCTCTTTCGCGAGGCGGCGATGGCGACCGGTCAGACGCTGCCCCTGCCCCCGACCGAACGATATGAGTTGAACTTCATTCCGGAAGGCGCGCCCGTGCTCGTCGTCGGTTTTGCCGGGCCGCGGCCGATCGCGGACAGGCGCACGCCTCAAGAAGAAGCGGAGCGGACAAAGAGCCAAAGCGAGCAGATGGTCGTCGGCCGGCCGCCGTTGCGCGGGCTGCCGTTCGTCGTTTCGACGTCGACCGAGAACTATCTGGCCATGAATTACGGCATCATCAGCGTGCTGTTTCTGGCGGGGACGCTGGCGGCAACGGCGGCCGGCGTGTGGGCGGCGATGAACTGACCGGCCGCGGGCCGCAACGGGCCGAGGAGCGAACGATGGCGTTTCTGGCGATATTGGCCGCACTGGTCGCGGTTTTGCTGCTTGCGGCGGCGGCCTACGCGGTCATCATTTTCAACGGCCTGGTGCGCCTGCGGAACGAAGCCGACAAGGCCTGGAGCAACATCGACGTGCTGCTCAAGCAGCGCCACGACGAGATCCCCCGCCTCGTCGAGGTCTGCCGCGGCTACATGCAGCACGAACACGAAACGCTCGAAGCCGTCGTTCGCGCCCGCGCCGCGGTCGGCGCCGCCCGCGGCGACGCAGGCCATTTCGCCGCGCAAACCGCCGTCACGCATACGCTGCAGTCGCTGTTCGCCGCGGTCGAAGCGTACCCCGATCTGAAAGCCGACGCGGCGTTTCGCCAGTTGCAGAGCCGCATCAGCGAATTGGAAGATCTGATCGCCGACCGCCGCGAACTGTTCAACGAAACGGCGAATTTCTACAACACCCGCGTCGAGCAATTCCCCGATTCGTTCGTCGCGCAGGCCCGCGGCTGGACGCCGCGCGCGCTGTGGCGCATCGCGCCGGCCGACCGGCAAGTCGCCGCCGTCCGGTTTTCGCCGCCCGGAAAGTAGAACTCGTCATAAGATTGACCGCTCGATCAAAGGTGTTTCGCGCAGACCCCTCCCCGAAAATTTCGTCTCTCGAAATTTTCCGCCCCTCCCCGCCGCGGAGAGGGGCGAACAGGGACGCGATCAGAGTCGCCCGCAAAAATGGCCTTTTTTGCCGTTCCGGCCGCGTCGGGGCGGTTCGCGAACCGCCCCTGCATGCGCGCCTTCGGCGCGGATTCCGGCCCCCCTCCGCGGCGGGGCATAGGCTTTAGGATAAAGAGCGGCGACGCTTGGAAAAGCGGATTTGCCTAATCCTTTCTCGGCGGGCGCAGACCTCTCCCCCGGCCACGCCCGGCGTGGCCGCGCCCCTCCCCGGCGCAGGGAGGGGCGAGAAGACACCGTGGCGGACCCGCCTCGCGGAGAGATCCTGCACGGCCCGCGAGATCGCCTTCGCCGTGGTGAAAAAACGCACGAGGCCTTCTTATCAGCGCTTTTCCGCCTACCGGTGCGGCGCCCTACGTGCCCCTCCCTGTGTCGGGGAGGGGCGGGAAATTTCGGCGGGAGCCGAAATTTCCGGGGAGAGGTCTGCGCGACGAGTCGCGCATTGAGCCGCTATTTGCGCCAGAGGCTGAATCATCTCTTGTTTGTGGAAAGCTGAACTGCCAAGCGGTCACTGTCCGCTGTTCGCTGTTCGCTGTTCGCTGTTCGCTGTTCGCTGTTCGCTGTTCGCTGTTCGCTGTTCGCTGCCCGAGCCTATTGCAAAATTGCAGTTCGACAATCGGCGTTCCCTCCGGACCTCTCCCCGGACGATCACGCTGCAGGCGTGATCGTCCTGCCCCTCCCCGACGCAGGGAGGGGCGAGAAGACACCGGGGCGGGCCCGCGTTGCGGAGAGATCCTGCACGGCCGGCGAGATCGCCTTCGCCGTGGTGAAACAACACCGGATGCCGTTTCTTCAACGCCGGTCCGCCGGCCAATGCGGCGCCTGCCTGCCCCTCCCTGTGTCGGGGAGGGGCAGGAAATTTCGGCGGGAGCCGAAATTTCCGGGGAGAGGTCTGCGCG
>Ga0181520_10004935_pt1 | contig 21801 bp, 18 predicted proteins | sample PEATcosm2014_Bin_29_FD_132451 | JGI IMG/M metagenome (GOLD analysis project Ga0181520, IMG submission 132451) | Peatland microbial communities from MTU Mesocosm Facility, Houghton, MI, USA - PEATcosm2014_Bin02_30_metaG | ecosystem: Environmental > Terrestrial > Soil > Wetlands > Peat | place... | reverse complement strand
CCGCGATCCGCAACTCGGCACCGACCGCCTCACCTCCGCGCTCCTCGATTTTCCCGCGGGCCAGGCCATCTTCACCTCGAGCACGCAGCTCGTCCCACACCAGCGCGTCCATTTCTACGGCACGAAAGGCCGCATCGAAATCGAGATCCCCTTCAACGCCCCGCCCGACCGCCCCACCCGCCTCTTCATCGACGACGGCCGCGACCTGCATGGCTCCGGCATCGCCACTGAAACCTTCCCCACCACCGATCAATACACGCTTCAGGGCGACGCCTTTTCCCGCGCCATCCTCGAAGGCGCCCCCGTCCCCGTCTCCCTCGAAGAAGGCATCGCCAACATGACCGTCATCGACGCCATCTTCGCCTCCGCCCAATCCGGCCAATGGAAAGCAATAACCGAATAAACAGCCAACATCATGAGAAGAACTGATCCCCCCGCTTTTTCATCCCGGCACTACCGGCGTCGGAAATAAGTTCCTCACTTCCTGAATAAATCATGTAATATCTATCCTACGCTCGCCCTCCCCACATCAGACGGTCGCACAATTGCGAGGGCATGAGTGTCGGACACTAACTGGGCGAAATTCTGGCAGAGCCTCGAGCAGATATACAAAGACGAGGACGGCGATCTCGTCGCCTTCGAAGCGGAACGCCCGGTCCTAGAGACGGCGCTCACCGCGATCGCAGCTAAGCTGACGAACACCTTTACGATTGTAGAACCCCTGGGTCGCGGCGGGGCTGGCGTCGTAATCCGTCTATTCGATGAGCACATGAAGATCGACAGAGCGCTCAAGCTACCCCGACCGCGGCAAGAGACGCTCGTCGACACAGTCAGGAATGAGATCGACCATCTAACCCAGCTTAAACACGACAATATTATCCGCGTCTACGACTTAGGCTCTGTCCCTATCCCGCAGTACACTCTCCCGTATCCGTACTTTGTCATGGACTTCGTGAGCGGCGTGAAAAGCCTCCGTTCACGAGTCGAAGCCGCACTCTCCGATGCGGCAACGGCGGCTGCCTTACCGAAGCTAACATCATGGCTAGCCAAGCAGTTAATGCTGATCGCTGAAGCACTTACGTATTTGCATCGCAACGACACCATCCACTTCGACGTGAAACCGGCCAACATTCTGATAGACTCCGACGACAAACCCATACTGAGCGACCTCGGCTTCGCAAAGCGCAAGATCCCCGATGCTCCTCCAGCCATTGTGGGTTTCACCCTCTTTTACGCCCATCCTGACCTACGCGCCGAATACCATCACATGTCTGATCAGAATCGAGTGCGCAAGAGCCTACACCCCAAAGATTTCAAGTTTTTATGGGACATTTACGCGTTCGGAAAAACAGTCCTTGAGGCGCTGGCCCTTATAGATAGCTCTTTCCCTGATGCCGTACAATACGACTACTCATTTGTATACCTGCATTTGATGGCATGCAGGATGCTTGACGGCCATAATCAAGGAAAGGAAGATACCCTGCGAGCGAGAGAGCATCAAGCACAAAGCGGGGAGCCCTTGTCCGTCTACCGAGAAACCTGGCTCAACTTCGAAGCACGCGATTTTTAAACAATCAGATACCAGAAGTTTTCCCAAATTGCCGCGGATTTAGATGAGCTCGTATACAACCGCCAATGCGGCGACAAGGTCCCCGAACTCGACTCTTTCTTCCCCGACCGAGTCCAGATCTCCCTCGGTTCACCGGCGGTCTTCAGCACACGAGTAAAGGCCATCGTAGAACACCCTTGCTTCTCGCGCCTTGGTTCCGTACTGCAACTGGGCATTTTGAACACCGTATACCCTGGAGCGAGCCATACCCGCCTTGAACACTCTCTAGGAGCGTTTAAGCACTGCCGGTCATACCTGCAGGCACTCTACCACGATCAATATAACCCATTATTCCGGCAGCTTGTAAGCAGCGAGGACCTTCGCACGGTGATGATTGCCAGCTTGGTTCATGATCTCGGCCAATTCCCATTGGCCCACGAGATCGAGGAGATTGACCGCGGTATCGAGCATGAGGCATTCACAGCCCTGTGGCTCGACAACCCAACCAGAGATTTGCACGGTCGTACCCTCCGAGAGATCATCGAAAACCAAGAGTGGGGCTGGGGCATAACGGTGGACCGCGTCAAAGCCGTGCTTAGCGCACGACCGGACGATGATCTTTTTCCCACTCACGAACTGCGCGAAACGATGCTCGCGTCCATAATTGACGGGCCAGTCGACGTCGATAAGCTCGACTACCTAATCCGCGATAGCCAAAACGCTGGGCTGACATACGGAGATCTTATTGATGTCGACCGCCTTGTGAGGAGCCTTACGGTCGTGATTCACCGGCATAAAGGCGCATGTGTCCTCACCATTGGTACGTACGAAAAAGGCCAATCTGCGGCAGAGTCGCTCTCATTCGCAAGATACCTACTGTACCAGGCACTTTATTGGCACCGGATTGCACGGTCAGTACGCGCAATGCTTAGAGCAGCCATTTCGACAATCGGTCAACAACTGCCCAAGAAAGGCGCGGGGAAAGCGTCGAAGACAACTTTCCGAGGTGCCTTAGAAGAACTATTGGGCATTTCATCGGTGCCCGCAGTTTTGACGTCGGAGGACGTGCTGGATTTTATTGAGGAGGCAGCCAACGGAGGCGGAAAAGAGCTAATCCGCAGCATTAAAGCCCGGAATTACTACAAGCGACTAGTCACAATTCACAGCGAGCCGGAAGGGACTGGCAGGCCAACCCTCCTAGAACGTTTCAGAGAGGCATCAGCGAACCCAAAATTCAACGAAGCACTCCAGAACAAGATCCGAGAAAAGCTTGCGGCACACTTGGCACAAACGCAAGGGCCAGCGGCATCTTCGTTGGCCCCGGAGCGAGCAAATGAGGTTTTAGAGATCCTAGGGAAGCCGGGAATGATCTTGTGCGACTGCCCGAAACCTCCTTATGGCAGTGATGATATTCTCCGCTTCATCCCCGAACCACAGCGATTTCAGCATAATTATTTTAGCCGGGTCGAGGTAGGGGAAAGAGTGTCGGAGGTATGGCAGCAAGTGTTCTTCAGGCTTATGAACATAGCCGCAAAAGGCCGCGTGTTCTGTGACCCTCGCATTAGGGATACTCTTATGGCTGCAATCGGGCCGGATGCCATCCGAAGCCAGGTCGAAGAACTGGCGAAAAAATACTCAACCCAGCCTGGATTTTAGGTGGCTTCCTGAAAGATCGGGTCGGATCCCCTGACAAGGACGAAGGCTTACGTCTGGCTATGCGCCCGATTAGATAAGCCCTCGCCGGTCGTTGTCGATGACACCGTGATCACAACCTTCCCCACCTGCGCGTTCGACGCCAGATACTCATACGCCTCCCGCGCGTGCGCCAACGGAAACGTCTTCGCGATCTTCAGCTTGAACCGCCCATCCGCCAGCCGGTCGTAGACGTACTTCTTCGCGCCCTCCACAATCTCCGGCCTCGCGCGAAACTCCATCAGAGAATATCCACGCAGCGAGATCCCCTTGCTCATCGCCGCCCGCGTCGGAAACGGCGTCGGCTGCATCGACAACCCGCCATACTCAAAAATGATTCCACCCGGCGCCGCTGCCTCCGCCAGCTTCTCCACAAACGGCCCCGCCACCGGATCGAATATCACCCGCGCCCCCTTGCCGCCGGTAATCTCGTTCACCCGCGCCGGCAAATCCTCCTCCTCCGTCGCGATCACAAAATCGGCGCCCAGCTCCAGCAGCTCTTTCTTCTTCTTCGAAGTCCGCGTCGCCGCAATCGACTTCCCGCCCGCGTCCTTCACAATCTGAATCGCAGCCAGCCCCACGCTGCTCGACGCCGCCGGCAGCAGCGCAAAATCCCCCTGCCCCACTTTGCCGTAATGCACCAGCGCCCCCCACGCCGTCAAATACTGCATCCAGATCGCCGCGCCTTCCGCAGGCGTCAGCTTCGCCGGATACTCACCCAGCACTATCGCCGGCACCACCGCCTCTTCGCCCAGCACGCCGAATTGGTTCATCGAATACCCAGGCACCGTCGCGACCTTCTTCCCCACCAGGCTCTTGTCCACGCCAGCGCCCACCGCTTCCACCACGCCCGCCGCCTCATACCCTATGCGCGAGGGCAGCTTTGGCTGCTCAAAATAGCGCCCCGCCATGTACAGCAGCTCCGCGCGATTCAAACCCGTAGCCTGCACCCGCAGCTTCACCTCACCTTCCTTCGGCTCCTGCGTCGGTGCATCCTCCAGCTTCAGCTTCGCCGGCCCACCCAACTCATAAAAGCGCACAATCTTCGGCATTGCCTACCTCTCCTCTTGAAATAGAAAGCGACCCTCCGCCCCCCAACCAACTTCGATGAGTCCGCGCGCAAAACGACTCCCCAATCCTGCAAACCGGCATTGAACTTCAGCTGCTCCATGCGGACGAATCGACGCCGAAAACAAGAACCGGGCCCCGCTGCTAGAATTCCACCCTTGCAGTCCATCCGAGGGCCTTCATGACATCTAATAACGACTTCACGCGCCGCGATTTTCTTGCCGCAGCCAGTGCCGCCACCGCCGCTTCGCTTCTGCCTTCTTCCCTCTCCGCCGCCGCAGAATCCTCCTCACTCGGCCAGTGGATCGACGACGACTTCGGCCTCCCCGCCTTTCGCTATACCGGGCCGCTGCGCTTCCCTTCCAGCCCCGTCCACGGCCACGCCCCCATGCTCCCCGACGATCCCTGGTTCCTCCTCGGCAATTACCGCCTCACCCTCTTCACCCACGCCAGCGGCGCCTTGCAGCTGCTCACCGGCGAACGAGCCTGGGGTCGTATGAATCAACCCCGCATGAATCAGGACTCCACGCACCAATCGTCCGGCTTCACCGGCGCTTATCAGACATCTGTAACCGTCAACGGCACAAATTACCCCCTCATCGGCCTCGATTCCCCCGCCGCTGCGACCGCTATCAAAACCTTCGGCGTCGGCTTCACCCGCTACGAATACGCCGTCACCCCCGCGCTCTCCATCACCCGCCGCATCTCCGTCGCCCCCTCCGCGAAACTCAACGAGGGCACCTCCGCCTTCCTCGTCGAAGTCCGCCTCCACAACACCGGCTCAGCTCCGCTGACCCTCGTGTACGACGAATCCATCCTCGCCAACTACCAGACCATCTTCGCTCCCTGGGACAAAGTACAGTTCGAGGTCGTGGCCTACAAGCCCGAATTGGCAGACAAAATCGGCAACGTCCTCCTCGCCAGTTTCAGCCCGCAACCCAAACGCCGCCTTACTTTCCCGCCTCCCGGCCAGATGTCCTGCGTCGAGCAGTTCCCGCCAACCTTATTTGTGCACGCGGTGGATACAAATCTCCGGATCTTCGCCCGCAAAGAGTCCACCGATCCGGCTGCGCTCCAATCCTGGCTCGGGGTGTCCTCCAATACCCCGCTTAAGCCCGGCGAAACCCGCGACCTCGCCTTCATCATCGGCTACACACGCGAGCCTTCAGAAATCCCCACACTCGTCGCCCAGCTCCCGCCTTCATTCACCACCCTCGACCGCACCGCCTCCGCCTTCGCCACAGCATGGCGCGAAAAACTCCCCGCCTTCGCCAACGAACCCGACCCGACCCTCCGCCGAGAAATACGCTGGAACGCCGCCGTCCTCGAGCAAATGGCCACCTGGCGCGAGTACTACGACGAAACCATCATCCCCCAGGGCACCGTCTACGACTACCAATGGGGCTGGGTCGGCTCCATGCGCGACCAGGCCCAGCACGCCCTCCCCTTCTGCCACACCAACCCCGCCATCGCCCGCTCCACCCTCCGCTTCATCATGAAGCGCACCCTCCCCGACGGCAACATCATGCTCAACGACCGCGGCTTCGGATTTTCCCCCTCCGGCGCACAGCAAACCAGCGATCAGCAGCTCTACCTCTTCCTCCTCCTCGCCGAATATCTCCGCGTCACCCGCGACCCCACCATCCTCACCGAGCCCATCGGCTACTACCCGCTCGAAAATTCCGGACGCGACACCGGACTCACCCACGTCCGCCAGGCCTTCCTCTTCCTCCGCGACCGCGTCGGCGTCGGCACGCACGGCATCGTCCTCCGCTGGAACTCCGACTGGAACGACATGTTCGGCTGGTGGCCCTCCGACCATCCCTACAACGACGTCTTCACCACCTCGGAAAGCCACATGAACTCCGCCATGGCCATCGTCATCCTCGGCGATCTCGCCAATGCTCTCGAGTCAGTTCTCGACAAAGCCAGTCTCGCCGATGCCACCGAGTTCATCGCCGCGCTCCGCGAATACCGCACCCAACTCCGCGACGCCTACCTCCGCGACCTCGGCGACCGCGCCTTTCCGCGCCGTGCGTATGCCTGGTTCAACGAGCCCATCGGCGAAAAAGAAATGTGGCTCGAACCCCAGGGTTTCACCCTGCTCATTCCCGAATTCCCCGCCGACCGCAAGCGCCGCCTCTACGCCGAACTCGACCATCGCCTCCTCACCGGCGAAGCCCTCGGCTCGCGCCAGATTGAAACGCCCGTCGTGCGCCCCGGCACTCCCCAGGGCTCACGCGAAAACGGCGGATTCTGGTACGCCCTCAACGGCCCCGTCATCCTTGGCCTCGCCACCTTCGATCGCCCCGCCGCCGAAGCTCTCCTCCGCCGCATGACCTTCGCCAACTTCGCGCGCGCCTTCCCCAACTACTGGACCGGCCTCTGGACCGCCTCCGATTCCCTCGACTCCTCGCTCCTTCCCACCCACGGCCTCTCCGAAAACATCCCCTTGTGCGCCCACGCCCACGCCTGGCCGCTCTATTGCTGGCTCCGCCTCCGCGAACAATCACCCACCGCCTGACCCGACATCGCAGTCGCGCTCAAAGTCTGCCACGAAAGTGTTGTCTCTTCTCTGATTCCTTCCGCCCTGCCCCCTTTACTCTCTGTGTATCCTGTCATCACGCATCGCCGCCGGTTGCCCAGGGTTCTCACTCCCCGGACGCGATCCGTTGCACGAGGCCGCAATTTTGACCCACCCCTCACGATCCGGCGCATCCCGCCGCTCGCGTCTGTTCCTGCAAATCTGTGGCTATATCGCCGCCGTCATTCTTCCCTGGATCGGCGTCACCTTCACCCTGCATACGCCCGCGCTGCGCGGCACGCCTCTGGCCCTCAGCTTTGTTTTCGTCGCCGGCATCACGCTCTTCACCAGCATCGGCCCAGGCCTCGTCTCCGTCGCCCTCACCGCGTTCTTCTTCAACCACCTCGCCCTCGCCCGCAACAGTTGGTTCTCGCTGGACCCGCAATCCCTCCTCTACACCATCGTCATCCTTGCCATCGGCACCCTCATCGCTTTCCTCTGCGATCGCCAGCGCGTCACCAGCAGCGACCTCCGCGCCGCACTGGCCTCTCTCCGCGTCCGCACCAACGCCCTCATGGAAGCTCAGCAGGCCAGCAACTCCGCCGCCTGGATGCACGACGCAACTCTGGGCCGAATCGAGTGGGCCGAGGGCGGAGCCCAAATCTTCGGCCGCCCCTACTCCGAAACCAGCCTCTCCGACGACTGGACCAGCTTCATCCTCGCCGAGGATCGCGACCGCGTCATCCAAACCGTCCAGGCCGCAACCTCCGTCGGCAAAAATTTCCGCGTCGAGTTCCGCGTCCGCTGGCCCAACAGCGAGCTCCACTGGCTCGAAAGCCGCGGCACTCCCTCCGCCGCCAACCCCAGCATCTGGCACGGCGTCACCATCGACATCACGGAACGCAAGAACGCCGAAGCCGCTCTCGTCCGCTCCGAGAAACTCGCCGCCATCGGCCGCCTCTCCGCCACCATCGCCCACGAGGTCAACAATCCCCTCGAGGCCGTCACCAACCTCATCTATCTCGCAAAATCCGACCCAAACCTCTCCCCCGAAACCAGCGTGTATCTGGAGCGCGCCGATCAGGAGCTCGCGCGCCTCGGCGCCATCGCCCGCCGCACCCTCACCTTCGTGCGCTCCCGCTCCGCTCCCGGTCCGGTCAGCGTCATCGAAATCATCGACAGCGTCGTCGCCATGTTTGAGCCCCGCTGCACCGCGCGTGGCGCCTCAATCGCCGTTGGTCCCACCACCGACTTCAGCCTGGCCATCCCCGCCGACGACCTCCGCCAGATTCTCACCAACATCGTCTCCAACGCCTGCGACGCCCTTCCCGAAACCGGCGGCCGCGTCCAGATCGATATCATCCGCGTCGATGCCATCGCCTCCATCTCCATTCGCGACGACGGTGCAGGCATCCCGCCCGAAAACCTTCCCCGTATCTTCGATCCCTTCTTCACCACCAAGGGCGACGTCGGCACCGGCATCGGCCTCTGGGTCGCCAAAGACCTCGCCGAGAAAAACGGCGGACGCATCGCCGTCGAAACCACGCATCTGCCCGACGGCTTCCGCACCCTCTTCCGCATCGACCTGCCCTACTCCTGATCCCTTCGCCCGCAATTTCCCCGCTCAACAAGAGGCCCAGGCAAAATCCAGGGCCTTTTCAATCTTGGATCTCTACCAGTGCCGCGCGTCGCACCCCTTTCCATTCTTCACCGACGTCAGCAACCTCAGCCGCCGCCTCGATCGTCCGGCTGTAGCATCCCCCGCGCGAATCGCTCCACTACCCCCGACGCATCAAGCGCCCCCTCCCCGGAAGTGAGATCATGGCCGGGGGTTGCCCGCAAGCCCGGAGGGAGTTGCGCGCCGTGTACCGTTGGCTCGTTCTTGGGATTCTCGCAGCGACCCCGATTTCCGCCATCGCGGCGAAGCGCGTCACCGTCGCGCAACTCGATCAAGCCCTCACCGCAGACATCGCCGCCCGCAAGTCCGACGCCGACATCGTCCGCCAGCTCGCCGGCATAGACCTGACCGAGCGCCTCACCGAAACCACCCTCGACCGCCTCGGCGCTCACTTCATCGGCACCGCCGTCGCTCCCGCCCTGCAGTTGCTCGCCGATCGATCCGCGTTCCTCGATCCCCCGCCCGGCGAGCTGCTCTCCACCCCGGCACCCGACGCCGCCACGCAGCAGCGCATCCTCAACGCCGCTCATCAATATGTCGTCGATACTCTGCCCCGCCTGCCCGACTTCCTCGCCACCCGCACCACTCTTCACTACGACGACGGCCCTTACGTCGTCAGCAAAGGACAGTGGCCATCGCACGCCGGCCTGCACCTTGTCGACCGCTCCAGCCGCGAAATCTCCATCCGCGACGAGCGTGAAAGTCAGATCCCAGGCCGCCACTCCGCCCTCTGGCAACAGCAAGGTGGACTCATCTCCGGCGGCGAGTTCGGCGCCACTCTCGCCATGATCCTCACCGACACCGCTCAGGGCAAAATCTCCTGGAGCCGCTGGGAGCAAACTCCCCAGGGCCAGGCCGCCGTCTTTCAATATGCCGTCCCCCGCGCCGCTTCCCACTTCGAAGTCATCAGCTCCCTCCAGCACCAGCTTCCCGCCGAAACCTACGACGCGCCCAACGGCGGCCGACGCGGCATCTCCTCCATCGGAACCAGGCCCGGCGGCGGTCCCAACATCTCCATTCTCCGCACCGCCTCGCAGTATCACGGCTCGATCTCGATCGATCCCGCCACCGGAACCATCCTCCGCATCACCATCGAAGCCGACCTCAAAAGCGAATCCCTGAACCGCGCCGCCATCCTCGTCCAATATGGCCCCGTGCAAATCGGCGACGCCACCTTCATCTGTCCCATCCACGGCGTCGCCTGGTCCACCGCCGTCCCCACAGCTCAGACCATCGCCGACGACGCGCCCACCGAGTGGCTCAACGACACCGTCTTCGTCAACTACCATCGCTTCGCATCCACCGTCCGCATCCTCCCCGGCCAGAATCCGCCCAGCCCCGATGCCCCCGCCCAGACGCCACCGCAATGAATCCGGCTCGTGCTACTCCTTCTTCTTCTCCGCCCGTGCCATAAAGTAGCCTCGCCGCGCCTGCACCTCTACCCCTTCGCGATCCACCTTCACCTTCAGCTTGTGATACGCCCCGTCCGCCTTCACCCCGTCCAGCGATAGCTCCAGCACATACACCACCTCCGGCGCCTCCGCCACCTTCCTGAATCCCCCCGCCAGATCGTTGCTGTTGTCGAAGAACGTCCCTCCCGTCCCATCGGCCAACGCTCCCATCGCATTCCCCGCGATCATCATTCCCGTGCGCCGATAGTCCCCCTGCGGCTGTTGGGTCTTCAGATCGGGACTGTGCTGGCTCGCGTCCAGCTCCGTCGTGTAAAGCCCTCTCGCATCGAGCGCGCTGATCGTCACATTCGCCTGCGCCGCCATCTCGATCACCTGCGACTCCTGCATCAGCGCGTCCGCCTCCAGCGGCACAAAGCCCGGCGACACCACCACCAGCGTCCGTTGTCCCGGCAGCTTCGTCATCCTGCGCACAAATTCTCCAAGATTCGCATAGGTCGTCTGGATATCCTGCCGCCCCATCGCCAGCGCCTGCCGCGCCATTGAATCGGCCTGCCTTCGCGCGATTTCGAGGTCTCGCTGCGGATCGATGCCTGGGTTGCAGTTCAGCACCTCCCGCGTCAGGGCATCAAGGGCCGTCGAGTCGTTCTTGTTCACGATCAGGTCCGCCTGGTAATAATCGATCTTCGGACATTCGCCTTTATCCGTCCGGTACGGACCCCTCGCCTGCACATCCGTCAGCGCCGCCTGCAGCTTTTCCCGATCCCGCGTCAGCCCACTGTTCACCGCCCCCGACAGTGAAACCACCGCCGCCACATCCGTGCCCGTCACCAACTCGGCCAGCACTCCCGATGCAGCCTTCTTCACCCGCGACAAATCTTCGGCGGCAATGTGCAGATCGTCGAAAAGAAAAACCGTGACCCGATCCGGCAATCCCGTCGCCGCCGCTGCCCCCTTGCCGCTCCCGCCGCCAGCCGGATTCGCAACATTGCCTCCCTGCCCGCCGCCTCCCGCCGGCGCATGCCTTTCCACCAGGAATCCCGACACCGCCCGCGGCTTGCCGTCATCCAGAACCGTGAAATCCCTTTCCTGCAGATCCCCAACCGTGTGCCCCTCCCGATCGCGAACCACCACCGGCGCCAGCACCCGGTTCACATTCACCTGCACGCTCGGCGTCGCTCCCGGCGGACCACTCGCCTCCTGCGCTGCGCACAACGCGCCGAACGTCGCTCCCAGACAACACGCAGCAGCGGCACGGCACACGCGGGCGATCATCTCTCATCCTTCCGTGGCCCCCGGCTCCGGTCGAACCCGCCAGGGATTTCACGCAATCATACCCGCCCACACCGCCACGGGCGGCGCGCTCGTCTCACGTCGCTATGTCAGAGGTTTCTTCTACTGTTGCGGCTGGTTCTGCGCCTGGGCCGCAGCCTGCGCCGAATAAATCCCCGGCAGAGCAGCCTTGCCCGTCACTGGCGAAACGCTGGGATCGCTCGCCACTGGGTCCGGCGCACCCGCCGCCGTTCGCTTCGAATAAATCCTGAAGTTCACCGCCACGTCGATCACCGACGGAACAGGCTTCCCATCCTTCACCGCTGGCGCAAACGTCGACTTCTCCAGCGCCGCCACCGCACTTTCATCCAGCCCAAACCCAATCGGCCGATACACTGCCACCGCCAGAATCTTCCCCGCCGGATCCAAAATCACCTTGTAGCTCGCCACGCCCGCCACTTCGCCATGTTGCGCGTAATCGTTCGACGCCGGCACCACGTTCTTCACAATCTTCGGCCCGTCCACGCCCGGCCCAGGATGCACCAGCGTCTGATCCGTCGGCTCCAGCCACTTGTGCGACTGCTGCGCCTGATAGAAAAACTGCCAGTAGTCCGGCATCTCGGAAATCATCTTCCCGTCCAGCTCCGGCGCAAAAATCTTGTTCAGCGCGGTCCTTAAATGCTCCGCCGACTCCGCAGGCGAAGTCGTCGCTCCCGGCGGCAGCTCCTTCCCATTCGCCATCGCGACCGTCGTCGCAGGTGCCGCGCTCGCAACCGGTCTTTGTGTCTGCGCAGCGGAATCCGAAGCGCTCGTCGCAGCCGCCCCCTCATCCGAACTCCCCGGTGCCGCACTCGCCACCTGCGTCGCCCCAACCCCAGGACCCGCCGCTTCCGGCTTCTTCCTTCCTGCTGTCTTCTCGTCCTTCTTCTTCTTCGGCACCACCACCAGCTGCCGGTCGATCACGATCTCCTGATGCTTCTTCTTCGGCGTGATCTGAATCCTGTCAAACGATGTCGCCTGCTGATCCCACGGCGCCTCGCCCTCAAAGTGAATCCCGAACCGAACCCCCTCCAGCTCCACCGTCTTCTTCGTCACCCGCACATGGTCGACGAACACCCCGCACAGGGTGAACGAACCCTTCGGCGACTGCCCTACCAGTTCCCCATTCATGTTGAAGTGCAGCGTCTCGCCAAGCCACAGCCCGCGCAAAAACAGCGGACGCCCGGTCAGCCTCTGCTTCAGCTCCGCCTCGCCGACCTCCTGCACCATCCCCGCCGTCTTCGGCGCAATCTCGGTCGCCTCCTTGCTCATCGGCGCCGCTGCGGCATCCGCTTCCGTGCCCGGGACATCGGGCGCGTTCCCCGCTTTCGCGATTGTGGAGTTGTCCCCTGAGGAAGGGCCAGGCGGAGTGGCTTGCGGATAAGCGAAGGACGTGCAAAGGATTGGCAATGCGAAAGCGGCGAACCACGCTGGCTTCATGAGACGGTTTCAGCTCCTCGAGAGATGCTTGCCCAGGCGCGGTCTTGCCGCGCCCCATCGCGCCGCACAACCCACGTGCCTCACAGCATTTCACCAGGGATTTTTCGACACAATAGCACTTTGGGTGGGGATCAAACTGTGAATATCTCCCTCGCCCCGCACCACCGTGCGCGCAACGTCATCTCGCGCTTGTTTTCTCCGTGCCCTCCGCGCCCTCTGTGGTGAACCGGCCGTTTTCCACATGCGCCCAAAATGAAAAACCCGGCTACCCCTGGCTGGGCTACCAGGTCTTCATCGGATCAGGCAACAGGCTACCGGCTACCGGCTAATAAAACGGATATTAACTCCCCTGATTCCTTCAACTCATACTTGAAGTATGTTCAGGAAGTTCCTCCTTTGCAAGCCACAATGCGGAAACACAACCTCCAGATTACGAGCCCCCAGCGTCTTGTACGCCGCCTCGCCCAGCACCTGCCGGAAGTCCGTCGTGATCGCCAAATCCCGCCCCTCATATAGCTGCTCCGGCGACAACCCCGGCCACCGACCATACACCTTTCCACCCTGCACCGGTCCGCCCAGCACAAACATTACGTTGGCGTGCCCGTGATCCGTCCCCCCCGTCCCATTCTGCCGGCACGTCCGCCCAAATTCCGACATCGTCACCAGCACGATGTCCTCCGCCTGGTCCCCCATGTCCGTCCAGAACGCCGCCAGCCCCTCACTGAACTCCTTCAGCCGCCCCGCCAGCTGCCCATCCACATTGCCCTGGTTTTGGTGCGTATCCCACCCGCCGATATCCGCGAACGCCGCCTCCACTCCAAGGTTCGCCTTCAGCAACTGCGCAATCTGCTTCAGGCTGTTCCCAAACGGCCCGCCTGGATAATTCGCCCCCGCCGTCGGCGCGTACTTCGTTGGATCGGCCGCCTTCAGCATCTTCACCGCGGCAAACGTCTCCTGCCCTGTCCCATGCAAAATCGAATCCGTCGACTCGTCATACATCGCCGCAAACCCCGAAGCCGCCGGCGTCGACTGCACCCCAAAATCCCGAATGTTATTCAGCGCCACCGCCTGGATTCGTCCCTCCAGCGTCCGCGGCACCTCTGACCCCAGCGCCACCGCACGAAACGGCGAGTGCGCGCAGTCCGGACAAGCCGGGTTCCGAGCTAAATCCTCGGCCTGCAGAGCCCTGTTCAGCCACCCATCCACCGTGGCCTTCATCCCCGGCGTGCCCGACTCCATAAAATCCTGCGCGTCAAAGTGCGACCGCGAAGGATCAGGCGATCCCGAAGCATGCACGATAGCCAGGTGTTTCTGATCCCACAGCGCCTTCAGCGGCCCCATCGCCGGATGCAGCCCAAAGAACCCATCCAGGTCGATAACCGCCTCCTGCGGGATCGCAATATTCGGCCGGTATTGATAGTAAGAAGGCTCCCGATACGGCACCACCACGTTCAGCCCATCCGCCGCGCCTCGCTGGAAGATCACCACCAGCTTCTTCCCCTGAGCCTGCGCAACCGTCGCCTGAGCCATGACGCTTCTCGTCAGAAAAGTAGGAATCGCCGCCGTCCCAACCACAGCCATCGCCCCGCCCCGCATAAACGCGCGCCGCGTAACGGGCGTCGTCACCCGCTGCATCCCCGGCTCACAGGCCACCTCTACCACAGGCCCATGTACCGACTCATCCCACGCATTGCTATTCATTGAGGGCTCCATCACTTTGCGATTGTCATCCCGATCCGGCCCGGAACTCGCGTAAGCGAGTGAAGGGGAAGGGAGGGATCTGCGTTTCCGCAATCCCGGGCAGCGCAGAGGTCAGGCAAACAGGGGAACCCCCTCCACCCAGGGCGCGCTGCTTCTAATAACGCTCCCCCACAACGGAAGTTGCGTCAATAGCACTGATCCCGAACTAAGGTCGCGTCCCCAGCTGGTTGGTCGTTACCCCCACAGAGATCGGCGTGACCACCGGAGTCCCAGCTCCGACAAATTCCACCACGTTATCCGTACCACCAGGCCCGTCAAGCCACGGGTCACTCACCCAAACATTGCCGGAAAGATCAATCGCGAGGCCCTGCGGATCGCCCCCTATGATTCCCGGGGTCACCGTACCTTGAAAACTCCCCACATAGCCACTACTTCCCGTTATCGGTGTGCCCTGCGAGTCGAACTCGCTGATTGCGGGATTATTGGCGTTTAACGCCCAGACGTTTCCCGCCCCGTCAATCTCCACCGTATTCGAGTGCACGAGCCCCCCTCCGGTATAACCACTGTCCGGAGAAAGGGGCGTGCCTCTCGCAGTACAGGCGGGAGTGCACTCAATATTAGGCCCAGTGAACTCGCTGAGCGCGACTCCCCCTCCATCGCTCACCCAAACGTTGCCGGCGCCATCGATGGCGATCGATTGCGGGATATCGATTCCGCCACCCGTAAAACCAAGCTCGGTGTAGCCCTGACCAAGGGAGCTGAAAGCGCTGACGCTGGACCCGCCCACGTTCGCAACCCACACGTTCCCGGAAGGGTCGATGGCCAGGCAGCAGGACTCGTTGAGCCCGCCCCCGCTATATCCCCCGTCTACCGTAATTGGCACTCCAGCTGACGTAAATTCGCTCAGCGAGTTGGTCCAGTTCACTACCCACACGTTTCCTTGGCCATCAACCGCGACAGCATACGGATCATTCAACCCGCCCCCGCTAAATGGCGATCCCGTCACGGGCATACCCGAGGAGGTGAATTCGCTGAGTGTAGGAGGGCTCGCCGATTGATTAGCAGTCCATAGATTCCCCGATTGATCGATGGCCAGTCCTGCCGGACCGTCCAGACCGCCTCCCGTATAGCCGGTGGGAGGAGACAGCGCTACGCCCGTCGGGCTGAACTCGGTAAGGCTATTGCCGTTGGTATTTTTCACCCAAACGTCGCCCGAACCATCCACTTGCATTGCGGCCGGATAATCCAGGCCACCCCCGGTGTAAACGATAGTCAGCGTCCAGTCGTTCGGCGGTCCGCTACCTTTGTAAGGGGTATAAATCGGCTGAAACGGCGCGTCTGGTGTCGCCAGATCGAATAGGGCGGCGTTGCCCGCCGGGTTATGCGCGATGTTGATCGCTGCCGTCGCCGTCTCCATCGGCGGCGTCCCGTTGCTCGTCGCGTTCTGGAATAGCGTTGTACAGCCTGCCGATCCTGACCCGCTCGAATTCACGCACGCCGCCAGGATATCCGCCAGCGTGTTGATCATGGGCCCCGGCACCTCGCCATTGCCCGCCGGCGTCAAGGCCAGTGCCTGACCCGTGGCAATGCTGACCAGATTCGCCGCGCCCAGCGCAGCATTCGCCATCCCTGTCGCCGCCAGCGGCGTACTTGACCCCGACATATCCGTCGCATCGGCGGCGAATCCGGCCAGCGCATACGCCGCCGCCACCGTGGTCACCTCATTCATCTGCACAACCGCCGGCAGATTCGTAAAGCTGTTGGCCGCGCCGCATTGACCCAGCACCGCCATCATCGCCGCTGCTGTGTTCGTACCAAACCCTGCGTCCCCGCCGACCGAGTATAGATACACCTGCTGACCCGGCGTGCAAGCGTAGTCCGTCGCCGTGATCGTGAATCCCCCGGTCGCGTTCGTCGTTACAAAATAGCGCCCACTGGCATCCGGGGGTGTACCGACGGTCGACAGCAGCAAGGAACTGGACGCGTTGCCATAACCGCTGGTCGCCAAGGCAAACAAGTACACGCTCGCTCCGTTGATCGGCTGCTGCCCACCATGCACCCGCCCTTGGAGGCTCATCTTCGCCGCGGGGACGGGCGCGGTGACCGGTGGTGCCGCTGTCCTGGTGGGCCCTACCGAGCACCCGGCAAGGAGGATCGTGCAACTGGCCAACAGCCTCCAGGCATATCGCATGGGGTGTCCTCCATCAAATTGTTAAGGTCTGACGAACTTAGTACGGGGAAGAGGGATATAGATCAAGTTACACGCGTGAAGCGTACCATGGATAACTTGGCCCAGCAACACCAGGGATAGCGTGGCTCCCCGAACCCGCCGCCTCACCTACCGAATAATGTGGATCGGCACCCCAACATGGACCTTCTTCCAGCTCTTATCCGCGCTGTAAATCGGCGACCGCAGCGTCACCCCAAGAGCCAGGCACGCCCGATCCCCCAGCGACAGCCCGAGAGACTGAGTCTGCGCCACCAGACTGCCAGCCCGCCGCGCCTGCTCCTGATCGAACGCGAACAACTCCCGGATCACTGACACCGCGTCGCTCCACGCCTCGTCCGGCGCACCGCCCCGCCGTACCAGCTTCGTCTGCACTTCCGCGATGTTCACCGTGCTGGCAGCAGCCTCGGAGAGCATGGCCGCCGTTACCCTTTCGTGTCCGGGTTCTTGCAGCAGCACCGCGAGGATCGCCGACGCGTCCAGCACGCACCTACTCATGTTTCGCCGCCTCGCGCCGTTCCGCAATCAGCTCATCCACCAGCCGCGCGCCCGGCTTGATATACCGCAGGATACGTTTCCGGGCCTCCGCAATCCGCTGCTGCTGCGTCGTAATGCGGAAAGCGTTCTGTTCCTGCTCGAGAATGATCTCGTCCCCAGCCTCTACCCCCAGAGCCTTCCGCACTTGTGCCGGGATCACCACTCTGCCATTTTCACTCAACCGCAGCCTGATTTCCTGAGTGGACACAATAGACTCCTTCTGTCAATCATAGCCCATCTGTCACAACGGAGGCTCGTGCCCGTCGGCTCCTCCTGGCATTACCCCCCAGCCCCAATCTCGTACTCACTCTGCACCAGCCCACCCTTATAAGTCCGAGTCTCCACATGCCGCAGCACAATATCCCTGGGCACCCGTCCAAACAAAGGAATTCCCTCCCCGATCAGCACCGGAACCCGCGTCACCACCAACCGGTCGATCAGTCCCGCCGTCAAAAACCGCTGTATCGTCACGCCCCCATCGATATACGCATGTTTGAATCCCCGCGCCACAAGCTTCTTCGCAATCTCGCCCGGCTCGCCCGCCATCTGCTCCACCACCCCGCCTTTGATCGGCGAGAAGTCCAGCGCCCGGCCGCTCAACACCACCACCGGCTTCTTCCCGTAATGCCACCCCCCGAACCCCAGCACCACCTCGAACGTCCGACGCCCGATCACCACTACATCGACGCTCGAGAAAAACTCCTCGAACCCGTGCGGCGCCTGCCCGCCCGCGTCCAGAAAATCCAGTCCATCATTCGGCCGCGCCAGAAACCCATCGACACTCACCCCGCAAAATACCGACAGTTTCATCGCTCACCGCTCGCTCGCCTTTCTACTCGCTACTCGCTCTTCCACTCGCTTCCCACTCGCCCTTCCACTCGCCTTTCCACTCGCCTTTCCACTCGCCTTTCTACTCGCTCTTCCGCTCGCCTTCCCACTCGCCTCACGGCTTAGACAACATATCCGCCTGCCCAGTCCCCAAATCCACCGGGAGCGAATTGTGCTCCTGCACGATCAGCCACTTCCCCTTCTCCTTGCGCAGCACATCCGTTGTCCGCACCGCAACGTGCGTCGGTTTCCCGTCCTTGTCTGTTATCGTGCCGGTCGAGATGAAATGCGTATACGCCACCGGACCCACCACCGTGATATCGAGGTCGGTGACCGTGTTGCTGATCGGCCCAGGGTTCCCCGCAAACAGATCCTCCCAGTTCTTCTTGTACGCGTCCCAGCCCACGTACTCCCGCGGCGGGATCACGTCGAACACAAAAACATCCGGCGCATACACCGCCATAATCGCGCTCACGTCCTTCTTGTTGAACCCGTCGTTGAATTGTTTGTAGAGCGCCTCGATCGCAGCCTTGTCGGACCCACCCTTCGCCCTCCCAGAAACAGTTCCAGCGATAGCCATCAGCGCGCACAGCACCACAGCGGTCACAGAGAAATGCTTTTGCATAAGCAATGCTCCTTCGGGAAATAGGTTTTCGGGGGATCGGCCGGGGAATGGCGCGAGACTACCGTCCGCCGCCCGGCCTTGTCAACACAATCACGCCGCCCGAATCGCGAGAGAGCCGCGCCTCCTGTTCGCTCACAACCCTCGTTATCGTAGGCATCTTGGGGGGAGGGAAACCCGTTTCCCTCCCCAAAGGCCCAAAATGACCCGAAGGCCCTACCGCTGCGGCTTGCTCGGCGGAGGCGTTGAAGCCGGCGGTGTCGAAGCCGGCGGCGTCCCAGCTGGCGGAGTCCCGGCCGGCGGAGTTGTGCTCGCAGGCGGTGTCGAAGCCGGCGGCGTCCCAGCTGGCGGAGTCCCGGCCGGCGGAGTTGTGCTCGCAGGCGGGGTCGAAGCTGGCGGAGTCGTCCCCGCCGGCGGAGCCGGCTTCGCCCCCGCGCCCGCTGGAGGCTGCGGCCGCTGCGGCGGCGCTGGCGGCTTGCTGCACTGCGCTCCCGGAGGCGCACCCGCGCGCGGTTCGCTCTGGCTTACCGCCTCCACGTCGAAGATCAGCTCCGCCTTCGCCGGAATCGGACCCCGTCCGTTCTCGCCGTAGGCCAGCTCGTAAGGGATGAACAGGCGCCGCTCGCCGCCCATCTTCATCCCTTCAAAACCGGTGTCCCAGCCCGGAATCACCTGGTGCCCGCCGTACAGAAACGAGATAGGCTGCGCGCCAGGCCGGTCTCGCGACGAGTCGAACTTCGTCCCGTCCATCAGGTATCCGGTGTACTGCACGTTGATGCATTTGTGCTGCACCACCGGCTCGCCGGTCCCGAGCTTGGTGTCGATGTAGTTCAGCGAAAATGTCGCCGGACCGCCGTTCAGTTCTTCCCGAACCGGCGCGCTCACCAGCGGTGATGCGTAATCCAGCTTCATCGCCGGCACACGCGTCACCGTGTAAAGCGTCTTCGCGCATGGCACCGTCGCCGGAAGCGCCGGAATCTTCGGCGACAATTCCGGCAATGTCACGCACCCGCCCGGCGCTGCATGATGCGCCGCCGTGCCCGCCCCCGTGTGCCCAGGCGCGGTTGATGTCTTCGGTGCCGTTGTTTGCGCCGCCAGCGGCAAAGCCGCTGCCAGCAATAAGAATGTGCAATACGGTGTTGTCCTGGTCATCGCTACCCAGTGTATGCGAAGCGAGGGGGATGCGACACCTGCGCCGCCCTCCGTATAATTCCCGCCACGCCCCAGGGAGGGGCTCCCACGATGCGTATGATGCTCCACGTTGTCATGCCGGTCGAAACCGCGAACGCCGCAATTCGAGCCGGTGAGTTCGGCCCTTTTGTTCAGAAAGCCCTCGCGGACCTCAAACCCGAAGCTGCTTTTTTTACAGAAACCAACGGCTCCCGCAGCGGTTACATCTTCTTCGACATGAAGGATTCCTCACAACTGCCCGCCATTGCCGAACCATGGTTCCTGGCCCTCAACGCTACTCTCACCGTCAAGCCCGCGATGACCGCGCAGGAGCTCGGTGGCCCGGCTGGCGCCGCAATTGAGGCCGCCGTCAAAGCTCACCCCAAAACCTTCGGTTCATGATGGAACGGCGATTCCGCTTGTCCGTCCGCGCTCCAGAGCCTCCCCCAGGGCTCCTCCTCGGCTCGCCGGCAAAACCCGCATTCCACTCGGGATGGACAATTCCCCCGTTCGCCGAAGATCGGCAGTCCGCCCCACGGTCCACCATCCTGGGTCCGGCAAGGCGAACAGGCGCCGGATGGATCATTTCGCTGCACAGGTGCCTGCGCGTGGCGTCGGCATGGTCACGGTGGAACCGCACGAATAAGCCCGCACCGCAGTAACCTTGTCGTCTCGAATTGAGACGCACAACCGCGCGCTATCCCCATTGATTGCATCGCAGGATCCCCACCGCCGCGCCTGCAGTCCTCTGCGAGCCGACGCCCCGCTGCGCTCGCGAACCTCAGTAACCTGACGCATGGGGGATGCGCGACGCACATACAGTAACAGCGTGCCCCTTTCTATTTAATGGGCCTTTCATTACGCAAATGGAATTGTTGCCAGAGCTTCAACAGCGCAGAATCACAACATTGAAGCCAACGCAGCGCGTCCCCCCATCGCAATGGCCGTGCGGCGAATCACAGAGGAGAAACCACATGAACCGTACGAAGCAGCTTCTCAAGAATTTCCTGAACGATGAATGCGGAGCGGACCTCATCGAGTACGCTCTGATCGCCGCTGTCCTCGCCCTCAGCGCTCTTGCCGCTGGTGCTTCCCTGACCGGCAAAATCGGGAACGAGTTCAACATGATCACCAACAGTTTCTAGTTTCGCCGTCTCCTTGCCTTGTATCGCTGCTGTCTTGCCGCGCTTCTGCTGCCGTTCTCCCGCATGTTTCCCGATTGGTGACCTGATCTTCTTTTGTCGACCGGCAAATGAAGAGCTCTTCACCATTCGGGGAAAACTCCGCTTCGAGTCACTCAAAGTCGGAGTTGAGGGTATCTACGAGTTACACGAACGGATCAACCGCTCACTCACAACACCGGTCGCTCACAGGGAGGTCGCATTATGTTGATCATCGTAGCTCTTGCTGGTACTGGACTCATCGTGGCGTTCCTGGGGTTCGCACTCCCCCTCGCCGCTGCCATCAAAGGCAACTAAATTCCGCGCTGCCGGCGGTGATCCGGCAGGTTCGAACGGGAGCCCTCATGTGGATGCGTGTCGGGTATTGCCCGCAGTCAGCTAACGGATCGATTCGTCCATTGACTCGAAGATATGGCCCATCTTCTCCTGCTTCACGCGCAGGTATTGCTCGAAGCTATCCTGCGCGGGCACTTCCGCCGAAACGCGCTCGGCCACGTGAATCCCGGCCGCTTCCAGTGCGGCCACCTTATCGGGATTATTTGTAATCAGCCGCACTCCCTTCACGCCCATCTGCCGCAGAATCTCCGCGGGCAGTTCGAACTCCCGGCAATCGGCCGCGAAGCCCAGCTTCAGATTCGCCTCCACTGTGTCGAGCCCCTGATCCTGCAACTCGTAGGCGCGTAGCTTGGCCATCAGCCCAATGCCGCGTCCTTCCTGCTGCTCATAAATCAGGATCCCCGCTCCCGCCTCGGCAATCTTGCCCAGCGCCAGCTCCAGCTGCAACCGGCAGTCGCAGCGCAGCGAATGAAACACGTCCCCGGTCAGGCACTGCGAGTGAATCCGCACCAGCGGTGGCGCGGCGTG
>Ga0181520_10004934_pt1 | contig 21801 bp, 19 predicted proteins | sample PEATcosm2014_Bin_29_FD_132451 | JGI IMG/M metagenome (GOLD analysis project Ga0181520, IMG submission 132451) | Peatland microbial communities from MTU Mesocosm Facility, Houghton, MI, USA - PEATcosm2014_Bin02_30_metaG | ecosystem: Environmental > Terrestrial > Soil > Wetlands > Peat | place... | reverse complement strand
GCATCAACATTCGCGTTCGCACAAGAACTCCCTCTATTCCCTATTCCCTATTCCCAGCTTCTAGAACGCCGGCCGAACCGGCTTCTTCTCGCGCGGGTCCGCGTCGGCGTCGGCGGCGTGAAGATCCGATTGGCGGTCCATCCACTCGTCCATGCGGGAGCGCTTGAAGCGCCAGCGGTTGCCGAGCTTGAAGGCGGGCACGAAGCCCTCAGAGGCGTACTTGTAGAGCGTGTCAGACGAGATGCCGAGATACTCCGAGGCCTGGCGGATATCCATCACCTCGCGCAACTCAGAGACCAGCAGATTGGAGCGTACGGCGGCGCTGCGCATGATTGTCACCCAAAGGCAGAGCTTTCCTGCGATACATTCCGGCATGGCTGCCGGTAATCTTGTATATAACGCGGTTTCAACCGGCATTTCAAGGGTTTTCAGGAAGTTACAGGAAATTAACGGTTTCCTGCCTCGCGTCCTGCTTTGGGCCGAGGCCGAATCGAGTGCCCCAAACGCAGTATCTTGGGCCACCCCCAGTCCCATCCCCCAAGGGTTGGGTTGTTACAGCAGATGGTGCGCCAAACTGAGCCAAGCCCAAAAGAAGTGCTCGGGGCACAGGCCACGCTCTACCGACAGCCGTGCTCGATTCCTCGCCTTGCGATTGCCGGCCGAATCGCAAGCCAACCCGCAGTCGCACCTCTGTGTTTTACTGGTGCAGGGAGTTCGATGAAGAGCCTGGCCAAGCCGTTGACGCACACCATGGAAGGGTTCGTCCTTGCGGCTCTTCTTTGCGCGGCCCAGTCGGCAAGCACGGCCCCCTGCACCGAACCGCCGGCGCTCAAGACGGCTCACCCCACTGTCAGCAGCTATCTCCGTCTGGCTCATTGGTTCGATGAAAACCACCAGACGAATTGCGAGATCGAGACCTTTCAGTCCGCGCTCAACCTTGATCCAGGCTCCAAAGCTGCGCTCGACGGACTTGCCAAAGCGTTGATCGTGACCGGGGATTACCAGGCAGCCATCCACCTTCTTCACGCCGCTCCTCGCGACCAGAATCTCACGCTCGATCTGGCCGCAGCCTATCGAAAGGCGCAGGACTTTGATGAGTCCGCACGTGTGCTGAGCGCCGGATTGAAAGTTTGGCCGAACTCCGACAGTCTAACAGCAGCTCTGGTTTCTCTTCAGGTACACCAATATCATCTGGCGGCAGCACAGGCGCTTGCCGAAGACTTGGCGCGCCGGAAACCAGCCGATCTGGAGGCGCAGCGCATCTATCTGCGAACGCTCGTCATCACCGGCGAACTTGACGCAGCCGCTACGCTGGGACGCAAGCTACTGGCCCTGGCCCCGAGGGATGCCGACCTGCTCAACCTGAACGGCTTTATCGAACGCAAGGCGGGAGATTATGCGGCGGCGCGCAAGCACCTTGAAGAGTCGGTGGCCCTAAATCCCGACGACTACAACTCTCGCGTCAATCTCGGCCTGGTGCTGGCGCAGCTCAAGGATGACGCCGGCGCTAAAGAGCAACTCGAAAAGGCACTCGCGCTTGGCGCAACTGAACCGCAAGTCCATTTTGAATTCTCCAAGGTTCTGCGCACGCTGGGTGATACCGAAGAAGCTGAACGGCAACTCAAGCTCTTCCAACAAGGGTTGAAGGCAGAAGCGGATAAGTCCCAGGCCGTGCTGAGAGCTACCCAGGCCGCTGAAGCTCAGAAGAATGGCGACAAACAGAAAGCCGCCGACCTCTATCGCGAGGCTTGTGCCGCTGAGCCGGACGATGCCGGACTTGCCTACCGGCTTTCTGTCGTCCTCGGCGACCTCGGCGATCTCCCTGGCCAGCGCGCCGCGCTCGATCAGGCGCTCAAGGCCGATCCCAACTTTGTTCTTGCGCACTACGATCTTGGCTATATGGAGTTCAAGGGCGGTAACAATGCTGCCGCTGAAGAACAATTTCGGCTGGTGATCAAAGGCGCCCCAGATAATGCTCGCGCGTGGGTAACGCTTGCCGCCGTCCTGGCTACCGAGTCCCAGCTCCCGGAAGCGCGGCAGGCCGTGGACCACGCTCTCAAGCTGGAGCCGAACAATGCTGCGGCCCGTGACCTGAACAGCAAACTGGCAACCGCGCAGCAACAGCAACAAATCGAGCACTGACTGGAAAGCGGGAGGCCGATATGAGTCGTGGCATCATCACAATTTCGGCTGGTCCGCGCCTTCGAATCGCCATGATCCTGGCGATCATTGCGGACCTGCTTCAGGTTGTCGTTTTTCCCTTATTCGTCGTGGGCGCTGAATCGCCTGCTGATGACATACTGGATACAGGCATCGGAGCCATACTGATTTATCTTCTCGGCTGGCACTGGGAGTTTCTGCCCTCGTTCGTTGGCAAACTCGTGCCCGGAGTCGATCTTGTTCCTTTCTGGACGTTGGCGGTTGCCAACGTCTACCGGAAATCGAAGCGGGCCGTGATTGCCGCGGAAGGAATTCGCGATGAAAGCCAGACGAAAGACCAGCGGGATTCGTAAAGGGGAGTACTGATCGTGAGTCAGATTATTGTTGACGCGAACTTGTGCAAGGGAGACGGAGCATGCGTGGCGGTTTGTCCAGCCGGGACGCTGGCTCTTAATGCGAAAGGCATTCCAGAAGAAGACCCGGAGGGCGTTTGCATACTCTGCGGACACTGTGCTGCCGTGTGCCCTCATGATGCTGTGACCCACACTGGCCTGCCGCAGGAACCCTTCTTGCCTGCGTCCAGAAAGCTGCCCGATCCGGAAGCGATCGACAGTTTTCTGATGAGCCGGCGATCAGTAAGAGAGTTCAAGGGCGGACCTGTCGCCAGAGAAACATTGGAAGCGATGCTGGATGTGGCAAGACGAGCCCCAACTGCCTCCAACACCCAGAAGCTCCACTGGATTGTCGTAGAGGGCGGGCCAAAGTTGCGCGCTTTATCCGCCGAGGCTATCAACTGGATCCGTACTTCGGACATCAGTCCAGCAAGGTTGGCGCAATGGGACAACGGATATGACTTTATATTGCGCGGCGCTCCGACAGTCGTCGTGGCCTGCGCACCGGCAGATTATGGCTGGGGCAAGCAGGATTGCGCCATTGCCCTGACCTTTCTTGAATTGGCGGCGGAAGCGCGAGGCCTAGGTGTCTGCTGGGCCGGATATCTGACCCGCGCAGCTGGCGTTCATGCGCCGCTTCGCCAGATGTTATCGGTTCCTGATGGGTATGTCGTATGCGGAGGCCTGATGCTGGGAGAGCTCAAGTATTCATACAGGCTGGTCCCTCCCAGAAAGCCGCTCAGCGTGCAATGGGTTTAGATTAGAATGCCATTTGCCTTGGAGCCGACAGCGCGACCGAACCCAACGTCACTAAGTCCAGAAGAATGCGCACAGCCATGAAGATCAATAAGAATTGGACGCGCCGCCGGCTGCTCGGAACCATTCCCGCCGTTCTCACTCCCGCGTTGCTCCCTGGCAGTCTTCGCGCCGCGCTCCCGGCCGCAAAACCCTCGCCTCCCTTTTCTCGCTTTGTCGATGTAGCCCGCGCAGCCGGCCTCACCGCCCCGATGATCTACGGCGAGCCGGACAGCTTCACTTACATCATCGAATCCATGGCCACCGGCTGCGCTTTTTTTGATTACGACAATGACGGTTGGATGGACATCTTCATCCCCGGTGGCCGGCGCCTGGAAAACACTCCGCCCGAGGCCGGCAACCACCTCTACAAAAACAACCGAGACGGCACCTTCACTGACGTAACCGCCAAGGCCGGCCTCCTGGGATCAGGCTGGGCGCAAGGCGTCTGCGTGGGCGACTACAACAACGACGGCTTCGAGGATCTTTTCCTCACCTATTACGGGCAAAATATTCTCTATCGCAATAACGGCGACGGAACATTTACCGATGTCACGGCCAAGGCCGGCTTGCTCTTCCCCACTACTCGCTTCAGTACTGGCTGCACGTTTATTGACTACAACCGCGACGGCCTGCTGGATCTGTTTGTCTCCAACTATCTCGAAATCGATCTGGCTACCGCGCCCAAGCCTTCCATGGCCGTGCCCAACTGCAACTATGAGGGCGTGCCTGTGATGTGCGGCCCGCTGGGCCTGCCCAAGGCACACCACTATCTTTATCGCAATAATGGCGATGGCACATTCACCGATGTTTCCCAGGAGTCTGGCGTGGCCGGGTTGCGTGGATCGTACGGACTGACCGCACTCAGCTTCGATGCCGACGAGGACGGCTGGCCGGATATCTTCGTGGCCTGCGATTCCTCTCCGTCCTTTCTGCTGATGAACAACCACGACGGCACTTTTCGAGAGGAAGCTCTTTTCCGCGGCCTGGCTCTCAGCGGCGAGGGCCGCGAAATGGGCGGCATGGGCGCCTGCGTGGGAGACTACAACCTCGACGGCCACACCGATCTGGTCAAGACCCACTACTACAATCAGGCCACTGGGCTTTACCGCAACGACGGCAAGGGAAATTTTGAAGACGTGACCATCGAGGCTGGCCTCAACAGGGAGACCCGCTTCGTCTGCTTTGGAGCGGGACTTGTGGACTTCGACAACGACGGTTACCCCGACTTGCTACTCTCCTCCGGCAGCGTCTACCCGGAAGTTGCGAAAGTGTCACCGCGTTTTCCAGCGCGCAGTCCTCTCCTGTTGTTTCGCAATCGAGGCGACGGAACTTTTGTCGAGTTGGGCGCGGAAGCCGGTCCAGCCATCAACACGCCCCACACCGGTCGTGGCGCGGCATTTGGCGACTTTGACAACGACGGCGACATGGACGTGCTCATCATGAACGTGAATGAGCCGCCTACGCTGCTGCGCAACGACGCGCCGCCCGGCAACCACTGGATCAAGATTCGCTTGGAAGGCACGAAGAGCAATCGCAGCGCCATCGGCTCGCGGGTTCTGGCGCGCTACGGCGGCAAGGTACAGGTGCAGGAAGTGTTGAGCGGAACCAGCTACATCTCCTGCAATGATCCGCGCCTGCACTTCGGGCTCGGCTCGGCAACGACAGCGGATATTGAAATTCATTGGCCGCTGGGCCTTGTTGAAAAGTATCCCGGTCTTGCTGCCGGCCAATTGGTCACCATCCGCGAAGGCCAGGGCATCGTGAAGGGCCGTCCCTTCCGATAAGAATTTCTACAACGCGGAGTTTGTCCCTTGATTCTGCACATCGCCGGGGTGCCCCATCCATTCCGCGTCTCTTGCGGAATGGATGAGATAGAACGATTCCCGCCGAGTAGCGACACGGAAAAGGCTCTAATTCTGCTCATCGCTCCGGTGCAGCGTAGGTTTGTCGTCCCCGCTGGAGCCATTGGCCGGATCGCCAGATTCCTTGCCCACCTTGTGCAGAGACGGTTTGTTGCTGTTCCTCGCGTCGAAGAGCCGCCGCTTGCTCTCGATGCGCTCCAGCCTCGCTTTCACATCATCAAACTCCGAGGTGTTCACCGTGTACTCGTCCCTGGGGGGCAGAATGTGGGCGATCTCTTCCTGCGTGCGAAGGATGCGGTCGGGAGTCTGCGGATGGTCGGAAAAAGCCTTGGAAACCGCCCCAGGCTTGCGTTTTTCCAGAGCCTGAATCTTTTCGAAAAATGTGATGAAGGCCTGCGGATCGTACCCGGCGCGATACATGTATTGCACGCCCAGATAGTCAGCCTGCGCCTCGAACTCACGCGAAAACTTCATGAACGCGACCGGCACGCTCAGCGCGGCAGCTTCATATACTCCGTAACCCGTCCAGCCTCCTATCAGTATCAGCGGAACCGCGCCAAACTGTGCATAGCTCATGCGCGTCATTTGCCGCACCGCGTGATGTGCGCAAACGTGCGCGGTCTCATGGGCCATCACAGCGGCCAGCTCTGCCTCTTCGTCCGCGTTCACAATCAGGCCGGAGTTGACGAAAAAGAATCCGCCCGGCAGCGCAAAAGCGTTGATCTCGTCCGAATCGATCACCTTGATGGTGAAAGGCACCTTACAATCGGAATTCCGCACGATATTCTGCCCGATGCGGTTCACGTATTCCGTTACTACGGGATCGGTAATGAGCCTGGTGCTCTTCTCAATCTCGGTGGCATACATCCTGCCCATTTTGATTTCGGTATCGTTTGAGTACCAGTTACTCATTCCGCGGCCGCCAATGTCGCGATTACCCACGGCGTCCACGTCGTCGATGGAGCCTGTCTTCACGCCGGCCCACTGGCTGCCCGGTTCGATCACTCTTTCGGGATTGACGTTTACATCCGGAGTGTCGCCGCCAGCCGGTGCGGTTCTGGGGGCGGTTTTAGGAGTACTACTCGCGGAAGGCGTAGCAGCGGGTATATCGTCTCCCACCGGCGTCGTTCCCGGAGCCGGCTCCGCTGTCGGAGTAGTCGCGGGCGCGCTGCTTGACGGCGGTTCGCTCGGCGGCACAGTGCCCGCTGGCGCGGACTGCGCCCAGCCGGTCGCGGCGAGGGCCAGCGCCAGCCCTGCGAGCACCGCCGCTTTGCAAGTTATGCTGACAGCCCTCACGGCCTCACCTCTGGCACAAATCTATTCTCGCAGCTTGGCCTCGGCAATGCCGGAGGCTCATAGCCAGACGTGATGGGCCCGCTTCGCAGCATCATGGGAAACCACCTTACGCACGTTTGGCACCACAGAGAAAAGAGTTTTGACCCTACCGCCGGCTCCCTGCTCCGAACGCGTATCCAAGTTGATGGATAAATTAGACTTCGGAGTCTCTGCATCTGTGAACAAGGAGCCCTCGACAGCGATTCTCGCTAGATGAGCAAAATTGAACAGACAATTGCATTATGCCTGCGCACAATCGCCGGCATATAGATTATTGTGAGCACCGGAGGCCGCGATATGTGTGTTTATTGGACAGAGCGAGCCTGCTGTGATTCCCCTCTCAGATGTTCAATTCTGTGTCTTAGCGTTCAAGGAGGCTAACCCATGCGGTTACAAAGGCTTTGGTTCCTGATTCTGCTTCTTCTGGCACGCCCGGCTTATGCCGACTCTGTTTCGCTCGGATCCGCAGCCAATTTTGGGGTCCTGGGCGGTTCTGCAGTAACCAATACTGGCCCGACAACTATCAACGGAGATCTGGGACTCTATCCAGGAACTTCGATCACTAACACTGCGAACATCACGATCAACGGGGTTACGTATCCCGGGAACACCACCGTTCCTAACAACGCAGGCTCGTCAACGGCTCAAACCGATGCGCTCGCTGCATACAATGCCGCTGCAGCCTTGACGGCCACTGAGAACTTGACAGGTGACGATCTTGGCGGGCTGACATTGACGCCGGGGGTCTATTCTTTCTCCTCTGCCGCCGGGTTGGCGACGGGGGAGGCACTTACCCTCAATTTCGAGGGCATGAACAATGCCGCAATTGTGTTCCAGATAGGCAGCGCACTGACAACGGGAAGCGGTTCGAGCGTCATCATCGAGGCCCCCGGTTCAAATGATGAAGTGATTTGGCAGGTCGGCAGCTCCGCAACCCTGGGTACAACCACGGCGTTCGAAGGAAATATCATCGCTGCTACCAGCATCACTCTGGACACCGGTGCAGACATTGGCTGCGGCAGCGCCTTGGCTCTGAATGGCGCAGTGACGCTGGGTGGTAACACGATCACCACCGGATGCAACGGTCTTTCCGGGTCCACTCCCCCGCCAACCAACCCTATTCCGGAGCCTGGGAGCATGACCCTGCTCGGCTCGGGGCTGATCGCCCTGGCTGGATTGGTGCGGCGACAGTTGAACGGATAGACCCTCCCCTTGGCGTGGCCGGATTCCCCGATCCGGCCACGTATCCTTCGCTTAATTTTCTAAATCGCTGGAGATCCAGATCCAGGCGTCGATCTACTCGTTTTTCTTGGAGCAGCCGCCCCTCTGCGTTAAAGTGAGAAACACAGAGAAACGAGGGGGTAAGCCTTGCGCCGAGTGATTTTGGGGATCGCAGCCATCGCCGTATGTGGAGCGATGCAATTGGCTGCCCAACAAATGCCTTCCCAGCCATCGTCGGCAACTCCACCAAAGCATCACGCTCCGGCAAAGGCTCTCCCCGCTCAAGCTCCGGGCATCCCAGAGACGATCATTGACGCCACCGAGTTGGGTTCACCCCTGCTTCTCGACAAGCGCTGGCGGGTAGGCATCACCGCCGATCCGGCTGCTGCAACTCCTGAGTTCGACGACTCTGCTTGGGCCATCCGGGACGCGCAGGCCTCTTTCGCCGATGTGCCCGATGTGGATCAATCCACCGGAACTGATGCTGGTGAGTCTGGAAAGGCACGCGAGCGTTACGCCTGGTACCGGCTCCATCTGAAGCTCGCGCCGCATCACGGACCGCTTGCCTTGCTTATCGAATTACCGGTCTCCCAGAACGCAACCATCAGTTCGCAGACCTTTGACCTCGATGTTTTTTCCAACGGCCATCATATCCGGCCTGAAGGCCCGCACGGAGACGAGCCCGCCCGCTATCAGCAAGTCTCCCGCATTTACAACCTCAATCTGCAGCCATCTGAAACCTCTCTCGTTCTGGTTGTGCGTAGCATTTACATTCCCATGGGCTACGGAGCCTACACTACATTTTTCGCCAGCCGTACATTGCGCCTGGGCCACCGCGAAGACCTCGACCGCTCCCTGGAACTTTGGTCCGTTCACAATCTCTTTGAGCGCCTTCCGCGCCTGGTCACTGCCATTCTGCTCGTAGCGCTGGCGCTCTTTTTGCTGGCGCTCTATTTCACGCAGAAAGGCCACGTCGAGTATCTCTGGCTTGCTCTCCACGAGCTCTTCCTGGCACCTATCTGGTTTGTCGAGCTGGCGGGCAGTTTTGCACGCGTTGACCAGCTCTGGTACATGGCCGCCATCGTGCAGTTGGGGCTTATCTCCCTCTATCTCTATTTCGAGTTCCTCATCGCTTTTCTCGCTCTGCGCCACCGCTGGTACATTCTCCTCCTGCGCTTTTCGGCTCCCGTATTGGCTCTCCTGGCGCCCTCGCTATTGCTGATAGGTCTCAACCGCTATATATGGGCGTTGCTGGTCGCCGTCATTCTCATCAGCTTCCTTTGGATTCTGGGCTGGCTCCTGTTTGTCCTTACCACTCTCATCAGAGCCACGCTCAAGCGCAACTTTGAGGCCGGCCTGCTGCTCCTTCCGTTGCTGTTGACTCTTGCTGGCTGGATCGTGCCCATGATTGCCGGTATTAACGATTGGGAAGGCCGCGAGGTTCAAGTGCCTCTTACCCTCTACGCTGGACCCATCCCCATCCACCTTGCCTCATTTGCCGATGTGGCCGGCATCCTTGCCATCGTGCTCATCATCTTCGTTCGCTTCCTGCGCGTACAGCGCGAGCAGGAGCACGCATCCAGCGAATTAGCCGCTGCCCGCAGTGTGCAGGAGTTGATGATTCCCCAGGAAAAGCTTGCAACTCCAGGCTTTGAAGTGGACGCCGTCTACAACCCGGCCAGCGTGGTCGGCAGAGACTTTTACCACTTGCAACCCGCTCTCGCCCGCGGAGTGCTGCTAGTCCTCGGCTACGTTGCAGGCCAGGGCTTGCAGGCGGCCATGAACGTCTCCATGCTCATGGGTGCGCTGCGCCGTATACCCGAACACAGCCCTGCCAAAATCCTTCAATCCCTCAACCGCGTCCTCGTCGGCAGCGACAGCTATACCACATGCCAGGCCATCTGGTTTGGCGCCGACGGCACGCTGGTGCTTTCCAGCGCCGGGCATCTGCCGCCTTATCTCAACAGTCAGGAGATCCCCCTGCACGGCTCTCTGCCCCTCGGCGTTCTCGCTGATGCAACCTATGAAGAAGTCCGGCTTTATCTGCACCCCGGCGACCGGCTCTTGCTTATCTCCGATGGAGTCGTCGAAGCCCGCCAGTCCTCAGGCGAACTCTTCGGCTTCGACCGGGTCTACAACCTCAGCAATCAATCCGCGTTCTACATTGCCGACGCCGCCAAAGAATTCGGTCAGGAAGACGACATCACTGTTCTCACTGTTCGCCGCCTCGAACAAGTGAAGGCCGCTTAAACTGTGAGACCCGGCTGAACGTCTGGAAGCGGTCTCGGTCCAGGCGCAAGAACAGGGCATGGAAGGCGGCCCGTCCAGTTTGCCCAAGCCCAGAAAATCGCTGTCGTTGAACTTAAGATGCCCGCGACGACACCGATTACACGCGGGTCGTAGCGCGTGGAGGCGATGCCGGCGCCCATCATCGATATCATCATCATGGTCCATTCAAAAGTATCGATCGTAGCGAAGACGCGTCCTCTATAGCGGTTTGCCACTGTACGCAGCAGGTAAGAGTAGTTGAGAACCGAATTGACGGACATGCCAACGCGCGACACAAAAATAAATACCAGCGCCAGGCCAAACCGTGGCTCGCGGCTAAAGAGTACATAGGCCACGCCATTCACAAGGACGTCGATCAATACGGTAATTTTGTACGCTTTAAAGGAAAGCTGCTTGCCGAGCCAGTTTGCAAACACGCCGCCTGAGAGCAGGCCTAGGCCGGCAAAGCCCCAAATTATCCCAATGCCTGAAGCTCCACGCTTGAAAACCTCTTCGCCGAATAGCGTAAAAAGTATCTGCGCCGCTCCTCCGCCAGTGGCCCATCCGACCGAAAGCAGCGCGATCGCAAACACCAAAGGAACCGAGCGCATGTAACGCAGGCCATCGAGATATTCCTGCCAGGGGCGAATTCCGTCACCTTCCGCCAGCACCTTGCGCTTGGCGCGAAAGCCGCCTGCATCCGGGGCGCGCAGATGCCAGATGCACCATGCAGAAAAAACAAATGAAAGCGCGTTGAATACGAAAGCCCACTTGTACCCGATGGCTATCACGGTGACGCCGAGAAAGGTTCCCACGGTTAGCGTCAACCACCGCGTGGTCTGCGTAACCGAATTTGCGATGTGAATCTCGTCGGGGCTCGCAATGGTCGGAAGAATCGCAGAACGTCCCGCGGAAAAGAACGGCGAGGCAACCATGAGCAGGGCGCTGAATGCGTACAGTACCCAGATGCGGTGCGCCGTGACCGCGAGGATGAATCCGAGAGCGACCATCGCGCGTACAAGATCGCTTGCAATCATGATCCGCTTGCGGTCGAATCGATCGAGCAGCACACCAGCGAGCGGCCCAACTGTGATGGCAGGAATGGCGCGCGCCAACAGAACACCGGTAACCACCAGGCCCGAATGGGTAAGCGCCATGGCCAGCGCAAAGACGGCAATATTGTTGAAATTGTCGCCGATCTCGCTGACAATCTGGCCGGCCCACATGAAGCGATAGTTGCGATTCCGGCGAAGCAGCTCAAGGAGTTCGCCCATCAGCCCGCCAGACTTCGCGATGGCTGGGCGAAGCGAGCCAACGGAAAATTTCTCATCTCTTTAAGCCTATCAAAAACCACGTTCCGCTTGAATCAGAGCCTTTCGCATCAACGACTCAGCAACCAAATTCCCTCCGCTTTACGCCAAAAGCCCCACCCTTTCGGATGAGGCTTTTGCTTTTGTTCTTGCTTCTGCGACCAACGGGAGCTGTTGGCCCCACCGCAGGTGGTTGCGACCAACGGGAGGCTGTTGGCCCCACCGCAGGTGGCTTAGTCGTAGTATTCCAGTCCGAGGTGCGTGATCAGGTCCGCTCCCATAATATGGCGCAGCGTGTTCTTCAGCTTCATCGACTGAATGAACAAATCGTGCTCCGGATAGAGTCCCGGCGCAGATTGCGGCGACTTCAGATAGAAGCTCAGCCACTCCTGAATGCCGATGGAGCGCAGCGAAGGCGTCCGCTTGGCCAAGTCCAGAAAGAGCACCAGGTCAAGCGCAATCGGCGCGGCCAGAATCGAGTCGCGGCAGAGGAAGTTCACCTTGATCTGCATCGGGTAGCCCAGCCAGCCGAAGATATCAATATTGTCCCAGGCTTCTTTCTCGTCGCCGCGGGGCGGATAGTAGTTGATGCGAATCTTGTGGTAGAGATCCTTGTAGAGATCGGGATAAAGCTCCGGCTGAAAGATGTAATCCAGCGAGCCGAGCTTCGATTCTTCCTTCGTCTTGAATGATTGCGGATCGTCCAGCACTTCGCCGTCACGATTGCCCAGAATGTTAGTCGAGAACCAGCCGGATACGCCCAGCATGCGCGCTTTGAAAGCCGGTGCGAGCACCGTCTTCATCAGGGTCTGGCCGGTTTTGAAGTCCTTGCCGCAGATCGGCGCGGCGTTGCGCTTCGACAGTTCAACCATGGCCGGAAAGTCCACTGTCAGGCCCGGCGCGCCGTTGGCAAACGGTACGCCTTCGGTCAACGCCGCGTACGCGTATATCTGCGACGGCGCAATGGCGATGTCGTTGTTATCAAGACCCTTTTCAAAAGCCTCGATGCTCTCATGCACCGCCGTCGGCTCAATGAAAATCTCCGTCGATGCCGCCCAGATCACCACCACGCGGTCCACGGTCTTCTTGAAGGCTTGAATGTCAGCCTTCACCTGCTCGGCCAAATCGCGCTTGTTCTTGCCCTTTTTCACGTGCGTGCCGTTAAGGCGCTTTACGTAATACTGGTCGAATACCGCCGGCAGCGGCTTGATCGTCTCCAGGTACGGCTTCAACTGCGCCAGTGTCTTCTCATCCAACACTTGAGCGTGCGCGGCAGCCTCGTAGACGTTGTCCTTGAAGATGTCCCAGCCGGTGAAAACAACGTCTTTCAAATCGGCAAGCGGCACAAAATCCTTGATGAGCGGCGATGTATTGTCAGTGCGCTTGCCCAGGCGAATCGTCCCCATCTGCGTCAACGACCCGATTGGCTTCGCCAGTCCGCGGCGAACAGCCTCGACTCCAGCGATCATCGTGGTGGAGACTGCGCCGAGCCCGATCACCATCACTCCTAATTTGCCTGTTGCTGGCGCAACTTTTCCTGCTGTCTTCTGGCTTCCTTGCTCTTCAGTTCCCATCGTTTCTCCTAACCTCATTTTTGTGGCTCGAAATTTCCGCGCCCATTCAAACTCTCTTCATTCAACTGCAATCGCGCCTGCAGCACCGAACGCCTTGATCCTACTCGCGCACTATGCGCATTCAGCGCGCCTGGCGCGCTTCACATGCGCCCACACAAACCAAACAATTCCTGCTACAAGCACCAACTCTACGCCAAGATGGAAGCGGTGGAACGCTGCATAAAAACGCGGGTCTGTGTGCCACGCCTCGCCCAGCCTCATGCCAGCATACGCCAGCGCAAAGCACCACGGCCACGACCCCACAAAGGTGTAAATGTGAAACCGCGTTTGCGACATCTTGGCGATGCCCGCCGGAAACGCGATGAAAGTGCGAACCACAGGCAACAGCCGCGCCACCAGCACCGTAATCGACCCGTAACGCGCGAAGAACGCCGTCATCCAATCCAGGTCGCGGTGGCTCATCAGCACCCATTTGCCGTAGCGCTCCACCAGCGGGCGCCCGCCCTTGGCGCCAATCCAATACGCGACCGCCGAACCAAGATTGCAGCCCACCGCTCCGGCCGTTGCTACCCAGAACAGGCTGAAGTGCCCCTGATAAATCAGATACCCGGCAAATGGCATGATGATTTCCGATGGCAGCGGAATACAGGCCGATTCGATTCCCATCAGCGCAATAATGCCGGCGTAACCACCGGCACCGATCACATGGGTTACGAATTCCACCAGGAGTGCAATAATTTTTTCGCTCATTTGCGTTCCTAGTATATAAGCCCATGGTGGCGATTGATGCATCCCGGTCACGATACAGGCTGAAAAGAGGAATGCACACGTCTGCATAGCGGCTTTGCTACGATGTGGGATGGGCTCCGAACTGAGACACCTCGGGACAAGTCGAAGTTTTGAAAGGGCATGGCTATTGCTTCCTGCTAAATGCTTCATAATCAACTTGGGCCTTGGCCCCGAGATGGAATTCTGACTCGCTATAAGAGCCTGATCAGAGATTCCCTGGATTCGAGCTTGAGGAGGTTCCGTTGTCCGATCTTTCCCCCGCTTTTCCGCCCGTCCCGTTAACGCTTGAAGGTTCATTCCTGCTCCATCAGTTTTTTCGCTTCGATTGGAAAGCCTGGCGCGCCTGCGCGGAAGGCGAACGCAAAAAGATTGTCGCCGAAGCAACTGCGGCGCTAAAGCGCTTGGAACGCGCCAGTGCCGACGCGCGGATTCAGACGGCGCTCTACTCGCTGCTAGGTCACAAAGGCGATCTGATTCTCGTTCACTTCCGCGATTCCCTCGAAGCTCTCAATCAGGTCGAACTCGACCTGGCGCAGACCGCTTTGTACGATTTTCTCGATCTGCGCCATTCCTACGTATCGGTCGTCGAACTCGGCCTCTACGAGTCCTCGCGCAAGACGTATGAAGCGGCATCAAGCAAGGGTTTCGACGCGCACACCGCGGCGTGGAACGCGGAAATCGCCGCTTCGCTCCAGCGCGGATCGGAGGCCATGGCCCCCCGCCTCTTCCCCGCCATTCCCGAAGCCAAATACCTCACCTTTTATCCCATGGACCGCAAGCGCGGCGAGCAGGTCAACTGGTACAGCGTGCCCTTCGCCGACCGCCAACGCATGATGCACGAGCACGGCCTCATTGGCCGCCGCTACGGCGATGTGGTCAAGCAAATCATCTCCGGCTCCATCGGCATGGATGACTGGGAGTGGGGCGTAGACCTCTTCGCAGACGACCCTGTGGTCTTCAAGAAACTCATCTACGAGATGCGCTTCGACGAAGTCAGCGCGGTCTATGCTCTCTTCGGCCAGTTTTTCATCGGCGTGCGGCTGCCGATCGAGAAGCTTGGAGACTGGGTGGGTGGAAAGCTGTAGTTCGCTCTCATATGCAGGTTCATTCACGCGGCAGCACAGTAAATTCTTCATCTTTGATAGCTCGGTGCATGGGCTTTCCACCAATTTGTAACCAATACACAAAGTCCAGCTTGGCCGAGCAGGTGCAGAACAGGACGAAAACCTCGGCGGGCGAGAATTCAGTGCAGGTGGTTTTTTTGCGCTGAGGTTCCATGCACTCTTTTACCCAGGACAAAATCTCGTCCGCCTTTTTCTTACTTTTCGCCCAGCACATCATGAGCTTCACCGGCGATCGAACGTACAGGAGCTTCTCGAAGTCGTGCTTGAATTCTGCCTTTTTCTTAGTCCTGTTGTCGTGTTCAGATTCTGCCACAATCACGAGACCTCGGTATTTGGCATATGCAACATAATCCCACAGGAATTGTTTCTCGTTTTTCGCCCCTCGTTTATCCGGAAAACTGGCAAAACCTTCTCTGTCGGCAAACAATTGCAACAATCGAATGTTGCGCTTCGTCCAACCCTTTCGCTTGTTGGTATTCCCTATTCTTTCGCGAAGGAAACGAACTAATCTCTCCGCGAGATTCCGGTATTCTCGACGACTAGAGATTGGAAAGTTTGCCATAGCCGACTAATTTAGCACGAAATGTCTGGTACCTCAAACGACGATTTAGAGGATTGAGATTCACAAACCGATTCCTCCCAAGAATTACACTTGTATTCGTGCCTACCAAGAAGCCCAAAGCGCCACGCAACCCACTCGCTCCTGACCGCATCGCCGCCATCCTCAAAGCTCTCGACGAAGCTTATCCAAGAGCCGAGTGCGCGCTTACGCATAGCCCGCCCTGGGAGTTGTTAGTCGCCACAATTCTCTCCGCGCAATGCACAGACGTGCGCGTGAACATGGTGACTCCTGAACTATTCCTCCGCTTCCCTTCCCCGGCAACAATGGCCAAAGCAACTCTGCCGCAACTCGAAGCCCTCATTCGCACGACGGGATTTTTTCACAACAAAGCCAAATCGATTCAAGGCGCAGCAAAGAAAATCGTCTCCGACTTCAACGGGCAGGTTCCGCAAACTCTTGCCGAGCTAATCACCATCCCCGGCGCGGCCCGCAAAACAGCCAATGTGGTTCTCGGCGTGGCATACGGCAAGGCTGAGGGCGTCGTTGTAGACACGCACGTCTTCCGCATCGCGCACCGTCTCGGCCTGGCCAAAGGCGATACGCCCCAAAAAGTCGAGCAAGAGTTGATGCGCATTCTGCCGCAAAGCCGCTGGATTGATTTCTCTCACCAGATCATTCATCATGGCCGCCAGATCTGCGACGCGCGCAAGCCCAAGTGCGACCGCTGCAACCTGGAGCAGCTTTGCACGTCGAAGGATAAGACTTGGCGAAGCTAGACCGTTAGCGAAGTTAACCCTTCAAGACACGCACGACCGCAGCAATCAGTCCCGGAATGTCGGATGGATCGGCTTCAGCTGCGGGTGGCCAACCGAGATCGCGCAACGTCTTGCTGGTTACCGGCCCAATGGAAACAGCCGGAACCCGCGCAATCGGCCACGCAACATTCGCAGCGTGCGCAGCTTCTGCTAGATTAGTTGCGCTGGAGCTGCTGGTAAACGTGACTGCTTCGATTCCGCCGCGAACAGCGCTTCGTAATTGCTCCGGCGCGGCTGCGGGCAGAACGTTGCGATATGCATCCACCACATCGACAGTGGCGCCGGCCGAGCGCAGCGCATCGGGAATTACGTCGCGCGCAACGGCAGCGCGCGCCAGTAGAATTCGCTCACTGGATGGCTTGCTTTGAAACGTCTGTAACAATCCTTCTACGAGACTTTCCGCTACGTATGCTTGCGGGACAAAAGCGACTTTGAATCCCGCCTTGCGCGCCTCAGCAGCCGTCGATTCGCCCACCGCAGCTACTCTCAGCCAGGCAAGCTGCGCCAATGAAATCCCCATCGCCGCCGCGCGCTCGACGAGCACGTGGACCGCGTTCACGCTGGTGAGGACGAGCCAATCGTAGCTTGCGAACTGGAGGAGAGCGGCATCGAGCTGCGCAAAACTTGCCGGCGGGTGAATCTCCAGCACGGGGACTTCTACCGGCGCTGCGCCCAGCGCGCGCAATCCTTCGCTCAGTTTGCCGGCCTGATGCGCGGCGCGGGTTACCAGAATTCTGCGGCCCAACAACGGCGGCAAAGTCACTTCATGCCTCCGGCGGTAGCGGCGGCAAGCAGCGGTCCTGCTCCCGCATCGATCAGCATCTGCGCCGCCAAACGGCCCAATGACGCCGGATCAGCGCCATCATCAGGCGCGCGATGCCGCGTCTCTCGATGATGTATGCGCACGGACTTCCCGGTCTCGGGATTGGCGACGACGGCAAAGATTTCGTCCCACAGCTCCGGCGCGATGCCGGGTCCCTCGTCCATACCTGCGCGGCAATAGATTCCGATGGGAACCTGGCAGCCTCCGCCAAGAGCAGCCAGCGCAGCCCGCTCTGCGGTCACGGCAAACCGAGTGGCGGGGTCGTCTAGAAACGCAACTGCTGCAATGGTTGCCGCGTCGTCCTTGCGAGTCTCAATGCCCAGTGCGCCCTGCCCTGCGGCAGGGCAAAACTCCCGCGGCTCCATCCGTTCACGCACCCATTCGGTTTTTTCCAGCCGGTCGAGGCCAGCGGACGCCAGAAGAATCGCATCCACTTGCCCTTCTGCCAGCTTGCGCAGCCGCGTGTCCACATTGCCGCGAAACTCCACGGCCACGATGTCGGACCGGAGCGCCATCAATTGCGCGCGACGGCGCTGACTGCTAGTGCCCACACGTGCGCCCTTTGGCAACGCGGCAAGATTCCCATACATCACCGAGACGAACGCATCTCGCGGGTCAACCCGCGGAGGCGTCGCAGCCAGCGTAAACGGCTCCGGCAGTTCCGTCGGCAGGTCCTTGAGCGAGTGCACGGCCAGGTCCACGCGTTTGGCCGCCAGCGCCTCCTCAATCTCCTTGGTAAACATTCCCTTGGAGCCGACCTGTGCGAAGGTGACCTCTTGCAGGCGATCGCCGGTGGTTTTGATGATCGTAATCTCCACAGAATGGCCCTGGCCGCGAAGCAGCGCGGCAATGTGCTTTGCCTGCCACAAGGCCAGTCGCGAGCCACGGCTTCCGATGCGCAGATTCATGGACGTCTAGCCTCGCTCTTCTCGTTTACAGGTGCTTCTTCAGCTTCCGATTCCGTTGCGCCCGCTTGGCTCGCCCAACCAGAGGTTTCCTGCTCGGCAGCGCCCGCAGGCAGCGACCAGGTTTCGCAGAGGGCCTCCAGGCGCGCCGCATCGTTCTCGCGGGCAGCCTGCTTGAGCGCCTGCATGGGCGGATGGAGAAACTTGTTGACCAATCCTCGAGTGAGCGCCTCTACGGCCGCAATCTGTTCCGCGCTGAGTGAACCGAGTCGAGCCTGCGAGCGACGCAACTCAGCCTGGCGAATCTCCTCAGCCTGGCGCTGCAAGGCGACAATCGCGGGAGCCACATTGACGGTGAGCAGCCGCTGATGAAAGCGTTCAACTTCGCCCTCAATCAGCGCTTCCGCGTCCGTGGCCTCGCGGCTTCGCTCTGCCATGTGTGCGGCGGCCACCTGCTGCAGGTCGTCTATGTCATAAACAAAGATGCCCTCGAGCTTGCCCATCTCCGGGTCCACGTCGCGGGGCACGGCAATGTCGATGAAAAACATCGGCCGGTTGCGGCGCCGGCGCAGAAACTCCTGACCGTGCTCGCGCCGGAAGATGGGGTGCGGCGCGCCGGTCGAGCTGATGACGATGTCGGCCTGGCTGGCGGCATCGTAAAGTTGCTCAAAAGGAATGACCTGCCCCCGAAAGCTCTCGGCCATGCGCCGCGCGCGTTCGAGGGTGCGGTTGGTCACCAGAATCGTTCCTGCGCCCTGCTGAACCAGGTGCCGCGCTGCAAGCTCGCTCATCTTGCCCGCGCCAACCAGAAAGACCGTGCGGCCCTGGAGCGATCCAAAGATTTTGCGAGCCAACTCCACGGCTACCGAAGCAATGGAGACCGAGTTTGAGCCGATTTCGGTCTCCGAACGAACCTTCTTGGCCGCGGCAAATGTACCCTGCAACAAGTGTTCGAGATGGCCGCCCACGGTGCCCGAGGCACGGGCCACGGCGAAAGCCTCTTTGACTTGACCAAGAATCTGCGGCTCGCCCACCACCATCGAGTCCAGACTGGCGGCCACGCGGAAGAGATGCCGCACGGCCTCCTTGTCATGGTGTTCGTAGAGGTGCGGAGCCAGAAGCGCAGGATCAAGGCCGAAGTGCCGTTGCAAAAAGCTTGTCAGGCCATCGGCGGGAAGATCGGCATTGGAAGAATCCATTGCAGCCAGAATCTCTACGCGGTTACAGGTGGAGACAATCATGCACTCGGTCACGCCAGGCACGGCAGCCAACGCGCGAGTGGCATCCGGCAAATCCTCGCGAGAGATGGCGATCCGCTCACGCACTTCGATAGGCGCGGTCTTGTGGTTGATGCCGATGAGCGACAGGGTTATCACGGACCATACCTGTGAATTCGGCTGAATACATTAGCCGCCATCACGGCCATCATAATGAGGAAGACCGCGCCGGAAAGATACGCAGCCCGGCGTCCGCGGAGACCGGCAGTGCGGCGAACAAAAAGCAGGGCCACGTAAACAGCCCACATCGCAAAAGACGCAATCACTTTTGGGTCGAGGAAATAGGCTGCGCCAAGAGGCGTCTCCTGCGCCAGAACGGAGCCGATGACCAGACCTACTGTCATGCAGGGAAAACCAAATTCAAGAGTGGCGTGGGCAATGCGCTCCAGCGTATCGAGAGGCGGCAGCCAGTCCAACGGTAGCCACCAGGAGTCTTCGCCGGGCTTGTGCTTGCTCTTCAAACGGCGCTCCTGGACGAGGTAAAGCACTGAGGCCAGAAGACTGAAACCCAGCGCGACATAGGCCGCCAACAAGGCTGAGATGTGGGCCAGCAGCCAACTGATGCGCACCCCTTCCGAGGGGAAGGTGTAGCGATCCGGTCCCAGGGAAGGAACGAAAACCGCAAAAAACGTGACAGGCAGCACGAAGATGCCAAGGGAGATCGCGTCGTAAAGCCACCAGACGAGAAAAAAGACTCCGGCCACCGCAAACCCAAGTAGCGACTCAACTTCGCGCACACCCACCGGCGTCCAGCTATGGGCCTGGACAAGCATTTCGACGCAAGAGATGAAATGGAAAAAGAAGGCCAGGCCGGCCAGGTGAACGCAAGTTTTGCGCCAACGCACGATGCCATAGAGCACGGCTGGAAAGACGGCCACAGCGGCCGCTGCGTAAAGGATTGACGCAACTCGTAGCCAAAGAAGGTACATTCGATTCTCACCTTACTTGTGCAAACAACCAGTATACTGTGATGCAAATCACCAAACGAAGCCCGGAACCGACTTTGCTGTTTCTCCGACCTGAAAGTCGTCTTTACTTTAATTGTCTCCCTTCATAGTGATGCACAGTGCAGAATCCCGAAATGACCGGCAGACACTATACTTAATCCTGTCGAGCACGCGAGGAGCCGTCAATAAGAGCGGCATTTCGCCGGCAGGGAGCAGGACCTTATGACTACGCCCACCCCCGTTCAGGACGTGGATTTGGAATTTGACAATGGAAGCTTCAATTCCGCCGCATTTGCCGCCGCAACGCTCGCGAATTGGCATTCGCTGGCAGCCGTGATCGACCACACTCTGCTGAAACCCGACGCCACACGCGACCAGGTTGAGAGCCTTTGCGACGAGGCAATGCGCTACCGCTTCGCCTGCGCCATGGTAAACCCGGTGTGGGCTTCCACGGCGGTCGGAGTGCTTTCAGGTACAGGCGTTCCGGTGGGAGTGGTAATCGGCTTCCCTCTGGGCGCGTCGCTGGTATCCACGCTCCGTCAGGAATCGGAGGCATTGCTAAGGCTGGGCGCGCGTGAACTCGACATGGTGATTCCCATCGGCCTGCTTAAGAGCGGCAATCATCTGGCCGTGCAGAACACCATCCACACTGTGGCCACCGTTGTGCATGATCACGGAGCTCTGGTCAAGGTGATTCTGGAGACCGCGCTCTTGAACGTGGAAGAGAAACTGCGCGGTTCCGAACTGGCTATCCTGGCCGGGGCGGACTTTATCAAAACATCGACGGGCTTTGCCTCCAGCGGTGCAACCCCCGCCGATGTGGCCCTGATGCGCGGCGTTGCCGGTAATCGATGCGGCGTAAAGGCTGCCGGCGGAATTCGCACACTGGCCAACGTGAAGGCGCTGCTGGAAGCGGGCGCGACGCGCATAGGCGCTTCTGCTTCGGTGGCGATCGTGCGGGAACTGGGAGCTGAATGATAACGGAAGAACCTGGGGATAGGGAGTGAAAAACCTTCCCTGATCCAGCTTTTGCGCTGTTAGCGGTGTTCAGGAATCCCCTTTTACCGAGCCTGGCGAATTACACCAAGAATGCCGCGTTCGCTGCTCACGCGCTGCTATGATTTTCTTCAAGACAAATGGCTTCCACCCGACCATCAAGGCATGAAGAACCCGAGTTCGAGGGCGATTACCGTCCGGCAGATCCGGCGCGCGGCGGGGCGCATCTTGACGCGGCCAATATCCGCGTGGAACCGGTGGACGTGGCCTATCTGATGCAGTTGGCCGATGCGCTGAACACCACACTTGACCTGGAGACACTTCTGCGCCGCACCGCCGAGCTTGTGAACACGGTAATCCCCTACCGCATCTTCGCCATTTTGCTGCTCAACGACCGCACCCGTGAACTGCGTATGCGGTTTCAGATCGGCCACAGCCCGGAGGTAGAGCGGCAGCGCATTCCCATGGGCAAGGGCGTAGCGGGCCAGGTAGCGCTCACTCGCCAGCCGGTGCTGCTGAACGATGTGTCCACTTCAGAAGACTATCTCCCTGCCAATCCTGATGTGCGCTCTGAGCTGGCAGTTCCGCTGATTGCTAAGAACCGGCTGATCGGTGTGATGGACATCGAGAGCGAACAGGCCGG
>Ga0181520_10004932_pt1 | contig 21802 bp, 19 predicted proteins | sample PEATcosm2014_Bin_29_FD_132451 | JGI IMG/M metagenome (GOLD analysis project Ga0181520, IMG submission 132451) | Peatland microbial communities from MTU Mesocosm Facility, Houghton, MI, USA - PEATcosm2014_Bin02_30_metaG | ecosystem: Environmental > Terrestrial > Soil > Wetlands > Peat | place... | reverse complement strand
CGTGGCCGGGGCCGAACACCCGACAGGTCACGAGTTCGCGAAGGGCTTGTGGCCTGTCGGTGTCTTGTGGTGAAGCGGTCGTTCGCACCGAGATGCACAATCGGAAGGAAAATGGGCAATTACAAGTTGAACTGTGCCTGAGCGTCTCCGCCTTCGGCTGCTTTGCGGTACCACTTCAGCGCTTCCGCATGGTCCGTCGGTACGCCGCGACCTTCATAATAGAATCCCGCCAAGGACGTCTGTGCAGGAACGAATCCTTGTTCGGCAGACTTGCGGTACCATTTCATCGCCTCCGTGTAGTCCTGTGACTGACCAAGTTGGTAGCAGCCGCCCAAGGCGAATTGTGCCGTAGCGTTTCCTTGGTCGGCAGCTTTGCGGAACCACTCGAGCGCCTCCTCCGGGGCTTTCTCGCAATGGGCGCCGTAAAGGAGGACATGACCATGAAGCCACTGCGCCTCCGGCGTTCCCTTCTCAGCCGCCGCCTTCCACACTGCAAGCCGACTTGCGTCCGTGTTGCGAATGAAGGATGGCAGTTCTTTACGCAACAGCGCATTCTGCGCGTTTGCGAAGTCCTGTCCGATACCGCCTGAAGATGTTATCTGAGATGTCTGTCTCGGCAGACTTGGATGGTTCACAGACGAGCCGCCGTTTCTACTGGGCTTCACGGACGTTCTCAGCAACAATATGACGGCAATGAGGCCACAACAGAGCAGGAAGCCACCGCCAATAATCACAGCCGTCTTGAGCCCCGTTCTCTGTCTTTTAAGGACGTGGAAACCGGGCGACCCAAGAAGCGAGTAGCTGGGAGTCGCGATCACCGTAGCGGGTGTTTCTTGGGGCTGCCCTGGACCAACGGTGTGGATACTGGCAGACTCCCGTTTCGGATGTCGTTGAACAGCTTGTGCCGACGCTCCCAAGGTGCGTAAGGGTGGAACTGCGTGACAGGCGTTAGCGGTGGCTCGTTGCTTGACTGGGTATGGCGGTGGCAGATACAGTCCCTCAACCTCGCCCGCCGGTCGCCAGTCGGCAGTTCCGTCCTGGCTTACCTGATCAGCAGTGCTGAGCAGCTCGGTTCTGACGAGTTGCCTCAGCTCCTCCCATGGTACTGGGCCGAACTGCCTACCTTGGTGACGATAGAACCAGCCTGCCATTGTCGCTAGACTCCTCGGACTGCATTCCGCCAGAGACCGACGTCGAACGCCTCTGCCACAACGAAACCGACCTTCCGTAATTGGGAAAGGTCACAGAACATCTGACAGGCGACCTCACTTTCTTTTGAGACGACTGTCGGAACGTCACCACATACTTGATATCGCTCTAGAAACCTATCCTCTGCCTACGGGCGTCGTCGCTTTCCAAAATGCCTTCTCGCTGTAGGGCCTGAATTGCAAGCGGCCACCTCGTCTGCGCCACAATGTAGGGCATGCCGGTTATTTCATCCACTGAAACGAATGTCTCCTTGAACGTGAATATGGCTTTAGGGATAACCATAGTCCCGTTCTTGGATGATGAAACAATGTGATAAGTCCCGACGAACCAGAGGGAACCGCAGAACAGGATCGTTCCGACCGCGACCAAAAAGAAAACTTTCACGCTACGGGTTATGGGTTCGCTGATTTCAATGAGGTAGTTCACAGCATTCGGCTCGTGTTGTTCGGCAGCCTTCCGGATCCACCTGAGCCCTTCCTCGCGGTCCTGCGGTACACCATCACCCTTATAGAAACAAGTGCCAAGCGAGTACTGCGCTAGCGCGTAACCTTGATCGGCCGCCTTGAGCCACCATCTCACTGCCTCTACATGGTCCCGGGAGATGTCCTGTCCGCTGTTGGCAAGTGTCCAGCCAGACACGAGAGGCCCTGGCGCGTTGTAGTAACATGAGGCAAGATGGTTCTGCGCTAGCACATAGCCCTGGTCAGCCGCCTTGCGCAGCCACTCTACCATTACCTTCATGTTCTGCGGTACACCGCTGCCCTGCCAATAACAGAGCCCCAACAAGTATTGCGCATCCGGAGCCCCGTTCTCCGCCGTCTTTCGCCAGACACCAACGTCACGAGCCGCGCCGTCTAGATACGCCTTCAAACCCTGCCCGTCGTGCAGAACCATAATGCGTTCAACTTCGGCGACCGTTGCTTGTACCTCACTTGGCGCGGCGGCGGACGAGACCGTTTCACGTAGTGAGAAACCGGAGCGGGAGCAGCCCTCTTCAGCCATGACCGAACGAGCGGCAGACGATCGCTGAACGGTCGCCTGCGTCGCGCCTTGTCCCTGCAAACTACGAATCCTGCGGCCAGGAGCCGTTACGTCATTTGCGACCAGTGATTGTTTTCGAAAGCTCGGCGGGAACGGGGGAGGCTTGTCGGAACCTGTTTCGCCAGTTACGCCAGCCGGGACGGCAAGTTCTTGCCTGCTTCGCGGCGGCAACGGCGGCGACTCTTCGCCAAGGTTTTCGTCAACGTCCCTGGTCGCTGGCGAGAAGTACAGCCTAGAGACGCTCTCGGGAGACAGCCGTTCGGCTGTCCCCTCCCTCCAGACCATTTCCGTGGGCGCTAGTTGACCCGAAGCCAAGATCGTCCTGACTTCTTCCTCCGTCACCGGTCCGACTTGTTCGCCCTGACGCGTGTAGTACCATCGTGGCGCCATGGTGCCGTCTCCTGAACGGGTATCTTGCTACGGAACAACCAGTTCTCTTTCCGGATGGTGTCGCACGTTATCCGAAGTCCTGCATGCGGTTCAGCTTGATTCATGAATGTAGGCGAAAGTGTCCGACGAGGCCGAAGATCATCAGCGCCACGATCCCCACGGTGACGTAGGCGACGACCAATGCGGTGACCGCGAAGGGCTTGCCCGCCATGGACGAGTTGTTGTTGTGTTGCGACAGGGCGATATGCCCGCACACGATTCTGCGCCGCCACAAGTCGTTGCATCGGACGTTTCACGCGAGAACCCCTCTGTTATTTGGGCCGTTCGACCATCAGTTGCTCTTGTTTAGGATCGTAGACGTAACGATGGCCTTCGGGCAGTTTCGGAAGCTGAATCTGGTTCGCCCTGACGATTTTTTCCATGAACTCTTCGTGCGATTTTGGCGTCCGACCCTCCACTGACTTGAACAGATTCATGGCGTGGGGAATTTGGATATCGAAGGCGATACGTTCCCTAGCAGCAAAATAGGCGGCCGCCGGTTTGGCAACGGGACCCGTGCCGTAGTCGCGTCCCTTCTGGCCGACGCCCATCTCGGCCTTTTGAACCACCGTTTGCGGATTGCTGTGCGAAGGAGGAGGGAAGGGAGGGAGAAGAGGGGGAGGAGGAACAGGAGAGGGAAGGAGAGAGGGGAGGGAAGTGGCATCAAAGAACATGCGTTCGCTCGGAGTTAGGTTCACACCACTGTCAAAGAGGTTGTGCTTTCCCGCCAGTTCACCGTTCTTGTACACCTCGCCGTCCCGAGGCGCCAACACCTCGCCGGTCGGTATTCCAACAAGTCTGCGGTTCGTATAGATTTCAGCATGAATCAATCCGATGCCTCGTGCGTAAGTCCGAAACGTGTACATGAAGGAGCCTGTGTCTTCCCGAACAGTTACGGTCGGATGCCGTCGTCCCGTAACAGGACAGTCGTAGTCGCCGAAACGCTCAACCGAATACCGCGAAACGAGACGTGGCGCCGTCTGCTTCTCCCAATGGTCGCCCACTTTCGCTCCGAGTTTCAGGTACGGTTCCCACACGAAGCCAACGCCCTCCAAGTCCGAGCCGATTTCCACAAAATCACCATTGACCCGGAGTCGTAAGATCTTGAATCCGCCTGTATAGCTGCCCACCCAGCGCCGTTGCCCCTCCGCACCGTTCTTAATATCCCACATTTCCATGGTCGCCTGCTTGATGAGCCCGCCATCCTCGTACCAACACTGATGATGCATACCGATTCCTGACTGCGATGCCGGCTGTGAATACATGGAAATTTCGTAATGGGCCAACGCTCCCACTTTGTGCGGAAGGTAGTCAGCGGTTATGGTTCCCGGTTCGTACTGATCAGCCGGCTTCCTGGACGGCTTCCACAATAATGCGACCGCCATGAGACCGAAAAGGAAAAAGTAGCATCCCCAAATAATCGCATGCTCCGTAATGTTAGATTTCTGGTTCCGCGGGACATGATGATCGGACGCGCCGAACGGTGGGGTGCCAGAGGTTGAAGTCGCCATATCGGACGTTCTCTGTGGCTGCCCGGAACTGAACGTGCAGGTGGACTTCTGTTCCGGAGGTCGTTGAGCTGCCTGTATCAACGCACCCGGAGCGGGTGACGTCAGGGCTGCATGATGTGCGTTTGCGGCAGTTCGCTGTCTCGGCGGCAGCGGCGGCGGTGCGAAAGCGACCGCGAGCTCAGGAACTTCCGAAAGGTGCGTCCATCCCGCCATCTCTTGATTCCAGACCGAGGCGGAGAAGGGGATCTTGCCGCCACGGACCATCGCCGTGAGTTGCGTCAGGGAAACGGGGCCTTGGGTCTTGCCGCCGGTCGCCACGTGCCACACGGGCGAGTCCGGAGAAACCGGAATCGGAGGATGCAATCCAGCCTCCTGCGCGCGTCCAGCATCAAAGCTGTCCTGGAGGTCTCGGTCTGGCATAATCCTCTCCGGTTGTTTCCTTGTCACTTGGGTTCATTCTCAAGACCATCCTGTGCGGGTTCAGCGGCAGGCTGAGATGTCAGCCCGGACTTCTGCTCCGCCGGAGACAACGCTTCAGGGCCAGAAACAGGCGTCGGTTCCGTCATGGGCTTACGCGGATTTGCTTCCCCATCGGTGTCCTGCTCATGGGCCACGGTTGTGAACGCGATTGATCTTGCCGAGGCGGCCGGACGCGTGGGCTTCGGCATGGGCGGCGGAGTCCGAGCCGCCGGCCGTGCAGGCTTGGGCATAGGAGGCGGAATTCGGGGAGCGGAACCCACGGGCTTTGGCATGGGCGGCGGAGTTCGCGCAACAGAGCTTACGGGCTTCGGAGTGGATGGCGGAAGCCGGACGTCCTCTCGCGGTCGTGCCGTCAGCCTCGACCGTGCAAAGAACGCCCGCAGTCCTCTCCAGCAATAGGTAATCCCGTTCAATGCGCGGTTCAAGCCCGCCGACAGCGCACCGGCGAACCGACTTCTCCAAGGTGCCGTTCTTTTCCACCTCTCCGATGCTTGCTGCGCTTTTGCCGCCGACCAGTCGCGAACCTCCTGCCCTGACGGTTTCCTTCTCCAGGCCCGCACGACGTAGGGACGGGCAGCATTGCAGCACCGGACCACGCCGCGAGCCGTGGCTGCGGCGAGAAGCCACAGGCGAGTGCCGAGGTGTTGGCGGTGGACGAACTTCCGGAACCGCTCCAGGTTCCTGCGGGTCGCCACAGCGGCTCGGGACAGGTGCGGGGCGAGGGCATCCCACTTGCGTTGCATGTCCTCCCTGAAAGTGATCGTCGGGGGCGATTTGACGGGAGGCTCAGGGAGGGGCTGGGCAGCTGCTGGTTCGGCCGGAGCCGGAAAGAGCCCTCCGACTTCCCCAGCCGCCATCCACTCCGTCATCCCGCGATTCCAGACCAGATCCTCTGGGCGAAGCTGGCCTGAGGAGGCCCGTTGCCTGAGTTCCTCCATGGAGACCGGACCGAATCGCTGTTCTCCGTCGCCGTAGTACCAGAGGTCAGCCGACACGACTGCGGCCCGAGCAGGAGGCTCCTGTCGAGCAACGAACAGGCCCTCGACCTCCGCAGCCGGCATCCACTCCGCCATCCCTCGCTTCCAAACCAAGTCGTCCGCACGAAGTCGTCCGGTGGACGCAAGTTGCCTCAACTCGTCGGTGGAGACCGGACCCTGCCGTTGTTCCCCGTCGCCGTAATACCAGGAATCGGCGGACGGACTCGTGGGCTGACCTGAATTTTCCGGCTGGAGCGGGAACAAACCCGCGACCAGGCCGGCGGGAGTCCAATCCGCCATCCCGCGTTTCCATGTCAGGGAGTCCGGCCCGATCCGACCGGCGTTGGCAAGATGCAGAAGTTCGTCGAACGACATCGGACCGCACCGTTCGCCTTGACATTCGTAATGCCACCGATCGTCAGCCACGGGCACTTCTGCCTCGGGAGCAGGCGGGGTCGTTTGTGGTGGGGAAAGAAGGGGAGAGCCGGCCGAAGAGAAGAGTCCCTCGACTTGGGCCGCCGAGAGCCATTCCGGCATCCCCGCCTTCCACACGAGGCTGTCAGGCTGGATCAGGCCCGACACGGCAAGACGCCGCAGTTCGTCGAACGACACCGGCCCACAAGACTCGCCCTGACGTTCATAGTGCCAGCAATCACGAGTTACAATGTCGTCTGCGTCGGCAGGGGGCGGGGGAGGCGGGGGCGAGGTGACCAGCGAAGCAGGCGAAGGGAACAGGCCATCGACCTCAGATGCCGGCAGCCAGTCCGCCATTCCCGGTGACCAGACCAGGTCGGTCGCGTCGAGGTTTCCCGACGAAACCAGTCCCTTCATCTCCTCCATCGGAACCGGACCGTAGCGTTGTTCGTTCCTGCCGTAGTACCATAGGTCGGGCATGGGCTTCACCATCAACCGAGGACAAGAATGGTCGGCTCCGCACGGCCGAGAATCAACCGTCAACCGCCCTCGTTCTTCTTTTTCCCTTTCTTGCCCTTCTTTGAACCGGAAGGGGCCTCCACGGATTTCTTTGCCTCTTTCGTTCCTGCCGCGCCGGGTTCCTGGCTTGCGGACGGCTGCTTTGCCACGGGGACCAACTGGGCGGTGATGGAAGTGCCGTCGCCGGCCTGCTGAAGCTTCAGCGTAAACCAGACCTGCCCGTCCCACTCCGGAGGAGCCCATCGCTGCAAGTCCAGCTCGTACCGGTCGCGTTTTCCGAGATCCACGTATTCGTCGGGAGCGGTGTTCTTCCCCCAGTGTGGGCTTTCGTCTTGCCTGTCCTTATCGCACACGCCGATACTGAGCGCGACCCTCTTGACGTACTTCGCGCCGGCATTGTAGTCCACCATGAACCCTGCAAAGGACTTCTTGTTCACTCGCTTGAGTCCTGACGAGGCGTTGACCTCCACGTCCAAGAACCGAGCGCCCTTGAGCTCCAAACCTGCGTCCGCTCCACCAGGGCCCTTGATCGGGCTCTTGCTCGTCTCCAAGACTAGGTTCGTAGAACGAGCGGACCCGTGCGACTCGCCGTGATAGACCTGGGCACGACGCGCAAGTACCTCGAAATCGGGCGGCATCTGTTGCACCTCCATCAGTCTCTTCTCCACGTCGGCTTTCGCCGATCCTGACAGGCCCCCAAGCGCCGTCCGATACCAGTGTGCCGCCCGCTGCCGGGAGCTCCGCCAAGCGAGTTTTGCCTTGCTTCCCGCGAATTCCCACCAAGCGTCGCCGAGCTTTTTCTGCTGCTCGGAATCGGTCGGCTTGGTGAGTTCGGTCGTGGCAAGCTGCTTCTGGACGTCATCGCTACCTTGTGCGAGCAGCGATAAGCCCTTGTCCCAGTCGTTCTTCCGGAAACAGTAATAGCGTCCCACGATCAGGCACGCCTTCGGATCGGTCGGGCTGGTCTTCAAGGTCGCCATCGCATGCTCGACCTTCTCAGGTACGTCTTCAGGCTCTGGTCCCGGTTCGGGCTTCGGTTCGGGGAGCACGTTATCGCTAGTAGGCTTGTGAGGGAAGTATATGAAGGAAGCCGCCCCGATCCCGATGACGCAGAGGGTCACCAGACCGATTACCGGCCTGCACCAAGACCGTCGCGTGGATGAAGCAGAAACCGCACTGGAGGGTTGGTCTTGTCGTGGCGGTGCTCCAGCAGCCTGCTGGCTCCCAGACTGCTGCTTTGGAAACAGTTCCTCGACGTCCTGTGCCGGAAGCCAGTCCGGCATGTCCGCGTTCCAGACCACGTCGGTCGGCTGCACTTGGCCCGACGCTATGAGTTGCTTGAGTTGTTCCAGCGGAACGGGACCGTGCTGCTCCTCTCCTTGACCGTAATGCCATTCTCTTGCCATCTCGGTATCCTCCGTTCAGGTTCTCAGTAAGGCTGGTGACGTCCTCGTCAAAGCGTCCAATGGCAACTACCTCGACGCCATCGAGGCGTACCCTATAATCATTCCGAAGATTGCACAGGTGACTGAAATAACGATTTGAGCAATTCCATGGCCTGTCCTCTCTCTCACAAGATTCACGATGCCACACACGATGCCCGCGAGTCCCAATGCGGGAGGCAGCAAGAAAAGCGATAAGCCGCCGCAGATATACCCTGCCGCAATCAATGCAGTACTGCTGCCAGAGTTCTCCGCCATTGTTTGGTGTCTAACCTGTGGAGTTCCACTGTAGTCAGGATGCTCTAATGCTGCCCTTCTGGTTGACGGAAAAGGGGGCGGCACATTGGAAAAATCACAGACTGTGTTTGCCAAAGCCCAGTTTGGCATTCCCTGCTTCCAGACCAGATCGGTTGACAGCAACTGGCCTGACACAACGAGTGGCTTGAGTTCGTCGAACGAAACAGGACCATGCCGCTGTCCGTCGTGACTGTAATACCATTCTGCCACCATTCCGGTACCCTCCTTCTTTGACCATCGGATCAGGTGTATCGAACAACGTCGTAGATTGACGATCCGCCTTTGGAAGGGACGGAAAAAAAGGTGCATGCTGGAGCCGCCACCACAGGCCCTAGACTTCTGCGTCGTTATTTTTTCTTCTCCTCCTTGGTAGCAGGCTTGCCTTCTTTCGGCTTGGCGGCTGGCTTGCTCGGCGATGCCGGCCTCGCAGCAGGCTTCGTATGTTCGGCTTTGGCGGCAGGTTTGCTTGGCGATGCCGGTTTCGTGGCGGTCTTACTGCGTTCCGACTTGATAGTTTCCTTGCCATGCTCCGTATGCGGGGCAGGCTTGGCGTGCTCCGGCTTGGCGACCAGCTTCGTCTCCTTCTTGGCAGCAGCCTTGCTCTCCGACGCCAATTTCGTCGCAGGCTTAGGGCGTTCCGGGTTCGCAGTCGCCTTGCCATGTTCCACGCGCCCGGCAGGCTGGGCGTGTTCCGCATGCACGACCGCCTTACCGAGTTGCGTATGCTCCGTCGTCTTACCATGCGCCAGGGCATGCGAGGAATGGACCTCCTGTTGTCCTTTTTGACGCAGGCGGGAGGAGACGCTGAGGAGACGGTCGTGCGCCAGTGCCCGGTGGTAGTCATGCCCACGGTAGTACGCGACGGACCGATGTGCTATCTCAGCGGTATGACTCCAATAGACTCTTTCGCCGACGCTGTGGTACGCCCTGTAAAAACGGCTCCCCGAGTCGTAGTAGGCACGGCAGACGGGCACGGCGTACAGGCCGCAGTATCCCGCGTTGTAGCAGGGACCGACGAAGCCGCCGTTGGCGTAATACCAGCCGGGGACGCAGCATCGCGTGGAGACGCACCAGCCGGGGATTGAAGCGTATTCGACCTGGGCGAGGTATTGGACTGGCTCTCCACAGGTCCGGATCTTGGCGTAACAGAGGTCGGCTTGGCTCTGCATCTCGCCGAGCAGGTCGGCAACGGCGGCTTTCGCCGAGTCGATCTGGTCGGCGGCACAGCCTTGCTGTTGTAGCGAGTAAAGGTAAGCATCCTGCTCGGTCTTGCTCCTGACGAGCAGGTAATACTGGCACAACAGGGCAAGTTGGTCGTCGGACAGGTTCCGCAGGGTAGCCATGACCTTGGTCGTGGTGTCGCCGTCGAAGATGCCGCAGATTTCGGCATCCTTGAGGAGACGGACTTGGAGCCACTCGCGTTGCTGAGCGGCATCGGCGGGAGGCTGGTCGAGCACTTCCGGCGCGGACGTTCGTGCAACAGCCTGGCGAGGTGTCGTTCCCTCGGCTTGCCGCCTCACGTACTTGCGGTCGTCCTCGCTGAGACTTCCCAGCCGAACGGTCAGCTCATTGCCGTTCAGTTTCCGCAGGGTGACGATGTTATGCCCTTCCTGGTCCTTTTCCATCTTCACGAACTCGGCCTGGAACTCCTTTCCGCTCTTGCGCGTCCACGTGCGCATCTCTGCGGCACTCAAGGACGAGGCGAACAGCAGCATGCCGACCAGGAACACGATAGGCGACTTCGTTCTCACGGCTTATTCCTCCCCAGGATCATGGTGAACGGATATGCCGATCCGGCTCCACGGGACGACGCTGCGCAAAAAAAGAGGGAGCACGCCGAAGCGTCACCCCTCTGGAGGCCCTGCAACAGGCCCATGAAGCAGCAACGTCCGACGGCTCCCAGCCGGGAGCCTGAGCGAACGTCGGCTTCACTGTCGAAATGTTGCAGGTTTCCAGAGACGACGACGAAATCAGGCGAATTGTCTTGTGTAGGTTTCGCTCGCTAGGCGGTTCCTCCTCGAAGGGTTGTCGGGACTGCGACCGACCACATTCCGGCGGCCGCGTCACCCCCTTACTGTAAGGTGGCGAAAAATGGCTGTCAATCACCCATTGCAGTCGCATCATCACGCCGTCCTCCTCTGCGCGAAAGACCCCCGGGGGGACAGCCGGGAAGCAGCGCGCGCTGCTCCCCGACTGTCGTTGCAGGACCTCCATGGGGCTTGCTGCCCATCCTTCCATGCGAAAATGCCCGTCGAACCCGGACACGAATTCCGAGAAAATCCCGAAAATCGTGTCCTCGTCGCCTCGCCATCTACGCAAAGAACAGTGGAGCGGCAACACTCCGACCCCTTCCGTCGGAGGATGCCCCCAGGTCGAAGAAAGGAGACGCACCATGAACCCGACAAGCGGAACCGGCAGTCGAAGCTCGGCAGGGATCGCCGCCCTCTTGCTGATGTCGTTCGCGGCAGGCAACACCCTTGCCCTCGATCAGCCACCCGCAGAACCTGAGCAGCAGCGAGCCTGGCTCGTCGGTCATCTCGTGACCGACATGAAGGGCCTCGGCATCTACAGCGCCGACGACTTCGCCAAGGTATCGGACACGGTGAACGACATGACCGACGACCAGGTCGCTCTCCTGGCGCAATACTACTACCTCACCCGTGCCAAGACGCAGCAGGATGCCAGCCTCTACGCCATGCAACAACAAGGCTACTCGGATGCCGACGTGGACGAACAGAAGACACAGATTGCCGACATCCTTACGCAACTACAGGACGAGACCGATGCGTGTTACGCCGGATTGCAGACGCTGGGAACCCCTGTCCAATACCTCGGGCAGGTCGTCTACTCCAGCGTCCCCGGCTGGTGCGTCTATTCACGATGCTGCATACCTGACTGGTACTTCGCCAACGGCTGCTACGTCGGCTGCGCCTTCAACCCTGCCTATTGCGGCAATTATGCCCAGCCGGTATGCGCCGCCTACTACGACAACGGCAGCTACTTCAACTCGTTCTACGACAGGAGCGCCTACATCGACCGCAGCATCAACAGGGCTCGCCGCCAAGCGAACTGGTATCGCAACCACGACTGGCAGAACAACCTCAGGCATGACCGTCTCGTAAGTCATAGTGTCAACCCGTACCGGCATGACGCGAACCAGCAGGTCGGGCATCAGGGCAGACCCCAAGGCGGACACAACGGCACGAACCGCAACGGTGGGCACAACGCCCATAACGGCGGACACGGCTACCGCGGCGGGCAGTTCGCCCACATCGGCGGACACGGGGGCGGGGGTGCCGGTCACGTATCCCGAGGTGCCGGTCATGCGGCTCGAAGCATGGCACATAGCGGCGGGCACGGCGGAGGGCATGCCCGAGCGTCCTCAGCTGGCGGGCACAGCCATAGCGGCGGTCGTGGAGGAGGGCACAGCGGCGGGGGCGCACACGCCGCCCACGGCAGTTCGGTTCACGCCCCGCGTGCTGCCCATGCCGCCCACGGCGGTCATGGCGGTCACGCCGCCCACGCCGCAAGTCATGCCGCTCCTGTCGGCGGACACGGTGGCGGACACGCTTCCCACGCTCCCTCCGGTCGTGGTCGGCACAAGTAGCGGGAGGAAGGAGAGTCATGGCTAGTGCCGCAACTCACGACAGTCGGCCCGCCGCAGCCGAAGTCCTGCTGCCGACTACACACAGCAACCAATGATCCTACAAGGAGACACGCCATGAACGCTCCGACCCGCAAACCGACTTCGGCGACCAGGCGGCTAGGAACCATCGTCGCTTTCCTGCTCGTGTTCCTCCTAGCGGGGACGACACTCGCCGCCGATCCGCCGTCCGGGACCGCTCCCCGACAGAGGGCGTGGCTGTTCGGCCACCCGACATCGGACGCGCACCCGTCGTCCGACAAGATCGAGAGGTGGTTCACCGCCGCCTCGGCGGACGGCAAGACGACTCGCTTCTACGGCCCGGACGGCTCTTGGGCGGGCCGTGCCGAAAGCGGTCGCGAAACGACTCGCTTCTATGCGAGGGATGGCTCGTTGGCGGGCCGTGAAGAGCGAAACGGCAGCACCACGAGATTCTACGCCAAGGACGGCTCTGCGGCAGGCAGGGACGAGAGAAGTGGCGCGACGATCCGTTTCTACAACAAGGACGGATCTTACGCAGGCCGTGCCCAAAGCAGCGGAAGCACGACCCGTTTTTATGGGAAGGACGGCTCCTTTACTGGACGTGCTAACAAGAGTAGCAACACGACGCGCTTCTATGGTCGGGACGGATCTTTGGCGGGACGGTCGGAGCGGTAGACCCGCTTCCAGGTGTTACGGATGCAGACACAACAGGTCGTCCGAGTACCTTGCTCCTCCGGTCACGAACAATGCCGGTAAGGGAAGGCAATGGTCTCCCGATTGCGAGTCATAATGGCGGAGGGTAGGATGATGGCGAAACGACCGTTTCCACCACCTTCCCGTCGCCTCCCATGGCAGAATCTTTCGGTCAGACCGCCGGTTGGCTGGATCTTATGCGGGCAGGTGACGACACTGCCCGAACGAGGCTCGTCGAGCATTCATGCGAGCGGCTTCGCGGCCTGGCGAGGAAAATGCTTCGTCGTTACCCCAAGGTTCGGCGATGGGAAGAGACGGACGACGTGTTCGTGGAGGCGGTCACCAGGCTCCACCGCGCCCTGGACTCCGTCCAGCCCGAGTCCCCTCGGCACTTCTACAACCTGGCGGCGACCCAGATCCGACGGGTGCTCGTCGACCTGTCGCGTCGGTACTACGGACCCGACGGACTGGGCAGCCATCACGACACGGTCGGGGCGGGAACCGACGCGAATGCCGTGCCAAGATACGAAAGAGCGGACCCGTCGGGCGAGCCGGCTACGTTGGCGGCTTGGAAGGAGTGCTACGAGCAGATCATGACGCTTCCCGACGAGCAGCGAGAGATCGTCGATCTGTTGTACATTAGCCAGTTGACCCAGGAGGAGGCAGCCAAGATGCTAGGCGTGACCGTTCGCACTGTCCGCCGTCGTTGGCGCGAGGCGCGTTACAGGCTTCAGAAGGTTCTCGGATAGCCGTTTGGCTGGACGACCATGACCTCCGATACAGAAGACCAGTTCCACGACCTGCTCGACCGCTGGGAGGAGCTGCGCGAACAGGGGCACGAGCCCGGCGTGGAGGAGCTGTGCCGTGACGCGCCGCACCTTGCCGAGCGGCTGCGGGAGTGGACCAGCGTGCTGAAGACGGCGGACTGGATGTGCCGACGGGCGGACGAAATCGCGGACGAGACCCTCGGCGAGGCGGGAGTCCTGACCGCCGAGGAGAAGGACAGGCACCGCACGCTCGGCGAGTACGCGCGGCTGGAGGAGTTGGGCGGCGGAGGCATGGGACGGGTGTTCAAGGCGGTCCACCGCAAGATGAACCGCGCGGTCGCCGTGAAGCTGCTTCCTGAATCCCTCGTGCAGTCGCCCGACTCGGTCGAGAGGTTCCGCCGGGAAGTCCGGGCGCTCGCCCGTCTCTCTCATCCGAACGTCGTCGCCGTCCACGATGCGGGCGAGGCGGGCGGAACGCACTTCTACGTCATGGACCTGGTCGACGGCGAGGATCTGGGACGACTGGTCAAGGACAACGGCCCGATGCCCGTGGAGCAAGCCCTCGACTGCCTCCTCCAGGCGGCTCGGGGACTGGAGTACGCCCATGCCCAGGGGGTCGTCCACCGGGACATCAAGCCGTCGAACCTCATCCTCGACCGCGACGGCACGGTGAAGATACTGGACTTGGGCATCGCCCGGTTCCAGCCGCTGCCCTCGACGGAAACCGCCGGCGAACAGGACCTCACCAGGACGGGGTGCGTCCTCGGGACGATCGACTACATGGCTCCCGAGCAGGCGATGAACACTCGGCTCGCCGACCATCGTGCCGACATCTACTCCCTCGGCTGCACGCTGTACTTCCTCCTGACCGGGCAGCCGCTCTTCGACGGAGAGACCGTGATGGAGCGGATCGTCGCCCACCGGGAGCGTCCGGCGCGGTCGTTACGGGAAGCGTGCCCCTCCGTGCCGAAGTGGCTCAATGCCGTCTTCCGTAAAATGGTCGCCAAGCGCCCTGAAGACCGCTACCAGTCGGTGACGGCGCTAGTTGCCGACCTGGCGCAGCGGTCTGCCCCCCCGAGCTGGCGACGGTTCCGGATCGTGGCAATGACGGCACTGTTGCTGGCGGTCGTTGCGGGGAGCGTATGGTTGACGACGACCGTTTATCGCGGCGAGAAGTCGCAAGAGCCCCAGCAGCAGAAGCCCCTCGAACTTCCCGTAAAGCCCACGTGGCGGACGACTGGCGAGTACCCGCTCATCGCCGGGGTTTGGTCGATCGTGCAGAATAAGGGGACGTTGGTCAGGATCGTCCAGCACGGCGGCGACTTCGTTGCCACGGCGTCCTACAAGTCGGGAGAGGAGACGGTGAGCTGGCGGGCCGAGGGGCGAATCAGCAAGAGCGGCCACATTACCATGCGATTCATCCACACACAACCCCATCCGCCCGACAAGTGGCTGCCGCAGACCCGGACCGCCGTGCTGGGGCTTCACGGCAAGTCCCTGGAAGGCTACGCCGCCTACGAGGGCGGCGGCCACAAGTTCACTTGGAGGCTGGTGGAGCCTCGGAGTGCCGAGGAGAAGGAGTTGCCAAAATGAATAGGCGATTGTTTCTGGCGGCGTGCCTGTCCTTGCTGCCCTGTTCGACGGTTCTTGCAGCGGGTCGCAAAAGGTTCGTGTTCAAGATCAAGACGAAGAGCGGCGGCATCGTCGGCAACGTTGTCATCGAGGGGAAGGACATGGAGGAGGCAAAGTACAAGCTGCGGAAACGCTATTCCGGCAGCGAGATCATGGAAGGATACCAGAAGAAGTGACACGAGGAGAATCGGCCCCGGCATCCGGCAGCCTCTCCCATTATCATCTCAGAGAGCGCAGGGGCCTGCGCTTTGGCATCATGGGCTTCCCCGTAGGCACGTGCCGCCTCACGCTCCCACAGCCACCTTCTGTCTCGCCGCCATCGTCGCCCGTCGCCTCCCGACCGTCTCCTCTTCCGCCGCCATCGCCCTCTCGACTCTCCGCAGCAGCTCCACGTCGCCCGACGAGGCAGCGTACTCCCTCGCCAATGTTTTAATCTCCGACACGACCTTCTTGATGACCCACTTGCCCGGACTGCCGAGCGACGGACAACCGACCAGGGATTTCGTCTCGCTGCCGTCGAGCCTGGTGTCCAGGACGGCGATCCCGAGGTCACCCAATCGCCTCCGCACCAGCTCCCTGAAGCCCTCGATAACCTTCGAGTCGTCTTCCGGAGCCGACGACCGGGCAGGCAGGTCTTCAGCGGTCACGGAGCCGGGCCGGAATTCCTGGCCGATGGAGGTCGTGGGCAGGAGCCGTCGGCGGTTCCGTTCCTTCTCGGCGAGGTTGCGTACTGCGTTAGCCGCGCTCGCCCTGAAGCGGCGATCCATCGGCCCCGAAACCCGCTCGTCGAAACCTCGGAAGAGCTTGCCCATGAGGAGCGTCACGACGACTTCGTGCGTCTTTTCCTGCACCTCGCGGTAGTCCCGGTAGCCTCCGCGCCTGACCAAGGCGGCGATATATCCCACCCAGTCAACCCCCCGCATCCTTTCGAGGATCTCCCGGTGGGCGGCGTCTCGGACTCTGACGATGACCTTTTCCAGTTCCCCGTCAAACAGCCGGTCGTATTCCTGCGGGCTGAATGTGACATAGGTTTCTTGAAGGTGGCGAAGGAGATTGATCTGCGACAACCACTTGTAGAAGGTCTGCATTCAGTATCTATGCCGTCCGTCTTCAGCTCTGGGTGGTCACCTCGGGCGCTAGAATATGGCAGCAGGCACAATTTTTTCCTTCCGCTCGTGCATCATCGGTCGAACTCCAGTTTCTGCCGAGCCTTCCACCAGTCGGCTATCTGTTGCGCCTCGTCGAAAGTGTAGACGCATGTCCTGCCGATCTGCCTGCCTCGGGGTATTTGTCCTGTGCGGATGCGGTAGAGCAGTTGCGTCACGTCCGCCCCCAACTCCCCCGCCAGCTCTGGCAAGGTCACGACGACCCTCGGCTTGTTCGTGGTCTTCATGGTGCCTGTTCCTCCTATCCTATAGATAGTGTCATCCCCCAAAAACCGGCGGATTAGATCGATTTTTTGCTGCCGAGCGGCGTAGATACTTCCGACAACGAAAACCGAGATATCAGAATGAACCGAGAGGAGTATCACGATTACCTGGAGAGCGCGGAGTGGCGGGCGAAGGTGGAGGCGGTCATCCGGCGGGCTGACGGCGTATGCGAGCGGTGCAGGAAGGCGCTTGCGGATCATGTCCACCATTTGCACTATAGGTCCGTCGGGCATGAGCAGCTGTGCGACCTGTGGGCCGTCTGCAAGCCATGCCATGACTACTTGGGAGGGTTCAGCTCGTTCGACCCCGCCTGCGAGCAGCCCGACTGCGATTGCGGCATGCCCGCCGAGACCGTGGACTCCGGCGGCATGCCGTGTTGTCGGGAGTGCGCCCGGAATCGCCACGAAGAAGAAGAGGAGGAGGAAGAGGCTGAGAAAGAGGAGACACAGGTCGAACAGGAGGTCCGGAAGGCGATGTTCGGCGGACTGGCTCGGAAGCGCAACAAGGACGCCCATAGTGGATAATCCTGTACGAGTTCGCCGGCTTGACAGGTGCTGTAGATCGATGGGATCGTACCGTTGGGCGATCGGGTTTGTCGGTCTCCTCTTGGACGTGCTGGTTCGGCTCCTCGTGCTATGTCTTGCCATCTACCAACAAACCTGAAGTTGCCCGAAAGCCGCGGAAAAGGAATTGTTTTGCTGGCCCTGCCACAAGCAGTGATCGGACACCCGGGAAACGGGACGCTCGTCCACAGATGAGGAGGATGAGGAGTGGGGAGCAGGTACAACCAGGACCGACATTGATTTCGTCAGGCGACCGGTTGCGTTTGTGAATTCACAAGAAAGGACGTTCTAAATGTTCGCGGACGGCGAACATCCACGAACATGGCGAGCATTTTTGACAGCGTAACCCATTACCGGAAAGTAACTAAGGTTCGCATCTCTCGGCATGACAAGAACTTGTGAAATCCCGATGGCTGGAACTACGGAACCGAAGGTTACAGGTTCGAGCCCTGTGGGGTGTACTCATAAAGCCTTGTCCGATAAGTAGTTCGGGCAGGGCTTTTTTGTCCACGTTCGCCACCCGTCTCGCATTTCACAGGATTTCACAAATCTGCGTCGGGGGAGGTTCGTTCGAGATCTACGAACGTCTGAGCGAAGACACGTGCGGCATCATGCAGATTGGACGAAGCAGATGGTCCCTTCAAGATGCCCGTTCGGCAAGTTGCCTGGCAAGGTCGGTCACCAGATTCCAGTCTTGGGCACTGGTGGCTGCCGCTAACCTCGCTTCCAGATCATCTGTCTTGTTCTCTGGTGGATACCCATACCGGGTGGCAACTTCGGGCGGCAGGCTTGCAACGATACGAGCGAAAGTCCGATTGCTCGACTGACGTAGCTCTTCGTCCTGCTCCATCACGTAATGCCGCATCATAACGGACGTGCTGACCCGAGCGTCTTGAGCCACCAGCCGATTCAGGTCTTCACCACGGCGGGCATATTGCAAGGCGGTCTTCCGAAAAACGTGGATCGTTGCATGCGGGTTGCCGGTGGCCCTGGCCCATGCGGGGATGCGTTCTTGTAACCAGTTGGCAAAGGCATCGGGATTATATGTTTCTCCGACCCGAGTGACGCACTTGTGGAGCCCCCGCTTCGTGTAGCGCTGCCGCAACTGATTGTTGTAGGCTGCAAACACATATGGGCTGGCGGTCTTTAGCCCGAGAAGATCCTGGTAGAGCCCCCTAGGGATCCGAGCCCATTTTTCGACGCCCCACTTGCCGATTATCTGGAAATGGTACTCGGTCCCCACAATTCGCAGGTCTTCCCACTTTAGATTCACCAACTCAGTCACCCTACACCAGGACCACAGGCAGGCTTTCGCTGCGGCTGGAGCCACCGTGATTTCTTCCCACTCGGAGCCGAAATACTCCAAGATCGAACGCAGTTCCTCGGCGGTAAACTGCCGGATCGGCTTGTCTGCACCTTCGATCCACGTAAATGCTTTCCAGGGGTTGGTAGTGAGCAGCTTAGCATTGTTAACGACCCCTCTGATGCACTTCTTCCCGCCGTTGATGCTTGCCCGTTCGAACGCCGCCTGGAGAGCGGTTGACCATTTCAGGACCGTGTGCGGACTATAACGCTCAGGTCGTTCCTTCTTGGCATGTGGGTATTTGAGCCGCCAGCTCTTGGGCAATTCCAGTACCCTTCGCTGAAACGCCGCACAATCATCGGGTGTAGCCGAAACCACCGGAGATATGCCCGCAATCTCTCGAAATGCGGCGATGGCTTCCAGACAGGATTCCAGCGACTTCTTTGCTCTCATCCTGGCCTTCGGGTCTTGCCGTCGATCGTAATGGGCCCGCTGGATTGCCTCGAAATCCTCGTCCGACATTAGGGTTTCCGTTAGGCACGGACACTTCCCCCCATTCCGTACCATGCTTTCGGCGGCGATGGCAGCCTGCTCGAAATCCGTTTGACCTGTTGACTTGCTAGCGACGAGGCCGGACCAGTAGGCATACCATGTCCGCCTCGGCGGCTTAGGGGGATGGAGGGTTACTGGAATGGCCAGTCCGTTGACGACAACGGTAACCACCTGCTTTGTTCGGTCTGCCTTCCGTCCCATCTCACCCCTCCGAGCAGTCGGCTTCGCGGCCAGATTATATGGCCCCGTCAAGGCCACCGCCGCCGATCAACGCATTTCCAGCCAGTCGTCAATTCGCTGCCGTAGGAACTTCCAGGGTCGGCCGTCCCCGCAGCCAGGGACGACGCAACTGAGTGGAACGTTGCCGTCACGCACCATTCTGGCGACATGCGTGGAAGTGCAGCCCAGTTTTCGGGCAACGTAGTCCGTGCCCACAACGTTTTCGGGTTCGGGCGCGAGATGATCAGCGATTCGTTCTAGGGCAATGGCGATCCGCACCAAGGGCGACAGCTCGCCGTCGTTGACGTTCAGCCGTTGTCCTTGCCCACGTGTCCCAAGTCCGCTCTCCGCGAGTGCCGCGGCGGCCAGCCCATCGCCCGGAAGCAACGGCTCAAGAACTCGGAGTTGGTCATGCTGGTCCTGCGTTTCCATCGCTTCTGCGTCTCGGGACTGATTGGGTTTCCTCCTCTTCTGGACGCAACACAAGCGGTGTGGCGAATGTCACATTTCGTGTGCGCGTCCCGCGCCCTGGCGACGGGCGCGAGGAAAGCCTAGACTGATGGTATTACTGGCCGCTGTACGGAGTAGAAATTGCCGTGGCTAAGCCGATCCGTTCAACATTGCAAGCTCTTCGAGAGAGGTTCGTTCGCGCCGCCGAAAGGCATCGCGGCTTGCTCTTCGATAAACTCAGCATGACCTACCCCGACCGTTCTCGGTGGGAGCCTCGCAGCGTTTGCCAAGCATTCATCGAGGCAAATCGGAGCCAGAAGTTTCCGGAGGAATGGTACATCCTGAAAAACGGCTTGGAAGTCGGTCGGTTCTTCGGGGACCTCGGGGGGGCTGGCGAGTTCAAGAGGCTGGGGGAAAGCCTGCATCTTGCTTATTGTGCGGTTGTTCAGCAGAATATCGACTACCATGGGCCCTCTGGCTTCTTGGAATGCTTGTGGACGATGCACGAGAAGGCGTTTCGCGATCCAACGCCCCTTCTGCGACTGAAATTCCGATACTGGGGTCTCGAACCGCCTCTTCCGGACGGAGAAGTCCTCCAAGACCTGTGGAACGAGATGTCGCCGTCGATTGGCGATCATCCGCCTTACCCGGTTCATCCTCACGTCGACTACCTCGTTCACGACGTGTTCACGTCAGCAATCGCGTTTGTGGATGCCATTCTCGGTCTCAAGACGGCTCTTCCGCTTGCGTCTGAGGAGGAGTTCCTGAGACCATCCCATTCCCGATCGTGGCCCGGCATCCCGCCGTTCATCGCGACTCAGGACGGCGAGGAGGGAGTCGAGTCCCGCGAAGAGCTCAGATCGACAGCATCCGGGACGGAGGACGGGGCTGTCACCATGGACTTACCGGAGAAACGCGAGCCGGCCAGGGCACCCTCAGAGTACGTTTTCCATTTCGACGAGGAGACGGAGCGGTGGCGTCTGCGATTTCCTGGCGACAAGCCTCCCGATAGCTTCTATGACTACCAGGGGCTCCATATGTACCAGAGGCTCCTGAAGTGGAAGGGGATGCCGATGAACGGGCGCGTCTTGTATTGGGTTGACGATAAGAAGATAGGAAATCTGCCAAAGCGGGAACACGTTTTTACTTTTCAGGACAAGAGGAATTTTTGCCGTACCCTCGAAGAGATCGATGGCAAGATCGCCGCCGCGACAGAAGCTGGACGCCAGGACACGATCGACGACTTGGAGAGCCAGCGCCAGCGGCTGTACGAGCAATTGGGTAGAGACCTGGACGTTCACGGGAATCCAAAACAGCTAGGGTCTTCAGACCCCGAATACCTCGCGCGCCGCGCCGCCCAGAGGGTGATGGACTATGCTTTGAAGAAGATCCGACGTCTCATGCCCAACTTGGCAGAGTACCTCGCGGCGAACTGCAACCTGCGTCGGCAGGAATATGAATGGTGTTACCGTCCGACAGAGGAAATCGAGTGGGAGTTCTGAGCTGGTCCACCTTCTTTTGCCCTTCCCCGATCCTGCTTCTCCTCGGTTAGGTCTAATTTCCGGCCCGGCCGCGTAACCCTCTGCTTCTGGCTGGGGTGCCCGTCTTGGTCCATTCGTCACACGCATTGGGACAATGCGCACAAGGACTGTGCGCCGTCCTTTAGTACCAGCCCGCCAGTGATACCGTCATCATCGTATGACGGCTGGCGAGGCCAAGTACAGGAGACATCACATGTCACCCGCGAAAACGAAGAAGTCGAAACAGCAGGCAGTGGCCGTGCCGCCATTGGATGCCACCCAGGCCCGCATCCTGGAAATCCTGCGGGAACGGGGCCGGATGGATGTCCCGCGCCTTGCCGAGAGTCTCGGCGAACCTACCGACAAGGTTCGTCCCATCCTGATGAGCGAGTTGGCCAAACTGGTTGGGCTGACGAAGGAGGATGAGGAAGGGGAAGACGAAGAGGAACAGCAAGTCTACCTGCGATTGACCTCGCAGGAGGCGACCCGCCTGGCGGAACTGGAGGAAAAGGTCGAGTCCGGCCAGCACCGGTGCGCCAGCGCACTGCGGGAGATCCACGGGTCTCGACTCTATCGCGAATACGGCAGCTTCGAGGACTACTGCGAAGCCCGCTGGCAGCACAGTCGGCAATGGGGATACGAGCAGATAAGGTGGCTCCAGGTGGCCGAGGGGTTGGATGCCGCCGGATTGAAAGGCTACCGGCTCGGCATCGGCGACGCGACCGAACT
>Ga0181520_10004931_pt1 | contig 21802 bp, 17 predicted proteins | sample PEATcosm2014_Bin_29_FD_132451 | JGI IMG/M metagenome (GOLD analysis project Ga0181520, IMG submission 132451) | Peatland microbial communities from MTU Mesocosm Facility, Houghton, MI, USA - PEATcosm2014_Bin02_30_metaG | ecosystem: Environmental > Terrestrial > Soil > Wetlands > Peat | place... | reverse complement strand
TCACCACGATCGCCCGGCAATGCCGCACCGCCGCGACCGCGCCCACCAGGTCGATAAACTGCATCAGCCGTCCGCCAAACAGATTCCCCAGCGCGTTAGAGTCACCCGGAAAAATGATTTCGCTGCGCTCCGCCTGCGACTCCGCTACCGTCCGCGACACAATCTTGCCGTCACTCATCCCTCCATTCTAAATCCCAAAACGCAAAGGCTTAACGCCGATCGCCACCGACAAGCACCGATCAGGAACAGGCCCTCATCCATATCTCTCAATCTTTTATCGATTTTGATCGGTTCAATCGGTGTAGATCGGTGTTAAGCCTTTTGCCCGCATGCCGCCTACAATCGGCTTATGGACAAGCTAGCCGCGCTCAATGAAATCCTCCAGCTCGACCCCGCCAACGCCTTCGCCCGCTATGGCCTGGCCATGGAGCACGCCGCACAGGGAAACAGCGAAGCTGCGCTGGGCGAGTTCGCCACCTGCATCGAGCACAACCCCGACTACGTCCCCGCCTACCAGATGTCGGCGCAGACCCTGGCCAGCCTCGGCCGCAGCGAAGAAGCCCTCACCAGGCTCCACGCCGGCATCGCCGCCGCCAACCGCACCGGCAACCAGCATGCGCTCGCCGAAATGTCCGCCATGCGCGACGAACTTGGCGCCCGCTGAATCCGAAAACGGCTTCACACCGATGACACTGACGAGCCCCGAACAAAAACGAGGCACGTCCGTCTTTAAGAAACGTCCAGCCCTGGTTTGTTTCTGATCGGTGCTCTCGCAGCAAATCGAGGTCAGGCCCTGCGCCTCGCGCTACTGCTGCAGCCCCAGATCCGACAACTGCTTCGGGTTCGCCTCATCGCTGGCCAGCAGGTTGTGGCACACGCTGCAGTCGTTGGTGATCGTTTTCCCATCTTTCGACGTGTGGTTCCCGTCGTGGCAGCGGAAGCATCCGGGCGACGGATTGTGTCCGGGCGCGCTATGCCCCATCCCGCTGGTATAGGTCCCCCACGTCACCTTCATATCCGGAAATACATTGCGCTGGTAGATAGCCACCAGGCTCTTCGCGGCCGCGTCCACCGCGCCGCGCTGCCCGCTCCAGATTGCCGGATACTGCGACTGGTAAAAGCTGTCCAGCCCCGCCGTAATCTTCTGCGCCGCCTCCGCTTGCGACCCATACTCGGCCTGGATCAGCTCCAGGCCCTTCTTGTGCACGAATGGGAGTGCGGGATTCGGGCTGCCCACCTGCATGGCTTCGTCGATCGCGTCTTCCGCGGTCTGGAAGGTATGCGTCGCCTGGTCGTGGCAGTCAATGCAGTCCATCTGCCGGGTTACGCCCTTCACCGGCCCCTTCCAGTCTGCGCTGACAAACTGCGTAGTCGATCCGTCCGGATTACGCTTGGTCACCGCGATAATCGTCTGATAGGTGTTATCCGTCGCCACATACTCGTACTGGTCGAGGTGATGTCCGTGGATACCGCTCTGGCGCGAGAGTGAGTCCACGCCGCCCAGGTGAAGAGCCAGTACGTTGTGCGTCACCGAATTCTTCTCATCGTCGCCGTACATCGTCTCCACCAGCAGCTTTTCGCCGACGAAGTGGGTCGGCGAGTGGCACTCCTCGCAGGTGGCCCGCGCCGGCCGCAGCTCCGACAGCGGCGCCAGGATGGGGCTGGGATAGGTGTGCAGCACCACCTCCACCAACTGCTTGGTGCCATTCACTTTGGCATGCACCTCGGCGGCGACTCCCGCACCGATGTGGCATTGCACGCACGCCACATGCGAGTGCGGCGATACCTGGTACGCCGTCCACTGCGGATACATTACATGGCAGCTCTGCCCGCAGAAATTGGGCGAATCCATGTACGAAATGCCGCGATAGCTCGCCGTGCCGACAATCACGAAGTTGATGAACGTGGCCGCCAGCACCACTTCAATCCCGCGCCGGAAGAACGGATCCTTCAGGTCGATCGCCGGATACACCGACGGCACCTCGCCGCTCGCCTTCAGGCTCTTCCAGCGCAGCCAGATGCCGATGGGGATCAGCACCAGTCCGAGCACGAACAGCCCGGGCAGGCCCAGGTCCACCACAATGCCGACATACGGATTGGTCGGGCCGCTGTGCCCGAAGATCGACACCACCCAGAAGCCGATCAGCACAAATGCCGACGCCGTAGTCAGCGCCCCGCCGATGAGGCTGATCCAGTTGTTTCCGAAAAAGAGGATGGGCCGGAGATTCTTCTCTAGCTTGCTGAACTGAGACATTGAAACCTCTGAATGTGTTTTATGGCGTGCCGAAATACCCAATCAACGTCAATACGAGAAGAACCAGTCCGATAAGAATAGCCGTAAACCCGATTACCTTGGCAAAATTCACCCACCAATATACGGGCTTATCCCCCGCCCTGGCCTCGAGCTTGCCTTCTTTGGCCAGCCGCTCGTACTCCAGGGTCCGCTTCTTCTTGAACTCCTCTTCCGTTTCCTTGCCGGTGAAGATCACCATGTCCATGGGAAAGCTTCCAGGACGCAGGTGAGTGTTGACGAAATGAATTGAAAAGATAAACAGAATAGCCAGCAGCGCTTCTTCACCATGCACGACCAGCACCGCGTTCAGGGCCCAGCCGGGCAGGAAATGCGCGAAGAACGGCGCAAACCACATTGCGTATCCGGAGAAGCCAATGACGATCATTCCCCAGAACACCGCCCAGTAGTCGAATTTCTCCCAGTACGCGAAGCGGTCGAACTTCGGCTTCGGCCCCAGGCCCAGGAACCAGCGAATGTGGCCGACGATGTCCTTCACGTCCTTCCAGTTCGCGACCATCGAATTTGGACCCCACAGCAGCCCTTTTTCCTTGTGCACGAGCACCCGCGTCGCAATGTCCTTGAGGTGATACAGGAAAGCCAGCGTCAGCACGATCGCGCAGAACTTGTGGAAGAACAGGATCGCCCCGAAGCCGCCCACCGCGCTGGCAAAGGCCCGCGCGGCCGCATTGTCGCTGAACCGCATGGGCAGCCCGGTCGCGGCCAGCCCGAGGAACGAAGTGAACAAAATCGCATGCTGGTATCGCTGTGCCAGCGTAAAGCGCACGTAGAACCGCTCTGGCTCAGCGCTTGCGGGCTGCTCGGACGGGATGGTTCCTGTGTCTTCAGTCATGTTTTTCCTCCGCCGCCGGCCCTTTCTTGCTCTCTTCCTTCTTCGCGCGGATGAACCACAGCAGCGTGTGCAGCGTGAAGAAGCTCAGTACGCTCCACAACAGCAGATTCATGAACAGCCGCACGAAGTACAGCGCGGGATTGAGCTTCCGGTTGTGCGGATTGGCGTGCGGCTGATACTTCACAAAGCTGGCGTTGGCGTCCGCGTGGCAGCGGCCGCAGGTCTTGATCAGGTTGGCCTGATTCACCGGCGACGCTGGGTCCGACGCCGGCAGAATCCCGTGCGCTCCATGGCAGTCCCAGCACCGCGCCGTCTCCACATACCCGCCCAGCAGTCCTAGCTGCGAGTGGAACGTATCCCGGTAGGTCGCCAGCTGGTCCTTGTGGCACGATCCGCAGATCGGCGTGGACTGCATGCGGAACGATGCCTCCGTCGGCTGCAGAATCGCGTGTGCCGTATGGCAGTCTGTGCAGACCGGCACCTTGGTGTTGCCCTCCGCCAGCGACTTGCCGTGGATCCCAGAGAGATACTCTTCCTTCACTCCGCCGTGGCACGCCCCGCAGGTATCCGGAACATTTGCCCGCGAAACGGTGCTCTTCGGGTCCTTGTGGCTCAGAATGTTGTGCGACCCATGGCAGCTCATGCAGTTGGCCGCCACCAGCAGGCCTTCCTTGCTGACGGCGTAGCCATGGATCGAATCCATGTAGGTCGCGTAGACGTTCTGCAGGCCGTACTTCTTGGCCAGCGCCTCGTTGGCATGGCAGTTCCCGCAGGTGCGCGGAATATTCAGCGGGTATACGGCCGACTTCGGATCGTCCTTGGGAAAGATCGCGTGCGCGTCGCCGTGGCAACTGGTGCAGGGATGCGGGCTGGTGCCATCGTGGATGCTGCCGCCCACCGCCTTCGCCTGGTCGGCGTGGCAGGTCGCGCACTTCACCGGCTCCAGTTTGTCCGGATGCGGATACTCTTTGATCGATGTGTGGCAGTCGCTGCAGCTTAGGCTTCCGTGGATGCTCGAGTGGAACTTGTCCCCATCGACCCCCACGCTGTTGCCCGAAGCGTCCTGCAGGGTCTTGTCGGCGTGGCACGAAAGGCAATCCGTTTGCGCCCGCGTCACCCCGCAAAGGCCCACCAGCAAAACCGCAATCGCCCCTGCCAGAAATACCGGGCCCGATCCAACTCCGGATGCCTTCGTCTTACACCGTTCCGCTTTCATAACGCAACACTTCCCCGCGAGCGCAAACCGCCGCCCGGTCCTGCCACAACCTCACCTGCCAAATCCCTGCTGCAGCCGCTCGTCGAAGCGGGTAAGGCGCGCACGACACCGGAGGAGCCTGTGTGCGGAGGCGGGAAATTGTCCCGCCTCCGTCCCGCCGGATTCGATCTCTCAGGAGGGAGGAAGCCGTCACGCCCTCCTGAATTCAATCGACCCGGCCACAGGTGTCTCAGGCCGGCTTGCTACTTCTGCAGGGTCTTCACGAACGCAGCCACATCCTTGATCTGCGCGTCCGTCAGCTTGCCTGCATACCCGGTCATCTTGCCCTTGCCATTCTTGATGATGGTGATGATGTCGGTTTCCGACAGCTTGCTCGCTTCGGGCGAGTTGAACGCAGCGATCTTCATCGACTTCCCGACCGGGCCGCTGGCCGAGCCGTCTGCCATGTGGCACATCGCGCACTTCGCCTTGTAGTTGTCCGCGCCCGAACCCTGGGCAAATGCGGTGGTGGTTGCCGCCGCCGCCATCATCGCGACAAGCGTAATTCCGGTCCTGATCCTCATTGGCAGTCTCCTAGTTTTCTGGTAATGCTTTCGTTCGATCCATCAACCTTAGAACTCGTAGTGCATTCCAAGGGTGACATTGTTCGCGTGGAAGTTCCGCGGCGCAGTCAATCCCGAAGACGGTTCCGTCAAGCCGGTGGGACTGAGGGTGCTGCAGGGAACCACCGCCGCCGTTGCCGACGTCGCCAGGCTGCAGGAAGGTGCTCCGGAGGGGCCACCCTCACCGTAGCCATAGTAGTTATACTCCGCTCTCCAAATCCAACCCGGCTTCACTGTCCACGCCAGATCCACATACGGGGTCTGGTACGCCGACTGCAGCGATCCGTTTACTTCCTGCGCATCGTTGAAGAACTGGTTGCCGCTCACCGCACTGATGCGATACCCGAAGTCCGAGCGAAACGACTTGTTTGGCGATAGCGTGAGGGCCATCGAGGCATATTGCGTCGGCGCATCCATGAAGTCCTTCACCGGGCCCCAGTCCGTCAGCAGGCTTGGGCACAGATTGTTGGCTCCCGTGCTGGTGCTAGAAGCAGCGCCGGGCAAGGAAGGCGTGGTGCCGGCCGTGCCGGTGAAGGCGCCGCTGAGATAGCAGATGTTGGTCGACGTATACACATCGCTGAAGGAGTAGTTGAAATCGAACCCGTAGTGCTCGTTCGGCGCCAGGACGACTCCCATGCTCAAAATGCGGCTGTGGTCGACGTGATCGAGCGGTCCGTCCAGGTTTGCGGTCCCGGTGTTGTACGTATTGTCATGCCGTTCCAGGTCGTTGTACGCGGCGGAAATCGTTGCCCACGGCTTCGGCCGATACGATGTGTGCATCCGGTAGTGTTGCAGTTGCCGCGGGCTTAGCGGAGTAAACGCATTGTCGCTGTACGAAATCTCGGCCGATCCATTCAAGGTCCACTGATTGGTGGGCCGCAGTGCAACATTCAAGATTCCGCCATTGTCGTCGATACCGATCAGGTTTTCTGTCGGACCGGTTCCGCTGGTCTGGACGATGGTGCGTGCCTGGTAGCGATAAGTCAGCGCGAACGTGGCCCGGGGCGAAGCCTCCCAGCTGATGGTCGCGTTGTTGGTCATGAACCTCTGGCCGAAGTAAGCGTAAATCAAGCCGATGGTATTGCCGGAGATGCTCAATGGGGAACCCGTCGTGCAGGCAACCGGGGTGCACGGGTAGTTGATCGTCTCGTAGCCATTGTTCCCGGTCACCACGGTAGTCGGGGTGTTCAAGGAGGAGCCCGCGAGAGTGGTGTTGCCAGGCTGGTGAATATTGGAGTAGCTCACCTGGTCCGCCAGGCTGATCGTCTTCGTCGCCTGCCAGGTCATGCCGTAATCGAAAGCCACAACCCGCCTCTGTGCGGTTGCGTTGCCCGTCTCGGTCGACGACCGGATTACGCCATCCAGGCCGCTAAAGCTCTCGTAGTAGTGGGGCAGATGGCTGCTCCCGACCAGGTAACGGGCGTCGCCGTTGAGCGAGATGTTCTTGATGCTCGTGCTCTGGAACCGCAGAATCTCGGTTGGATAGAGAATCCGCGTCGGCTGCGAACGGAAATAATTCGTAACCGCGTCGCATGCCGGGTTGACGATCGGCAGTCCGCCGGGAGTGATCGGAGCGGAGAAGATGGTGTAGCTGGCCGGAGCAACGGGATTGGTCGTGGCAGGGATGTAGGCACTCCCCATGCTGCCCGTGTTGCAGGCAGCGCTGGTGTAGGGCTGCGAGGTCGCATCATAATCCCCCAGCGACACCGGAGTTCCATTGGCTTCCTGCGCGATAAGGGTTGCCGGATCGAGCGTGAAGTATGAGTCCGCCTTGTAGTGGTCGACCTGCTCTTCAAACGTAATCTTGGTGTGGGCCACCGGCTTCCAGTCCAGCCCACCGGTAAAGTCATCGGTGCTATTGCGCTGGTACTCATCCAATATGTTGTCGTACTTGCCGATTGACCTGCCCGGGGTAAGACTCGGACCCTGGAAGATGTTCTGCGAGTATGCAATGCGGAACGACACTGCGGAGAGCGGCAGGATCGTCAGGTTGGTATCCGTCATCCGCCGTACGGTGTTGAACATCACCGGCGAATCGGTGGGCTGCGTCCAGGAGAGCGAGGGAGCGCCTGCAGCAGCCGTTACACCAGTTACCTGGGTATACGGAACCTGCACGGTCGGCAGGTTCACGCTGCCCAGCAGATCGTAGTCGAAGTACTGCCGGTCGCGGCGGAACATGCCGGAGAACTCGTACAGCTTGCCCTTGGAGATGTCCATCTTGGCGAAGTTGTTCGGATCGCCGCCAAAGCCGGAGCTGTAGGCCGTCAGGTCGTCCATCAGGGTGTGCTTCGTACCCGGCGCCGCATGCATGGTGAAGGTCTGGCCCAGCACCCGCGGCCCGCTGTGAATATTCACCAGCGTGTCGTACATGTCTCCGCTGCCTGAGATGTTGGCCAGGTGTCCGCCCAGGTCCACCGTGTTATGGACCACGAACCCATTCTGGATCACCGGCTGCGCATCCGGCGCCGGAGTCTGGGCAACCGCCATGCCCGCCATCATCACTAGAATGGCCGCTCCCATGTTGGACAGCCCGGAAATCCGTTCGATCTTCATCATTTCAAGCCTCACTGGAAAAAACTGGTGCTGACTGCAAACTCTCTGGTGCCGCACTGCATGATCCTGGCTGCGCCGTCCGCTCTTGGCCGGACGGCGCAGCCGCTTCCTTAGCGCAGGAATGCCGGGTTGATGTTCGATCCATGGATGAACGTATGGCAGTTGATGCAGGGCTGGCGTTCCGCCGAGCCTGCATTGATCCCGTGGACCGTGGACGCCGCAACCGGGCTGTGGCACTGGTTGCATAGCTGGTTGATGTTCGCCACATTCAACAGCCGCGGGTTCTGCGAGCCGTGCGGGGTATGGCAGCCCAGGCAGCCTTCACCCTTCACCGCCGCATGCTCGAACACGAACGGCCCGCGCGTCTCGGTGTGGCACTTGGTGCAGATCGCATTCTGGTCGGCCGTCGACTTAATGTTGTTGGCGCCGAAGGTCCCGTGCACATCGTGGCAGTCGCTGCACTTCACCAGGCCTTCATTCACCTTGTGATGGAACGGCATGTCGAACTGCGGCTTGACGTCGTTGTGGCATTGGAAGCAAAGGGCCGGCTGCGGCGCCTTCAGCAGCGTGTCTTCCACGTTCCCGGCATGCACGCTGTGGCAGCTGGTGCAACCCACGCCCGCCTTCGCATGCGGAGACCGCGGGAAGTTCGGATGCGCTCCCGAGTGGCACCCCAGGCAGGTCTCGCTCGCCTGAGTCGGAGTCAATTTGGCCAACTGCTTGATCTTGGTGACGTCGCCGCCGCCCTCGACGTGCGCCCGCCCTGGCCCATGGCAGCTCTCGCAGGCCGTACCTTCGCCATGCGTCAGCGTGATCTTGTTATGCGGATTGTCGCTGAATTTCTTCGCCACCTCGGCGTGACAGGTCGCGCAAACGTCCGAGCCAACGAAATCCGCAGGGTTCGGAGCGGCGGCCTTTTCGACCGTAGCTGGCTGCTTATTCCCACTCGCAGCGTACCCTGGCTGCGAAAGCCCGGTTACCAGTGCGATCAACGCGATACAAAACAAGAAACGCTTCATTCAGTCCTCCGCGGAACCGGCAGTTAAGACCTCGATGTCCAGTGACCGCTAGTCGTTCGCCGAACCCTTGTTCGAGTTGCACCAAGAGTAGAACGCCAAATCACGGGTTGCCTGTGACCCGGGTCACATTAGTTGAAGAGCTGGATCCTACCAAGGTAGTACTGATAAAAAGTGAGTTAGCGCCCACTCTACTTCGCTCGTCACATGCGGTCTGGTCAACATTGACCACCGCATCGACCAGCGCGCACACCGTTTCCACTGCGTTCAGCGCGCGGTGGGTGCTCCTGCGATCGCGCGCAGCATCGCCGGCCACTCCACCGGCGTCTTGGCGACCGCGTCCGGAGGCGCCGCAGCCAGGCTGTGCGGGGCCAGCCCGTAAGCGCAGCCCAGCGCCCACGCGCCACAGTTGCGCGCCGTCAGCACATCCACATCCGAGTCGCCGATCATCACCGTCTCGGCCGGCGTAATGGCAGCCGCACCGGGTTCTAGCCCCGAGGCCTCCGCGATCAGGGCCAGCAACCCGGTTGGATCGGGCTTCTTGGTATGAAAGCTGTTGCCGCCGTAGTTCTGGAAGAAGTACCGGTCCAGCCCGAAGTGCGCGCAGATGTCGCGCGAGGGCCGCACCGGCTTATTGGTCAGGACCGCCATCGCAATCCCGGGATAATCCGCGCGAATCTCGTCCAGCGCCGCCGTCACGCCGTCGTACATGGTGGTGTAATCCAACTTGTGAATGCGGTAGTAGTCGAGGAAAAACCCAAGCGCCTCGTTCACATAGTTCTCGTCGTGAACATCGCCCTCGGGATCGCCCAGCGCCCGCCGCACCAGCATGCTGGCCCCATCGCCGATGTAGCCGGCAATCACCGCGTGCGGCAGCTCCGGCTTGCCCAGATGCGCCAGCATTGCATTCACCGAGTTCGACAGGTCTTCCCGCGAATCGATCAGCGTGCCATCCAGATCAAACACCAGCAACCGGGGAACCATGGAACCATTCTACCGGGCGGCCTCACTGACAACTGAGAACTGAGAACTATCAACTACTTCCCCAATCCCAGCGCGCGCAGCACATCCTGGTCGACTACGATCCCATCGCTGGTCTTTGCCGCCAGCCCGAAGTTGCCGTCGTAGTCCCACATCGCCCAGCCAATATGGTGCCGCTCCAGCGAAGTCCGGGTGTCATTGATCCACGCGACCCGCATCTTCGGGTCACTGTGGTCCTTGAACACGCCAAACTCGCCACAGTAGAGCGGCACGCCGCGTTCCGCACCCCACTTGGCCGCTGCCGCAATCTCTGCCTCCACCCGCTCCGGCCCCCAGCGGTCGAAGCCGTAGCGTTCCAGCAGCAGCCGGTTGCGCTCCTCCGGCTCCTGGCCGAGCACCGCCTGGATATTTTCCGGCGTCGACGGGTACGGCACCCCATGCAGAAACGCCCACGCCGCCGTCGACCACGTTGCCCCCTGGTGCGTAAACCACATCGGATCATAGTCGTGGAAGGTATAGATCACGTTGTCATCGCGCACCGGCTCCAGCGCCAACAGCCCGTCCTGGTGTCCCCAGGCCGCGGCCGTCGCGATAATGGTGTGCCGGGGCGCCACGCTGCGGATCGCCGCGGCCGCACGGTCCTGAATTCCCTCCCAGCGGTATAAATCGTCCATCGACGGCTCATTCAAAATTTCGAAGAACACCCGCTCCGGATCGGTCTGCGCATAGTGCCCGGCAAATTGTTCCCAGAACGCGAACAAACTGGCTGCGCCGTCGTCCCCATGCAGCAAGCCCGCCTTCCAGTCCTCCTCCGCGTGGATGTCGAGAATCACATTCAGCCCCGCATCGATTAACTGCTGCACCGTCTTGTCCAGTTCGGCCATCGCCGCCGGCCGCAAGGCACCCGTCTTGGGGCTGGCAATCAGCAACGCCGGGTTGATGCTGAGCCGTACGTGGTCGAATCCCATCGCCTTGAGCGCCTGCATGTCCGCCGGCGACATATACGCGTCGATGCGCGCCTGCGACAAATCTCGCGTCTGCGCGTAGAAGCTGCTCAGGTTCACGCCTCGCCGCAGATGCTCTGCCCGCGCAAACGCCACCCCCGACTGCGCCTGCGCCCCGAACCCCAATCCCAGCGCAACCACACCCAAAGCTGCAGTACGAATTCCCCAGCGCATACCGTTCCTCACCTTTCGAACTAGACGGACTGGCGGCAGCGTGCAACCAGCAACTAGCACTTTACTCCTCGAACTCCCGGTTCCAGCGTGAAATCACACGCGTCTCCCGCTCCCACCCCAGCACACTCACGCTGCCGGTTCCCAGCGCGAACAGCTCTCCGCCTACCGCGGCCAACCCCACCCAGCGCGCCGCCAGAATCCGCAGAATATGTGCATGCGCAAACAGCGCCACCTTCGTGACGCTATCCGCATCAGCTCCCGCCGCGCCTGCGGCCAGCGCCCGTGCGATCACTCCGTCCGCCCGCGCCCCCACCTGCTCCACTGTCTCGCCGCCAACGATCGGATCCTTCCACACGCTCCACCCGGGAATCTCTGCCTGGATCTCCTGCGAGGTGCGTCCCTCATACACTCCGTAGTCCCACTCGTTCAGGCCTTCATCCACCACTGCCACGTCGCCAAAACCCGCAATCGCACAGGTCTCCTGGGCCCGTTTCATCGGGCTTTCAAACACGGCTGCAAACCTCGTGCCGGCAAGAAACTGGCCGACCTTCGCCGCCATTTCGCGCCCATGCGCGGTCAACGGGATATCGGTTCTGCCCGTGTGGCGCCCGCTCGCGCTCCACTCTGTCTGCCCATGCCGAATCAGCCAAAGCTCCGTCATTCCCACCCTCCCACGCTCACCCTAAACTAAGCGCATGCATGTAAGATTCCCCTGCGCCTGCGAAGGTTCGGATGCCGCCAGCACAAATTCCTGCACGGCAAAAACGCACTCCGAGAACCGATGAAATTCGAATGCAATCGTGGCAGATGCGACTCAGGATTGAACCGCCCTCCCGATAGGCCGATCGATACGCATCATTCGCTTCGCATTCTCTGAGGCTTCCGGGATACGCTCAGCCTCGCTCCCCCGAGCCGGCTGGATAAATCGTGTCGCCGCGTCGAGTGGTTCGAACGGGTAGTCTGCGGAGAACATCGCCTGGTCTTTGCCCATCGCATCCAGCGCGTACCACAGGGAGATATCGGAACAGACCCCGGCCCTTGTTACGGCGATGTTGCAGCGGATATAGAAGGACGGCGGCTCAGCGAGGATCATCGTGCGGCGCCCGTGACCACCCCTCGTGGAATTCGCATCGGCTGCCGCTTCCAGTAGGTTAACGACCGCCAGACCCATTCCATCGGGCCGAACTCAAAATACCGCAGCCAGATCGTACTGAACGTCATATTCACAATCCACATCGCCGCCATGGCAATGTAGATCTTGTAGTACTCCACATAGCCATACCAGTGCCACGGCCCCCACACGAAAACGATCTGCATGGTCAGGCTGGTCAGCAGATAGTTCGACAGCGCCATCTGCCCCACCGCCGCCACGCGCCGTGACACCCACTGGAGCGCGCCCGCATTCAGAATGACCAGAATCAAGCCCGCATTCCCCAGCGCTCCGGCCACGCGTTCCAGGTCATAGGGAAACTGCATCCACATCGCGGTCTCGAAGAGGTCAAAATGTCCCGCCCACGCCTTCCACGCACCGATCGCAGTGACACTCCATGCCACTCCCAGCCCGATCACCGCGGTACCCGCGTAGGTCTTCATTTGCAGCTTGCCGGAGAGGAAGCCGTTCTTATACAGCGCCATCCCCAGCAGCATCATTCCCACCCAGTCCCCGAACGCGAAGTACGTCCCCTTCAACTGCCCCATCAACACATCCTTGGCGGTGTGCCCCTGCGCCTTCCAGTAGCCCTTTTGCATGGCGGCGATGTCCTCGTACCGCGTCTTTTCGCTCATCCGCCACTGGTTCTGCGTGTCCCTCCACTTCTTCAGAGCATCGACGTCGTCTTCGGTCAGCGTTTCGTGGCGTGCCAACTTGGCATTCACCTTCTCGGCTGCCTGTTTCTGGCCATACGGCATGCCGTACTGCGCCCCGCTCATCATCAATGAATTCAACGCCAGGACAATTCCAGCCGTCCATAGAAGCCGCTTCACCCGCACATTGCGGAACGGGAAGAGAAACAAGAGCGCCGCCGTGCCGTAATAGAACAGGATGTCCCCGCTCCAGATGAAGTAGGCATGGAGCATGCCAAACACCACCAACCACATGTTGCGCCGGGTATAGATGTCCGCCACCTTGACGCCGGCGCCCCGTTGCTCCGCCCGCTGGGTCAGCAGGATCACCCCCGCCCCAAACAGCATGGAGAACATCGCCCGCATCTTGCCTTCGGCCAGGATCCAGCGCAGAAACCAAATCGTCGTATTGACCTTCCAGTGCGGCCCGCTGAACACCGGCTTCACCGTGCTGAGCGGGTAGGCATAGTTCCTGAACCCGTACGCAAAGTCGCAGATGTTCATGATCAGGATGCCCATCAGCGAGAATCCGCGCAGCACGTCGACGCTGCTCACCCGCTCCTGGCGCGCCACCGGCGCCGGAACGTACGCCGGGCCTGCCAACTCCTCGGGAGTGCCTGGCGCCACCATTCCCACATCCGCCGCCGCGATGTCCGCCGCGCCCGATGCTGCGATAACCGTTGTCTCCGCCGCTGCCGCGGTCACTGGACTTTCCATGTGCACCTCGCCTCAAGTCGATTCGCACCGGCCAATTCCATAAAACAGCTCTAACTCAAAGTGTTGGGACAGGCTACCATAGCGCCTTTCTCCGGGAGCGGCTCCCTCACCGAAATAACTGCCGCGCCGGGCTCCCACTCCAGCAGCCAATTTCCCTGATACCGCGCCGGACAGTCGCCTCAAGTCAGGGATTCATGCGGGAGTCTTCATCCTTTAACGTGGGAATCCAACTGTTGGCCGAGATTCATCTTGCTGTGAACGTACGTTCACCTTCGAGAGGTATCACTGGACGAGTAAGCGTTCATTCCCTTCCCATTGAGGTTTTCTATGCTACGCAGGTTCTGCGCCGTCGGATCTCTTTTTGCGGCAGCCGCCCTAGCCGGATGCGGCGCCGCTTCGAGTCCCCTACCCACACTTGCCTCTCCTACTGTTGCACCCTCTGGCCCAACCCCAGTCGCAGTCGCTCCTTCGACTGCCATCCAGCACGTGGTCGTGATCTTCGGCGAGAACATCTCGTTCGATCATTACTTTGGCACCTATCCCAACGCCGCCAACACGGGTGGAACGACATTTACCGCGGCGGCCGGAACTCCAACCAACATTAATAACTACATTTCCAACCCGAGTCTGCTGACCGCGAACCCGAATGAGAGCGCGGCGAACCTCGTCAGCGCCTCCAACTCGGTCCCGGCCAATCCGTTCCGGCTGGGCCCCGACCAGGCCGGCACCGGAGATCAGGATCATAACTACGGCCCGGAGCAGATCGCCTTCGATAACGGCAAGATGGACCTGTTTCCGCTGTCAGTTGGAGTTGCCGACGCGGCAGCCCTGGTCAACGAGACGGCGGCTCCTGGCATCGTCGGCACCACCGCGCTCACCATGGGGTACTTTGACGGCAACACCGTCACCGCGTTGTGGAACTACGCCCAGCATTACTCGATGAACGACCATTCCTTTGGCAGCACCTTTGGCGCATCGACCCAGGGCGCACTCAACCTGGTGTCCGGCCAGACCAACGGGGCCACCGTAGTTCTTTCCGGGGCCGCCTCCGGCGTCATCGCGGATGGCCAGGGCGGGTTCACCCTCATTGGCGACGAAGACCCGGCCAACGACATGTGCTCCTCAACCAGCGCGACCGTCAGCATGTCCGGCAAGAGCATTGGCGACCTGCTGAATACGGCCAAGATCTCCTGGGGCATGTTCTCCGGTGGCTTCAATCTCAGCATCAGCAATGCCAACGGGACCACGGGCTGCGCCCGTACCAGCCCGGCGGTTAGCATCCCCGGAACTCCGCTCAAGGCTGATTACATTCCCCACCACGAGCCCTTCCAGTACTACGCCAGCACTGCCAATCCCACCCACATCCGACCCGTATCGGTCGCTGCCATCGGTACCGTGGCCGACACCGGCGCGGGTACCGCCAACCACCAGTACGACATCCAGGACTTTACGGCTGCGCTGAATGCCAACAATCTTCCGGCGGTCAGCATTCTGAAGGCGCCGGGGTATCAGGATGCGCACGCCGGCTACTCCGACCCGCTGGATGAGCAGGCCTTCGTCGTCAACACCATCAACGCCATCGAATCCTCGCCGTACTGGCCCACCACGGCCATCATCATCGCGTACGACGATTCCGACGGCTGGTACGATCACCTCACCGACTTCGTCAACGGTTCGCAGACCACCGCCGACTACGCCTTCTGCAACGGGACGGCGCCGGTGCTCAGCGGCGTAACCAGTGCCAACCCGGTGCAAGGCCGCTGCGGTCACGGCCCGCGCCTTCCGCTGCTGGTTATCTCCCCCTGGGCCCGGAAGAACTACATCGATAACACGCTGACCGACCAGGCTTCGGTGACGCGCTTTATCGAGGACATCTTCCTCGGCAGCACCCGCATCGGTGGCGGCTCGTACGACTCGAGCGCCGGCACCCTGATGAACATGTTCAACTTCACCACAACCAACGGCGTCCTTCCCAATCCCAACGTCGTTCTGCTCAATCCCACCACCGGTGCGGTCACCACGGGTAATTAGTCCATTCACCGTACGTTCATTCGGCTGTCCTAGTCTTAACGCACGCACTCGGAGCCCGGGTGCGTGCTCTTCTTTGCCCGTCGAATTAATCCTCTGACTGAATCCTGGAAGTCCTCCTTGTCCAGTTCGCGCCGTTCATTCTTGCAGCAGGCATCCACCCTGGGAATGGCGTGGGGTGCGCGTCGGCTCCTGGGCCAGCAGATGTCCATGCCGATGCCTGCGCACGGCTCGGTCGGGGCAAAGCGCGCCGCGGTGTCCATGCTGCACTGCCTGGAACTGCGCCCGTTCGTCGATCCTCTCCCACTTCCGCCGGTAGCCCGTCCCAACCATACCGGCACCGTCCGCATCGCCATGCGCGAGATCCAGGTCAAGGTCCACTCCGATGTTCCCGCAACGCGCATGTGGTCTTATTGCGACCTAGATTCGGGCAGCGCTACGGGACTTGCGCCGGTCATTGAAGCGCACTCCCGCCGCGCTCTTCATGTGGAGTGGATCAACCAACTGCCGGTCAAACATTTCCTCCCGGTGGACTTCAGCCTGCACGGCTGCGGCCACGACATTCCAGAGGTGCGCGCCTGCGTTCATCTGCATGGCGGCCGCACTCCTACGCAGGACGACGGCTACCCCGACGATTGGTTTGTGCCGGGGGCGTCGCGCACCTGCCGTTACCCGCTCGAGCAAGACGCAGCCACGCTCTGGTATCACGATCACGCCATGGGTTTGAACCGGCTCAACATCTACGCCGGGCTCTTTGGTATGGCGATTGTGCGCGACCCGGCGGAAGCGGCGCTGCAACTTCCCTCCGGGAAATACGAGGTGCCGCTCAGCCTGTGCGATCGCAACTTCACCTCCGACGGGCAGCTATATTACCCGGACTCCGGCGACCCGGATCACCCCTGGGTCCCCGAATTCTCCGGCGACGCCATCCTGATCAACGGCAAGATCCGGCCCTACTTTGAAGTCGAACCGCGACTCTATCGCTTCCGCGTCTTGAATGGCGCCAACAGTCGCTTCTTCGCGTTGGCGCTCTCCGGCAGCCAGGTGTTTCACCAGATCGGCTCCGACCAGGGACTTCTGGCCGCTCCGGTCGAGCTGACCAGCCTCAGCCTCGCCCCGGCGGAACGGGCCGATCTGCTGGTCGACTTTTCTGCCTTCGCCGGCCAGCGCGTGCACCTGAGGAACAGCGCCCTCGAGATCCTGGAGTTCCCCGTGGCCGGGCATCCCGCCGCCGCGCCGCCATCGCCAAGCCCTCCGACGACTCTGCGCTCGGTTGCGCGCCTGCCCGAGACCAGCGCCACCATCACCCGCACCATCACCCTGAACGAGTATGTCGACAAGATTGGCAACTCCATGCTGATGCTGCTGAACCACAAGCGCTGGCACGAGCCCGTCAGCGAAACGCCGCGCCTGGGAGCGACCGAAATCTGGGAGTTTGTGAACCTCACCGAAGACACCCACCCGATGCACCTGCACCTGGTGCGTTTCCAGATTCTGGATCGGAGGGTCTTCGATGTGTTCGCGTATCGAAACAACAAGGGGCTGCGTTACCTCTCGGCCGCCGCGCCGCCCCCGGCCAACGAACTCGGCTGGAAGGATACCGTGCAATGCCCGCCCGGCAGCATCACCCGCATCATTGCGCAGTTCGATGGCTACCCGGGCCGGTATCTGTACCATTGCCACATTCTCGAACACGAAGCCAACGACATGATGCGCCCGTTTGACGTCGTCGCCTGACCGCTCCTCCGCAATGGACGCTCCCACGCCTTTCCTGCTTCGCATTCGTCTCCCGTTGGTCGGCACAGAATCCCGTGGCGACCACCGGGAGCAGCGTCGCGAAGCCAAATAGGCGTCACGAAGTAACTTTCGCCTCTTCTTCGCCAAGCCGTGATATTCTGGTTGGTCTATGGACTTCCAACTCGCCACCACCTACAAGCCCCAGGGCGACCAGCCCCGCGCCATCGGCGAACTCGTCTCCGGCCTCGCCGCGGGCGAGAAGGACCAGGTCCTGCTCGGCGTCACCGGCTCGGGCAAGACCTTCACGATGGCGAAGATCATCGAGCAGGTCCAGCGCCCCGCGCTCATCCTCGCGCACAACAAGACGCTCGCCGCCCAGCTTTACCACGAATTCAAGTCGTTTTTCCCCAGCAACGCTGTCGAATACTTCGTCTCCTACTACGACTACTACCAGCCCGAAGCCTACATTCCCGCCGGCGACCTGTTTATCGAGAAGGAAGCCACCATTAACGAGGAGCTCGACAAGCTGCGGCTTTCGGCCACGCGCTCGCTCTTCGAACGCCGCGACTGCATCATCGTCTCCTCCGTCAGCTGCATCTACGGCCTGGGCTCGCCGGAGGCCTACTACGGCATGTTGCTGCTGCTCGAGCGCGGCCAGAAGATCAAGCGCGAAGACATCACCAAGCGCCTGGTCGAAATCCTCTACGACCGCAACGACGTCGATTTCCGCCGCGGGACTTTTCGCGTCCGCGGCGACGTCATCGAGGTGTACCCCACCTACGACGAAAACGCCTACCGCATCGAGCTCTTCGGCGATGAGATCGACTCGCTCGCCCAGATCGATCCGCTCTTCGGCACCGTTCGCCAGAAGTACTCGCGCCTGCCCATCTATCCCAAGTCGCATTACGTCGTCCAGCCCGAGCGCAAAGCCACCGCCGTCGACTCCATCCTCAGCGAACTCGGCGAGTGGGAGACCTACCTCGAAAAAGAAGGCCGCCTGGTCGAGTCGCAGCGCATCCACCAGCGCACGCGTTTTGATCTGGAAATGATCAAGTCGGTCGGCTACTGCCACGGCATCGAAAACTACTCGCGCCACTTCTCCGGCCGTCTGCCGGGCGAGCCACCGCCCACGCTGCTCGACTACTTCCCGCGCGACTACCTCCTCTTCATCGACGAGTCCCACGTCACGGTCCCCCAGCTTCACGGCATGTGGCACGGCGACCGCAGCCGCAAGCAGAATCTCGTCGACTACGGATTCCGGCTGCCGTCGGCGATGGACAACCGGCCGCTCAAGTTCGACGAGTTCGAGTCCCGCACCGGCCAGATCATCTACGTCTCCGCCACGCCGGGACCTTACGAGCTGACGAAGTCAGCGGGCGTGGTCGTCGAACAGATCATCCGCCCCACCGGCCTGATCGATCCGCAGGTCGAGATCCGCCCGGTGAAGGGCCAGATCGACGACCTGCTCGCGGAGATCCGCACCAGGGCCGCGATCAACCAGCGCGTGCTGGTCACCACGCTGACCAAGCGCATGTCCGAGGACCTGGCCAGCTACTACACCGAGGTTGGCGTGCGCTGCCGCTACATGCACTCCGAGATCGAAACGCTGGAGCGCATTAAACTGCTGCGCGACCTGCGCCGCGGCGAGTACGACGTGCTGATCGGCATCAACCTGCTGCGCGAAGGCCTGGATCTGCCGGAGGTTTCGCTGGTCGCAATTTTGGATGCGGACAAGGAAGGCTTCCTCCGCTCGCAGGGCTCGCTGATCCAAACCATCGGCCGGGCGGCACGCCACGTGGAGGGGCGTGCGATTTTGTACGCCGATAAGATGACCGACTCCATGCAGCGCGCCATCGACGAGACCAACCGCCGCCGCGAGAAGCAGGAACTCTTCAACGAAGAAAACGGCATCACGCCCATGTCCATCATTCGACCGCTGGACATGGCGCTGGCCGGAATCGTGGCCGCCGACTACGCCGACCTAGTGGAAGAAACCGCCGGCATCCCCGACTTCGCGACCCAGGCCGAGCTGGATGCTTACATTGCCTCGCTCGAATCCGACATGCGCGAAGCCGCCAAAAAATTCGAATTCGAAAAAGCCGTAAAACTCCGCGACACCATAAAAGAGCTCCGCACCAAAGAATTTCTCTTCAGCTGAATGGGAGAGCTTGGCGCCGCTGATATTGGAATTCGCCAACTACCAGCTAAGGCCGTGCCCCCAGCGAGTTATTCTTCACCCCAGCCGCCAGCGGTGTTACCACCGGCACCGCCGCACCGATGAATTCGCTGAGGTCATTGTTATAGCCATTCGGGATCCAGACATTGCCCGAGCCATCGACGGCGATTGCGAATGAGACCTGGGTTCCCGAACCGGTTTGCATCTTGTATCCATTGGCGCCGGTCAGGGTCGCGCCCGCGTTGGAGACCGCCACGATCGTTTGGCCGCTTTCGGTCCACACGCTGCCGGATCCGTCGATCGCGAGTCCGGTGGTGCCAGCCGTAGTCAGATATCCACTCGGGCCAGAGAGAGCGGAGCCTCCTGCGCTCAGCTCTTCCAGCGCCGCACCCCCCACCCAGACATTGCCAGAGTGATCGATCGCCATACCATTGGGGTAATATCCAATTTCGGTGGCGGGATAGCTATTGAGCAACGAGCCCGCGTTCGAGAACTCGACCACGTAGGCGCCGTTGCACGCTGCCCAAATGTCTCCGGAAGCGTCAATGGAAAACCAGCCTTGGTAAAAGAGGTCGGTGCTTACAAACGGCATTTCGAAGGGCGAACCAGAGTACGGCGTACCAGAACTATTGAGTTTTGCGAGGGCCCCATCGCCGGTGTCACCCGCATTGCCCCCTCTAATCCCTACTACCCAGACATTGTTGGATCCATCAATCGCGATTTGGGGATACGCTTCCGCTTCATATGGAGCAAGAGCCTGGTAGCCAGAAGCCCCGGATAGAAAGGAGCCGGAGCTGGAAATCTCGTAGACTTTGGTGCCCAGGGTTGATATCCATGCATTTCCGTTGAGGTCGATAGCGATCCCCCACGGGCTCCCCATTCCGCCGCCACGGTACCCGCTCGCTCCGGAGAGGATGGACCCGGAACTCGAAAGCTCGATCACGCTGCTCCCTCCCGCGTTCGTGACCCAGGCATTCCCCAACCCGTCGATGGCGATCCCACTACCGTTGGCGCCGACAATGCCGCCGCCGCTGAAATTGAGCGCAATGCTGAAATCGTTAGGCGCTGCCGCGAGCGCTGGTGCAAATGGCGGCGTTCCGGTGGATAAGGCATAGAGGCCAGCGACATTTGCGGCGGCGTTGTGGGCGATATTGATTGCCGCACTGGCCGTGTCGCTAGGCCCGTTGGTATAGGTGACGAGATTCGAGCAGTTTGTCGAGGATGGACCGGCGGAGTTGACGCAACTCGCGAGAATGTTCGCGAGGGTGTTGATCTCGCTCTGCGGGACTGCACCCGTTCCGGCAGGAGTCGTGGCAAGCGCCTGTCCGGTGACAATGCTGGCAAGATTGGCTGCATTCGCAAATGCGTTCGCGATCCCGATCTGTGCCAGGGCCGTGCCCGAACTGGAGACATGGGTAGCGTCGGTGGCAAATCCCGCGAACGAGTAAGCCGCCGCAACCGTCGTAACCTCGTTCACCTGGATCACCGGATCGGACGATAGAAAATTGTTGGATGCCGGGCAGTTCCCCAACGCTGCCATCAGGCCTGCGGCAGAGTTCTGCCCGCTTCCCGCATCCCCCCCGAGAACGTAGAGATAGACTTGCGTGTTCGTGGTGCAGGAGTAGTCGCCGGTAATGGTAAAGCTGCCGTCGCTTGCCGTAGGGACGTACGCTCCGACCGAGTCGGAATGTCCCGTGTCTGTCGCGTTGAGCAGAGATACCGACGGGTTGCCGTACCCGCTCGTGTTCGCAGCGAAAAGGTAGACATGGGCACCATTAATGGGCTGCTGACCGCCGTGAACCTGTCCCTGCAGCACAATGCCCTCGGATGGTGTAGGCGGAGCAGTCGACTCGAGGTTGCAGCCGGCGAGGAGAAGAGGAGTAGAGATCAAAAGGACGCGAAGGGCAGACGCGTGGCGCATAGACACTCCTACGTACAAGTCGAATATCCATGAGCGCTTTGACCGCGGGCCCACGTCAGGCTCTGTATGGCCGAAATTCTAATACATCTCTGACATGCCGAGCGCAGTTAATCGCATATAGTTTGTGGTGGATCGAGCAATGTCCGGACGGGTTCCTGTCCTATAAAACCATCCTGGGTGCCCCATTCATGACGGTTTCATCGTCATAGGTGCGGTCTCCGTCCTACGCGTTACGATTAGGTATGGAGAATCCTGATGACCCGCCGTCGACGGCAACGCCAAGTGCCGACTTTTCGGCCCGCAGCTTCCTCAGCCTGCGAGGCGTCCTCAAAAAAACTTATGCCTCGCTCGGCGGCGCGAAGAAGTTCCACCGCGCGCAGGGCGAGAGCTGGGACGCACCGAAGCAAGGACCCCCTGAGAAGTAACGCCTCCTGATACCCTCAGCCTCGTGAAGGTCTTCTGCCGAACGCTGCCGCTGCTGATCCTGCTGGCGATTCTTTTCGCCGTGGTTGTCTACGCCAACTACGCGAGCCTCCCCACGAGCAACACGAGCGCCACTCACTTTGACACCATCATCGTGCTCGGATTTCCCGCCAACCCGGACGGCACGCCTTCGCCCGAGGAGCGCGCGCGCGTCCTCGAAGGCATCCGCGAGTATCGTGCCGGCGTCGCGCCGCGCCTGATCCTGACCG
>Ga0181520_10004929_pt1 | contig 21815 bp, 19 predicted proteins | sample PEATcosm2014_Bin_29_FD_132451 | JGI IMG/M metagenome (GOLD analysis project Ga0181520, IMG submission 132451) | Peatland microbial communities from MTU Mesocosm Facility, Houghton, MI, USA - PEATcosm2014_Bin02_30_metaG | ecosystem: Environmental > Terrestrial > Soil > Wetlands > Peat | place... | reverse complement strand
TTTTGACGTATACATCATCGATTTGGACGGCGACCAGCGTTATGCCCTGGAACTGGTGGAGGAGATCTCCGCCAATCCGTCGGTGACGGTCATGGTCTTCTCGATGAACAACGACCCCAACCTTCTGATGAGCTGCATGCGCGCAGGAGCGCGAGAGTTTCTTTCGCAGCCAGTGGCGCTGGGGCCTCTGAATGAGGCATTGGCACGGGCCTCGACGCGCCGTCCCGCCGCGCGCATCTCTAACAAACCGGGCGGAAAAGTGCTGGTATTTCTCGGCGGCAAAGGCGGCTCAGGGGTCACCACCGTGGCTTGCAACTTTGCGGTGTCGCTGGTTCAGGACTGTGCGCAGAGCACGGTATTGATCGATCTGGATCTTCCGTTGGGGGATGCCGCGCTGAATCTCGGCATCACTCCACAATTCTCCACCGTGGATGCTCTGCAGAACTACACCAGGCTGGATCAGAATTTTCTATCTAAGCTTCTAACCAAGCACAGTTCAGGCTTGTTTGTGCTCGCGGCCCCAGGCAAGTTTCCCCAGGTGGAAGTGAGCAACGAAGCGATGGAGCGACTGGTTGCCGTTGCCCGAATGGCTTTTGACTACGTGGTGGTCGACGCAGGCTCGCGATTCGATTTGAGCGGCACCACGCTGGTGGACCAGGCGGACACGGTTTACCTGGTGATGCAGGCCGGCATCCCCGAGCTGCGCAATTCGCATCGCGTGATATCTGAATATTTCAAGAACGGCGGTTCCAATCTCGAGATTGTGCTCAACCGCTTCATGCCGCGTTCGGGTGGAGTGGACGAAGAGCACATATCGAAGGCGCTCACCAGGCCGGTGCAATGGAAGATCCCCAGCGATTACGTGACTGTGCGGCGCATGCAGAATGAGGCTACCCCGCTGGCCATGGAGGACTCGATGATTGCCCGGGCGATACAGGATATGGCACGGACGGCATGCGGAATGCCGGCAAAAGCTGAAAAGAAAAAGGGATTCAGCCTCTTCGGATAAACGACGGGCACGTCAAAAAATTCCGGTAATTGGAAGGTCGCAAAGTGGAACATCTAAATCTGGAAAATTTTAAATCGGAAGTACATCGCACCCTGATCTCAAAGCTCGATTTGGAAAAGCTGTCGCGCGTCAATTCGAACCAGGCGCGCCAGGCAGTATCGAGCATTATTAGTGAAATCATCAGCGATCGACGGGTACCGCTGAGCTTTGACGAGCAGGAAAAGATCCAGACCGATTTGCTCGACGAGGTCTTCGGACTCGGACCGCTCGAGCCGTTGCTGAAGGACCAGAAGATTTCCGACATACTCGTCAACGATAAAGACCATGTGTTCATCGAGCGTGGCGGCCTGTTGACGCGAGCCGATGCGGCGTTCCGCGACGATCGTCATTTGTTGCAGATCATCGACCGAATCGTGTCGCGCGTTGGACGCAGAGTGGACGAATCGTCGCCGATGGTGGACGCCCGCTTGCCGGATGGATCGCGCGTGAATGCCATCATTCCGCCGCTGGCGCTTGACGGCCCGTCGTTGTCAATTCGCCGATTCGGTACCGGCCCTCTCGCCGCCAATCAGCTCGTGCAGCTCAAGAGCATCTCCGCCGAGATGATGGAATTGCTTTCTTCGGCGGTACGCGCACGCCTCAGCATTCTGATTTCCGGCGGCACCGGCGCCGGAAAAACTACCTTCCTCAACATCCTGTCGCAGTACATTCCGCAGAACGAGCGCATTATCACCATCGAGGATGCGGCGGAATTGCAGCTGGCACAGGAGAACATTGTGCGTCTGGAAACACGGCCTCCGAACGTCGAAGGCCAGGGCGCCATCCGGCAGCGGCAACTGCTGATCAACAGCCTCCGTATGCGTCCCGACCGCATCATCATCGGTGAGGTCCGCGGCGAAGAAGCGTTCGACATGTTGCAGGCCATGAACACCGGCCATGAAGGCTCAATGACGACGGTTCACGCGAACACGGCGCGCGATGCCCTGACGCGGCTTGAATCGATGGTGGCGATGAGCAACCTGAGTCTTCCGGAAAAGACCGTCCGGCAGCAGATTGCCTCCGCGCTCACGATCGTTGTGCAGTGCACGCGTTTGAGCGATGGCTCGCGCAAATGTGTGAGCATCCACGAAATCACGGGTATGGAAGAGAACGTAATCAGTATGCAGGAAATCTTCACCTTCCAAAAGAAGGGGATCGGGCCGAATGGAAAGGTGCTGGGCTTGTTCAAGCCCAGCGGCATCCGTCCACGGTTCCTTGAGCAACTGCGGACCGCGGGTATTTTCCTTCCGCCAAGCCTGTTCGAGAGGGTCACCGAGGTTAATTGATCGGAAAGGGGGGTTAGCAACGATGGGTCTGATCGTCGTCGTCGTATTCATTGCAGTGTTCGCAGTGGTCGCTTTGCTGGCCGCTGCAACCGGCACAGGCGCCACAAAACAAGACAAGGAGATGCTGGCGCGGCTCGACTCCGCCCTGGCCACGGGCAAGTCGAAGTCCGACATGGCCGATCTGCTTATCGATGTCCGCAAGAATGAGTTGCTGAGCACGATCCCATGGATCGACAAGGCGCTGCGCAAAATCGAGCTGACTCCCCGCTTGCGACGCTTGCTCTATCAGGCCGACCTCAAATGGACAGTCGGTGGCCTGATGATGATGTGCTTTGTAGCGTTCGCGGTCCCGGGCTACCTGGCGTATTGGCGTACGGGTCAACTCATTTTCGGACTGCTCATCGGCTCCGCCACCGGGTTTGCGCCGATCGGCTACGTTATGTTCAAGCGCACCAAGCGTATGAACAAGTTTGAGGAGGGGCTGCCGGAAGCGCTGGATTTAATTTGCAGTGCACTTCGCGTGGGACACAGTTTGAACTCCGCACTTGGTCTTGTCACCCGCGAATGCCCCGATCCTGTAGGGACGGAATTCCGCGTGTGCTTCGATGAACAGAATTACGGGCTGGAACTGAAGACTGCGTTGGAAAATATGACCAATCGCGTGCCAGTCCAGGACTTGAGAATCGTGGTCACGGGAATTCTGATTCAGAAAGAGAGCGGCGGCAACTTGGCGGAGGTGCTCGAAAAGGCGTCTGAAGTCATTCGAGAGAGATTCCGCCTGAAGCGGCAAGTGATGACCCACACGGCGCAGGGCCGCCTGACGGGATTAATTCTTACCCTGCTGCCCATTTTTCTGGGGTGTGCGTTGTATTTCGTTAATCCGGAAATGATGAGCTTGCTGTGGACTCGAGAAATCGGAATCAAGCTTCTCTACGCAGCCGGTGGCATGATCGTGGTGGGCGGGCTCATCATTCGCAAAATTGTAAACATGGATGTGTAAAGGGGACTTATGGGAGTTGCAATAGCATCGTTTTTTGCGGTTTTCCTGCTGGTTTTGAGCGGCGGCCTCCTTGTCTTCTATCGCGAAACCATTCAGGCGCGAATCAGTTCGGCGATCAATCCGCAGGTCAAGCAGCAAAAAACGCTGAAGACCACCATCCTGGACACCCGCGACGTGCTGGAAGGCGTGGTGGAGCGCTTCGAAAAGGTCATCCCCAGGAGCGAAGCAGAAGTCTCCGTCGTCCAGCAGCGTCTGATCCGCGCCGGGTTCCGCGAGGACTCCGCGCTGAAGATTTTCTATGGCGCCAAAGTGATTACGCCGCTGTTTCTTTGCCTGATCGCCATGGTGTCGGGCTTTGCAAGGCAGAATCCGTTCTTCATCTATATCGCCTGCCTGGGTCTTGGATTTCTCGCGCCTGACTTCTGGCTGGGAAGACAGATCAAGAACCGGCAGACAAAGATCCGGCGGGGTTTGCCGGACGTGCTCGACATGCTGGTGATTTGCGTGGAGGCTGGTCTTAGTTTGGATCAGGCCACCGCCCGCACCGCGGAAGAGCTTCGTCAATCGCAGCCTATCCTGAGCGATGAGCTAGGTGTCGTGGCATTGGAACAACGGGCGGGCAGCGCTCGTTCAGAGGCATGGAAGCACCTTGCCGATCGTACGGGGCTGGACATTGTCCGCAACCTGGTATCCATGCTCGTTCAGTCCGAACAATTCGGTACGAGCATCGCGAAGACGTTGAGAGTTCATTCTGACACGCTAAGAACGAAACGCGTGCAGGAGATAGAAGAGAAGGCAGCAAAACTATCGGTCAAACTTCTCTTCCCGCTTGTTCTATTTATTTTCCCCTCACTGTTCGTTGTGGTTCTCGGACCTGCCGTGATCCTTATGGCAGATTCGTTCAAATCTCTGTTTGGTCACTAAAAGAAGGGGGGATTGCAATGGACAGCGCGACAATCATCCGAGTGGTTTCCGGTGTGCTTTTCGTTCTGGTTCTGGGCTTCTTGGTCCAGCGCCGCCGCAGCCGGGTTAAGTAACTCACGAGTTATCGGGGATCCTGTGGAGCCTGCAAGATTTCACACCATCTGAGCAAGTTGGATCCGAACATGGAAAGGGGGTACCGCAATGGACACCGCGACAATCATCCGTATTGCTGCCGGCGTGCTCTTTGTTCTTGTGCTGGTCATCTTGATTCAGCGCCGGCGCACGAGGGTTAAGTAAACTCACTATCCATCGAAGATCCTGTGGGGCCTGCAACATTTCGCACCATGTGAGAAGGATGGATCCGAACACGCGAAAGGGGGTATCGCAATGGACACAGCGTCGATTATCCGAATTGCTGCCGGCGTTCTATTTGTTCTCGTGCTGGTCATCCTGATTCAGCGCCGCCGCACCCGGGTTAAGTAACGGAGGCAGCACTGAGAACAGGAGATGGCCGGATAACAAGAAGTCGGCGAATCCACCGTTCGCGTTCGCCGGCCGTAAGTTGCCTCGCCTTGAAGCGAAACTATTTGCGCATTTTCATTTAGATAAGACTCAAGGAAGCAGAACTCGGCCGGCAGTTTTCAGGTAGTTTTTATTGTTATCACCGCACGAAATGAAATCGATAACTGGAGCAGAAGTTAGTTAGGAGCAGAACGCCCTGCAGCCGCGCGGGAAGGGTGAGGAGATATGGAAGTCCAAAGATATTGTGTATACAACCAGACGCGCGAGAGCTTCCTGAGCCTGGGAGTAACCGTAGCCGATGCGGCGACCGGTCATGTTCGGGAGTTAATTGACAGAGTTAATATCAAGCCGGATAGCGGCCTATGGATGATTCCGTATCGAGGCATTGTTCCAGCGCACGGTCATTCCCCGGTCGATTTGGTTTATCTCGACGGCAATTATCGGGTTATACAGGAAATCGAGTCTTTTTTGACTTCTACTGTCGAGCCGTTGAAAGACGAGGCTGCAAGCGCTCTGGTGCTGCCGGCTCACACCATCTATTCCTCGCAAACACAGCCGGGAGATCAGATGGTAATTTGCGTCGCGGACGAAATGGAGCGCCGGTTAGAACGGCTCTCGGGTTCCATTGCTTCATTGTCGAATTCCCAGGCAGCCGTGACTTCAAAGGAAAAACAATCTGGCAATGGCGCCTCCGCCCCGTTGCAGATCCGCTCGACCGGGAAGCAAGGTACAAATCAGGGGACGGACACTGTGGATAACTTAGGGTCAAAGACCGGGAAGCGCGGTTCGCTCTTGAGCTGGATCCAAAACTGGCTTTCTTCGGATCGGCGGCGTGCACCCCGTCATCCGCTACCCGGTCTCGTTGCCTATTATTGGACCGGCAGCACTCCTCGCGCTTACCAGATTGCCGATATCAGTTCGAGTGGCTTCTACGTACTCACGGAAGAACGGTGGTTCCCCGGAACCATGGTTCTGATGACGTTACAACGAACGGACAACGCAGGGAAAAATCTCGACGATTCGATCGCTGTCCAGTCGCGGGTTGTCCGCTGGGGCAGCGACGGACTGGGTCTCGCGTTCGTTCTCTCGAAGGCACTGGATCCGAACAGCGGGGAATCAATCCGGGAAAACGGCGCGGACAAGAAGATGCTTGAACGATTTCTTGAACGGCTTAAGGATGACTCTGCGGCATTGCGCGTTGCCGGGAGATAAAGCCGAAACCTTTCTCAATGGGTTGAACGGTCCGCATTCGCCTTCACAAGGCTACGAGTCGAAAAACTTCTCGCACTTGCGAATAGAAGACCTGACTAGCAACGCCGGTCCCCACCGGGAACAAGGCACGCATAGCGCGCCCCAGTGAGGATCCAGAATTAATCTGCGTCTTCGGGAATGATCAGAAGAACTTCAACGCGGGCGATTTGCCCGTTGTGTTTGGCTGGCCTGAATTTCCATTGCTGAAGTGCCTGCAACAGAAGACGAGTCTGCGTAAACTCCGGCGGGAAAGCTAGCGCCAACGATTCGAAATGTCCCGTCTCATCGACGAATCCGTGAACCATCAGTGCATCGGCATTGACATTGGTCGGCGTGTCGCTGGGACGAACGATGTAAGTTGGCCACGGAGCTTCAATGTGATTCACATTTCCGGCGCTGGCCGCTTCCATTTTGGAAGGAAGCGAATATTGCAAGATCCAGCTCCTGGTCAAGCCGACATGAAGATACACCGAATATACGAGGCGGCCGCCCCAAAGCTTCGAAGTCTCCGGGAACTCTTCCGCCATGGAGGATCCCACAACCACGACGCCGTATTGACCGTTCTGGGGCAGCGTAATCCGAGTGAACGTGGGCTCGGTTCCCTGGCCGCCTCCTCCGTTCCCTGAACCTGAGTTACCGCTGGCATTTCCTGAGTTTCCTCCGCTCCCAACGCTCGCTCCATTCCGTGTGCCGGCCGGGCCTGGTGAGTTTCCTGCTGCGCCCTGGCTTTGTTGGGCGCCCTTTTCAGCTCCGTTGCTGTTGGGGTTGCCGGTGCCAGCTTGAGATGAACTACCAGCCTTGCCGGGCCGCATGGCGCCGGACTCCGTGCCAGGCCCGGTCTGATTTACCGCCGGCAAGGCGATGGTTCCCTTCACCATCTCCTCTTCAGAAACCGAAAGCATGGCTGCTTGGCTGGGCTGAATGGAGGACCGCGACGAAGTTTCAGGTAGCAAATCGCTCACAGTGGCCCCGGAAACAACGACGGGGGTTGATGTACTGGGGGCCGGCATCGGCATGCGCGTTGAAAACGGCGTCGATGTGAAAGGCACATCCGCGACATGCGTTTCAGGTGTCGGCCGCGTCAAAACAGGGCGCGTATTATTGATGGCCAGCTTTTGGGGTTGAGGCGGAGTGATGACCTGAACCTTGGGTCTTTGTGCCGACCAAAGCAACAGGGACGGAAGCTTTGCTTTTGTGATGAGTTGGTTCGGCGGGATGTCGGGCTGGACGACGGTTCTCTCTGCCAGATGCAGTTTCGGAATCTGAAGAGCGCTCGAACTCGGCGCGGCCGGAAGATCGTGTGGAGACGGGGAATGCGCTGTCGAGTTTTGGCCTGGATACATGCCGCTGTTAGCGGAATTCTGCCTTCTCACGGGATCCGGAAGAGTAATGTCGACCTGGCGAAGCGTATAGCGGTCTGCGGCGGATCTCATGTTAATGCGAGGAGCGAAAAGGAAGCCGTATACAACTACGCCCACAACGAGGATGTGCACCAGCACCGAGACCACAAAGGAATATGGTCGCTGGTGCCCTCGCGGGGGTACCGCAAAAAGTGAAATCGGGGAAGTCCCCATAGCGGGATCGGATTCCTCTCCTATTTGGCTTGATCCTACTTTACATTGAGAGTGACTCTTTGTAAGCAGATGCAAACAGCAAATACAGATGCCTTTTGTTACCTTCGCGATGAGAGGTCTGCTGTTTTGATCTTGCATTCAGGATTGGCGGCTGCCCCAGGATTCTGCTTGAACACTTCTGAATCAACCGGCGTCTCTTGGGCAGAGCTCCTCGAAAGCCCCGGGGCTAAGACACAATTTAGCAGGGGAAAAGTGGGGAACTTAGCTGGCTGCTGGATGGATCGAACGGAATTCGAAAGTAACTAGACAGGGTTGTTGCCATTGCTCATAGTAGTGACACAGATCAGCTTGCAATAACAACGTAGAGAACGAGTCAGGTTGGGTTGCGCGACGAAATTGGTTTTTGACTAACGCTGAAGCTTCAAGCGGTAAAGCTCCAGACCTAGAAGATGCAAAGCAATTGCGCGCGTTTTCATTTGATGAAATGCACGTGACAGTAGGGGTACTATAGGTTAAAGGTTCTTTTTTTTGTTGACGAAGCGCTTGTGCGGTGATGCTATACTTCATCGTCATTAATCGTCATTTGGAGTCCAACCAAGTGAATCCCTAACTCGGCGGACTCGCCCGCCGTTTCCTATGCGTTTGCAAGTGCCGGGATAACGGGGCCGATGCCAAATTGTAAAGCTAACGAAGACAGGAACTCTGAATGAACCGAAGACTGTTGATCATCCTCCTGAGCGCATTCGCAATCGCCGCGATCAGCACTTACGTCGTTTGGCGCATGGTAGGGTCACGTTTGAATATCGCAAAACCGCAGACGTCGACGACCATCGTTGCCGCTGCCAAAGACATCAAGATCGGGATGATCCTTGCTCCTGCCGACCTGACGAGTATCCAGATAGTTGGGTCGGTTCCGCAAGGCGCCATTCTGGATAAGAAGAACGCCATTGGCCGTGGGGTAATTTCGAACATCTATTCGGGAGAGGCAATTCTTGATAACCGCCTCGCTCCGATGGGATCGGGCGGCGGGCTGGCCGCCACAATCAAAGAAGGTATGCGAGCCTGCGCCATCAAAGTGGATGAAGTCGTGGGCGTGGCGGGATTCGTCACTCCAGGGATGCGGGTCGACGTACTGGTTTCGGGTGTTCCACCAGGTCAGGCAAATACTCAAGACACACAAACTAAAACGCTCCTGCAAAACATCGAAGTTTTGTCTGCCGGCACGGATATCCAAAAAGACGCCGAAGGCAAACCGCAACAGGTGCAGGTCGTAAATCTTCTAGTTACGCCCGAACAGGCCCAGATTCTGGCGTTGGCGAGCAACCAGATGAAGATCCAGTTAGTTTTAAGGAACCCGCTGGATACGACGACCGTAGTCGTCCCAGAAACGGCGATGACGAACCTTTTCACCGGAGGAAAATCGCCGCAACCACACCCAACAGTAGCCGCGCCGAGGAAGGCTAAGGCAACTGCACCGCCGCCCTTCACAATTACAGTCCAGAACGGCGCAACCAAGACTGAAGAGAAATTTGTTTCTCCCGGGGGGCAACAGTGAGAGTGAGAGCCGGCGTTACCATTGCCAGTTTGAGTATTTTGGCGTTCGTTGCATTCGCCCCGATGGCTATTGGCGTAGAGGCAGCCGAGACCTCTGAGAGCCCGACTCCCGCCGCGCAAACGACTGCGCCATCAACTCAAAATCCCCCTCCACAGGCGCCTGCGCCCGCTGCACAAACGCCGATGCAGCCTGTCGGACCCTCCAGTCAGGATTCTGCAAACGACTTATCTGTGACCGTTGGCAAGTCGGTTGTACTCGACCTTGCGCGGCCCATCACGCGCATCGTTGTCGGCTTGGGTGACTACGCCGAGGCCAGCGCAGTGAGCCCAACCCAGGTTCTGGTGAATGGCAAATTGGCAGGCGAGACGACTCTCATCTTGTGGGACACAGGCGGCGGCCGTCAGTTTTTCAACGTCACTGTGCGCCCCAGCACGTTCGCATCGCACGACCAGTTGGAGGCCGTGCGGCGTCAATTGCGCACGGAATTGCCAGGACAGGAACTGAGCGTGACCACTGAAGGAACCAACGTCTATCTTCGCGGCACGGTTGAAAACCTGAGCGGTTCCAGCCGCGCAGTTCTGATTGCCGGTACGGCCGGGAAAGTCGTCAACCTGCTGAACGTGAAGGTACCAGAGCCCGAGCGGCAAATTCTTCTGAAAGTGCGTTTTGCAAGCATCGATCGCACGAAAGAGAGGCAGCTAGGCATCAATTTCTTCAGCACAGGCATTGGAAATACGATCGGCTCGGTGACAACAGGACAATTTTCGCCCCCAACAGTCGCCCCTCAGATCGGCGCCGCTCCTACCCTGACAGTCTCGAATTCACTCAACTTGTTTGCCTTTTACCCTGGCATCAACCTTGGAGCGACCATCGAAGCGATGGAGCAGCGGGGATTGGCTGAGACACTCGCCGAGCCGAATATCCTGGCGCAGAATGGGAAGCAAGCCAGCTTCCTAGCCGGCGGCGAATATCCCTTTCCGATGGTTCAGGGAGCGGGAGTTGGCGGAAGTGGCGCGGTTACAATCGCGTTCAAGGAATATGGCATTCGGCTGAACTTCATCCCCACGATAACGCCTCGTGGCACGATCCGTTTGCAGGTGGCCCCGGAGGTCAGCGCATTGGATTTTGGTGACGCCGTTTCGATCGCTGGCTTCGTGGAGCCCGCTATCACCGTACGCAGGGTCAAGACCGAGATCGAACTTGGTGATCGCCAAAGCTTCGCAATCGGCGGCCTGCTTGACAATACGGAGAACGAAACCTTCCAGAAGATACCGTTCCTAGGCGACATTCCAATTCTTGGCAAGTTCTTCCAAAGCATGTCGCGAACCAAAAACAATACCGAGCTTATCGTCATCGTAACTCCAGAGATTGTCTCTCCTGTGCCCGCTGGCACCGAGATTGCTCTGCCGAATCGCCCGCAACCGTTTCTGCCACCGAATTCGAACACGCCAATGCACACGCCAGACGCGGCAAGTGCTCAGCCAGCAATTCCGGCCACGATGCCAGTTGAGCAGTTGATTGAGAGTATGAAGCCCGAGACGCCCCTGTCAGACAGCAGCAGTTATGGGGGCGGGGGCGGGGGCGGCGGAGGCGGAGGCGGAGGCGGTGGCAGTTCGCCTCAATAGTGCGAACTGTGAATTCCTCTACCTTCTGTGAAAGAATGACTGCATCGCAGCAAGCCCTGTCCGCAACAGACGGGGCTTGTTCTTTAGCTGCGCACATCGGCTTCCCCTCCAGTCTCGCTGTCAGTCTTTACTCGTTGGACCTGCCGCCTGCGGATTCATCCGCTTCGATGAGGGGCGGATTGACAAAACTTGAAGGAAGAGGTTGTTGATTTTGATGCCGCTGTTCGATTGGTTCAAGCCACGCCGTGCCTCCAAACAAGCTGTGAAGTTTCGTGTCACAAACATCACGCGCAATATTCAAATTGCAACTTGCGTCGAGATCGCGGAGAGTGGCGCCAGCCGTTCACGGGGCTTGCTGGGACGCAAAGGACTCGGTCCGGGAGAGGGCCTTTGGATTGTTCCCTGCGAGGCCGTCCATACATTCGGCATGCAATTCTCGATAGACCTCGTGTATCTCGATCGGGAGCACCGGATTCGCAAGATTCGAAAGAATGTTCGGCCATGGCGTTTATCTGCCTGTCTTCCCGCTCATTCTGTGATCGAGCTTGCCGCAGGTGCCATACAAGAACACGACGCACAACCGGGAGATATCGTGGAATTCTCGACCGTCTATTCGGAGTGAGCCTGCCTAACTCACAGTCGGACCCTGTCGGTACATTTACAGCGAAATTGTAGGGTTCAAGTAGCTCTGGCGGGGATTCCGACGAATGAACTTCATTGCGGTCAATAGTCGACTTTTTAAGTCCGAACGTTACCTTAATACCGTCGCGCGAGCGTCGCAGCAAAGAGATGAATGACAAAGGGCCTTTCATCGCCGCACAGTATTGGATCCCGGGCGCATTGCGAAGTGTCCGCAAATCTTCATCTTGCCGGATTTGAGGATTGACACTTTCGTGTGATGTATACGAGAGCCGCGAAGACGCGATCCAACTGTATACTGCAGTTTACATTCAATTATGCTTGACTCCTCGTAAGTTATTGAGTTCTAATGGTTGTTGTGTAAACCTATCGAGTGGCAATGCATTTGCTATGAGATAGCTAGCCCAGCGTGTAGCTGGGACACAATCCATGCTTAGGAGAACTGGAAATGAATGAAATGATGCTCAAAATGTATGTCAAGCTGCAGACCCTGATCGCTCGGGAAGAAGGTCAGGATCTAGTTGAATATGCACTCGTCGTAGCCTTGATCGCTTTCGGTGCTGTTGCCGCGATGAAGGGCTTGTCCACTGAAATCAACACTGCGTTCAACGTGATCAGCAGCGATCTCGCAACTTCGCTCTAGTTATGGTGGGTCCCCTGGATGCAACAGAAGGACCGACCGAATATCTTAAGAGAGAACGGTGAAGATATTGTTCCCCAAACTCTATATTTACATCGCAGCTCTCTTAAATCGGGAAGAGGGACAAGATCTCGTCGAATATGCGCTGGTTGTGGCTCTGATTGCATTCGGTGCAGTCATTTCCATGAAAGGACTTTCGACAGAGATCAAGACCGCATTCAATTCAATCAGCAGCGATCTTGCCACTTCGCTCTAGTCGATTGAGCTTCGGTAATTCCGGAACCAATTGCCGTGAGTGAATAGCAAAGATCCGGACACCAACAGGAGCGACAAGGTATGAGTTTGGCGCTATTGCTTCGCATCGGTCCTCACTCGATGATGCCGGCGGTAGATTGCCCGATGAGTATAGTTCGCTCGGAACGATTCGTAGTCCTTACAACGAATCGGTGACTGTCAAACGTGCAACCACAGTTTCGGCAGATGGTTCGAATAGATTAGTCGAAGTGTTGAGCTACAGAAGAGGGGGGGCTCATGCCTCTGCCCCCCTGCAGCATGCCTCTGTTCACGAATGCGAAACGGTCCCTGCCTTCGGATCTTCGTGCTCACGGAAACCCGCATCGCGTTTGCTTATTTCTGAATCTTCCCTCGAGTTTTGATTGATCGCGCCAAAGCCTGTGTCGATTTTTCGATGCGCGATGAACGATGTAGCTTGATGACATCCCCATCAACTGCGAAGCATGCAGCCTCGCTTCAACGGACGCCCCGTTCGAATGTGATCTGGTGCAAAGTCTCAACTGCGCTGATAATGAGGGGACGGGCTTCTGCTTAGAAGATGAAAGCCGCAAAGACCGCGGTTACTCGACCCGTGCCTAGCTAGGTAACCGCATCATCCTGGCTTACAGTTTCATGCTTCTAAGGATAAGAATAGAAACATCCCGGTGGAGAGGCGATGATCAACGGAAAGCGCGTCGCAGTTGTATTGCCAGCATACAATGCGGAAAAAACGCTTGAAATGACCGTGAGAGATCTGACTGACATCGTTGACATCCGGATTTTAGTTGACGACTCCAGTAAGGATCAGACCGCTGCCCTTTCGCGGCAACTCGGCCTGCTGACATTTATCCACGACAACAACTACGGATACGGCCGCAACCAGCAGACTTGCTATCGCGAAGCTCTCGCTGCGGGCGCCGACATCGTGGTAATGGTCCATCCCGATTATCAATACTCGCCATCGCTTGTCCCGGCAATGGCGGGCATGATCGCGAGCGGTGTTTACGATATGGTTTTGGGCTCTCGCATCCTTGGTAGCGGCGCTTTGAAGGGCGGGATGCCGCTGTACAAATACATCTCCAACAGGTTTCTCACCGCATTTCAGAATTTATTCCTGGGCGTGAAGCTATCTGAGTATCACACCGGCTTCAGGGCTTTTTCAAAGGATCTTCTTGAGACACTTCCGTTGCTCGAAAACTCGGACGATTTCATCTTCGATAATCAAATGATCGCCCAGGCCGTGATGTTTGGTTTTCGGATTGGAGAAATCTCCTGTCCGACGAAATACTTCAAGGAAGCCTCATCAATCAATTTCAAGCGCAGCGTCGAGTATGGGTTCGGCGTCATGGTGACGACAGCCAGTTTTATCGCGCACAAATGGCATATCCGCCGAATCCCCAGATTTGACCCGGGCGGCAGAAGAATTACCCAGAACTACTACTCCGCACTTGCGCACCGCCCTTGAGACAAGAGGTCATGGGATCAGGCACGAGGTGGATGGATCGGGCGAGTCTCCTCCTGCTGCTCGTGGGCGCCGGAATCTCCATTACGTGGGGAATTTCCCTGGAGCACGGCGTGCGCGGCGGGGTCATGGGCTTCCCCGGAATCTACTTCGGCACGAAGTGCTTGCTGCAAGGCGGCGATCCCTACGACGTAAACCAATTAGAGCGTGTCTACCAGGCCCAGGGAATTCCAATCCCTTCCGAGTCAATCGAGCGCCGGCAGTCTGTCACTCTGTATGTCAACCTGCCAACTACTTTCCTCTTCGTCGCTCCATTTACCTTTTTGCCGCTGGCAACGGCGCAGACGCTCTGGCTGCTTCTGGTCGTGGGGAGTTTTTCCCTCGCCGCGTTCATGATGTGGCGGCTCGGGAAAAACTATGCTCCCGGTGTCTCCCTTCTCCTCACGTTCATTGTGCTTGCAAATTGCGAGATCATTTTCTCCGGTGGAAATACGGCGGGCCTGGTTGTGGGGCTCTGCGTCATTGCCGTCTGGTGTGTGTTGAAAGAGCGATTCGCTCTCTTGGGAGTCATTTGCCTCGCCTCCAGTTTGGCAATCAAGCCACATGATGCGGGTCTCATTTGGCTCTATTTCCTGCTCGCTGGCGGAACTCAAAGAAAGCGTGCATTGCAGGCGAGCGCCCTGGCCCTCGTTTTGGCACTGATTGGTACCGTTTGGATCTCGCTCGTCGCGCCGAATTGGGCGTCGGAGCTTCGATCCAACCTGGCAACGATTTCGGCGCCCGGCGGCATCAACGAGCCCGGACCAACATCGATCGGCGTGGGAAGCCCGGATATGATCATCGATCTCCAGACTGTTGTCAGCATCTTCCACAACGAGCCGCGAATCTACAATTCAGTTACATATGCCATCTGCGGAGTCATTCTGCTCGTATGGGCAGTCGCAGTACTTCGTTCGCGACCAATGCCCGAGAATGCACTTTTCGCGCTCGTGTCGTGCGCGGCTCTGTCGATGCTGATGACCTATCACCGCTCGTACGACGCGAAGCTTCTGCTCCTATCTGTTCCAGCCTGCGCCATGCTGTGGGCAGAGGGCGGCGCAATCGCATGGATGGCTCTCCTCATCGGCGCTGCGGGCGTGCTGTTCACGGGAGATCTCCCGTTGACCGTCCTGATGCACCTCACCCGGCACCTGTACTCACCGGCCGCCGGAATAGCTGAAAAGACCGTGATTGCCGTAGTGACTCGTCCGGCTCCCCTCATCTTGCTCGTGACCGCCATTTTCTATTTGTTGGTGTACTTACGTCGGAGTTATCCACAACCGAGCGGAGAGAAAGCGTGAAGCGAGTCGGCGCGGTCAGACAAGGGCATTGAGCGGACTGTCCATCGCCGCACGCAAATCGCGTACCCTCCCATCCGCTCTTGCCGTTTCCGATCCAGATTTTAGAGCATTGGAATTCGGCAAATAAGCGCACGCGACAAGACAGTTTTGCGCTTTCGAGCACATATCGCACTTCCGGCTCGCGAAGCCCCTTCGTCAAGCAAGATACTTGGTTTCCAGCATGCTATTCTCGCGGTGACTCGTATATGAATTCGTACCCCAGCTCGTGGCCGACCCGCCTGGGTCCTGCCCCGAAATTGAAGGACCTGAACCTCATTTTCTGGGGCCTGCTTTTCGTCGGATTCATACTGCCTTTCTGCATCGTAGTCCTCAACAATCATCGCCCCCCGGATGCTGACTTCGCCGGCTTCTATAGCTTGGGTCGCATCCTGAGCGAGCACTCGCCTCGTGACCTGTATAACTACGAATTGCAAAAGCAGATCTGTCAGGAAGTTCATCCAAGAAAGAGTGCATATGGTCCACTTCCCTACCCTCCATTCGTTGGACTCTTTTTCAGACCTTTCACACTGCTCCCTTACTGGGCCGCTTACGCGCTGTGGGTGATCGTTTCCCTGGCTCTTTACGCATCAGGACTTGGGCTGACGATCGAACGATTCCTCCCGCAAGAACCTCTCGCCCGTTCCTTGCTTTTTGCGCTTGCCTTTTCTTACTGCCCCTTTATTGCGTATACAGCGGCGAATGGGCAGCTCGCGGCTGTGGGCTTCTTTGCTCTGGCTCTTGCTCTGCGGGAGGATGATGCCGGCCGGCCCCTCCGCAGCGGTCTGGCGTTGTGCCTGTGCCTCTTCAAGCCGACAATGTTGATCCTCGTTTTGCCAATGCTGCTTTTCAGCAGACGATTCAAGGCGATTCTCGGATTCGCAGCCGGAACCGTAGCCCTTTTCCTGATAACCTCCGCGTTTGAAGGCTTCGATGTCTGGCCTGATTTCATTCGTGCGATTCAATCCTTCGGGAGCTCCTCAGTGGGCGTGAAGAGCCCTTCGTTTCTTCCTCTTGCTATGTATGTCGATCTGACGTCATTCTCCTCCCATATTCGCGGCGGCCGCTCCTGGTTGGGACTTTTTGTCATTCTTGGCTGCGGATCGCTGGCACTGGCATATCTGGTGAGGTTTTGGTTGAGGGCGCGAACCGGCGGGCGACTCTATAACAATCTGCTTTGGGCAACAACCTTAACTTGGACGCTGCTGATCAACCTCTATGTCCCAATCTACGATTCAATCTTGGTTGTGCTCTCGGTTCTACTGACCGCCGGCGTTTTCCAACATCTTCTGAATAAGTCTCTTTATCGCTGGTTCACGATCACGTGGATCCTTATTCTCATTTGCTCGTGGTTCTCAGTACCCCTGAGCAGAATCACCGGCGTTCAGCTCCTGACATTGTTGTTTGCCATTCTCGGCATCCTGCAGCTAACCGCACTCAGCCGATTTAGGCAAGAGCCATCCTCACTTCCCAGCGATGCTTGACTTCGCAAGAAGCTCATACCGATCCGACCCCGCACCCTCGATTCGCACGACGCTCCAGCCCGGAGTCTGTTCAAGAATGCCGGCAAGCGGCTCAGCCTTATTCAGGAGTGCATGGTCAATTCGATACTTCTCCAAAAGACGGATCGAGTCTCGGCGCTCGACGATATCGATATAATCTCTCATTACTCCCAGGCGCTCGAAACTGTCCCATCGAGTATCAACAAAGGTCGGCTTCCGATCGAAATCCATCATGCCGCCCAAATGTTCCTCATTGAACGTTCGCCATGCGGGCTGGATCGACGCAATGGTTTGCAGTGGGAATCCTGCTCTAACCCCATCTTCAAGTGTGGAATTGCTCGGCATATACAAAGCTGTCACGAATATTGCGCTGACCGCGACAAGCGCATTCATCACCGGAATCGTCGTTGAATTGAGGCTGAAGTTGCGTTTGAAGTCTCTAGCAAGCATCGGAGTCGTCAAGATAGCCGCAAAATACGAGAATCGTACGTGTGCAAAGGCCGAATACCAAGCCAGAAAAACAAAAGCTAGTTCATAGACCTTCCAAGTCCTTCCCCGCAGGCAATTCATAAGCAACATTGCGAGAATAGCAATAGCAACGACAGCCCCGACCCGAGACGAAAGGTTGAGAGGCTGCCATTCCGCGATTCTGGAGACGCTTAGTTTCTGGTTCAACATCATATCGAGGGGGTTCCATAAGAGCCGCCAGGAGTACGGATTCATTAAGAGTGAAAACAGGCTTATTGCAAATACGGCCCACAGTTGATTGCGCTCTTTTCGAGTCCAGCCTTCCTGGAAAAAGACGCCTTTCCGGACTGAGAACGACCCGCACAGGATGTAAGAGACGAATAAAACCAAGCCGATAAGCCAAGTACCGTGCAAGTTAACCCAGATGCAAAATATCGCAGGGAGGAGCCAAAGGTAGTACTTCTTGCCCCGATCTGAAGCTTCCAGGATTAACATTTCTGCAGACATTGCAATATAAGCAAAGGCAATCGTTCGTGGGCCCGCATTCACCGTCATGAGAAAAAAACCTATGGCACTTGCCCAAAACGCCGAACCGGCATCGCCCGACATCCACCAGCCACGCCAATAAACCAATAGGACATTTAAGTAGAGCGCGAGAAACGAAATGAAATAGACCCCCTTTAATCCTAAAGCCCCATAACTGTACCAAAATGGCAGTTCGGCAAGCCATTCCCAATTTATCCAGCGCTGGCCGGCTGCCGTGAACGAATAAGGGTCCGTCCGAATTACGTTATGGTCGATACATAGAATTCGTGCATTCGATAGATGCCACCAGATATCCGGATCGGTCATGAATGATTTGGGCTGGCTTAGTGCGGAGAAGATCACAGCTACCACCATCAAGATCGCCATATCCATCAGCTGCCGACCGCAAACTCTTCTTAGGACGTCCGCGAACCGATTCCCGCCATCCGCATTCGGATGGCCTTCGCCAGAACTCTCCTGAGCAGGTAATCGAGAAGCCATAGGATCAAAGTATCCGACCATCCGATAAGGCGACAAGAGAATCACCGCCGACGCGGAACTGTCCGTATTTCATCTGTCAACGTTGCCGGAATTCCCGCGTTGCCAAACCCCTAACTATCGTCCGAAAATCGTCTTTTCCAACCTGATAGACTCTGTAGCGTGCCAGACGAAGCCAAGCCGCCGGTCTTTCTGCTCGATGCAATGTCTTTCATTTTTCGCGCATACCACGCGATGCAGCGCAGTCGCCCCATGTCGACCCGATCGGGAGTGCCCACGGCTGCGACCTACGTGTTCGTCAACATGATCAAGAAGCTGCGCCAGGACTTCTCGCCGCGCTACTTTGCCGCTGTATTTGACGTCTCTGGCGAGGTGTTTCGCGACGAGCGAGCGCGCGCGATAGGTATGCTGCGTAAGTGGAACTCGCAGACTAAAGGTTTCGACGAAGTGAGCTATGAGGGATATAAAGCCCACCGGGAAGCGATGCCGGAGGATTTGCGGCGTCAGATCCCATATATTCGCCGCGCCCTTGAAGCACTCCGGATTCCGGTTCTCGAGGCAATGGGCTTCGAAGCTGACGATGTAATCGGCACGCTGGCGCGCGAAGCGGCAGAACGAGAGCACGAAGTCTTCATTGTCTCCGGCGACAAGGACATGATGCAGTTGGTCACGTCGAAGGTAAAAGTACTGAACCCGCAAAAGGACAACCTCATCCTCGATCCTGCCAAAGTTGTCGAGACGCTAGGCGTCCCACCCGAGAAAGTTGTCGATGTGATGGCTCTGCGCGGCGACTCAGTTGACAATATACCCGGTGCGCCGGGTATCGGCGACAAGGGAAGCGTCGAGTTGATTGTTCAATTCGGCAGCGTGGAAGACGTCCTCAACCGAGCGAGCGAGGTAAAACGGAAAAGCTATCGCGAGTCCCTCGAACAGAATCGCGAAGCCGTTCTTCTCTCGAAGGAGCTGGTCACCATTGACTGCCATGTGCCACTCGAGTTGGACCTGGAATCGATGGCCACACTGGCACCGGACATTGAAGCTTGCCGCGAGCTATTTACGGAGCTCGAATTCACTTCCTTGCTGCGGGAGCTTGAGCCTTCGCTCACCGGCGCACCGATTGACCTGATCGAAGATCCGGACGCGGAACAGATTGCCGCCTTCTACAAGGCGGCACGCGCGTCTGGATTTGCGTTCGCGCTGGACGCCGCCGAACCCGTGGAAGAAGAAACAGACGAGGGCACTCCGCAGTTTCCATCGCTCTTGCAGGCGATCGAAGAGGCAGAGCAAAAGACCCGGTGCAATATCGGAGTCTGCGCGGAGCGCGGCACTGCGCTTCGGCTGCCGCTTACACAAGAGCTGCGCGCGCTGTTGCAAGATGCGGGTGTGCCGAAGCTCGTTCATGACCTGAAGCTGGCACTCCATGTCCTCCACGGATTTGACATTGAGCTGGCTGGGGCTGTGGATGACGCGATGCTGCTTTCCTATGTGCTGAATCCCACGCATGCAACACAAACGCTCGCCGACGTCGCTGCTCGCCATGGACAAGGTCCGCCTTCCACGCTGGCCGCGGCAGCGGCGGCGATCGATGCGCTGATTCCCGGATTGCGATCCGAAGCGAACCGCATGGAAGTGGCACGCGTGTACACAGAGATCGACCTCCCGCTGGCGCCAGTGCTCTATCGAATGGAACAAGCGGGTATACGCATCGATATTCACGCATTGGACGACCTCTCGAAGCGTTTTGCCGTCGAATTGGAGCGTGTGGGCGAGAGTATCTTTGAGCTGGCAGGACGCCGATTCAACATCAACTCGCCGAAGCAACTTGGAGAAGTCCTCTTCACCCACATAGGCCTGCCAGCTCCAACGGTTCGCGGAAAGGGAAAGGCTATTTCGACTGCGCAGGATGTCCTGGAACAATTGGCGGAATCGCACGATGTTCCGCGCTTGGTTCTTGAGTTTCGGCACCTAGCTAAGTTGAAATCGACTTATATTGATGCATTGCCCATGCAAGCCGATAAAAGCTCGCGCGTGCACACAACATTCCAGGCAGCCGCCACCGCGACGGGAAGACTCTCCTCAGTCAATCCCAATCTCCAAAACATTCCCATTCGAACAGAGCTGGGCCGGGAAATTCGGGCTGCTTTCATCGCCTCACCCGGGATGCAGTTGCTCTCGGCAGATTACTCCCAGATCGAGCTGCGTCTGCTGGCCCACTTCAGCAGCGACCCGCTCCTGGTGCGTGCGTTTGCCAATAACGAGGATATTCACACACTCACTGCAAGTGAAGTATTTGGTGTTCCAGCAGAGTCGATGGATAAGGAAACGCGCAATCGCGCAAAGGCGGTGAATTTCGGAATCGTCTATGGAATTTCTCCTTTTGGACTTGCCGCCCAGTTGGGAATTCCACAAGCTGAGGCAAAAGCCTACATCGACCGATACTTCGTGCGCTACGAAGGAGTGAAGGCGTTTATCGAAAAGACACTCGAAGCGGCACGGCGTGAGGGCAGCGTCCGCACAATGTTCGGCCGAATACGGCCGATTCCGGACATCGAGAGCAGAAATCCCAACCAGCGCGGCTTCGCTGAGCGCACAGCCATTAATACGCCCCTCCAGGGCACAGCTGCCGACCTCATCAAGCTAGCCATGATTGCCCTGGACCGCAAACTCACAGAAAGGCGACTTAGAAGTCGCATGGTCTTGCAGGTTCACGACGAGTTACTGTTTGAAGTACCTTCCCGCGAAACGGCGGAAGTGGAGAATCTCGTCCGCGAGGAGATGGAGGGCGTCGTGACACTGTCTGTGCCCCTGATCGCAGACTTGGGCTTTGGTCCAAATTGGCGGGACCTCTAGCACGCAAGGTACATATGTAATTCATCGTGGAATCTGCGTGCTTGTCCCAACCCAACCAAATGCTACGATGTCCACAATGGCATCAAACGATGATATTGAGCCCTGTCTTACTGCGGTGATGCCGGTCTACAACGAGGCCGCTACCGTGGCCGAAGTTGTCAATGCAGTTCTCGCGCAGCGCCCTGTGCAGCAGTTAGTGATTGTCGATGATTCCTCAACGGATGGCACATGGGAACGGCTTCAGTCATTGGCGGCGAGCCAACCACGGATCAATCTCTTTCGCCACGAGGTGAACCAGGGGAAAGGTGCGGCGTTGCGCACCGGCATCGCGCACGCAGCCGCAAAGATCGTGATCATCCAGGACGCCGATCTTGAATACGATCCAGCCGAGTACTGCCGGCTGGTAGCGCCAATTCTGTCTGGGATGGCCGATGTCGTTTATGGTTCGCGCTTTCATTCAGGAACCGACGCGCGTCGTGTCTTGTATTTTTGGCATTCTGTCGGAAACAACATATTGACGCTTTGTTCCAACATGGCAACGGACTTGAACCTCACCGACATGGAGACATGCTACAAGGCCTTCCGTCGCGAGTTAATTCAAAACATCCGGATCGAGGAGAATCGATTCGGATTTGAGCCGGAGATTACCGCCAAAGTTGCAAAGTCGAAAGTGCGAATCTTCGAGGTAGGAATCTCCTACAGAGGCCGAACGTACTTAGAAGGCAAGAAGGTAGGCTGGCGCGACGGATTCCGAGCGATTTGGTGTATCTGTAAGTATAATCTCCTAAGAAAGTGAA
>Ga0181520_10004927_pt1 | contig 21821 bp, 14 predicted proteins | sample PEATcosm2014_Bin_29_FD_132451 | JGI IMG/M metagenome (GOLD analysis project Ga0181520, IMG submission 132451) | Peatland microbial communities from MTU Mesocosm Facility, Houghton, MI, USA - PEATcosm2014_Bin02_30_metaG | ecosystem: Environmental > Terrestrial > Soil > Wetlands > Peat | place... | reverse complement strand
TATTTTCTTATTACGTCTGAGGTTCCCATGTCCGGCCATTCAAAATGGGCCACAATCAAGCACAAGAAGGGCGCGCTGGATGCCAAGCGCGGCAAGATATTCACCCGCCTGCTGAAGGAAATCGCGGTCGCCGCCAAGGGCGGCGGCAATCCCGACAGCAATGCCCGGCTTCGCACTGCCGTTGCCGCCGCCAAGGCCGAAAATATGCCGCAGGATAACATCAAACGCGCTATCCAGCGCGGCACCGGCGAACTGGAAGGCGTCAACTACGAGGAGATTACCTTCGAGGGCTACGGCCCCGGCGGTGTCGCCATCATCGTCGACGTGCTGACCGACAACCGCAACCGCGCGGTCAGCGAGATTCGCCACGCTTTTTCAAAGAATGGCGGAAATCTGGGCGAATCCGGTTCGGTGCGCTTCATGTTCTCGAAAAAGGGCCTGATCGCGGTCGAGAAGGATGCGGCCACGGAAGAGCAGTTGATGGATATCGTGCTCGAACATGGCGGCGAAGATCTGAACGACGAAGGCGACACTTGGGAGATCGTCACCGATCCGGCGTCTCATGAAGCGGTTGCCGCTGCGGTCAAAGCCGCGGGCATTCCCACGGTCATGAGCGAGATCACCATGGTCGCCTCAACTTATACCAAGCTGGAAGGTGCGCCAGCCAACCAGATGATGCGTTTGCTCGAAGTTCTGGAAGACCTTGACGATACGCAGGCGGTCTATTCGAACTTCGATATGGACGCGGACCAGATGGAACAGGCGGCCGGCTAATCCGTCAAGCTCCATTCAAGAGGCCGCCCGGTTGAGGCGGCCTCTTTTTTGAAACCCAGGATTTTGTCTTGAGAGGGGAAGAACGTTGACCCGAATTGCACGGATTCTCACGATCGTATTCATGGCTGGAACAATGGCTGCCGCCGAGACGCCGGACGGAACTGCTAAGGCCGTCAATGCACCTGTAGACAACCCCGCCGCCCAGGTTAGAGAGGCCAAAAGCTGGGAGTATGGTCCATTCGTCAACTGGGGCACTGGGGTGGGCGACCGCTCCAGCTACAAGTTTCTTTGGGGAGGGGTTCAACTGGGCAAGCCGCTGACGCCCGTCTTCCATGCCGGCGTGCTCAGCGGTCAGTTTGAGCTGGGTGGCAACATCATGCCATTGTGGCAGGCGTACACCCCCGCGCCGCATACGGCGAGCTACACCTGCAATGAGAACGGCGTCATCGTTCCCTGCACCCTGCAAGTGGGCGGCGGTAACTATCGCGGCGTCAGCCTCACTCCCGTGATTCTGCGCTGGAACTTTCTTACCCATTCAAAGCGTTTTCAGCCATGGTTCCAGGGCGCTGGCGGGCTCATTTATACCACCCACAAGTTTCCGCCGAATTTTTTGAGCACACAGACAATCAACGGCCAGGTTGTGACACTTGACGGGGGGACCAGTGTATGGAATTTCTCGCCCCAGGGGGGCGTGGGGTTCCACTACTTTACCAGCGCGAAGCGGTCAATCGATGTGGGCGTCAACGGTGTTCATATTTCCTCAGCCTCCTTGGGGGACAAGAACCCTGGCGTGAATGCCAGCGTCCAGGTTCAGGTGGGCTACACGTTTTGGAAGTGACCCTGGGTCTTGGGCAGCGGCCTGCGCGCTGCCACAGTGCCCATAGGGCGGAGCAACAATGAGCAGTCCGGTTGTCGAGTGTGTTCCCAATTTCTCCGAGGGCAGGGATGCCCGGCGGGTCGAGGCCATTGTGGCCGCGATGCGTGTGGAGGGGGTGAGCCTGCTCGACTGGTCCATGGACGACGACCACAATCGTTCCGTGGTGACCATCGCCGGGACGCCTTCCGGCGTGGTTGAGGCGGCCGTTCGCGGGACGGGCAAAGCCGCCGAGTTGATCGACCTGACCCGCCAGCAGGGGGTTCACCCGCGCATTGGCGCAGCGGACGTAATTCCCTTTGTCCCAGTGACCGGAATCAAGCTGGAACAGTGCGCTCTCCTGGCCCGTCAGGCCGGGCTGGAAATCTGGCGTCGCTTTGCCGTTCCGGTTTTCTTTTACGAGGCAGCCGCGGCGCGGCCCGACCGGGCCAATCTCGAGGAGGTGCGCCGCGGACAGTTCGAAGAGTTGCGCGAGGCGGTACGCAAGGAAACATCTCGGCGGCCCGACCTGGGCGGTCCCGGACTTCACCCCACGGCCGGGGCCTGCGCGGTTGGAGCGCGGAAGTTCCTGGTTTCTTACAACCTTTACTTCGATTCCACGGATGTCGCCATGGTGAGGGCCATTGCCCGCGAGATTCGCGCCGCTTCCGGAGGGCTGAAGGGCGTGAAGGCTATCGGCGTTCTGGCCCATGGACGGGCGCAACTGTCGATGAACATCACCGACTTTCAGGTGACCCCTGTCTCTCAGGTCTACAGCGCGGTTTGCCGGCTGGCTCTTCGCCACAAATGTGCGCCTGCCCAGGGAGAAGTGATCGGGCTGATTCCCGAGGCTGCCTGTGAGCGGGATGCCGAGTGGATGCGTCAATTGAATGGGTTCGATCCAGAGACCAAGATTCTGGAGCGTCGCCTTGCAGCTCCATTGTCCTGGCCGGGAGTGTCCTAAGGGACGAATCGGAAGGCCGATTCCCGCGGGCGAGACGGCTGGCGCAATGGGCGGGTAAGTATCGGGTCAATCATTTTTTTCAAAGTAGGGAGGCGCCGCGCGGTTGGCGGCGGCTTCTGTGCAAGCGATTCGACGAACGAAACCATCTCGGAGGAGTAAATTGGTAAGGTCTTTTCTCAGGATTTCGATTCCGGTCATGATGCTGGCCGCAGCCGCCTCGGCTCCCGCGGCCCAGTTGTCCACCGATGCCCGTACGGCAATTCCCCACGATGTGCAGCAGTTGGTAGTGGTCGATTACAAAGTCATGCAGAACTCGGCCGCTGCGATGGACTTGAAAGACCGCGTGATGCCGCCCGACCTGAAGCAATTCGACGAGGCCTTGCGCAAGTCCGGCCTGAACGATAACCACGACGTTGACCAGTTGGCTTTCGCCCTCTTTCGTCCCAAGGACGCAGGCGATCAATTGTTGCAAGTGGGCATCGCCCAGGGGCAGTTCTCATTGCAGGACATTCTAGCCAACTTCCGCAAGCAGAAGGTCAAGGCCACGCCGATTCGCACCAACAAGACCTACCCGTTGGGCAAGAGCGGCATGGTGGCTTGCTTCGTGGATCCCTCGACCATGGTTTTCGGGACCACGGAAGCAGTAACCAAGGCTCTGGATGCGCGCGATGGCCTGGCGCCCAGCTTGTTGACCAACGCCACCATGATGGACGCGATGAAGACCGTGGACTCCGAGCCCCTTTGGAGCATTCTCGACCAGAAGGGCACCCAGACCATGATGAAGCAGGTCCTGGGCGAAGCCGGTGCGGTGACCGACTTCGAGACCGTGCGCAAGCGGTTGCTGGTCTCCTGGTACTCCATGAACTTCCAGCACGGGGTCAAGTTCGACTTGACCATCTCGACCGGCGATTCCATTGCCGCCGTCACCATCTCCTCGCTCTTGAACGCCGCCGTTGTAGTGCGCAAGATGAGCGGTTCGGATGCGGAGAAGCAAGCCTTGGCCGCCACCACCATCAACTCCGACTCCGGCAAGCTGTCGATCCACTTTGCCACCTCGGACGCGGAGTTCAGCGCCTTGCTGCAATCCCCGCTCTTCAAGAGCATGGTGCGCTGAGGGCTTTTGGACACCGAGCAAAAACGCCGCCGCGGGACCTCACAGGGACCTGCGGCGGCGTTTCTATTTGGCAGGCGCCCAGTCGTCGAACGTGCTGCTTTGATCGTTGGCAAAATGGAAGGCTCTACCCCATTCATCGCGGTCTCATCGCGATGAGTGGGCGGCGGAGTCTTGCTATCGGCCCCCAACTCGATTTTCGACTTTCTGAAACCGCTTCAGACCGCGCGGCATGGTTCTGTCGTTGGCAGGGCATGATCCGTGACAAGACCCGCTCATCGCGATGAGACCGCGATGAACAGGGCACTGTTTCTCAACGCCCTGAGCGATTCTTCGAGGCCGATGAGCGGGCCGCCTGCCCAGTTTAGTGGACAACTGGTCGCCAATTTGGAAGTAACAGCAACTTTGAAACCCTCAAGGGTCGCCGCAGATCCTTCACTGCGTTCAGCGATGACACTGCAGTGAGGAGTGAATGACGGTGCCGGACGCGCATGCTGGTTGTCTCGTCGGAAACCCGGAAGCGACCCTGTATTCACCCGCTTGCAGAGGGGAATCAGGGTTTTGGGCTGACCTGGGGATGAAACTCGGCTTTGCCCGCGGGAAGCAGGACGATCTCCAATCGGCCCTCTTGCGGCTCGGCGAGTGTGGGGCCGTCGATTTGCACCTGGTGCAGGTTCTTGGTGGTGTACTGCACTTTGATGGGTCCGCTGCCGCGCAACTGAATCCGATAGTGGAAGTCCGCGCCCGACGCCAGGAGGCCGGCGCCGAAGCTGGCGCTGGGGTAGTCCACTTCCAACAGTTGAATTGAATCTCCGGTGCGGTTCTCGACAGTGGTTTCCACATGAAACGAGTGGCAGCCGGCTGCCGCTGCCAGAACCGGGAGCAGAATTGCCGCGAAAACCTGGTTCGAGATCCTCATTCGCTGGCTCCGGTCCCGTTCGGGGAGTCTTCGCTGGCGGCAAGGGCAGCGACTTTCTTTTCCACGCGGTCCAGTCGCTTGAGGAGTTCGGGCAGCCGCTGGAAGATGGTGACGGCGCGCAGCCAGACGCGGTTGTCGAAGCCCGGAGAGCCGGAGATCATCTTTCCCGCCGGTACGTCGTGCGAGACCGCTGATTGCGCAGTAAGAATGACGCCGTCGCCAACGCTGCAATGGCCGGCGATTCCCGCCTGCCCGGCCAGAATCACATTGTTGCCGATCACCGACGAGCCGGCCAGGCCGGTCTGGGCGCAAATCAGAGTGTTTTCACCCACCCGCGAGCCGTGTCCGACCTGGACCAGATTGTCCACTTTGCTGCCGTTGCCGATCTCCGTCGAGCCGACCGTGGCACGGTCGATGCAGGCGTTGGCCTGAATGTCAACCCGGTCGCCGATCCGGACCGGCCCCGACTGGGGAATCTTCACCCAGTGACCGGCCTCATCTTTCGAGAATCCGAAGCCGTCCGCGCCTACAATTGCACCGTTTTCGAGCGTCACATTGTCCCCCAGAATGCAGTACTCGCGAACCACGGCATGGGCGTGTGCAAAGAGATGGCTGCCAGCCTGTACTCCGGGATAGAGCACAACATGGGGAAGCAAGGTTGCGCCTGGCCCCAGTTTCACGTTCGGTCCCACCACCACATACGCGCCAATGTGGGCGTTTTCGCCGATTTCGGCCGAGGGATCGATGACCGCCGAAGGATGGATGCCCGGCGCATAGGCCGGGGGTTGGTAGAAGAGTCCCAGCGCCTTGGAGAAGGCGTGATAGGGATTCTTGATGCGAAGAGTGGCGGCCGAAATCTCCTGGAATTCTGGCTCCACGAGCACGGCGGCGGCTTTGGTGGTGCGCGCCAGCGAGGCGTAGCGCGGATTGGCCACGAAGGTCACCTCCGTGTGGCTCGCTTCCTCGATGCCCTTGACTCCGGTTATTTCCAGCTCCGCGTCTCCGCGCAGCTCCGCGCCCAGCCTGCTTGCCAGCTCACCTAGTTTCATCGTTGAGATTGTACCGGAAGGGGCGGCTCTCCGGTTCTTCCGCATGAGGCGATGGCGAAATCTTCCATGCGCGGATTATCGCGGCGAGATTTATCGAGGCTTATTGAAACGGCGAGTTTTCAGGTGGGACGTTAAACAGTGCAAGCGCACCGCAAGAGCAATTGTGATGGCGCAGCCGCTAAGCGCCAAAGCATCATGCGTTTGTTACGCTTCGCTTCTTCGATGTGAGTGCTTTTCGGTGTTGGCGCGAGGACTGGGGAATTGTGTCGATGGAGTGGGATGGCCGATATTGGGGCGCGTGCACCTCGCTCCAGGATTCACAGGGCTGGTATGATGTGGCCGAGGTTTTTGCCGACGTTTTGCACACGCCGTGCGGTGTGGCTCGAGCTTTGATGCCTGCGATGTGAGGATGTCCAGTTGTTCGCCGATTGGGGAGGCAAAGGAAACCGACTCGATGCGAATGATGGGATCAATCGAGCAACGATTGACCTGAGAAGTTTGGAAGAGGGTACAGCTACCATGACCGATTTACTTCGTTCTGCCCGCACTTTTGCTTCCATCGTCCAAACCCGACCAAGGCAATTCAAGCTATCGATCGCAGCGGTTCTTCTGCCGATGACTTTGGCGTGCATTTCGGTGTCCGCGCAAACCACCACGATTAGCGGTACGGTGTACGATCCCAGGACTACTGTCAGCTCGCTTCCCCTGCCCAACGTGCTGGTGTATGTGACGACCGGGGCGGTGGCGCCGCTTCCTGCGGGTGTACAGTGCCTGCCCTACACGGCCCCCAGCGGCGTAGCCAGCTACACTTACACTGCCGTGGACGGCACCTTTACGCTGACCGGCGTGCCACAGAACACCAACTACACATTGGTGATCCAGGCGGGCAAGTGGCGCAGGCAGTTCAGCGAGACGGTGGCAGCCGCAGCTGTTACCGGGCTCGCGCTGCACATGCCGGCGGACCACACGCAAGGCGATATCCCCATGATTGCCATCGCCACGGGCTCGGTTGACGGTCTGGAGTGCGTGTTGCTCGATATGGGCATCGCCCCTACCGAGTTTACCGACGACAATGGCTCCGTCAATCCGAACGGGCATATTCATCTCTACAAGGGCAGCAGTTCGCCCGGAGCCGAGATCAATGCATCCACTCCATCGCAAACCACGCTGATGGAAACCGCTGCAACCATGAGCGCCTACGATATGCTGATGTTTCCATGCCAGTCGAATCCGAACAATCAAGCGACTGCGACCGGCGCGACCAACCTGCTGAATTACGCAAATACCGGCGGGCGGGTCTTTTCCACTCATTACAGCTATGCATGGCTAGACCCGGATGCGCCCTACAACTCGCAGTTTCCGCCGGTTGCGAATTGGAAGCTGGGCCAAGCCAATCCGAGCCCCGATCCGGGAGTGGCCACGGTGAACACCGGCTTCACCGATGGCGGGAGCCTTGCCCAGTGGCTGCAGAATGCAGGCGCCAGCTACCAGAACACAGTGGGGCAGGTTCAGATCAGCACGTTGCGCCAGGATACAACCGGCGTGATCCCGCCGACTCAGGCCTGGTTGAGCGTGAATGACGCCGCGGCCGGCAATCCGGTGATGCAATTCACCTTCAATGCCCCGGTCGCCGCTCCAGCCGCGAGCCAGTGCGGGCGTGTGTTGTTCAACGAATACCATGTGTATAACGTCTCGTCCGCGGGCGCCATGTACAATCCTTCTCTCCCCAACGGCCAGACGTTTTCCGAGTGTTCCAGCCAGCCTCATGTCATGTCGCCACAGGAGGAGATGCTGGAGTACGCGCTGTTCGATCTGTCGGCGTTTGTCCAGCCGGTGGTTGTACCCACGCTCTCTATTGCCTTCACTCCCAGCCCGTTGATCGTCAAGCAGAACGACACCGGAGATCAGGTGACGGTGAGTGTGAACAACACCAGTTCCAGTACGGCGATTGACAGTTCCGCCATTCTAAGTTTTTCCCTGCCGACTTTGGTCACCGTTACCGCCATGACCGATGCGAGCGGCGGTTGGAACTGCACGGTGGGCACCTTGACCTGCACGCGAAACACGATCATTGGAGGCGGGGCCAGCGACGCGGTGACCTTGACGCTGAATGTGAGCGCCTACCCGGCGGGGGGCTTGACTAGCAACACTGGACAACTTACCGCGACGGTTTCCAGCGTGACCTTTTCAAACAACGTGGTTGCGACCGATAAGGTGGTGTTCCAGCAGCCGCCCGCGATCGTCTGGGCAACGCCCGCGCCGATTATCTACGGTACCGCATTGAGCGGCGTGCAACTCGACGCTAGCTCGTCACTGCCCGGCACCTTCAGCTACTCTCCCGCTGCGGGGACGGTGTTGAGCGTTGGGCCGCAAACGTTGGAGGCTGCATTCACTCCAGCGGATACGGTCGATTACACGGGGGCAACGGCGACGGTTGCGTTGACTGTGCTTCCAGCTACACCCATCTTGACGGTGACTCCTTCTTCCAACCCTGTTCTTGTATCGAATCCGGTTACGTTTACCGCCATTCTCTCATCCGTTGTGAGCCCGCCCAGCGGCACCGTGACGTTTCTGGATGGGACGACGCCGCTTGGATCGAGCGGGGTCTCGGCTGCGATGGCGAGCTTTACAACATCTTCGCTGACCCTCGGGACACATTCGATTACAGCGGTCTACTCCGGCGACAGCAGCTATCAGCCCGCCACCAGCGGCACACTGACCGAGACGGTTGCCGACTTTGCGCTGACCGTTCTGAACGGCTCGGAGACGGTGTACCCTGGAGGGCAAACGAACTATTCGCTGGCCATTTCGCCAGTTGGCAGCGCGGCGCTAGCCGGCGAAGTGAGCTTGAGCGTGAGCGGGATTCCGCCGGGGGGAAAGGCGTTTTTCACGCCGGCCACCGTGCCGCAGGGATCCGGCTCGGCCAACGTGACGCTGCAAGTGGATGCGCTGAGTGCATCCGGGGCGCAACCGCGGAACGGGCCCTTTGGAAGCCGGTCGCTGCCCGTGGCGCTGGGGCTTCTTCTGCTGCCCTTCACCGGCTGGTTGCGCAAGATCCGTTCGCACCTTTTGACTCTGGTGGTGTTTGCAGCGGCAGGCGCGGCGCTGGTGGCAGGCTTGACCGGATGCGGAACGATTACCCTCACGCCCCAGGCATATTCCATCACCGTGACTGCGAATTCGGGGCCTTTGTCCCACACAGCGACAGTGAAACTGAACGTGGAATAGGTATGCGATTCAACGCTACCGCTTCCGGCGAAATCTGACGGAAGCGGTGACCCCTGCAACATGGCCCGGCTTCGCGCCAACACGAGAACCGCAAAAAGGGATCCGGGATGGGAATTTGGGTCAGCAAACCCGCGAGGCGGGGAAACGTTATCTCAGTTTGCCAGACTTGGTTTGATGCGATATTCTTGCCTCCCATGCGTAAACGATATTTTGCCGCCACTCTGCTGTTTGCCCTCATCCTGCCAACCGGCCTGATTGCCCAGTCTCCCTCGCTTGCCATCCAGGTGGATCGGCCCACGGCCAAGGTAAGCCCGATGCTCTATGGCCTCATGACCGAGGAGATCAACTTCTCGTACGATGGTGGCCTCTATCCTGAACTGGTTCGCGACCGCACGATTGGCAGGAGCTGGGAGGCGCTCGCCCATTGGACGATGGTGGCGCGTGGAAGCTCGGTTGTGAAGGTTGCAGCGGACGATACGACCGGTCCCAGCGCCGCACTGACTCGCAGCTTGAAGGTGAGTGTGACAGGGGCGACGGAGACCGCTCCCGGCGGCGTGCAGAACGACGGCTTCTGGGGTATCCCTGTGCGCCCGCAGACCACCTACACCGGGTCGTTTTACGCTAAGACCGACCGCGCCGGAGTGCCGGTTACGGTGAGCCTGGTGAACGACGAGACCGGCGCCGTTGCGGCCAGTGCAACGATTACCGGGCTGACGGGGGAGTGGGCGCGATACACCTTTACGCTCAAAACAGCGGAAGTGGCCGTTTCGGCGAACAATCACCTAATGCTGACCATTCCGCGCCCAGCGACCGTGTGGTTCGATCTGGTCTCGCTGTTTCCGCCCACGTATCGCGATCGGCCCTTCGGCAACCGCATCGATCTGATGGAGAAGCTGGCGGCCATGCACCCCAAGTTTCTGCGCCTGCCAGGCGGCAACTATCTTGAGGGGGACCACATCCCCGAGCGTTTCGAGTGGAAGAAAACCATCGGCCCCTGGGTCGACCGGCCTACGCACCCCAGCCCGTGGCGTTACCGCTCTTCGGACGGCATGGGACTGCTGGAGTTCATGCAGTGGTGCGAGGACCTAAAGATGGAGCCGGTTTTGGCGGTGTATGCCGGCTACTCGATGGCCCAGGAGCACGTGGACCCAGGCCCGGCGCTGGAGCCCTACATTCAGGACGCGCTGGACGAGATCGAGTACGTGAGCGGAAGCACCAACACCAAGTGGGGCGCCGAGCGCGCCAAGGATGGCCATGCCGCTCCATTCCCGCTGCACTATGTGGAGATCGGCAACGAGGACTTCTTTGACCGGTCGGGTTCCTACGACTTGCGCTATGCACAGTACTACAAGGAGATCAAGGCGCGTTACCCGGAGTTGCAGTTGATCGCCACCACACCGGTCAAGAGCGTGAAACCCGACGTGCTGGACGAGCACTACTACATGTCCGCCGAGAAGTCGTTTGACGACGCAAGTCATTACGACAAGGCCGACCGCAACGGGCCGAAGATCTTCGTGGGCGAGTGGGCCACGCGCGAGGGAGCACCCACGCCGAACCTGCAAGCTGCCCTGGGCGATGCGGCCTGGATGACGGGCATGGAGCGCAATAGCGATCTCATTGTCATGTCCAGCTATGCGCCGCTGTTTGTGAATGTGAACCCAGGCGGGATGCAGTGGGAGTCCGACCTGATCGGCTACGATGCGCTCACCAGCTACGGCTCGCCAAGCTACTGGGCGCAGATGCTGTTTGCCAGCCATCTGGGCTCCGAGGTCGTTTCCACCAAGCTGGCCAATGCCGGTCCGCGCGTCTATACTTCGGTGACGCGCGACGAGAAGCTGCGCAAGCTCTTCGTGAAGGTGGTAAATGGGTCTTCGGATGCGCTGCCGTTGAGTATCGCCCTCGATGGCGCGGCCAGCATGGGAAGAACGGCGAAGGTGATGACTTTGAGCGCAAAATCGCCGAACGCCACCAACAGCATCGCGAACCCCGAAGCGGTAGTGCCGGTGGAGCGGACGATTCAGCTGGCCGGGCCGAAGTTTGAGCAGACGTTTGCACCGTATTCCATCAATGTGCTGGAATTGAGTTACTAGGAGTTTGTCGGACATAGGCGAGCGTGATTTTGTGGTTTGCCTCTGTGAGCATCGGATTCTGGTCGATGCTCACAGAGGCAACCGGAACGCAGCCAGCCGTTGAGCATCGCCTACTCCCAAGACCGACTGTTATGACCGTCGCGGCTCCCTATGGACTCCCTTCGCACGCTCGAAACAACCACCCAACAGCGAACTCCGAAGGCCAGAACACAATTCTTCGGCCGACTGACGGCAATTTCGTAACAGCCTGTGAAGCGCGGAGCGAACCAACTCTGCGCCTCCGGCGCGTGCACCAACCCAGAGCGACCTCCACCACTGGCGCTGACCTCGTGAGAGATACGGGCTAAGCGATGGACGCGGTCTTCCGCTTTGCAAATCGAAGAGTCTTCTCGTTACTCTCCGCGGCACTTACTCAAAAGGCCTCAGCGATCGCCCGCGAAAGGCGAGAAGCCGCTCTTCTTCACTGAGCCATGGCGATTGCAAGCGCACCGTATCGCCGCCAGGGAAGCAGCAGGCCTCCATTGCCGAGCAGATTCTGCGCTCCCCCGCGATCGAGCAGCACGCCGGAGTCGATGCGATTATCTACTTTCAACGAACTTGCGGGCACGCCGCGCCCTGGCTCCAGCAGGTATCGGACAAATGCGGGAACGACCTGAGGCTCGCCCGCGGATCGCGGCTCTGCGCCAAACTCCTGCAACGCCCGCCAGCGCTCCGGCCAGCGCCAGCAGCGCCTCGGCGCCGATGACCTGGCCAGAGGCTCAACGGCCACAGCCTAAAGGGCGGTGGTGCACTGCACCAGCTTGGCCGGAGCCAACTGCGGCGCGGCGCTTATCAGCATATGGACATGGTCTGGCCTTACCGACCCTTGTACGATCACCACATCCCTGCCTTGGCAGACCTGCCGAAGAAGATTCCAGAGACGTACCGCTATCTCCCCGCGAAGAACTTTGTGGAGGGACTCCGTCACCCAGATTGCGTGGTGCTTTACATCTCAAACTGAGCGCGAATTCTCCCTGTATTCGGCCATCAAACCATTACCCAGCACAGATGCTGGAAGCTCTCCGCCTGAAAGGCGGAGGGCTTTGACCCGTCGGCTGAAGCTAGAGTCAATCCCACTGTCGCCGGTGAGATTTCCTCCTCCCGCTCGATGATTCCCAACCCTGGTTCGAAAGATTAGCCTGGGATCGCCTCAAATACCAGCTTGACTGTCCATTTCATGTCCAGAGATTACCCGGCCCACAACCTTGCACACTCTCGCAGGGCATCGGCAAAGGCACGCGGGAAGACCGGAGGACGGCCACGAACAGATGCCGCGAAGTTGAAAGATGCCAAAATCCTCTATGACAACTCGGGAATGACCGCCGACGAGGTCTGCTGCAAGGTCGTTGGAGTTGGAAGACGGAGGCTCTTTCCACTCTCGGCTACTTGAGTCCTGCCGCTACAGCCTTTGTCAGGGATCCGTTGCGATCATCGTCATTGAGCGCCCACACATAGGCGCCGCCGAGCTTGTTTTTTCGGATGTAAGCCGTCTTGGCTGCTACCGAACTGGGAGAGTCGTAAGTGTAAAAGGTTCCGTTCGACGGATTGTAGAGCGTTGCCCCAACTCGGTCCGAATCGTACCACGCGGTGAATCCGTTCGCCTTGATGAGATTCTCAACCGTCGCATATGTCAAGAATCCTGGAGTCAGGAGGGCGTCGCAACCAGGCGATGGAGCGGTCTTGTTCGGATTCGAACAGAGACCGGCTCCATTGGCCAGAAGCACAGGAGCTGGGGATGCGGCACTCTGGTACAAACCATGGTTCACATGGGGAACGCCCGTCCAGCCAACGGCATACAGCGGCAGGCCCATGGTGTATTTGGCCGCAGGGACCCCTGCTTTCAAATAGGCCTTTACCGTCGCGTCGATGCTTGGCGCGCCCTCGATCGAAGGGCTCACTCTCGAAGAGTAAAGGGAAGAGGCTTCATTGGTTTGCTTGTCCTCGGGCGCGGCTAAATCGTATCCGTCAATGGTGAGGAAATCCACTTGCTCGGCAGCGCCCTTTAAATCGATGTTGGCGTATTTCCTCGGATCCGCGGGAGAATCGAAAGTCAAAATATACTGCTTGTTCGTGCTCTTCGACAGAGCGTCGAGCTGAGTACGGAACTCTTTCAACAAGGCAGTGAAATTCTGTTTGTCTGCCGCGGAGGGAAACTCCCAGTCAATATTGAATCCGTCGAAGAGATTGGGAGCTTGAACTCCAGCAGCGATGTTGCCCTTGACGAACAGATCGATGCACGAGGAAGCAAGCGCCACTCGTCCACTGGGGCTGCCGGCGGCGGCCACCCAGCCGCCGGAGTTGCCTGCTTGTCCTCCGAGGGAGATCAGAACTCTCAGACGCGGATGCAACTCTTTGAGTTGCAGGATAGCTCCGAAATTACCATAGAGGGGAGCAGTGTAGGGTTTCCCGCTCACTCTCGGCTGGGACGAATCCCGGTATGCTGCGTCGGGATCGTCGATAGCGCAGGAAGGCGTGGAAGCCGGAGTCACATCGCCGAAAGCGTAGATCAGATACGTCAGTTGATCGGCAACACCATTCCTTTGCAAATCCGCAATTGTTAATCCGCCGTAACGATCTCCCCACTCCTCGAAATAGCCCCCGATCACCCTTTCCAAGCGGGGCGCTTGAGCAAGGGCAGGAGAAACGGATGCTAGTAAAGCCAACCAATACAGAGTGGTTCGGAAGGCGTGGAAATCTCTCGTCATGGCAAATATCTCCAGAATCTTGCAAAAGTCGCGCTCACGGAATGGAGAACTATTACAGGGGTTCGAAAACCGGGCATCTCTCTCTTGCCTCGCCAACTCCGGACGCCGGAGCAAAAATCGACCACAACCCGCTTGCTGGTCTTACAGACAATTTGTGACCGAGAGGGTAACGTACTTGGCTCTTTGCTGTTGACGGATCGTATCTTCCGTGAGACACCGGAGGAATGTACACCGCAGAACTGTGTGCGCGGAAGTGCCCAGTGCAGTTCGCAGATTCCCCGCATCCTCTGGCGGACCAAGGTATGCATTGTCTCTACCCCGGGGCCATGGACAGGGGCGCATTTCAACTCTATAGATGATCATACAACGCCAAAGCGAGCGCTAAGGTGATCATTGTTCCGGTATTTTGGCTGAAGATCTCAAGGATCACCCGGAACTCCCCTGTTCCAGAGTTTAGACTTGGCCTGGTATGTCTGAGGCCAATCATTCCTGCTCCGAGCAGATCATCAAGTCTCTACTCTGAACCGGCACTGCGCCCGTTGCGAAGATCCTGGCCGTGGCCTGCTCCTCGGCTTCCAGCATTCGGAGCGATCTGGTCCGGCTGAAAACCGCGGACTGATACGCCGCTAGCGCCATTTGAGGGCAAGGCGTTCGCGTCATTTGTGCATAGGGCGAGAGCCCCGCCGCTTGATGTTCTCGCTTCTGCTACAACTTCCTGACCGCAATCTTCAGGTGAAGCAACTGAACCAATGCGGCAAGAGGTCGGGCGTCATCGACTCGTCCACCCTGCCCAACTGCTCGAGCCTGCCTCTCTTGCCGAATCCAAGTCAAAGCGCGCGTCTCCTGAGCACTTCTGTCTAGAACCATCGAAACGACCTCAGGGTCCGCGACGGCTCTGCCTGGGCTGGCCTTGTCCACGGCGTCTCTCTAGTGCTGTTCTGCCATGGGGAAGGTCCGATGAATGAACGAAGAATCGAAGGAAAATGCTGGGAGCCTGGTGATTGTTTGCCCAAGAAATGGTGCATTAATTCAGGATAATGATCATTTCATCATCTTTCGTTCATTACCCTATTGCGTTATGTAGGCAAATGGTCTTATCGTACTTGCACAATCCAACCCTTGCGACGCCGCCCACTGAACAAGCAATGCAAGATTCTGTGGTCGATGCCTTCAGAGACCAACGGACGATTCCCAAGGAGATCTATGAAGTGGGCTGAGTTAAATGCCTTTGCACCACCTTGGAAAGCAGGATGCATGAATTTCGCAATTCCAGATTCGGAGAGTCCGCGCAAGTTGAGGCGCTCATCAGCTTGAGCCCCCTCGCTCCGTCGCATTGCTGCCCGTGTCGAGGCGAAATCCCTCCCAGTCGACTTCCTTGTTCAAGATGTCGGAACACACCCGTCTATTCGCACTTGCGTATGGGCATTCACTTGATCTCAAAAGAAAGGTCCAAAGACAATGGCCAACATACTACGGCTATCCTATCTCTCACGTTCCTCGCGGCGTGTCAATGCCGCCTTGGATGACTCTGCAAAACTGGAGAGTTTCATCAAGAGGCACCCATCCCTGCTGATCCTGTTGGCGATGCTGCTCCTATCCTTTCCCTTGATGGGACGGGCCCAAGAACTCTCAGCCACGCTCAGCGGCGTGGTTACAGACTCCACTGGCGCAGTGATTCCTCATGCCTCGGTGGCGATCGCGCTCAACGGCGTCAACGGAACGGCTCGCGCAGTGGAATCGGATGGCGTCGGCAATTATGTCGCCACCAATCTGACAGCCGGGACCTACTCCGTCACTGTGACGGCCCCGGGGTTTGAGACGTTCAAGGGCAAGAATATTGTATTGAACGTGGCAGAGAAACACGCCTTCAACGTCCAGCTCAAGGCGGGCGCCAGCGGCACCACCATCACCGTGGAGGGAAATCCGGTTTCGATTGAAACTGAGAGCAGCGGCCAGGCGGGAACCATTTCGGGAGTCCAAGTTCGTGAGCTTGAGATCTCCAACCGCAACTTTGCGATGCTGGTCACCCTGCAGCCGGGCGTTGTGAATGCCGGCCTGGGCGACGAAGCGAACACCGAGAGCAACACGGGCCTTGCCGTCAACGGCGCGCGCGCGACGGCCAACAACTGGACAGTAGACGGCGCCGACATCAACGACTCCGGCTCCAACCAGACCACCGTCAACGCTCCCAGCATCGATGCCATTCAGGAGTTCACCCTGCAGCGCGGCAGCTACGATGCCGGGTACGGACGTTCGGGCGGCGGCCAGGTGCTAGTGGCTACCAAGAACGGCACCAGCACTTTCCATGGCGACGCTTACGAGTTCGTGCGCAACACGGATTTGAATGCCAACGAATGGTTCAACAAGCAGGGCGGCGGCGCTATCCAGCCTTACCATCGCAATGACTTTGGCTATACCGTTGGCGGTCCGATCTTTATCCCGAAGCATTACAACTCCAGTAAGAACAAGACCTTCTTTTTCTGGTCGCAGGAATGGCAGAAGCTGATTCAGCCCTCTACGGGCGTGAACCCTGCCGCGAACCAGGCGGAGGTTTCGGGCATCATTGCCGACGCACCCATTCTGGATTCGAATGGCAATCCCACCGGAACCTACCAACAGTATCTACCTTCGCAGGCGCTGGCGGCGGGTTGCACCATCAGTCACGATGCGGTCAAGCATCAGAGCACCATCCCAACCGGGTGCTGGAGCCAAAACGCCTCGGTTTACAACACCGATGTTTTCGCCAAGAATCTGGCGAATCCTGGCAGCAGCAACGCCAGCTATGCCTATTCCGCGGCGACGAATTTCCAGCAGGAGATTCTGCGTATCGATCATTACTTCAATGACAAATGGCACTTCTATGCGCGTGGCATCGACGAAAAAATGCCCCAGCTCAACGAGACCGGCCTTTGGTCTGGAACCTATCCGGGTCTGTCTGAAGAGACCGTGGATACGCCGGGCAAGAACGTCGTGGGCAACCTGACCTGGACCATCTCGCCCAAGATGGTTAACGAATTTGAGTTCGTTTACGCGCAGGGCACGTATGTGGCGACGCCGGTGCCGGGAGAGTTCTTCAATTCGTCCACGGCGTTAAGCGCCATGACCAATAACTGGGCCTACAAGGATCCGTATGGCCGCACTCCCCAACTGAGCGTGAACGGTGTTGCCTCTTACAACCCCGGCAACGCGCCCTACCATGAGCGCAATCTTGACCGCACCTATTTCGACAACCTGTCGGTCACGATGGGCAAGCATACCTTCCGCACGGGCTTCCAATTCCAGCAGATGCTCAAGTCGGAAAATGGCACCGGCGGCGACGCGAGCTTTACCTTTAACAACACCCAGGCGGGCACGAACTGGACAGCGGACCCATCGTGGAGCTTTGGGGATTTTCTGCTGGGTGAAGTGAATGCCTACACTCAGGCCAGCAAAGACACCATCCCGGATCTGCGCTACATCAACAGCGAACTGTATGTGCAGGACGACTGGAAGGTTAATCATAGGTTGACTCTAAACTTGGGCGTTCGCTGGAGCCGCTATCCCTCGCCTTCCGACGCGAATAACACGCTGGTCAACTTCGACCCTCAAGTTTTCAGCGCGTCCAAAGCGCCAATCATCACCGCCGCGGGCACCTACGCTTCCGGCAATCCGAATACCTATGGCAACGGAATCATCGCCCCCACGGGCGCGGAATGCACAGCGGCTCAGGCCATCGCTCCGCTGGTCACTTGTTCTCCCTTCGGCGCTACCATCAACCCAAACTACAACACCAACTTTGCACCGCGTGTCGGTTTTGCTTATAACCCCGACGGCCGCGGCGCCACCTCCATCCGCGGCGGCTTCGGCATTTTCTATGACCGCGTTCTGAATGGAATTTGGGAAAACGATGCTTTCCACGATCAGCCGCTGGTACAGCAGACAACCATCAATAACGGAAGGTTTGACAATATCCAGGGAACCGGCTCTGTTGCGCCGCCCAGTCCATCTCCCAACGGCATGATTGTTACCGGAACCCCGGCCTTCAAGGTTCCCAACTACGCCAACTACAACCTCAGCGTGCAGCGTCAATTGCTGCCCACGACCATACTGGAAGTAGCCTATGTGGGCAATGTGGCTCGCCACTTGATCGGCCAAATCGATCTTAACCAGCCGACCATGGCAGCCAGAAACGCGAAACTAGCGGTCGACGTCAATGCCATCCGGCCCTACCAGGGCTTTGGCCACCTGGAATCCGTGGCTCCCCTCTTTACCAACAACTACAACTCGCTGCAGGTCTCGATCAATCACAAAGCGCACGGCCTGACGCTGGGTGCGGCCTACACATGGTCAAAGGACATGACCACCATGTCGAACGATCGCTATAGCGGCGAAATCTCCAACACCTACAATCCCCGGATGGACTACGGTCCGTCGGCATCGAATACCCCTCAGGTAATGGAAGTCAGCTACGTCTATGACCTGCCGTTCTTCAAACAGCACCACGGGCTGGAAGGGCGCGTTCTGGGTGGTTGGGAGTTGTCCGGTATCACTTCCTTTGTCTCAGGCAGTTCGTTCCAGGTGAACCAGACTGGCGATCCATTTAATGTCGGCGGCAACAATGGTGTCGGCCTGGCCCAGCAAAATGGCCCCGGCTGGTGGACCTCGCAGTCCACGCGGCCGAACCAGGTTGCTCCAATCAAGATGACCAAGACCCTGACTCAGTGGTTCTCAACTTCGTCCTTCCAGGCGGCAAGCGGGGCCTGGGGAACGGAGAAGAACGGCGCGATGCTTGGACCGGGCGTGCAGAGGTGGGATATGGCTGCGATCAAGAACGTAAAGATCACTGAACATACCAACTTCCAACTGCGCGGCGAATTCTTCAACGCCTTCAACCACGAGAACTTCAGTGGCGTCGATTCCATTTTGAGCGATGCCAGCTTTGGCGCGGTTACATCCGGCCATGCTCCGCGTGTCATCCAGGTCGCCGGGAAGTTTATCTTCTAGTCAACATTGTCTTGAATACTGCACAAGAAGGCCGGGGCCAAAGCCCCGGCCTTCTTGTGCAGGCAATCGGTCTGCATAAAAAGGCGGCCCCATATGAGAGCGTGCAAAGTTGTGGGCTGATTATGCCTCCGCCTGTTCGACCTTCCCCACCGTCCGTCCGGCGAGGTTGCCTGGGACCGCCTCAAATACAAGCCTGGTTGTCCGTTTCATTCTCAAAGATCTGATCCTACCCACAACTTTGCACACACTCCCGCAATCGCGCGAGCGATTTCATCCGAGCTCGGTGACGGGTACTGCCCCGAATCCACTCGAACAGGGAAAGTGGTTCGGTGTGCGGGAGACAACCGTACCAGAGATCACCGTTGATTTCCCCACCACGTTGCATACGAAGTCGAGATTAACCGCACGGTTTGTGTTCACGCATTCTTCCGGCAAATAGGTTGAAGGGCGCGGAGCCTGTGCGCCGTCCCTACGGGACTCCGAATGAATTGCCTGTTTCATTAACCCCACGCGAGCAACCACTGCGCCTACGGTGCGGGCGGCTGCCGGCATGAGGCGCCTCTACACAGGCCCCTTTGAGGGGTCACCAATCATATGAGCTTCGGCTCTGCCGGAGGTACTTACTTCCAGCGGAAGATGCGTAGCGAGACGGCGAACGGCACCACGAACCACGCCAGCAGAATCCCCAGGGGAACTGCCAGTTGCGCCAGGCTCATGCCTTGCAGCATGTTGCCGCGCATGGCGTCGATGGCCGCGGTGAGAGGCAGCGCGCGCACGAAAGGCTGAACGACCGCCGGGAAGCGCGAGGCCGAGAAGAAGACGCCGGAGAGTATCCACATTGGCAGCATCACAAGATTCATCAGTCCCGAAGCGGCTTCCATGGTCTTGGCGCGCGAAGCCACCAGCAATCCCAGCGCGGAGAACGCCAGCGAGGTGAGCACGCAGAGCACGCCCAACTCCCACAGCGCTCCGCGAAAGGGCACTCCGAAGACCAGCCAGGCAAACCCGAGAAAGAAGACAACCTCAATGACCAGCATGGCCAAGCGCGAAAGCAGGAACGACATTAGATACTGCCAGCGCGGCATGGGCGAAGCCACCATGCGCTTGAGCAGCTTCTTCTGCCGGGCTTCGACAATCGAGAAACCCAGCCCCCACATCGCCGAGCCCATCAAGTTCATTCCCAGCAGGCCGGGCACAACAAAGTCGATGTAGCGCGCTCCGGTCTCGTGCACCAACCGGTCTTGGGCGTGGACCGCCTCTTGCCGGCCAGCGGCGATTTGGATGGCGCGATTCGCCAGCAAGCGCGCCGAGCGCGCATCGGGATTGGTGTCGTCGTACTTGTAGGCCACGCCCTGCGATGTCTGGATAGCCAACAGCAGGATGTTGCCTGTGGCAAGAGCGTGAGTGCCCACAGTTTCGTCCATGGTCGCAGCGGTCAGTCCCTTATCGGAAGCCAGCGCCTGAGTCAATTGCGTGGTGGTTGCGCCTACCTGCAAGACATCCGCCGGCCGGTTGCGGAAGGCGATTCCCAATCCCACCGCCAGCAGAATGGGAAAGACGAAGATCCAGAAGATCGCTTCCGGTTCGCGCAGGAGCAGCCTGAAGCGCACCGCGGTCAATTGAAAGAGGGAACTCTCAACCAGCTTACTCATCGCGCAGATTCCTCCCCGTCAGCCCCACAAAAACATCTTCGAGCGATGCGGAGTGGGTGCGGAACTCGCTCAGGTGCAGTCCTTGCTCTTTGAGCGCGGCAAAGATGCGCGGCACGGCGGTGTGCAGCTCGCTCACCGAGAACTGATGCAGCCCGGCGTCCACGCGATGCGATTGAATGCCGGGAATCGCCTTGAGCAGCGCGGAATCCAGAACGCCATGCGCATTTTCGTCTTTGCCCGTGACGGCGATTTCGACGATGTGCTCCGCGCCCACCGAGGCGATGAGCTGCTGCGGCGTGCCGAGGGCGATCACCTTGCCGTGATCCATGATAGCTACCCGGCCACAGAGGCGCTCGGCCTCCTCCATGTAGTGAGTGGTCAGGATGATCGTGCGCCCGGCCTGCTTGAGTTCGTCCACCAAGTCCCACAGGTGGCGGCGCGCCTGGGGATCGAGGCCGGTGGTTGGCTCGTCCAGGAAGAGCAGTTCCGGGTTGCCCACCAGCGCGCAGGCCATGGCCAGGCGCTGCTTCTGCCCGCCGGAGAGCCCACCGACGCGTGAGCGGCGCTTTTCTTCAAGTTGCGCCGTCTTGATCGATTCATCGACCGAGAGGCCGTGGCGATAGAAGCTGCGAAAGAGGCACAGCGTCTCTTCGACGGTGAGCTTGTCGGGAAATTGCGTCTCCTGCAATTGGATGCCGATGCGCTGCCGCAACTCATTGGCGGAACTGTGCCAGTTCATCCCCAGCAACTCGACGCTGCCGGCTTCAGGCACGGTGAGCCCTTCGCAAATCTCGATGGTGGTTGTTTTCCCGGCGCCATTGGGACCGAGTAGCCCGAAGCACTCGCCGCGGGCCACTTCCAGGTCCAGGCCGTCGACGGCAATTACATCGCCATAGGTCTTGCGAACACCGCGCAGCAGCAGCGACGGGCCGCTTTCATTGGCTTGCTGGGTCAAAACCGCGCTCTTGAGTGATTCGTCCAAAATCTCAGCCCTCGCCCAAAGACTAAGGCGAGACAGCCGCTTGCAGCAAGGCGCGATGTGAATTGCGTGTTCTGAGAAGTCCGATGGCGTTGAAAAGGAACGGCCTTACCGGCTGCGGAAAAACCTCGAATGCCGGGCCAAAAGTGCCGAAAGACACCCCGCAGGGGCTAAATCCCATCCTTTATTATCAGCATCTTGCGGCACGACTGAAGTCGTGCCCCATCAGAACACTCGACTCATCAAGCGCTTTTCCGCAGCCTCTAAAGTCGAGCCCTTTCAAAGAATGCCCATCGAGATGTTTTTTCGCAGCCTTTAAAGACCACGCTCAAATTGGATGCTCATGGCACGGCTGAAGCCGTGGCCTTTCAAACTGGCGAGTTCTCCTCTGGAATGCTCCTACCGGTAATAGTCCGGCACGAAGTTTTGTTCCTGGATGGGGGGACGCACATATTTCGTCTTGTCCAACGGCGGC
>Ga0181520_10004926_pt1 | contig 21824 bp, 20 predicted proteins | sample PEATcosm2014_Bin_29_FD_132451 | JGI IMG/M metagenome (GOLD analysis project Ga0181520, IMG submission 132451) | Peatland microbial communities from MTU Mesocosm Facility, Houghton, MI, USA - PEATcosm2014_Bin02_30_metaG | ecosystem: Environmental > Terrestrial > Soil > Wetlands > Peat | place... | reverse complement strand
GTCCTGAATCAGCTTGTTGATGATGTTATAGCCCAGATCCCGGTGGGCCATTTGCCGTCCCCGGAAGCGCAGGCTGGCCTTGACCTTGTCGCCATCGGCAAGAAATTGCAGCACCTTGTTCTTCTTGGTCTGGTAGTCGTGCACGTCCACGGTCACGGAGAACTTGACCTCCTTGACCGTAATCACCTTCTGCTTCTTTTTGGCGGCTCGTTCGCTCTTTTCCTTCTCGTAGAGGAAGCGGCCGTAGTCCTGGATGCGGCAGACAGGCGGAACGGCAGTGGCCGAAACCTCCACCAGGTCCAGACCCCGTTCACGGGCAAGCTTGAGCGCCTCAAAGGGCGCCAGAATCCCCAGTTGCTCGCCGTTTTCGTCGATTACGCGTATTTCGCGCGCACGTATCTTCTCGTTGATGCGAATAAAGGACTTTGCCGAACGTTTGTCGAGTGCGATGGTACTCCTCCAAAAGTCGTTCCGGCCCGCTTCCGGCTTCAGCCGGGATCACAGCGGACACTAGAGCGCAACCTGAGTATAGCATTGGCTTGGCTAGTCTGAACAAAGGGTTTACAGGTTCTTGAGAGCGGTCCTGCTTTATCTACTTCGCCAGCACATCCGCGATAGGCGAGCCGGACCGAGGCACAGCCGCGTGGTAATCCTCGCCCAGCAGAGCTGCCAGCGTGGCGGCGACCTGACTTTCGGTGACCTGATCGGCGTCAATACGCTCGCCCAAGGCGGGGGTATCCGGTCCCAGAAAGGCCATCCACGTCTCTTTCGACTCGGAAATCTTCTCCCCGTGGTCGGTCCATTGCGCGCCTATGCCGCGCCCATGGTCGGGCAGCACGATCAGCGTGGTTTTGCCGCGATATTCGGGCATCGACTGGACAAGCTCCCAAAGCTGCCGTACAAAGCTGTCGCCCTGATGCGCCGCGTTCAGGTACTTGGGGTAGGAACCAGCGTGCGCCCAGTCGTCGGTCTCTCCCAGCCCCACAAACAGAAGCCGTGGCTTGTTCGCCTTTACATACTCGATGGCGGTATAAAAAGGCAGCGGATCAAAGGGTTCATCGGGCCAGATGCGCACCGTCTCGGCCTTCAGGTCATTCAGTTGCTTCAGCTCCGGCGTGAGCGGAATCTCCGTCAGCGGATCGTAACCCGCATTGACCACGAAGCCGCAACGCTCACGGTTGAAGATGCCATTAAAGACATCCCAGGCGCCGAAGGCCGCCACTTTGCCCGCAAAGGCCGGATTGGCATTGAGCCACTCGAAGACCGTAATGTTGGGGTTGGGCACATTGTCGTTCGAATGGATGCGCGGATCGGCAAATCCTGTCAAAGTCTCGTTGTAGCCGGGATACGAGAAGTTCAGCCCGTTGATTACCTGCGAGTTTGACCCTAGATCGCGGTTGCCGAAGATCTGGCCCTCTGTGGACATCACGCTCCACAGAAAAGGCATCAGCGCCTGCCGTCTCTCCGTCGCATTCTCACTCCCATAAAGCCGCTGGATGTCGGCAACCCGCTCTTTAGGATCGCCCGGAGCTTCCGGCCCCGGCGTCTTGAGCAACACCGGGTCCGCTCCGCGAAAGACTTCCTGCCAGCGCAGCCCGTCCAGCATCACCATAATCACGTTTTCCGTCTTGTTCGTAGCGGGCGTTTGTGTTGTCGCAGGCAATGTGAAGAGTAGAGCCATCCCGGCCAGCAATGCAGCGCATAGAGGCTTTCGCAGGATCAGCCACTTCTTCATGGCGTCAGCTTCGCACAACTAACATTGCTAACGGATGAACGCGAAGTAAAGCTTTATATATATTCCACGCCTTCCAGCGTTCCCTCTGCATTTAACCCGGACACACGCACCCGCACCAGGCGGTTGGCCTCCAGCCGGCCCTCCAGTTCCACGGGCAAAAAGTTCTCCGTCAGCGCCGCGCTCCGGCCACGCGCCTCCAACTCCCTTGGCGTGTGCAGTGTGATGGCCTCCAGCACCCGTCCCACAAAGCACCTGCGGTGGGTTTGACTTTTTTCGGAGGCAAGAGCGCGCAGGGCGGCCATCCGCTCAACAACCGCCTCAGCTGGAACCGGCCGCTCGGAGTGCAATTCCCATCCTGGCGTGCCCGGCCTCGGCGAAAAGGGAAACAGGTGCAGATAGCCGAAGGGCAGCGCCCGCACCAGCCCGACGGTCTCCTCGAACTCGGCGTCAGTCTCTCCGGGAAAGCCCACCATCACGTCCGCGCCCAGGGTGAGCTCCGGCCCTCCAGCTTGTACCAGAGCATTCACCTTGTCGATGTAATGCCAGGGCCGATACCGCCGGTGCATCCGCCGCAGCACCGCATCCGACCCTGACTGCAAGGGCAGGTGCGCATGACGCGCCAGCCGCACGCCGCCGAACTCCGCCATCAACCCGATTAACTCCGTGTCCCAATCCATCGGCTCAATCGAGCTGAGCCGCAGCCGGTTGAGCGCCGTCCGCTCGAAGATCTGCCGCACCAGCCCTGCCAGCGACTGCTTGTCTGTGCCTTCGAGATCTCTGCCCCATCGCCCCAAATTGATCCCGGAAAGCACCAGTTCGTTGCCGCCGGCAACCACAAATCCCTCTACCTGACGGAGAACGCTTGTAGCAGGCAGACTCTTGGAAGGGCCGCGTGTCTGCGGAATCACGCAGAACGTGCAGCGGTTTCCGCACCCCTCCTGAATTTTGAGGTTGGGCCGTGTCTGCGCGCCGGGCACGACCTGCGACTCTTCAAGAAACGAGTGGGCAAACTGGTCATCCGCCCAGACCACCTGCGTTGAGTCCAACTGCTCGCTTATCGCTCGATCTATGTATGTTGCCGCGTGTATCTGTATCAACCCGTTGCCATGGTGTAATGCCGCGCGCCCCAACAGCCCTAAAATAATCTCCGGCGCCAATGCCTTGTGGCTGTTGCCCACCACAGCGGCCACGCCATCGAGGCCCGCCAACTCCTCTGGCGCGCGCTGCGCATAGCAGCCTGTCACCACGACCTTCGCGGCTGGGTTCAGCCGGTGCGTCCGGCGGATGAAGGCCCGCGCCGCCCGGTCGGCCTCTGCTGTCACGCTGCACGTGTTCACCACCACCACATCAGCCACCGAGGGTTCGCTCTCGCAGAGTCCCGCGACGCGCAACCGGTCGCTCACCGCCTCGCCATCCGCGCGGGCCGCCCGGCAACCGAAATGCTCGACGGAATAACTCAACATATACCAAGTTTAGAGGCTTCAGGGCGTAAAGCCCAGTAGCTGGTTTATGATGCAGGAAAAGAAGAATGGAGAGTTATGCTTCGACTGGCGAAATGGATTTGCACTCTGGCGCACCCAAACCTGACCACGGGAATTACGCAATTGCTGCTGCTGGGAATGGTTGCAGGGATGCTGGCCGCCGCACAGACCCAGCCGCGGGTGCTTGTCTACACCCGCAACTACACCAAGGACGGCAAGGGGTATGTGCATGCCAACATTGCGGACAGCGTGGCAGCCATCAAGAAAATGGGCGCGGAAAAAGGGTTTGTGGTAGATGTCTCGGACGACCCCGAAAAGTTCACTGATGCCAATCTGAAGCAGTACGCTGCTCTGATTTTTTCAAACAGCAACGATGAGGCGTTTTCAAACGATGCGCAGCGCAACGCATTCAAGCACTACATCCAGGCTGGCGGGGGCTTTGTCGGAATCCATTCTTCCGCTGGTTCGGAGCGCGATTGGCCCTACTTCCATTCAGTGCTGGGCGGATTGTTTGTGGAACACCCCAAAATGCAAACTTTTACCGTGCAAGTGGCCGACCCGGCCTTTACCGCGGTCAAAGGTCTTCCGGCGCAGTTTGTCTGGACGGACGAATGCTATTTCATGGATCACCTGAACCCCGACATCCATCCGGTCCTGGTAACCGATCGCATCAAACTGACCGGGCTTGACGCAATCAAGATCGATGCTTCAGCCTACCCCAATCCTCTGCCGTTGGCGTGGTATCACCATTTCGATGGCGGACGGGAGTTTTACCTAGCGCTGGGGCACAACAAGGAGGATTACGCGAATCCCATCCTCTACGGGATCATCGAGAAAGGCATCCTGTGGGCCATGGGTGAGACGAAGTGATTCGATATACTAGGTGTAGACCTTTTCCACCTCAGGGCTGCACCTAAAACATGGAAATATCTACAGCCGACATCGATTCAAATTCACCATTGGTTACCGCCAACGGCTCGACCCGCCACATCATCAGCTTTGTCTACTTCACCTTTGTGGTCTATCTCTCAATTGGATTGCCTCTAGCCGTTTTGCCGCCGTACGTCCACTACCACATGGGCTACAACGCGGCGCTGGCAGGCCTGGTTATCAGCATCCAATACATCGCCACGCTTGCCAGCCGCCCCTGGGCCGGACGCATCAGCGACCGCGCCGGCGCCAAGGTCTCCGTGCTCTGGGGCATGAGCGCCTGCTCACTGAGCGGAGCTGTGTTGATGGCCGCTGCCGCCCTGCACTCTATTCCCTGGCTCAGCCTTTTTACACTACTGCTCAGCCGCCTGGTGCTGGGCATCGGCGAGAGCCTTGGCTCAACCGGATCAACATTGTGGGGTATCACCAGCGCCGGCTCCGATAGCACCGCCAAAGTCATCTCCTTCAACGGCATCAGCACCTATGGCGCCATGGCGCTGGGCGCTCCGCTGGGCGTGGTTCTTGAGTCGCTCTGGGGAAATCCGCAGTTGGGCCTGGCATCTATCGGATTGCTGACCCTGCTGATTGGCGCTTTTAGCTTTACCCTAGCTAGCCGCAAGTGCCCTGTCCCGGTGCACCCCGGCGAGCACCTTCCCTTCCACCACGTAGTGGGCCGTGTGGCCCCGCATGGCATGGGCCTGGCACTGGGCGGCATCGGCTACAGCGTGCTGGCCACCTTCGTCACCCTTTTCTACGCCAGCCGCCATTGGAATGGAGCCGCCCTCTGCCTCACGGCGTTTGGATTGGCTTTTATCGCAGCGCGCCTCCTCTTCATCCAAACGATCAACCGCTTTGGCGGTTTTCCGGTGGCCATCACCTGCCTCTCGGTCGAATCGCTGGGGATGCTTCTGCTGTGGCTCGCGCCAGCGCCGTGGATGGCATTCACCGGCGCGGGTCTGGCCGGCTTCGGATTTTCCCTGGTCTTTCCCGCCATCGGCATAGAGGCGGTCAAGCGCGTCGCCATCAATAATCGCGGCGCAGCACTTGGCGTCTACACCGCCTTTTCCGACGTCTCCTTCTTCCTTACCGGGCCCGTGGCCGGAGCAGTCATCGGCGGCTTCGGCTATGCCAGCGTCTTCCTCTTCGCTCTGGTCTGCGTCCTCACGGCCCTGGGAATCGCGGTTGTTCTCCGGCATCTTGACAACAAGCTGGCTTGAAAACAAGAAATCGCAAACTGCTCCGACGCACAACGGCCACCCCGAAGGGTGGCCGTTGTAGTCTTGCTTGAGAAAATCGCCTTACTGCTCGTTCTTTTCGCTCTTCTCGCTCTTGCGCAGGTTGATGAGGTCTCCAAGGGTGGTTGTGGAGCTGGAGACGGGAGCCTTGCGGCTCTCCTTTTTGTAACTCTCCACCTGTGTGCGGCTGGCTTCGTGGCTCGAAGTAGCTCGCAGGCTCAAACCCACCTTCTTCTCCTCGACGTTGATCTTGATGATTTTGAAGTCGTGCTCCAGGCCGGTTTCCAGCTTGGCGGCTGCGTCTTCGCCGGCCTCGGAGATGTGGCATAAACCCTCCACGCCCTCCGCGATCTCGACAAAGGCGCCGAATTGCGCCGTCCTGAGCACCTTGCCGTGAACTTGATCGCCGACCCTGTGGGAGGCGAAGAAGCTCTCCCAGACATCGGGCTGCAACTGCTTGATGCCCAGGCTCAGGCGGCGATTCTGCGGCTCCACGCCGAGAACAACAGCCTTCACCTTCTCGCCCTTCTTCACGATTTCAGAGGGGTGCTTGACGCGCTTGGTCCAGCTCAGGTTGCTCACGTGAACCAGTCCGTCGATGCCGTCTTCAATTTCAATGAAAGCGCCGAAGTCGGTCAGGTTGCGCACCCGGCCTTCGACGATTGTTCCGGCGGGATACTTCTCCGTCAGGTTCTCCCAGGGGTTTTCCATCAACTGCTTCATGCCCAGCGAAATGCGGCGATCAGCTGGATTCACGCTCAGCACCACGGTATCGACTTCGTCGGCTGGCTTGACCAGCTTGGAAGGATGCTTGAGGCGCTTGGACCATGTCATCTCCGAGAGGTGAACCAGGCCTTCGATGCCCTGCTCCAACTCGACAAACGCGCCGTAGTCGGTAACCGAAAGCACGCGCCCATGAACGCGCGCGCCCACCGGGTAACGCTCGGTAGCGTCCAGCCAGGGGTCGGGCGTCAACTGCTTGAATCCCAGCGAAACCCGCTGCTTGTCCTTGTCAAACTTGAGCACCTTGACCTGAATCTCGTCGCCCACATTCACCAGGTCGCGGGGATGCGTCAGCCGCCCCCAGCTCATGTCGGTAATGTGCAGCAGACCGTCGATTCCGCCCAGATCAACAAACGCGCCGTAATCGGTCAGGTTCTTCACCGTACCGGTCATCACCGTGCCTTCGCTCAACTGCTCCAGCGTAGTGGAGCGCTTGGCGTTCTGCTCTTCTTCCAGAATTTCCTTGCGGCTCACCACCACATTGCCGCGCTTTTTATTGAGCTTGATAACCCGGACCTCAATCTGCTGGCCCAGATAACCATCCAGGTTGCGGACGGGACGAATCTCAAGCTGCGAACCGGGCAAAAATGCCTTCAGCCCGATGTCCACGGTCACGCCGCCCTTGACGCGGCTCACCACCGTGCCCATGATCGGGGTCTTGTCGGCGGCGGCTTTCTCTATCGTGTCCCAGATGCGCAGGCGCTGCGCCCGCTCGTAGCTGGCCAGGTAGCCACCCTCCGGCTCCTCGCGCTCGATGACCACGTCAATCGCGTCGCCGGGCTGGAACTTGACTGCTCCGGTGTGATCCAGAACCTGTTCGAGCGGCACCAGCCCCTCGGACTTCAGGCCCACATCAATGACCAGATGCTTGTCTGTCTGCTTGATTACCGTGCCGGAGACAATCTTGTCGCCATAGGCTTCAACGGCGGCGGCCTCCGCGGCCTGCTCGCGCTCAAAGGCCTCCAGGGCGGCGGAAAAATCGTCCATGTGGTCCAGGCTGTGTTCCGCGGACGCGGCTGTCTTCACCGGCTCCGCAGCAACCGGTTCTGCCGGGGCATCGGGCGCTGGTGGCGCGTGAACTTCCGTTGCAACTTCGTCTGCATGCGCGGCTTCCGACACGGCCGGATTCTCGGCTACAGGCTTGGTTGGGGCATCGGCGTCCAGCGCGGAAATTTCATTTGTCTTAGGGGTTTCGGTGTTGGACGTGGATTCAGGCGACGGCCGCTCTTGCTCCGCCGCAGGTTCGAGGGTTTCCAATTCAGTGATCAGGGTTGTGCTTTCAGGTTCGGGATTGACGACTTTTGCCATTGTTAACAGCTCCGCGATTCCTTATTCCCGCGGCGTAAACTTGCCTGCCGCTGGGTATGGTCCCTATGGCGCGATTACCTTAAGGGATGCCGGATGCCGTCTTCTGCACGTAACCGCACACCTGTGTCCGTGGTGCTTTCACAAGGAACAGTCCTTCCCGCCGGTCAGGCTGGCATGGAATAAGACTGGTTTCCTTGGGAAACACCCGGCAGGTGGCGGCAGTCTGGAGGGCGGCCGCAACTCGCTGCTGGAATCCGCGCAGGAAGCTACGCTCTCCAGTGTAGCAACCGCCGCTTTCCCCCGTCAATGTAACCAATTGGCAAGTACCGCGTAGTTCACCGTATATTCACACGCGCCGCGCTCAAAATATTGGGTTTGCGAATGTCAGCACTCCCGCGCGACAACCTTCTATACTGATGCAGACGGAACCCATCCCATGGACCTTCTCTGGACTCCCTGGCGTTATGCCTACATCACCACGGCGGACAGCGCTGCCCGCCCCGGCGTTCCCGCGAGCCTGGCTGCATGGCCTGGCGACCACCACTGCGTCTTCTGCAACCTGATGGCCTCCATCGATTACGCGATTGCCCACGGCATGAAGTCCGAGGAGGCCGAGGCTGCCGGCGGATTGGTCTATCGCGGCCAGCACTGCTTTGTCTGCCTGAACGCCTTTCCCTACACCTCCGGCCACGTGATGGTGATGCCCTACGCCCATCTGGATCGTCTGGCTACCTTGCCCGCCACGGCTGCCCATGAACTGATTGAATTGGCGCAGCGCACCGAGCAGGCGCTGGAGAAACTCTACCGCCCGCACGGTCTCAACTTTGGCATGAATCTGGGCCAGGCAGCCGGCGCAGGTGTCCAAGGCCACCTGCATCTGCACGCTCTGCCGCGCTGGTCCGGCGACACCAACTTCATGACGACAGTGGCCGAGACGCGCATCCTGCCGGAAGATTTGGAAACGACCTGGAAGCGAGTGCGGGCGGCGTTTGCATTTGAATGTAAATAGCAAACGCGTAGAGTCAAGTGCTCAGTTCATGTCTTCGACGCTTTGTATGTGCCGATCGCCTCATGAATTCGATCGCTATTCGATCTTGGAATAAGGCGGAACACCCTCCGAGGTGGTTGAACCAAGCCCTCTTCGAGTGATTCGATAACCCACGAAAGATTGTCTTCTACGGGCCCATCGATAGACTCTCCGCTGCACAAATCTCGTCCCACTTGTAACAGATAGAGGCTTACATTCCGAAGGTAACGCCCTACATCGCGTTGACTATATTTTGCTCGCGGGAAAATGGCCTCAACGTCCCTAATGTCCAATTGGCTGTTGCCAACCGTGTCCATAAAGCCGAATTCGCTATTCAAGTTATAGAGGCGAATGTTTGACCACAACGGCAGCGGAACCAGGTTTTGTTCGATACACTGCTTCCAGAGATCGGTGAATCCGGAATGGCACTCAAGAACTTCCCCGTTTGGGTTGAAATAGCCAATGACTGTCTTTATCTCGAAGAGTGCCTTAGTCAATCTAGTCAGAAACAGTATCTCTCTTGTAGGATCGTAATTCACGGGCAGGCACAGCGCATCCTTGGGGCAACCGAAAACGTAGCTCGAGCGCACGCGGATGAACCCCAAGTGCGACTGTGAGATCAAGGCACCCTCTTGCCAAGCCCATGATTGCTGGCGCGCGCGCGTCAGCCCGCCCGGAAAAGTAAAAGGGCCAAAGTGTCCCATTCCCCATGCGGCAAATGTGATGGGATCATCTTTAGGACTTCCCATGGCGTCAGGCCAAGGCTGATTGACCACGTCAACCGAAACGAGACCGTTGATCTCGGGCAGGTACGGCACAATTACAGCCGGGCCGGAGAACCAGTCATTTGTACTCTCGGAAACTTCCTTGGCGATTTGAAATCCGCCTCCGACAAGAGATCCCTTAACATCGGACATGGTTGTCTGTCCGTTCGTGAGAAGACACAATCCTTGGGTGAAGAACCCCTTTGGCATTACAATTCCTTCCTTGTTGTCGTCTTCGACATATAATCAGATTTCCTCCATTGTTTTGTAGCCATAAAAGTCCGGCACTTTTTCGATGTGAGCCTCATGTTACTGCGTCCCGCGCCTCTTCGCAGCCCTCTTACGCCTCAGCCGCCATCGCCAGATCAATAGTTTGCTGAATGATCCGATTGTTCTTCCGCTGAACCAGCCTGGTTGGAGTTATCCGCAGACTCCTGTTGCCCGGCATTTATCTCATCCGGATAAATCACTGTCCCTTCGGCATCTACGACGATCCCGCCACTCCTTCTACTCCTTCCACCTTCCGGATTTGCGCTGGGAACAATCAACGCGCCGATAATAACGAGGAAACTCAGTATCGATCCCACACCGATCCCCAGCTTTGCATAGAGATAGTCGCGCTCGCTCAACGCGCCGAATTCGGTCAGGCTATTGGTCGACGGATTGGCTGGATCGTAATAGACAGTGGCGCTTGAATTCAGCAGAACGCCGGCGTAATCCAGAATCTCCCCTTTCACCGGATTATCGCCGTTCTGAAGCGGGCAATTCTCATATCCATGATATGTAACTGCCTCGACACTGAAGCTGTAATCGCATTTGTGGCGCGAATAGCTTTTGTTTCTGTTGGATTCAAGACGCATATTCAGGTGCGCAGTCGCCGTGCTCTCATTTGGAGCCAGCGCGGCATATTGCTTTGCTTCGTAGAAGCACCCGCCACCAAGGGCAAAGGCAATTACCGCTCCCAGAATCATGGAACCGGCAATGGATTTCCAGCTCGAATTCATTGGCTCTCCAATTTCTATTGTGATGGGTATTGGAGAGCAGTGTACGCCGCTGTGCCACACGCTGACAAAGATTTATCGGAGGAGTGAAAAGCTGTGAACCTTTACAGGAGAGTTTTCTCAGCCCTGCTCTGCCTCGCCACTCTCCTCTGCATTTGCCGCCAACGCCAGACTTGGCTCCTCGCCTCCCGCCGCATCCAATAGATTCCGAGGTAGGGACTTCCCCGGCCTCACACCCAACTCCTTGAGTAATTCAACCTGGCGAATAAGATTTCCGCGTCCTTCACTCAGCTTCTTCATTGCATTGTTATAGCTTAGATCTGCCCCGTGCAGACTCTTGCCAACGGCTTCCAGATCGCTAACAAAACCAACAAACTTGTCGTATAACTCCGCCCCGCGATTCATCACGTCCTTTACACTGCGGGCCTGTAACTCCTGCTGCCATAGGTTATCTACAATGCGAATGACAAACAACAGCGTCGTCGGCCCCACCAGCAGAACTTCTTTCTGATAGGCATAGTGCCACAATTCCTCATCTTCCCGCAGCGCTTCCAGAAAAGCCGGCTCGATGGGAATGAACATCACCACAAAATCTGGCGATTCCAACTTCGGAAGTTTCTGATATTTCCGCTCAGCCAGCTCATCTACGTGCTCGCGCACACTCGACAAGTGCCGCTTGACTGCAGCCTTGCGCTCCTCGACAGTCTCTGCATTCACCCAGTCGGTGTAGGCGGTCAATGAAACCTTTGAATCGATAATCAGGTGACGACCACCTGGAAGAAAAACGATGACATCCGTTCTAGGCGTCTTGGTCTTTGTGCCACTTTCGCTTTCCACGCCAGAGAAGGCCTGCTGAAAGCTGTATTGCTCTCCCTCATGCAAGCCGGCCTTTTCAAGAAGATCGCGTAGGATGAATTCGCCCCAGTCGCCCTGCGCTTTCGAGGAACCACGCAGCGCTGTGGATAAGTTGTGCGCCTCTTCGCTGAGTTTTTGATTCAGCCCGCCCAGCGTCCCGATCAGCGTCTCCAACTTCGTCACGCCAGTCTTCGAGTCGCTCTGCGCCTCCTCCACCTTCTTGCGGAAATCCTCGATCTGGCCCTTGAGCGGCTGTAGCAATGAGCCAATCTCCTTCTGGCTGTCTTCGGAGAAACTCTTCTTCTTCTCATCCAGAATGTCTCCGGCCAGCGCCTTAAACTGATTGGCAAGCGTCTCTTTGGCCGTATCTATAAGCGTCAACTTCTCCTGAATGTTCTTCCGCTCATTCTTGAGTTCGGTTTCCAGCTCTTTCACGCGTGCTTGTCGCCACAAAATGCCTACACAAAAACCTACACATGCAGCCACGATCCCGACAATTAAAGTCTGCATCGGTTCCTCCATCTACTGTTTCGCCTAATATACGCCTTTTGCCTGTGCATTTCCTGCTATATTTCAGCCCGTTTTCTATTCCCCTAGTCCATAATCCCTAGTCCCTGAATCTTGCTTCCTTTACACTCCGCCCGCCCGCCCGGTAGACTTGAATTTCGGGGCCATGCGCAAATTTTCTGGCGTAGTGGTTGTGTTCCCCTGCCGTGACCCGGTAGGCTGAACAGGCAAGCCCCGGAGAGATTCCAAGTTTAAAAATCATGAGGAGAAACACGCATGGCCGTTGAAGAGAAAGTCAAATCAATCATCGTCGAGCAGTTGCAGGTGGACGAAGCCGAAGTTACCCCCGGCGCCAGCTTCCAGGAAGACCTGGGCGCGGATTCGCTGGACGTAGTCGAGCTGGTAATGCAGTTCGAAGAGGCCTTCGACATCGAAATTCCCGACGAAGCAGCCGAAAAGATCAAGACCGTCAAGGACGCGATCGAATACATCGAGAAAAATGCGAAAGGCGGCAAGTAGCCAGTGACTCGCCGAGTTGTAATCACCGGCCTGGGGCTGGTCTGCGGCCTGGGCAACACCGCGCCCGAGGTTTGGCAGCAGTTGATGGCTGGCGCCAGCGGCATGGGGCCTATTCAGGCTTTCGATACCACTGGCTTCACCACCACCTTTGCCGCCGAGGTCAAGAACTTTGACCCGCACAACTTTGTGGACAAGAAAGAAGCGCGCAAGATGGGGCGCTTCATCCACTTTGCTTTTGCCGCCACCCAGGAAGCTATGGCCCAGTCGGGTCTCCAGATCACTCCGGAGATCGCCGACCGGGTTGGCGTCTTCATCGGCTCCGGCATCGGCGGCTTTGAGATCATCGAGCGCGAGCACTCGGCTCTGCTTGCAGGCGGCCCGCGCAAAATTTCGCCCTTCTTCATTCCCGCTGCCATCGTCAACATGGCGGCGGGCGATGTAAGCATCCGCTATGGCGCGCAGGGACCGATTTCGGCTACGGCCACAGCCTGCGCCACCTCGGCCAACGCCATCGGCGACGCGACGCGCATCATCGCGCACGGCGACGCCGATGTGATGATCGCCGGCGGCGCCGAGGCAGCGGTTACGCCGCTCTCGGTGGGCGGATTCGCCTCCATGCGCGCGCTCTCCCAGCGCAATGACGAACCCACCCGCGCCAGCCGGCCCTTTGACAAGGACCGCGACGGCTTTGTCATCGGCGAGGGCTCCGGCATCCTCATCCTTGAGGAGCTGGAGTTCGCCAAAAAGCGCGGAGCCAAGATTCTGGCCGAGATTATCGGTTACGGCATGAGCGCCGATGCCCATCACATCACCAGCATCGCGCCCGAGGGCCAGGGCGCGCAGCGTAGCATGAGGGCCGCTCTGAAGGACGCCGGCATCCGGCCGGAAGAAGTGGGCTACATCAACGCCCATGCCACCGCGACCCCCGCTGGCGACGGCAATGAATCGCAAGCCATCGAGGCGGTCTTTGGCGAGCACGCGCTCAGTCACAAGCTCAAGGTGAGCGGCACAAAATCCATGCACGGCCACTTGCTGGGCGGCGCGGGCGGGCTGGAAGCAGGCATCACAGTGCTATCGCTCGAGCATCAGATGCTGCCACCCACTATCAACCTGGAAAACGTCGATCCGGAATGCCGCCTGGACTATGTGCCCAACAAGGCCATCGCCCACAGCTTCGATATTGCCCTGTCGAATTCCTTTGGCTTTGGCGGCATTAACGCCTCGCTGATTATGCGGCGCTGGACGGAGTGAGGCAGCTGACAGTGATCAGTGAACGGTGATCAGTCAAAACAACAACAGCGCGAATCGTATCCAGATTCGCGCTGTTGTTTTCATATAGACCATGAATCCATGGATCATCCGGTGATTGCTGCTATGCCCACACCGAAAAGCACAAAGATCGCCCACCATCCAAAGACCGCGATGTAGCCGGAGTTGCGCTTGACGCCCGCTACAATCGCCGTTCCGATCGCTAGCAGCACCAGTGTCCAGATCGTAATCACATCCAGCGAACTCATCAAGGCATAGAGTGCCTTGTTGGCCTCCGCCGCATTGGGATAGACAAAGGCCGCCAAATTGGTGGGAGCAAAGTTTTTGACATTGAATGTGTCTGGCTCAATCGCAAAGATGACCACGGTACCCAGTAATGCTTTTATGATTCCCGGCAGACCGGCATACATCCATACGGTAAAGATGTTGCTGAAGGTAGCCTTTCCTCCGAAGACAAAGTTAATGGTGCCCCACAGCCCGAGCGACATGAGTGCCACTCCCGCCAGCAATAAGGCAGGTTGGGCGATGAAAATACCCTCCGTTATATACACAGAGATCTTCAACTGCATTTCGCGCTGCTCCACAGGCACTTGCGCCAATCGCTCTTCCGTCTTCGGATCGAGCTTGATTTGGTTATCTACCACCTTCTGCATGCCGATCTTGACGAAGACGGCCGCAAAAAATATGTAGCTAACCAACGCCATGATGATCAGCGGCATCCACCAGCTTCGGTTGCCGCGCTTGATGTCCTCAAAGGTCTTCGCCGGCGCTGTGAAGGTATTCGCTACGCGCTGCCACTGGGAAAGGCCGGATGCCTGGGCTCCGGATTCAACTACTGTATTGCTCATATTCCCCCTCGCTCAGCCACATTTGGCTATGGCCGCGATTTTATCCTCAAAGGGGCGACCCAGCAAAATAAAAAAATCTTTGGAAGCGGGGATTAAAACTCTAACCTGAGAGAAGCGGTTTGCGGCATTCTTCCATGGCTGTGCCGAAGAGGTCGGCGAGCCGTTGGCTGCGCTCGAATTGAGCACCGCCAGCACGAATGCGATGAAGAAGGCCGACGGATCAAGGAGTGCGCGGAGAATCCAGAGCAACTCCAGTGTAAGCGGTTTCAGCCTGGTTCCAGAGTGCCTGAGTGGATGCGGCTTTGTCTGATAATTGGCACATCCAAGGCCACTGAATCCGGCCCTTGACGCGCGCTGCTGCGAATGTTCGACTGGTTCAGGAACAGGACCGAGTGAACCTATGGACGTGCCTCAATTTACCCTCGACGATTACGCAAGCGTTTTTGCCGACCGTCATCTGTTACACGGAGTGTTGGCGAGATGGGCCAAGGCCAAGCCGGAGGCCGCTGCCATGATCAGCGCGGAGAGCGAGCGCGCTGTCACGTGGGGCGAATTCGATCGTATTACTACGGCGATGGCGGGAGAATTGTTGCACCTGGGCTTCGCCAAGGGCGATTTCCTGGTCACCTTGCTGCCGCTTACCGTTGATCACGTTTTGCTGGAATACAGCTGCTTCAAAATCGGCGTGATCGTTGCGCCGCTGGATCTCCGCATGTCCCCTGCCGAGATAATTCGTGCAATTGAAATCCTCCGACCACGAGGTTTTGCCGCCTTGGGTGTGAAAGCATCGCTCGATCTTCGCCCGCTATGGCGCGCCATTCAAGCTCAGTGCAAATGGATCCAGCATTTCATCGCGATGGACTCGGAGGAGGCGATTGAAGGCACACGATCCTATACATCGATTGCCGAGGCGGCGAGCAGCGACGCGATCGATGTCGATTCTGACCTCCTTGCAAAAATTACCGTGAACGAAAACGATGGCGCGCTGGTCATCTTTACCACCGGCTCAACCGGCTCGCCCAAGCCGGCCCTGCTTTCGCACCGCAACATCACGGTGCAGAATATGTGCATCTGCGGCGCATTTTTTGGCGGTGACCGCGGCACGCGCACGCTGGTCAATTTGCCTGCATCTCATGTAGGCGGACAGACCGAGGCGATGATGAGCACGTTCTTCGGTGGAGGCACAGCGGTCCTCGTGGAGATCTTCGACGCCGGCCGTTCGTTGCGCGCCATTGCGCGGCATCGAGTGGAGATTCTGGCTCAGATTCCCGCCATGTACAACCTGGAGTGGATGTTGAAGGAGTATGCTGGCCATGATCTCTCCAGTTTGAAATTTGCCGCCTATGGCGGACATTCGGTTTCGCGACCGTTCATGGAGCAGTTGGCAGGCATGGCACCGGTGATCGGCACCGGACTTGGACTCACTGAGGCCGCCGGTTTCTGCACCTATATTCAGGCGAATGTGGCGGACCTGAATTCTTCCAAACAGGAGACGATTCTCGCTGGGCTTGGCGTCGATATGCCTGTTTATCCATGCACCATTCGCCAGCCTATGCGCGAGGATGGCAACGCCGGCGATGAGCTGCCCTCCGGCGAGATTGGCCATCTGTGCTTTCGCGGGCCGCAGACCTTTCTTGGCTATGTCAACGATCCCGTGGCCACCGCGCGGGCAATCTCGCGCGACGGCTATTTATATACCGGCGATCTCGGCTTCAGGGATGCCAAGGGATTGCATCTGACCGGGCGCGAAAAATGGGTGATCAAGTCCTTCGGCTACCAGATATTTCCCGGCGATGTGGAACGGCATATCTGCACGCTGTCGGAAAAGGTGGCTAACTGCGTGGTGGTTGGCGTGGCGCATGAGGTCGTCTCCGAAGCCGTCGTGGCCGTTGTGGAGAAGCGGCCCGGAGTGGAAGTGAACAGCAAGGAACTGGATCGTCATGCGCGCTCGCTGGCATCATATATGCGGCCGCGTCACTGGATCATCGTCGAAGCCGGACAGATGCCTCTGAACCGCGTGGCCAAGCCGGATTACGTGCGCGCCCAGGAGATGGCTCGGCAGGAGATCGCCGCGATGCGCGAGCGCGGCGAGTGGGACAGCGGTTTGGTTTCTGCAAAATAACTCTGGAGCGATGCTTCGGAGTCTTTTTCGGGTAAAAAAACGGATTTTTCGGCGTTTTTCAGAGGCCAAATCTCACGATGTGGGAGAATTTTGGGCTGAAGAATTTCCACAGGCATTGATTCCAAACGGGTTAAAAATAATCTGCAAAGTTTCAAGGGAAATTTATACCTCCTGGGGGTATATGGGGGGTGGGGTATTCCCCTCAGGCTCTTGTTTTTGAGGCTTGGAATGGCCGCGGTTTGACATGTGGGCGACCTGGGCGGCGTAGAGGAGCTTGGTGCTCATAAAAGGCGAGATTATTTGGGCAGTCATGGCATGAGCGACACAGGCAATGAAATCGGTGATGTTTTCTGACCCGGAAAGCGGCGGCATGGCGTTGAGGTAGGCATGGCCGGCTTCCTCAGAGGCATCGCACTTGCTTTTGCCTTTTGCACGTTCTGCCTTATTGGTGCTTGCCCAAGCGTTCAGGCAGCGGGCGACGGCGGGGTTTGCGGCGGCGGCGATGGGTTCGTCCGCTTCGAAGGGGGCGGGGATGGATTGAATAGCATCTGTCATGTTGGGTTCCTTGATTTGATTGTGCGCGTAAAGACCGAAATTATCTGCAAAAGGGAGTGGGATACTGAAAAGAGGGATTGAAATGAAGGAATACGCGGCGGTTTTTGAGCAAACATCGAACGGCTGGAGCGCCTATGCTCCAGACCTGCCTGGGCTGGGCGTGGCGGGCGCGACCTTCGCCGAGACGGAGCAACTGCTGCGTGAAGGCATCGAATTTCACATTGAGGGGTTACGCGAGGATGGACTGCCGATTCCCGAACCGCATACGCAGGTGATGCGACTGGCGATTCCGGCGTAATACTGATTATTCATAACTTACTTTGATCACTGAGCTGCAAGGGCAAGTGATTTATCCTTTGATATACGCATATGAACATCGAGATTCCAAATTTGACGGCATTTGATAAGGCCGCGCTGGGCAAGGAGGGAGCTATGTTGGGGCAACCTGATGGAAGCCGAGGAATGACGAGAATTGAAATTCCCGACTTACCCGAATACTCCGAGCAGTCGATAAATGAGGCTGTACAACACCTCTCTAAGATCCTCGGTGACGAAATCGCGCAAATAAAGAATGCTGGGGAGCTTGAGCAATGCAGAGTCCAGTGGCTCGGGCGGAAAGCCGGCATTCTGAAACAGATCAGCGAACGCTGGATATCGGCATGCCCGCCTGAGTTTAAAAAGCATTTGGGGTTTGCATTTAACGCTCTTAAGCAGGAAGTTGAGATTCAACTTGATCCGAGTAAGGTAATTAAGGCAGGGATTCCGGCATCGGTCGTTCAAGAACTCCGTGAGATCCGCTCGTTTGACACCCGGAAGTTGGATGCCGAGGCTATCGACATCACTCTGCCGGGAACGCGGCGGCTGGCGGGGGCGGAGCATCCGATTACGCGCACGATGAATGAGATTGTGGGGGTGTTTGCGGCGCTGGGCTACTCGGTGGGCGTGGGGCCGGAGGTGGAGAGCGACTACTACAACTTCGAGTGCATGAATTTTCCGCCGGACCATCCGGCGCGGGACACGCAGGACACGCTGGTGGTGGCGGGGCAGGAGCGGAGGCAACAGCGGGATCGGCTGCTGATGCGGACACATACATCGCCGGTGCAGATGCGGACGATGGAGTCGCAGCCGCCGCCGGTGCGGATTGTGATTCCTGGGAAGGTGCACAGGAACGACGCGGCGGACGCGACGCACTCGCCGATTTTTCACCAGGTGGAGGGGTTGTGCGTGGACACGAATATTACCTTCAGCGATTTGAAGGGGACGCTGGACCACGCCATGAAGGCGCTGTTTGGCTCGGCGGTGAAGACGCGTTTTTTTCCATCGTTCTTCCCGTTTACGGAGCCGTCAGCCGACGTGCAGATCAGCTGCATTTTTTGCGGAGGGAAGGGGTGCAGGAAGTGCAAGCAGTCGGGATGGATTGAACTGCTGGGCTGCGGGATGGTGGACCCGGCGGTGTTTGCGTTTGCCCAAGAAAAACAGCCTTTGTACGATCCTAAACGCATCTCGGGATTCGCCTTTGGCATGGGAGTTGAACGCATCGCCATGATGAAGTATGGGATCAGCGAGATTGGGAGTTTCTTTGCGGGGGATATGAGATTTTTGGGGCAGTTCGCATGAAGATATTGACGAAATGGCTTAGGGCGTATTTGCCGGGATTGCCGGTGGACGATGCGCGGCTTGCCGAGGATTTGACGTTGCGCGGGATTGCTGTCGAGGGCATCTATGACCTTGGCACGGGGAATGGCTCGCTTTACGAAATGGACATCACCACCAATCGCGTGGATGCGATGAATCACTATGGCGTGGCGCGGGAGGCGGCGGCGATTTATGGGCTGAAGCTGGCGGAGTTGGATGTTGCCTTGCCGAAGGCGAAGAAGGCGGCGGCTCCGTATGCGGTGAAGATTGAGGCGGAGGATGGTTGCGGGCGGTTCACGGCGCGGGTGCTGCGCGATGTGAAGATGGGCGAGTCGCGGGATTGGTTTGCGGGCGCGGAGGTTTCTTCTTACTTTTCGTTGCTGGAGCAGAAATGCATTTCTAACGCCGTGGATGCGACGAACTTTGCATGGATTGCGATGGGGCAGCCGACACACGTCTTCGATCTGGACAAGCTGGAGGGCGGGATTGTGGTGCGGCGCGCGAAAAAAGGCGAGAAGCTGAAGACGCTGGATGGCGTGGAGCGCGTGCTGGAGGCCGAGGATCTGGTGGTGGCCGATCACAAAAAAGCGGTGGGCCTGGCCGGGGTGATGGGCGGCTGGGAGACGATGATAACGGCGGAGACGAAAAATGTGCTGGTGGAGGCGGCGTGGTTTGATCCGATGGCGGTGCGCAAGACGGCGCGTCGGCACGGGCTGCACACCGACGCGAGCCACAGATTTGAGCGCGGGGCCGACTTCGAGGCTGGGCCTGTGGCATCGGCGCTGGTGAGCAAGATTCTGCTGGCGAATGGAGGCTGGCTGGAGGGCGAGCTGGTAGATGTGCGCGTGCCTGCGATGGAGGCGCGGACGGCCAAGCGCAAGCCGGTGGAGCTCAAGTTGAGCGAGGTGGGCCGGATTCTGGGCGCGACGGAGGATGCGGAGGGAATTACAGCGGCGATGGTGGAGGGTGTGCTGAAGGCGCTGGGATGTGGGCTGGCGAGTCAGCGAGTCAGCGAGTCAGCGGGTCAGCAAGTCAGCGAGTCAGCGTGGATGGTGACATTGCCGAGTTGGCGGCTGGATCTGGAGCGGGAGATCGACCTGATTGAAGAGGTGGCGCGGGTTTACGGGTACAACCGTTTTGCCAATACGCTGCCGGCGTTTGGCGAAGGAGTGCGCGCGCTGCCGTGGGCGGAGAAGGAAGCCGAGGTGCGGCGGACGCTGCTCGCGGCGGGTTTCCACGAGGCAATTGGCAGTACCTTCTGCTCGCCGGCCGAGGCCGCGCTGACGGAGCCGCAGCCGAAGATTTCTGTTCCGCTGGGCAATCCGTTGAGCGATGAGGCGGGCGTGCTGCGGCCGTCGCTGGTGCCGGGTATGCTGGCGATGATTGCCGGCAACCTGAACCGCGACGTGAGCGATGTGCGGCTGTTTGAAGTGGGCACGGTCTTCAGCGGAAGCACGGAGAAGGTGGAGGAGCGGCCATCGCTTTCGTTTGGCGCGGCGGGCAGTTTGGCGGAGCAATCCGCGCTGCACGCGACGCGGGCCATAGAATTCCAAGATGTAAAGGGCGTGGTGGAGCAGGTTCTGGAGCGGTTCCAGACGCGAGCAGTGAATTTCGATCGCTTTGAAGCTGAGGCCGGTCTGACGCCGGAGTGGCTGCATCCGTATCGCGCGGCGCGGGTGGTTGCGGACGGCGTGACCGTGGGTTGGTTTGGGCAACTGCATCCGCGCGTGGCTGCCGAACGCAAGCTGAAGGAGCCGGTGCTGGTGGGAGAAATTTATTTGGACCGGCTGTACAAGTTGGCGCTGCGGCAGCCGGTGGCGCGGGAGATTTCACGCTTCCAGCCGGTGCGGCGCGATTTTTCGCTGGTTTTGGATGAAAGCATCGCGTGGGAGAAGATCGATCAGGCAGTGTCCGAATTGCGTATTCCCGAGTTGGTGGAGTGGCGGGCGCGCGAGGTCTTTCACGACGCCAAGCTAGGCAAGGACGAGTATGCGCTGCTGCTGGGAACGACGTTTCAAGCGGCGGATCGCACACTGCGCGAGGAAGAGTTGCAGGAGTTTCAGGCGCGAGTGGTTAAGGCTGTTGGCAAAGTTGGGGCGCGGTTGCGAAGTTAGGCGGTAAACAGGTTCAGCTGGCGTTATACTTGCACGGGTAAGCTGTATTCGCATGGAGGTTTTCGATGTCGGAGATGATGTGGAAGTCGGATGTTGCGGAAGAAGCGCAATCGGAAGAGCGGGCGGATGAGCAGCGCCATGAACATAATGCTGATGCGACGGAATCGAATGTTGAATCAGGCGCGTTGACATTGAGCGTGGATGAGTTTTCCGCGCTTGAAGAGCGGATTCAACGCACGGTGAACCTGGTGAAGCAGGAGCGTCAGGCACGCGCCGCTGCCGAGGAGCGCGCCAACGCGGCGGAAGCCCAGATTAGCCAACATGCGCCGCTGTTGGAGCGGTTGGAGACAGAAATCCAGACGCTGCGCACGGAGCGCGGTCATGTGCGGCAGCGCGTGGAGAAGCTGCTGGCGCAACTGGACGCGCTGGAATTGTGAGGCCAGTCGTGGCTCAGGAAAAATCCGGCAAACCGGCCGGCTGCGTAACAGTGGAAATTTATGACCAGCTCTATCACCTTTCTGGCGAGGATGAGGAATACATACGCGGCCTGGCCGAGTTGGTGGATGCGCGGATGCGGGCGGTGGCCGCACAAGGGCGCACGGCGGATTCGCTGCGCGTGGCCGTGCTGGCGGCGCTGAATCTTGCCGATGAGCTGTCGCGGGCGGAACAAGCTGGCGGCGGCGATGCGCAACAGGCTCATGCGCGCGCCGCAAGCCTGCGCGGAATGCTGGACGAAGTGCTGGAGGATGAGCGGAAGACGGGCTAGCAGGCCAGAGTTTACTTATTCAGGAACTTCTATAGAAATTCACGCCGCGAAGCCGGCATTCCCTTAGGTGCTCAAGCACATACTCTTCACACATTTAAGAATGCAGAGGCTCTTTTGGGCGATTGATTCCCAAAAGCGGCGGGGCAAACGATAGCACATCGCGGCTATGGCGCGCAAGACTTGCATTTTTATGGGTGGGCTCCTACTATTCACACTAGAAACCGGCCTGCAAAGCAGGTGGGCGATTAACGCTGGTTGAACCAACATTCGTGAACAGGGGCTCAACTCGACAATCGGTTCTGTGTGCCGTGTCCGCCAGTCCGGAATGCCTAATGAACCGCGGAGAGCTCCACCTTCCTAGGAAGGGTTC
>Ga0181520_10004925_pt1 | contig 21826 bp, 21 predicted proteins | sample PEATcosm2014_Bin_29_FD_132451 | JGI IMG/M metagenome (GOLD analysis project Ga0181520, IMG submission 132451) | Peatland microbial communities from MTU Mesocosm Facility, Houghton, MI, USA - PEATcosm2014_Bin02_30_metaG | ecosystem: Environmental > Terrestrial > Soil > Wetlands > Peat | place... | reverse complement strand
TCCGCTGCGATTTCCGTAACAGGGGCGCAGGAAATGCCGCGCCCCTGCTCCGGAGTTGTTCGAATCAAAAGCCGGTGCGGCTTTGTTGCCGGATGGTTTTGATCTCCGCCGCCGGAATATGCAGAAATTCAAGAAACTCCTGGTGTTCCTTCGGTGCGGAGCGCTCGAACTCAGCGTGCCAGCGATGCATCTGCTCGGCGCTGAATCCACACGCCTTCATAATGGAAACCCATTTCTCTTTCGTGATCATCTTCACCTTCCCGAGAGCCTTGTGCTCAAGCAGTTTGAGGATCGCCCGTTGATGCGCGCGGAGAGTGCCGATTTCGGTGCTGATTTCAACCAGCCGCCGCTTCAGCACTAGAGCCGCGTCGCCTCCCGGGCGATCGAGGAGGTCGCGCACGTCCTCGAGTTTCAGGCCAGCGTCACGGTAAACGCGGATCTGCAACAAACGCCGCATATCCGCCTCGCCGTAACTGCGGTAGTTACCGCCGCTGCGCGGCGGCGGGGGCATCAAACCGATCGATTCGTAATACAAGAGCGCGGTGCGGCTCAAGCCGCATCGGCGAGCGAGTTGGGTTACCGTCAACATCGTTCCACTCTACTGTGAACCCTCCAGTTATAGACAGGTCAAGAGGAAAAGACGGATGCCGTTAGCGGACGGCGTTACGCATTGCGTTGATTTACACCGCTCGATAATTACTTCGCAAGATTTGTTGCCGCAACCAGCTTCGGCCACCGGACGCCCGTGGCTGAAGACACGCAGATACAGCCCTCTTGTGCGGCTGGGTTGGCCGTTGTGGGGGGAAATCGAAAGGACTTGCTCTTGGGCCGGGTTCCGGATGACGGCAGCCGCGCTGGGGGAACGTTCGACCCAGATCATCTTTTAGCCATCATGAGGGATGGTCCCGCGGCTGGATTACTTTATCCCGCTCGAAATGAAGAGAGGTTTTGAACGCCTCTTCATGCACAGGCCCTTTACTTCGCCTTGGCTTTCAGCTTGGCCCAACGCCTGTGCTGCGCGTCGGCTATCTTCTTGCGCGCTTCGGCGCTCAAGACCCGCTTCTTTCTGGTCCTGGCTTTGGCGGGCGCTTTCTTTGCTGTGCGTCCGGCTTTGGTGGCTGCGGTTCCGAGCGTGGCCAGCAGAGCGCGTGCCTGCTGCAGTCTGGTTATCTCGGCGTCGATTTCGACAAGAATGTTTTCTATCGCCATAGATCAAGGATAATGCAGAAAATTCGCGGTTTCATCGCTTGTTGCAAGTTATTTTGTAACCAGGGAAAGTTACGCAAAGATACCTTGCAGTTACTTCCAGACCGCGCAGCGCACGGGTTCGCGCAATGCCGCATAAAACCGCGGCGGGATAGGTGATTTCCCCGTCCCGCCGCTACGCTTTTCGCGTGATATGTGTTCTTGCAGATTCAAAACCACTTACATGCCAAGATACATCACATGGGCATACGTACCCAGGCGCACGTTGTAAGCGAGATACCAGCCGATGTGGTCCGGATCGTCGTAGATGATGATTTCATCGGAGTCCCAGAGCCAACCGTCGCAGAAAGCGATGTCGGCGGCCGCGATGGACCAGTACCAGCCATTGAACCAGAAGCGATCGGGACCTCCGCCGCCAAGATGCCACACATGCCCGGGACCGAAGCCACCGGTAAAGTGGCCGTGCGCCCAGGGCTGGTCGATGTGATAGCGCGGATCGTTGGGACCGGTGTCATGACCAACCCAGGTTTTGCCCTTGTCGACGTGCGGCGCATTGGGGTGGCCGGGTTGAGGGTTATAGTTGCGCTGTGGATCGGGCGCCTGCGGCGTGCCATGGTAGGGCGCGGGCCCGCTCTTGGGCGCCTTCGGATGATCGTTCCCTCCATGTTGCGCGAAGGCCGGCACAGAGAATACGAGCAAAGCTGCGAATGCAATGTGAATAGACTTCATCGATTCCTCCTGATGACCTAAAGGTGACGCGAGACAAGAGCGTTCCAGCCCTCTTTAGATGGTCATAGGCAAAGGTTCGTTGCCCACCGGCATTCTTGCACACGCGGGCAAGGTCCGGCACGCAAATTTTCCAGTGCCAGCCCACTTCGTCGCGTCTTGCTTTGGACCACTTCGTGGGGTTCTGGTCTTGGATGGGCTTCGGGTTAAGCGCTCACCGTAGCCGCGGCGCGGCGCCACGCGTAAAGCGGGAACTGGTTGGCGAGCTCCGCCACTTCGCCGCGAATGTGCGCGAGCGCTGCTTCGTCATTGCGCTGCTCCAGCGCTCGGGCGATCCACGTTGCGATAGTGCGCATATCGGGTTCCTTCATGCCCCGCGTGGTGAGCGCGGGCGTGCCCACGCGAATGCCCGATGGCTTGAGCGGAGGATTGGTATCCCAGGGGATGGAGTTCTTGTTCACAGTGATGCCGGCCTTGCCCAGAGCCAGCTCCGCTTCAGAGCCGAGGATGCCTTTCTCGAAGACATCGACCAGCAAGAGGTGATTATCGGTTCCCCCTGAAACCAACCGGTAGCCCGCGGCCTGCAGGCCCTCAGCAAGCGCCGTGGCGTTGGCGACGATTTGCGCGGCGTAGTCGCGGAACTCGGGCCGCAGTGCCTCAGCAAACGCGACTGCCTTTGCAGCCACGATGTGCACGAGCGGACCTCCCTGCTGGCCGGGAAAGACCGCCTTGTCGACGGCCACGGCAAGATCCTGGTTGCAAATGATGAGGCCGGCGCGCGGGCCGCGCAGGGTTTTGTGCGTGGTGGTGGTCGTGATCTGCGCGTGCGGCACCGGCGAGGGATGCACGCCGCCCGCGACCAGGCCGGCAATGTGCGCCATGTCGAAGATGTACACTGCGCCCACCTTATCGGCGATCGCGCGCATGCGCGCGAAGTCCCACAGGCGCGGGTAAGCGCTGGCGCCGCCGATGATGACCTTCGGCTTTTCCTGCTCGGCAACCTTTTCCATCTCGTCGTAATCGATGGTCTCGGTGTCGCGGCGCACATGGTAAAACGTTGTCCGGTAGAGTTTGCCGCTAAAGCTGAGACGATGCCCGTGCGTGAGGTGACCGCCATGCGAAAGATCGAGACCGAGAATGGTGTCGCCGGGCGCGAGAACCGCCGCGTAGGCTGAAGCGTTGGCCTGCGAGCCGGAGTGCGGCTGCACGTTGATGTGGTCGCCGCCGAAGAGTTGGCGGGCGCGATCCCGGGCCAGGTTCTCCACGATGTCGGCGTACTCGCAACCGCCGTAGTAACGGCGACCCGGATAGCCCTCGGCATATTTATTGGTGAGGATCGAGCCGGCCGCCTCTAATACGGCTTCAGAGACGAAGTTTTCGCTGGCGATCATCTCCAGCCCCTCGTGCTGGCGGAGCGTTTCGTGATCAATGGCGGCGGCTACATCGGGATCGGCCTGGGCGAGGGGCAAAGACATGCGGTCAGTCATAGCTAAATTTTAGCTGGTTCCCCGGCCAGTTGAAACCGCGCCTATGTTGACAACGATTGCGTACACTGGAAGCAGCAGCCCATCGGCCAGATGTAGACCTGCGAGGCGCTTGTGGCAGTACGAAGCGAATATCTGATTCCAGCGGCGATGTTCCTCGGAATGCTGCTTTCTGCTGCGGCACAGACGGCGAGCCCGACTGCGAGCCCAACTGCGAGCATCGACCCGACCCTGCTGGCCAAGGCCAACAGCGGCGACGCCACGGCCCAGGTAGCGGTGGGCGAGCAGTATGCGCAAGCGGCCGCGACAGAGCACGACAAAGCGCAGGTCGCCGACGATTATCAGCAGGAGCTCGCGTGGTTCCGGAAGGCTGCCGACCAGAATGACATTTCCGGAGAGATGCACCTGGCCGCGCTTTATCGCGACGGCGGGGGCAAAACCATTCCGCGCGATATGGAGCAGGCGGCAACGTGGTATCGCCGGGCAGCGGATCAGGGCGACCCTACCGCACAGGGAACGCTGGGCGTGCTCTACTCCATGGGCCAGGGCGTTCCCCACAGCGACGCGGACGCGTATTTCTGGTTCGACCTTGCCGCCAGCGTGAAAGGGCCGAACCAGGAAAAGTATGCGGCCAATCGCCAGTTGATCGGCGAACGCATCACCGCCGACGAGCTCTCCGATGTACAGGATCGCGTGGCCGCATGGAAGGCCGCGCATCCGCGTCCCGAAACTGCTCAATAAAACTTCCGCTGCCGTGCCCCATCCTTTCGCGTTTTTTGCGAAAGGGTGGGAAATGAATAAGGCGGCGTACGTCTTTCTTTGATGCTCTCTGAATTCCAACGCCAAGCCAGCATTGAACACTAGCGCTCGCGGGAAAGTTGCGCGCAAATCGCAAATCGTCCTCAGAAAAATCTGCGCGATGCACAGCATCCCACCTTCGTTGCAGGAAAAGAGAAATTTGCACAACTTGTTTTTGCGATGCGTGTCAGGAGGAAACATGGGCCGGTGCTTCAAAAAAATCCCAGGCCCGCGGAGGAACCACATGAAGCTGAATTTGTTAACGCTTGCCGTGGCCGCCCTGATTGCCTCGGGAACGGCCTTCGCTCAGCAGAGCCAACCTCAAACCCAACCCAACCAGCCTGCGCCGACCCCCGCGCCTAACATCGGCCAGCGCGAGCAGAAACAGCAAGACCGCGTCGCCAACGGCATCGACTCCGGGCAAATGACCACGGGCGAGACGAAGAATATCGAGTCACGCGAATCCAATCTGAATCGCGAGGTCCGCGACGATCGCTCCGCCGACAACGGCCACTTGACACAGCAGGAGCGGCAGCAGATTAACCACCAGCAGAACAATCTGAGCCACTCCATTTACCAGGACAAGCACAACGCCAACGTGGCGCACTATGGCAACAATGAAGTAGGCCAGCGCCGCGAGAATCAGCAGGATCGCATTGCCAACGGTCTCCGCAATGGCACCATGAATGCCGGGCAGACTGCCCGCGTGGAGAATCGCGAGCAGGGCATCAATGAGCAGATTCATGCCGATCGCCAGGCGCATGGCGGCAAGCTGACCGGCCAGGAGCACCGCCAGATCAATCGCGAACAGAATGGCGCGAGCCGCCAGATCTATCGCGACAAGCACAACGGCAAATAGTGCGCCGGGGTCACGGATTCAAAGTCTGTTCCGCGGCTCCCACCACGCGAGAATGGCTGACGAGAAAGACGACGAGCCGAAGCGGCTCGCCGTCTTTTTCTGCGCGTAAAACATTGCCGCCGGAGAGTTCGAGCGTGCGGCCATCCATGGCGCTCGAGCCAAATTCCTTGATGACGCGCACCACGGCAACATGATGCAGCGTGCGGCCTGCATTCTCGCCGTGCGAGACTTCTGAATGCGTCGCGTTCTCCGCGATGACGGCGACCAACGTGGCTTTCACGGCGGTCGCGGTGTGCACGGTGAATGCGATCGAACCGTTGGCCGCGCGATGCGCATTGCCGATCTCGATCTGGATCTTGGGTATGGCCGCGGCGCGCGTGATGAACCCGGCTAGCACCGGGGGATTGCTGCCGCCCAACTGCATCGCTCCATCCACAACGAACTGCGGGGTGGCCGGGGAATCGAGCCCAAACTGGCCCACATAACTTTGCTGGCGCAGGTCGATCTCGTCGAAAGAAAAGGGGTCCTTCCATCCCAGATGGTTCCAGTAGGTAACATGCTCGCTCAACACGATCACCTGCGCGCCGGGGAAGCCCTGCGTGTCAAGCTGGGCCAGCAACGCATCGGCCGGCGGACAATCGGAACAGCCTTCCGAAGTGAAAAGCTCGACGAGAACGGGATTGGGTTGTGCGGGAGCGGGAGATGGAGCCGCGCTTGGCTGGCCCGATGCCGTCAGACACAACAGAAGTGCTGTCGCGGCAAGGGCCACGGCAAGGCTTGCTGTGCGGAAGGGATCGGGAGCCGGGGAAGTCATCAAGATCCTGATCTATTCTGATCTGGCCCAAGGATAACGCGAAAGCGTCGTTGGGTCGAGGCCGGATGGGTCCGCTATTCTAGCGTCGATGAGAAATTTTCGGTTCTGGTCGCGGTTTCGATCCGCCGCATTCTTGGTTTCTGCGAGCCTGGCGGCGATGCTTGCGGCGCGCGCACAAGCGCCCAGCGTCACGCTCGCGCCAGCCGTAGTTGTAGCGGGTTCGCCGGAGTTGATTCGCGTGGAGGCGCCGGCAGACGCAACGCTTGAGGGAGAATGGCTGGGGCAGAAGCTCACGTTCTTTTGGTCGCAGGATCGACAGGCGTGGTACGCGCTCGCCGGCGTGGATGTGGAGTGTGCCGTGGGCACTTCTTCCCTTCGCATCACGGCGACGCTGAAGGGAACAGGCGGCGGGACGCCTGAATTGAGCCGAATCGATCTGAGCCGCAGCATTGAGATCCATGAAGCGCATTACCGCACAGGCGCTTTGACCGTGGCCCCGAAGTTTGTTGAGCCGCCCGAGGAAGAGTCGGCCCGCATCAAGGCAGAAATCGAGCTGAAGGCGAAGGTGTTTGCGTCGAGCGCGCCCGAGCCGCTCTGGTCCGGCGATTTTCGCGCGCCGGTTCGCGCCCCGCCCACCGATAGTTTCGGCACGCGGCGCACTTTCAACGGCCAGCTCGCAAGCGTGCACAAAGGGATGGATTTTCGCGCAGCGACGGGCACCGTGGTGCGCGCGGGCAATAGCGGCGTGGTGGTGCTGGCGCGGCCTCTCTACTTCGAAGGCAACTGCGCGGTCATCGACCATGGATTGGGACTCTACACGATTTCCATGCACCTGAGCCGCATCGATGTGCGGGAGGGCCAGCATGTTAGCCAGGGCGAGCGCGTGGGATTGAGCGGCGCAACAGGGCGCGTGACGGGGCCGCACTTGCACTGGGCCGTGCGCTGGCAGAATGCATATCTGGATCCGGCGAAATTATTGCAGATGGATCTGGACAGCGTGCGCTAGCGCGAAAGCGCTTCTTCCTCGACATCGCTGGGATGCGCCGCGTCCGCGCCTGCTCCCGCCGCCTTCTCTTCCCGCAGCGCCTTGAACGCGCGGTGAACGAACGAGCCCATGTACCAGCCGTCGATGAATTTGTAGGGCGTTTCGCCGGTGGTGTAATGGCCGCAGGGCAGCACGCGCACTTCGTAACGCAGGCCGGAACGCCGGAAGGCATCGACCACCTGGAGCGAGTACCCCCGCGGAAACGTGAGATCGTAATTGGCGTAGACGACGAGCACAATTTTGCCGGGGCCGTTGGCTTCGGGTCCCCGAAACTGCTCGTAGTAACTCACCGGGCTTACGGCGGCCCACAGGGCGCGCACGCGCTCCTGCGTGAGACCTGCCTCCTGCACAGCCTGGCGGATGTGGCGCGTGCTTTGCCCGGTCCACACCACGTCTCCAAAAGCTGTTGACGCGTGATTGAAGGCGTTCACCCTCAGTCGCGCGTCGTGCGCGCTGGCCAGATAGCCGTAGCAGGAACCGAGACTGGTGCCCAGCACGCCGAAGTGCTCGTAGCCCTGCTCTTCGAGCCAGTCGAGGCAGCAGCGGATATCGACCACGGCCTGGCGGCAGGCGGAGATGGTGCGGCCGATGTTGGCGCTCACCGCGTAGTCGGAGCGCTCGAGCTCCGTGGGACGGCGAATGTCGTGGTACGGCTTGGAGAGACGCAGCGCCGAAACCCCCATGCGGTTGAAGAGCGTGCACAGCGAGTTGTGGCTGAAGCCGTCGGCATTCCACTGCGGCATCACCACAATGGCCTGTTTGGGCCGCGCGGGATCCTTGTGCGCGGGCGCGGGATACCATCGCGCGTTGACCAGATCGTTTTCGGGATACGGCGTGCGTTCCGGCGAGGTGAAGCGCAGATATTGCGCGCGAGAGAGCTTGCCTTCGGCGGCCTGACGCTTGATTTCCTCCTCTTTGGCGAGCGTTTCCGGACGGATGTTGGTGGGAAAGAGTTCCGGAAAGCGCTCCTCAAGCCGAAAATCCGTAGGTCGCTCGTAACCAAAAAAAGACTTGCTGTGGCCGATGAGGAACTGGTTGATGCGGACCATCGCGGCTTCGGCGGCGGCGTTATCGCGCTCCACCTCGGGCCCGGGCACGACCTCGTCGAATCCGTGCGCTTCGAGAAAGGGCACAATCCACTCGAAGCCCCACTCCAGCGGCCGCACCACGCGATTTTCGTCGCGCGTCGTCAGCCGCGTTTCCCACGCGTACATCCAGCGCCCGTACCAGTCCCTGAACATGAATCTGAATCAATTTTATCAGCGCGATGTAGCGCCGGTCTCCTGACCGGCTGTAGTGTGGGTCTCCAGACCCGCACGCGTCCGAAGGTCATTACGAAGTCGCGCGGTCAGAGCACAGCCAGAGAGTGAGCGGAATCCCGCGCGAAGAAACAGCTACGCTTCCTGCGTCGCGCGCCGCTTCTTTATGCCTTGCGCCACCAGCCAGGCCACGCTGAGCAGCGTGATGAGCGCGATGATTCCCTGCGAGATCACACAATACAGACACCAGACGCTGAGGATGTTGCGCTCGACGCCCGAAAGATGCAGCGCGAAGCCCAGTCCGACGAGGGCGGCGAAGAGAACCAGGAAGCGCCGCCGCGCCAGCGCCAGGATGCCGAGCAACAAATAGCCGCCAATGCCGACGGCCGCCACCGGAACACCGAAGATGACCGAATAGCTGCTGTGATTCACTATGCCGCAGTCCCAGTGCTCGTTGATGGAGCAGGGTTCGGTGGCCGTGGAGTAATGCACCCGGAGCGCCAGTGATGAGACAAGGACGCCGGCAAGAGAAAGAAAGGCAATGATGGTTCGCATGGCAGCAAGGCCGATCGGGAACTCGAGCTTCGATTCGATTCTATCCGATGGCGCGGACGGGCGCGCGAATTTGCTGTTCTAGTGTGGCGTTTCTCAAATCGCTAGACAACATCTTGTCATTCTGAGCGAAGTCTGGCGCGGCTTTTCGCGCCAGACGAAGTCGAAGAACCTGCATTTTGCGACGCTCGTATCGGTCTATGCATTTCTGAAACACCACACTTGTCCGCCGGGGAAAGTGGCCGTGCGCGCCCGGCGCGGTACGATGAAGCCATGAACCAGCCGGGCACTGCTGGGGCGGCTCAAAGCGGCGAACCGCCTCGGCGCGGTACATCGCGCGTAGCCTTCTTTGGCGGCAGTCGCGTAGCTTTCTTTGGCGGCAGTTTCGATCCGCCGCACCTGGGCCATCTGGCCGTGGCGCGCGCCGCGCGTGCCGACTTCGCGCTGGATGCGGTGCTGTTTGCGCCCGTGGGCATGCAACCGCTCAAGCCGGAAGGTCCCGTTGCGAGCTTCGAGGACCGGCTGGCGATGACTCAGTTGGCGATTGCGGGCGAGCCGGGCTTTCAGGTCTCGCTTGTCGACGCGCCAAAACCTGCCGGCGATCGCACATCCGCACCGAATGATACGCCCAAAGCCACTCCCAACTACACCATCGACACGCTCAAACGGCTGCGCACTTCTCTCGCGCCCGATTCCACGCTCTTTTGCCTGATGGGCGCGGACTCGTTCTTCGGGCTGCGCCGCTGGCATCGTGCCGCGGAGCTTCCTTTTGTGGCGTCGTTGATCGTGGCCTCGCGGCCGGGGCAGCCGCTCCCGGATCAGATGGTCGATCTGAAGGTCGACCTGAAGGCTGCTCTGCCGCCGGGCCTTGCGCTTGAGTCCGGGCAGGAGGAGAGCCGGAATGAATCCGGGATTGAGGTGCGCACGTTTGTCCTCGCGAATCTGGCCGGAGACCGCGCGCCGTTTTACGTGCTGCCAAGGCTGCATGTGGAGATCAACGCGTCAGAAATTCGGGAACAGGTTCACGCTGCTTCCGACAGTCTGGCGGCAGGGCCCGACCTGGTGCCGCTGGCTGTGCGCGAATACATCGCACAACACAGCCTGTATCGCTCGTAGGCAAACTGGCCGCCGTGCCGCATCCTTTCCGCGCTTTTCTCCTCCCTATCGTCTCGCTCCCTTGTTCCCTCGTTCCCTGCCGGGGTCCCCGGCGAACGGTCTGTGCTCGCTGGGGTGGCTTGTTCTCTGTCTTTTCCCTATTCCCTAGTCCCCGGTCCCTGCTCTACCATGAGGACTGGAGAATCGTTCTACCGCATGAGACTATCGCCAGCGCAGAAGCAAACGCGCGCCCTCGTACAGGCCGCTGCCGCGGTTTGTGAAGAAAAAAAAGGCCTGAACACTCGCATCCTTGCACTCGATCCCGCCGACTCGGGACTGAGCGACTTCTTTCTGGTCACTTCGGCCACCAACGAGCGGCAGGCCGTCGCCATTGCCGACGAGATCGAGCTGCGGCTCAAGCGCGAATTCGGCGTCTACCCGAATTCAGTGGAAGGCCGGCGTCATGGCGAGTGGATTCTGCTCGACTATGTGCACTTTGTGGTGCACGTGTTTCTGTCGGAGCGCCGCGCCTTCTACGACATTGAGCGGCTGCGCAAGTCGGCGCGCCCGCTGACGCCTGAAGAGTTCGACGCGGAGCTGAAAGCCGCGCTCAAGGAAAAGACACGCGCCGCGCGCGGCAAAGCGAGCGCGAAAAAGCCGGCTGCACCAGCCAAAGCGACTGCAAAAAAGCAAGTCAGCGCAAAGAAGTCTGCGCCCAAGAGGGCAGTGGCCAGGAAGGCCGCGCCGGCCAGAAAACCGGCAAAGAAGAAGAGCGCCAGACGCGCGCGCTGAGCAAGACATCAGCGCGCTGGCCGGCGCTGCGGCGGCTTGCAGTCATCATGACCAAAGAAAATGGGGACCCGGTCGGGTCCCCATTTTGTTTGCAGTTCGAGAAGTGGTTAGAAGACGATCTTGCTGGTGAATTCGATGATGCGGACCGAAGGATCGCCGCCTACGCCCGAACCATAGATGCTGGTCGGCGGACCCTCCATGTACGTTGAGGAGCCAAATTCCCCGGAATCGGTGAGTGCCACCGGCAGGCCGTGGTTGGGGTGATTGGTCAGGTTGTAGGCAGTAATGCCCGCCTGGAACTGAGTCTGCTCTCCTGCGTGCGGCAGCTTGAAGCCCTTTAACAGCGTCATGTCGGTGCTAAAGTAGTGCGGTCCCCAGAACTGGTTGCGGTCCGTGGCGCCGAAGGGCGTAACGTACTTGAATTCCGACGCGGTGAGGCATGGAGTGGTGGCGGCGCTGGGTCCGCAGTGGTGCGGTGTGCCCGACTTTGGCGCCACTGCAACAACATTGGATCCGCTGCCGTAGTTGGAGATTCCGTAGTCCGAGACATAGGCTGTGGGGGTGAACGGAACGCCGCTGCTGGAGAAGAGGGTGCCACCCACCGACCAGTTTTCGGTAAGCTCATGCGGCCCGCCGAAGTAAGGCATCTGATACATGTAGTTGCCAGAGAAGTTTTGGCGGACATCGTAGTCGGAGTTTCCGTAATTCTGCCTCAGGTTATACGGATCCTCCGGCGTGACGATGCTGGTGGAGTTGAAGGGCAGGATGCCGCCGTTGGAGATCTCGTCGAGCGCGTGACTCCAGGTGTAGTTGACCTGGGTGTTCAGACCGTGACCCTGGTAGACCCAGCTGACGACCAGGCCGTGGTAGTTCGAGACCGCTTCGCTCTGGACCTCGGTGACCGAGCCGAAGCTCGGAGCGGGGGGCGCTGCGGCCGGCAGCCCAAAACCTCCGTAGGCGTTGATGCCCACATTCTCGTCGGGTTCGTGGTATCCGCGGTTGCCCACATAGCCAATCTGGATGCTGGTCTCATGAGTGAAGGCCTGCTGAATTTGCAGGTTCCATTCCTCGTACGTCGGGTAATGGAGCTGCGCTTGCACGGAGGTCATGCTGGGGGCTGAGAAGTTGGGGTTCGCGGTAGCCATGGTCGCATAGCTTCCGCCAGTCTTGAACTGGCTTTGGAAGGTGGCGTTGGCCCCGGAAGACAGTTTCTGGAAGCTGTTGGAGTCGCCGGGCTGCAGGTCCATGGTCGGGCCGCCAAAATTTGCCCCATAAATCACAAACTGCAAGTCGAGCGGAGGATTGTTGAGCATGGTGTCTGCGATGGTGCCCGGGAAGACATCGGTAAAGACACCCACGCCGCCGCGCACCACGGTCTTGGGGGTAACAGAATAAGTGAAGCCTACGCGCGGCTCGATCATGAAACGCTGATACGCTGAGAACGCATCAGGCAGTCCGGACTTGATCTGAGCGTTATACGCACCTGCTGTCGTATTGAGAGGAGCGCTCTTTGCCAGGGTGAGGAAATTGCCGCCAAAGTTGGAGAGGCAGTTGACGCGGCAGGAAACATTCGAGTTCCGCTCCACACGTACGCCTATCGTCAGATTCAGCTTGTCGGTCGCCTTCCAGTTATCCCCGGCGTAGAAGCCCAGCGTGTAGAGCGACAGCGGCACATCGAGTGTGGTTGGGAAGCGACCCTCGCCGAGCAGAGATTGCCCGCTTGTGAAATCGCCATATGCGACGTCAGACAACACTACCGGGGTAATCAGAACGCCCGTGTCGAAGTCGGAGAGATCGTCCTTCTTGAATGCGACGCCGAACTTGAAGGTGTGCTTTCCGGCGGTGTAGCTGAAGTCGTCGCCGAGCTGCCACTGGGTGACATTCCGGCCTTCCGGCCAGGCAGGAGCATCGTTGTTCAGATCGTGTGCGAAACCGTCATAAAAACTCAAATCAAATGGGAAGGTGGCCAGCTCGGTGGTGGGGTTCTTGTTGACGAAGGCAGCACTGTACCACGAGCCGGTGGCCAGGAACTGGTTGACAGCCTTGCTGCTGAAGGTGTGGGTCTCGGAGAACTGGCCTTCATCGTCTGGCTGATCGCTCTGCGCATCGAAGGCGGCGTTGATGGGATCGGTGTAAGTGGGCTGTAGACCGTGATCGTACTTGTAGTGGCCAAAGGCCTTGTCGTTGGGGCCGATATTCGCGTCGATGCGACCGGTGATCAGCTTCTCAGTGAGCTTAAAACTTGAAGGAGTTGAGAGCTGCAACTGGTAGACGGGGCCGCCGGCGACGTTGAAACCGTTGGTGGCCGGTGTAGGGGCTGCTTTGGAGTAGTTCGGCGTCCCTTCGTAGAGCTTGAACATGGTGTTATAGAACGCGCACTCACCGACCGCCCCCGGGGTGGCGCCGGTCAGGGTGGCTTCGAACAGGCTGCTGGACGCGTCGTCGCATTTCCCGTCGCTGCCTACAACGCTGGTCGCGAAGGTGGTGCTGGGCAGATAGGTCACACCCTGGCTGGAGGTAATGAAGGTAATGCCTTCGGTATTGCCGAAGAAGAAGAGTTTGTGCTTCCAGATGGGCCCACCCACACCGGCCGCCCACTGGTTGAAGTTTGAGAAGGGCCGCGGAATGGTTGCAGTATTGATAAGTAGATCCTTGTTGAACCAGTCGTTGGCGTTCATCGAGCGGCCATTCCAGGACCAATCGACGTTGCCATGAAACTGATCGGTCCCGGAACGGCTGATGGAGTTTAGCTGGACGCCGGCCAGGGTGCCGTACTGCACCTCATAGGCATTCGTCACTACGTCGGTCTCAGCCATGTCATTCAGGCCGAGCAGCAGATTCGAAGGACCGGAGTTGTTCAGGTTCAGGAAGGGATCGTTCACTTCCATGCCGTTCACGGTGAAGTTATTCGACACGCCGGGCAAACCAAAGGCGGAGAAGTTGCCGTAGCCGAGGGTGCCGCTGGAGGAGTTGGCGCCGGTGTTCATGACCACGCCGGGCTTGGCCTGCGCCGAATAGGTGATATCACTGCCGGGGTTGGGAATCGTCTGCAACTGCTGCATGGTGACTTCGGTGGTCATATCCGCCGTGTCCGTCTGCAGGATCTGGGACTCGGAAGTGACTTGAATGGTCTCCGAGGCTGCGCCGAGCGAAAGCCTGATCTCCTGCGTAACGATCTGTCCGACGCCGACCATTACAGTTGTGTTCGCGGCCTTGAAGCCGGCTGCCGACGCAACCACCCTATATGTGCCGGGCCTCAACAGCGAGAAGCGGTAGGCCCCTGTCTGCGACGAAATGGCCGTTGCCACCGCTCCCGTGTCCTCGCTGGTAGCGGTCACCTTGGCGCCGGCAACCGCGGCGCCGCTGGGATCGAGCACAGTGCCGACGATGTCACCCGCCATGTTCGACTGCCCATGCGCGACGGGCGCGCCCACGAACCCGATAAACGCAGCACTAAACAGGAAAGGCAGCGAAACCAGCGCCGCCAGGACAAGTTTCTGCATCCCAAATGACCGCATCAGTAATCCTCCAAATCATCTTTCTGCACCGGAAGGCCCCAGGAGGCGCCTTCGCGATCCAGGTTGTGCGCGTTCGGAGGCTCGACGGGGAGGGCAAGTCCGATTTCGCAAGTTCCTAAGAAAACCACACCCAAAAAACGCCAACAGTGGGACAAGCCCGTGCCACGTGACCTCACATTAAATTTTGGCGAACTGCCCTTTAATGTGCAATTGATGTGCCATTTCCGCACAGGGAGGAGTAAGCATCTAAGTGATTGTAAATAAACGGCGTTAAATAGAATGTTTTCCGGGAGCATCGTTTGCGCTACTGTTTTTTGTAGATTCTATTCCACAGATCGCAAAATCTGGAATGATCGCCGGGGTTTTTCCCTTATGGGCGGGATGCGTTGCGAGCCAGGCGGGACGGGGAGGATCTATCGCGCGATATCGTTGCTAACGTACTTATATAGAGCGAATTGCAATCATTGATCGGCGCCTTTTGGCCGGTGTCTCAATGCTTCCTGCAAAGGGGGGGCAAAAGGCGAGTGAATCGCATGAAAGAGCCCCGAAACAGGGGTAATGGCGACGACCTGCTTCCGCAGGCACCCGCAACGCGTTAACCGGGGTATTTCAACATCTCGCTTTTGACCCTCCGCCCGTCCGCGGTCTCCCCCGGCGTTTTGCGGTATTCTCCTCTCCATGCAAGTGACACTGGCCCACATCGGCGCCCGGGCAGGAGCAAAAGACGGCTACGAGGCGCTCATAAGCGGCTACCTCAAACGATGCTCTGGAGTGATGCGGTGCAGCACGGAAGCCTTCCGCAGCGAAGGCGCGTTCCTCGAGTGGCTGGGCAAACAGCGGGGGAGGACGGAGGCGGCAGTGCTTATCCTGGATGCACGCGGCCGGCAGATGACCTCTGAGTCGTTGGCCGAGTGGCTTGGAAAGCGGCGCGATGAGGGCCTGCAGCACGTCGTTTTTGCCGTCGGGCCGGCCGATGGATGGTCAGCAAAAGCGCTGGCCGAGGGCAAACGCCGCGGCGGCCTGCTCTCGCTGGGTTCGATGACGCTGGCTCACCACCTGGCGCGCCTGGTTGTGGCCGAGCAGCTCTATCGGGCCTGTACAATTCTCACGGGCCACCCGTACCACCGAGGATAGGTGTCAGGTTTCAGGTGTCAGGTTTCAAAAGTTGACCACCAGCATTGGACCTGGAAAGGAAAGTCATTATGCTGCGATCATTTCGCGAATTATCTGTTTGGCAAAAATCAATGCAGTTAGCCACCACAATTTATCGGCTCACGCAGGGATTCCCGCGCGAAGAGATTTACGGCCTTGTGAGTCAGCTCAGGCGTGCGTCGGTCGCAATTCCCTGCAACATTGCGGAGGGGCACGGACGGCTAAACGTGGGAGAATGTCGCCAGTTTCTGGGGATTGCGCGCGGATCGAATTTCGAACTCCAGACGCAGCTTGAGATCGCGCGGTCGCTCGGAATGGGTAATGCAAAATTAAGTGAAGAAGCCGAAAGCCTGTCGCACGAGGTTGGCAAGATGATTTATGCCATCCTCCAAAAGCTGAAGACACCGCATGCGGCGTAGGCGCAAACTGACACCTGAAACCTGACACCTGAAACCTGTTATGAACCCTGAAGCACCATCCCGGCGCGGACTGATTCTGATCAACACCGGCCCCGGCAAGGGCAAGACCACTGCGGCGCTCGGCACCGCTCTGCGCGCCGTGGGCTGTGGCATGAAGGTGCTGATGCTGCAGTTCATCAAGGGGTCGTGGCACTACGGCGAGCTCGATGCTGCCGAAGCCTTCGGCGAAAACTTCGTGCTGAAGCAGATGGGGCGCGGGTTTGTGAAGATCGGCGGCGCGGAGCCCGATCCCGAAGACGTGCGCCTGGTTCAGGAGGCGTGGGCCGAGGCGCGCGCGGCCATCGACTCTGACGAGTGGGACCTGGTGATTCTGGACGAGATCAACTACGCCATCAGCTACAAAATGCTCGACCCGCAAGCCGTCGCCGAAGCGCTGCGCTCGAAGCCGGAGATGGTGCACGTGATCCTGACCGGGCGCAACGCGCACCCGCTGCTGGTGGAGCTAGCCGATACCGTGACCGAGATGCGCGAGGTGAAGCACGCCTTCCAGAAAGGCATTCTTGCGCAGCGTGGCATCGAATACTAGCTCTTGTACTTCACTTGCCGTCCCAACGCCTCGGCAACAATCAGCGCCGTTCCCGCGTACAGCAGCGTGTCTCCGATGTAGTCGATTGCCTCAATCACTTCGTCGGTGCCGTGAGCCGGCCCCAACATCGGCACGTAGATGATTGCCACCGTTGCAGCCAGCACAATGCCGAGCCACGCCGCCGCGTCGCTCGCCCAGCGGTTGAGCAGCATCAGTGCGCCACTCACCAGCAGCACCGCGCCCACCGCGAAGCCCCACACGCGCGGCACAGGAACCCACGCTGGCGTCAATTTCTCCAGCGGCACGCCGGGCAGAAACTCCGGGTGCAGAAAATGCTCGACCCCGTAAAAGATCGCAACCACCGCAAACACGATGCGGCACGGCGTCACCAGCCTCGCCCAGTGTGAGCCGCGCGGAGCCACGCTGCCGGCCAGCGCCAGCAGTGCGCAACCGAATGTGGTCTCTCGCGCCAGCAGCGCAAAGGCAAAGCGATCGTGCTGCGCGGTGATCACTCCCGGCAAATCCATCATCGCCACGAACGCCAGGAACATGCCTCCAGCCAGCAAGCCCGACCAGAACACCATGCGGTCGAAGATCAGGCTCAGCGCCGTGGCAATCAGCCCGAAACCCACAAGGTAAACCCAGAATAGCGGCCATGGCATGTAACCGGGAACCATCTTCATCAGTCCGTTGGCCGCGGCCAGGTGCAGCGCGCCGAAAGCCGCCAGCGGAGCCGCCACAAACACGCGTCCCAGCGCAATCGCCCGCCCGGTCAGCGCTCCCCCCCACCGTTTCGATGCCAGCCAAGACGCGGGCCCGGTCGCGAATATCGACCTGCTGGCAATCACTCCGGCCCCGAGCACCAGCAGTCCCGCCGTGCTCATGGAAACAACAGTTCGCGAGATCTCAAGCAAGCCACGGCTCCCTTCTTTGACGGCACCCCGAACGCCAGGCCCCTGCGTGCGCCTTCCTACTAGCGATATCATCTCTGAACGCCAAAGCCAATCCCGGCCACGACCCACGCGCCGCGATTCACGGTCCCGCCGTTTACAATTGCATTCGATATGACGTGGTTCAAGCGCGAGGACGGCGACTATCCGGCTCCGGAGAACGGACCGGTTGGCGAGAACGGCCCAGACCCTGGCTCTGGCGCCGGCGCAAAAAGCGTGCGCACCGAGGGCCTGTGGGTGAAATGCCCCGGCTGCCGTCAGACTCTCTACAAAGCCGATCTCGAAGCCAACCTCCAGGTGTGCCCCAAGTGCCAGCATCATTTCAAGCTGGACGCGCGCTCGCGCATCGATCTGCTGCTTGAGCCGGGATACGAGCTGGTCGATCAGGGGTTGCGCTCCACCGATCCGCTGAACTTTGTCGACGTGAAGCCCTACAAGCAGCGCCTGCGCAAGGCGCGCGAGCAGACCGGCCTCGACGACGCGATTCTGAACGCCCTCGGCCGCATGGGACCGCATGAAATTGTTTTGAGCGTCATGGAGTACGGCTTTATCGGCGGCTCCATGGGCGCCGTGGTGGGCGAGACCATTGCCCGCGCCGTCGATCGCGCGCGGCTCACGCGCAAGCCGCTCATCATTGTGGCCGCTTCAGGCGGCGCGCGCATGATGGAAGGCGTCGTGAGCCTGATGCAGATGGCCAAGATCGCCACCACCCTCGCGCAACTGGACGACGCGCGCGTGCCCTACATCTCCGTGCTCACCGATCCCACCACTGGCGGCGTCACCGCCAGCTTCGCCATGCTGGGCGACCTGAACATTGCCGAGCCCGGCGCGTTAATCGGTTTCGCCGGCCCGCGCGTCATCGAGCAGACCATCCGCCAAAAACTCCCTGAAGGCTTCCAGCGCGCCGAGTTCCTGCTGGAAAAAGGCTTCCTCGATGCCGTCGTCCACCGCAAGGACATGAAGAGCTACCTCATCCGCGCTCTGGAGTTTCTGAAGGCTCCTCAAGAAGCGCAAGTCGGCGAGTCAGCAAGCTAGCAATTCAGCGGACGCCCACACACTCACACACTCGCACTCGCCCTGGTCCCTCAGTCCCTCAGTCCCCTAGTCCCTTCCCCCGTCAAGCCCTCCGTCTCCTAACTCCCATCCCATCAACACCTTCCACTTGCATAAAACTCCCCCATTTCCGGCTACTCTTAAAACATCAAATCGCAATCATCGGGGAGCAGGTGACCAAATGAAGGAGCTGGCTGAAAAACCGAACCCACCAGATACCAAAAGCGCGCCCAAAAAACCACCCCTGAAGCGCGGCCCCAAACCCTCTACGACCAAGGGGTCAAGAACTCGCGCCGGCCAGGGCGGAGTTCGTCTCCGCAACGCCGTCAACAAGAGGGTCGCCGACGAATCCGACCGCATCGCAAAGGCCCTCGTCGACGAGACTTGCGACGGAAACATGACCGTCGGGCAAATCGTCTTCGAGCTTTCCGGCGTGCAGCAAGCCGCGCTCGAAGCCAAAAAGAGAAAGAAGAAAACCAAAACGTCCCTCTATATCCAGCGCCTCGCCAACGAGCCCGAGTTGCCCGGGCCCTGGGACGACCAAAGGAAGCGCGACGCGTCCCTACTCCCCCCCAGCGACTACGACCTCCCCGCCGACCTCAAATAATCGCGCGCGGCCGCAGAAGCTCGTTACCCCATCGTCAGAGACCCGTTGCCCCATCCTTCGCTTTCTTCTGGCGAAGGGTGGGAGATCACAAAGGTCAAAAACCGTCGTGTTGCCCCATCCTTCCGGCGCCTTTAGCCGGAAGGGTGGGAAATCACAGAGGTCAAAAACTGTCGTTGCCCCATCCTTCGCTTTCTTTTGGCGAAGGGTGGGAAAGCCCTATCCCCGGTCATCCATCACAGTCCTCGGACCGCAACCCAAGGTAAAATCCGTCCACCATGCCAAAGGGACTTGTTCGGTTTCATCGCGCCGGCGCCTTCCATTTCGTCACGTTCAGTTGCTATCACCGTCTTCCGCTCCTTGTCCGTCCGGGTGCATACCGCGTTTTCGAAACACAACTGGAAGCCACGCGCATTCGCTATGAATTCGTAGTCGCGGGCTACGTCTTGATGCCCGAGCATGTCCACCTGCTTGTCAATGAGCCTCGCCGAGGCACGCTGGCCACAGTTCTTCAGGTGCTGAAGCAAATGACATCAAGGAAATTGAAGGAACCCGGAGAGCCCCAGTTCTGGCAGCGGCGTTATTACGACTACGTCGTACCCGCCGAGGCAAAGCGCGTGGAGAAGCTCCGCTACATGCATCGCAATCCCGTGAAGCGCGGCTTGGCTGCGGAACCCGCACACTGGCTCTGGTCGAGCTTTCGCCATTACGCAACGGGCGAGATCGGAGTCGTGGAAATCGAGTCCGAGTGGACCGCCCACCGCCGCGAGCAAAAAACAGTACTCCAAAACGCAGCCCAAGCAAGCGCGGTCTGAAAACCGCGTTGTCTAATGAACCGCCGTTGTCTAATGAACCGCCGTTGTCTAATGAACCGCCGTTGCCCCATCCTTCCGGCTCCTTTAGCCGGAAGGGTGGGAAACCGCCCCAACCGTGAGCCCTCTTCACTCCCACCCTTTCCGCGATAAAGCCGCGGAAAGGATGGGGCAACAATCTTTTGTGATCGACCCATTCGTCCAAAAACCGCAAAGACTCGACGTTGCCCCATCCCTCGCTTTTTTCCGGCGAAGGGTGGGATCGCTCATACCCATATTCGGCTGTCGCCCCTCGTCTTGAATCAGGGCGCGAATTCACTCGCGCCGCAACCCACCCACTTTTCGAGAAATCAAGTACGCGGCAAAGCCGCGCACCGAAACGCAAAGCCGCCCGCAATCGAGCTTCTCCGCAGCCTCTTCAGCAAGTGCGGGGCGTGTCTTTGGCCTCGCTCGCTCGCGTCTGATTCAGGGCCAGCAGCCGCTCCAGAATCTGCTGATCGGTAAGCGCGGCCGGCCAGCCGTAAGCCGCAGAAACCGCTTCATCCAATTTGCGGTGAGCGTTTTCAAGCCACGCGCACTTACCCTCGGCAAGCTCGTTATAGAGGTGGGTGAGCGTTCGGCTGGCCAAAACCTCCGGCCCTGCCTTCGGCGGGTTCAGCCAATGGTCCCGCTGCTTCACCAGCTCCTTTGCCGCTTCGGCAATCGCCTTCACCATCGGAGAGTTTTTCGGCTCCTTGCCCGGCGGCCACGGAAACGGAAACGTCTCGAAGGTTGAAGTGGGCGTGTAGCGGAATCCGCTTTCGACCTCGCGAAGCTGCGTTCCCTGTGCACGCGCCCAGACCTCATGCGGGCGCGAGTGAAGAACGCCAAAGAAATAGTCGTCGTCGCGGGCGATGGCGAAAACGGCGTGATCCGGAACGATATCTTTTGGCAGCCAGACAAATGTGCGGTGCTTGGAAACCGCCGGCGTTGCAGCATAGCGCTTGAGCCCGGCTAACGCGGATCGCATCTCCGGCCGGGGCCTGGCATGGAGCCAATTCGGTTTGCCTCCAAGGTCGCGGTTCTCGGATTTGCGCTCCGGGTACACGTGCTCGCGGACATACTCGAAGGGCATTTCATAGAGCGCTGCCTGCTCCTTGGGCATGTCCACACCGAAATCGACGATGTACATGCCTCGCGGCCGCCGCGTAATGTCGAGCGCGTTTACCCACGGGCGAACCACGTCGGAATTTGGTCTGCCGTTCGGATTGAGGGGTGCTGCCAGCATTCGCCGCGCAGTCTCCGGGTCAAGATCGAATGAACCGGCCTTCGTTGTTCCCATGAAGCACAAATTGGCGTTTTCCGGAAGCCGGTGCGCCTGTGTAGCGTCTGATCCCGAAGTCAGATCGGCGTTGATCGCCTCCACTGCATCGCCGTCCAGCAGGTGTCCCGGCTCTTCGCCGCCGTCGAACCCCACGATCGAAATGTGCACCGCCGCGCCTTCGTTGATCCAATCTTGGTCGCTCCAGGCCATAAAAATGTTGCCGCTTTCGGCGATGCGCTTGAGGACTTCGCGGTTCGCGCCTCCGCGAATGCCCTGCGTGGCGACGAGCCCAACGGCACGCGCATGCCTCCGCTCCACCATCTCCCGCGCCTTCTCGAACCAGTAGGTCACCAGGTCGGCCTCCGCGGGTACGCGGTCCTTGTAGAGTTTGAGCAACGCATCCACATACGCGTCGCCCAGGTTGCGCCGCAGTAGCTTGCCGCCCAGAAACGGCGGATTGCTCACAATGAAATCGACTTTGGGCCACGCGGGTTCGCTCGGGGTCCCAACGGAGTCGAGCTTGGGGCTGCCATCTGCATTCAACTCCATGATCGCGTCGCGGTGCTGGATATTTGTCAGCACCCGCAGAATGGGCTCCTCCGTTTCGCCCAGGCCATTGTCCCGGCGCCATTGCAAGTAGCCGATCCACACCACCACCGAAGCCATCTCGTGCGCATAGACGTTGGTCTCGATGCCATAGAGCTGCTGCGGGCCAACTTTGCAGTCGAAGTGAGGCAGACGGTGGTTGACTGCGAAAACGCGCGCCTCATTCCACAGATCGAGCAGCAGGTTCAGCGCC
>Ga0181520_10004924_pt1 | contig 21834 bp, 11 predicted proteins | sample PEATcosm2014_Bin_29_FD_132451 | JGI IMG/M metagenome (GOLD analysis project Ga0181520, IMG submission 132451) | Peatland microbial communities from MTU Mesocosm Facility, Houghton, MI, USA - PEATcosm2014_Bin02_30_metaG | ecosystem: Environmental > Terrestrial > Soil > Wetlands > Peat | place... | reverse complement strand
GGTCCGATGGGGTTGGGCGGAAAAACAACGCTGCTTGGGGTCAAGATCGGTGCATTGAGCCGGCTTCCCGCGTGCTATTTCGTGACGGTATCGTATATGTGCTGGGCTTTTCGCCGCCGCGGCGTGCTTTTGGGGCCGACCGGTGGAATTGACAGATGGTTGTACTGATGAAGCATCTCGAATATCCATTCACGGCATCGAAGATCAGGGAATTGAGGGCCGGCGACAAGGTCAGCCTTACCGGCCGTGTCCTTACCGGTCGGGATCGCCTGCACAAGCACCTGTGGGAAGGCGGGAAATGCCCGGTGGATTTGAAGGATGGCGCCATCTATCATTGCGGGCCCGTCGTCCTTCGCAAAGAAGGCGCATGGGTGATGTGCGCAGCCGGCCCGACCACCTCGATGCGCGATGACATTTACATGCCGGGGATCATCGAACAATATCGTGTCCGAATCATCATCGGCAAGGGCGGCATGGGCGATAGTACGATGAAAGCGTGCATGAAATACGGCTGTGTCTATCTGCAAGTGGTTGGCGGCTCGGCGGCTCTGCTGGCCGAGAACGTCGAAAAAGTGGAGGGCGTCCACTTTCTCAAGGAGTTCGGCGCAGCCGATGCGATGTGGGAGATAGTCGTGAAAGATTTTAAAGCCGTCGTCACCATGGACGCATACGGCGGCAACCTTCACAAGAAAATCCGGGCACGATCCAAGCGGGCGCTAAACTCGCTTAGGAAAAAGAAATTTCGAAACGGATAACCGGCTGTAAATATGCGGATTATCTTCATAGGATCGGCGGATTTTGCCTGCGCATCGCTGAAGCGGCTCGTTTCCAGCGGAATTGCGGAAGTTGTCACCGTGATCACTCAGCCCGACCGGCCCAGTGGGCGCGGTCTGGGCGTGTCGTCGTGTCCGCTTAAACAATGCGCGACGAACCTCCACATTCCCGTGCTTACACCGGAGAAGGTCAAGGCCGCCGACAGTATCGAAACAATGCGAGCCCTAAAACCCGATTTGCTTGTAGTCGTAGCGTATGGACAGATTCTCAGCCCTGCCGTTCTTGCCCTGCCGTCATTGGGTTGCGTCAACATTCACGGTTCGCTGCTGCCGAAATATAGGGGCGCGGCGCCGATCCAGTGGGCGATTGCAAGTGGTGAGCAGGTAACCGGCGTCACGGCTATGTACATGAATGAGCAAATGGATGCGGGCGATATAATCCTCCAGCGAGAGATGATCATAGCATCGGATGATACAGCCGGCAGCCTGCATGACAAGCTTGCGGAGCAGGGCGCTGATGTGCTGATCGAAGCGATGAAGACGATTCAGGATGGCACCGCTATTCGCATTCCACAGGCCGAGTCAGAAGCAACTTGTGCCCCAAAACTGAGCAAGAAGGACGGCAGGATTGACTGGACGAAGCCAGCAGTGGAAATCTACAATCGCATCAGAGGTTTTAATCCGTGGCCGGGCAGCTTCTGCGAAGTGGCAGGAGGCTCAGGCGATGAATCGCGTGGCGGATTGCTCCTGAAAATTCTGAAGGCAGCAGTCGAAGACGGTCATGGCAACCCCGGCGAAGTGCTGAGTATCGATGGAACCGGTCCGTTGGTTGCAACTGGAGAAGAAGCCCTGCGCTTGATCGAAGTGCAGCCGGAAGGCCGCAAGGCGATGAGCGGAAGCGCATTTCTCCACGGGCACGGGTTGAAGAAAGGCGCTTTGGTAAGATAGGATTTCGTCGATAAGAGCCAGGATTAGCGCCACGTGAGGTCACGCGGCCTACAGGGATATATTGTTTTGTAGGCCCGGTGACCTCACCGGGCGAATCCGTTGGTAAAATAATTAAGAACGATTCATGAGCAAGAAAATACATGTTGATCTCAAAGAGCGCGGGTACGATATCCACGTAGGATGCGATCTGCCGATTGGAACGCCGTTAGCTGGCAAGAAGGGTATCGCGGCTCTCATTGTGTCCGATTCCAATGTTGATCGGATATACGGCGACAAATGCGAGAAGCTCCTGCGCGCGCAGGGAGTCGAAGTCAGCCGAGCTGTAGTTCCTGCGGGAGAAGCATCCAAAGATTTGAAATGTGTCAACGAGCTTTACGGCAAAGCCGTGGCGGCCGGTCTAGACCGCAGCTCTGTTGTGGTTGCGCTCGGTGGTGGCGTGGTGGGCGATCTTGCCGGCTTTGTCGCGGCGACCTTTCTTCGGGGAATCCGGTTCATCCAGGTTCCCACAACACTTCTGGCAATGGTTGACAGCTCCGTCGGCGGGAAGACGGGTGTCAATCTGCCGCAGGGGAAGAACCTCGTCGGGGCTTTCCATCAGCCAATTGAAGTTGTTGCCGATCTGAAGACACTGAAAACCTTGCCGAAACGTGAATATGTTTCCGGTCTCGCTGAAGTGGTCAAATACGGTGTCATCAATGATATCGCACTTTTCGCGCTGATCGAAGAGAAAGCGGATCGAATTCTTGACCACGATCTTGATGTGCTGGAACCGGTGATTGCGCGGTGTTGTGAAATCAAAGCTGAAATTGTGGCGACTGATGAAAAGGAATCTGGCCTGCGCGCCGTTCTGAATTTCGGGCATACGCTGGGTCATGCTGTTGAGAAAGCCGCGGGTTATGGAGGACTTTTGCACGGCGAGGCTATTGCTGTAGGGATGGTCTACGCGGCAAAAGTCTCCGTTCAGGAGAAAGGTTTTCCGAGCACAGATTGCGAACGGCTTGTTACTTTGCTCAGGCGTCTCGAATTACCTGCAAGTTTGTCCGATGTGAAGATCAAAATGTTATGGAAAGACATCAGAGCGATAATGTCCATGGATAAGAAAACGGCGCTGAAAGCGCCACGCCTTGTCCTTGCAGAACGCCTTGGCAACGCCGTATTCGGCTGCGAAGTGTCGGAAAAGTCACTTGAGAAAGCTTGGAGAGAAATACCATAATGGATGGCGTGCAGCGTTGAGAAAGGGGCATCATGTCCGCGGTAAACGATTGGGTTGTTCGGGAATACTTTGAGATGCAGGGTTTTCTGGTGACGCAACCTCGGAAGTACACTGTGCCGGGGCGGCAGAAGACAGCAGGCGAGGAAGTGGATCTGGTCGTGGTTAATCCAACGGTCAAGGAACACAAGATTCCAGAAAACTTCGTTTGCACAACGCAGGATTTGAAGAACGTTGGGCGGGCCGTAATCGCGATTCGAGGCTGGCACAGCGAGCGGTTCTATGTCTCCACATTTGAGCAGGCGCCGGATATTCTGCGTTTTGCCGAGCCTGAATCCATACGCTACGCGACGAAGCTCATAGGGACCGACTCAATGGCGAAGATTCTGTGCCTGCCTAAACTGCCTATGTCGGGCGAGCTCAAACAGAAGACCATTCAGATTCTTCGCGACAAGGGTGTGGACGGCGTGATTTCATTCGAGACAATCCTGTCCGAATTGGTTGACCGGGTTGACACCAACAGGAACTACGAAAAATCAGATTTACTGCAGATCATCCGCCTCCTCAAAAACTACGACCTCATCCGGGAGCGTCAGTTGGATATGTTTTCCAAGCAGGCAAGACGCAAGCCAGTTAACAAAAAAGCTATGAAAGTAGATGAGGCCGCAAAAGCCGTTGTGAAAGAGTCCTCAGCGTCGGATCAGCCGACTCATGACTGAGCGATATGAAAAGAAAAGCAACAGTTCGCGGCAAGAAAGTTTCTGAAATCAACGCAGCCGCAAGGTCGCTGCCGGCGGTCGATTCTGTTCTTAGGCTGCCCCAAGCGGAATTGCTTATCGCGCAATACGGCCGCACCGCAGTGCTGAGCGCCGTGAGGAAGACGGTTGATGAACTGCGGAGAGTGGCGTTGAAGGGCGGCGAGATCGCGCAATCGCTTCGCACTGCTGAAGGTGTCCTCGATGCCGCCGGGAAACGTATTCTCGGTTCGCGACGACCGCAACTCGGACGGGTGATCAACGCATCGGGCATTGTGCTTCATACAGGTTTGGGCAGGGCGCATATGCCAGATGCGGCGCGCGATGCGCTGGCTACGGTTGCGGGTTACTGCAATATCCAGATGGATCTCGAAACCGGCAAGCGAAGCAGACGCGAACAAAATGTGCTGGAACTCGTCAAGGATCTCACCGGCGCCGAGGACGCTTGCGTCGTAAACAACAATGCGGGCGCGACGATGCTGGTTCTGAAGGCGTTGGCGAAAGGCAAAGAGGTGGTCGTTTCCCGCGGAGAGCTCATCGAGATCGGCGGCTCGTTTCGCCTGCCGGATATAATGACTGAAAGCGGCGCTGTGCTGCGCGAAGTAGGCACGACGAACAAGACACATCCGCGCGATTATGAAGACGCTGTCGGGAAGAATACCGGGCTGCTGTTCAAGGCGCACAAAAGCAATTACAAGGTAATCGGTTTCACAGCCGAAGTCGGCATCGATGATATCGTCAGGATCGGTCGGAAACGCAGAGTACCCGTTGTTGACGATCTTGGAGCTGGCGCGCTTGTCGGGCTGGAACAATTCGGGTTGCCGCATGAATCTACGGTACAGGAGAGTGTCAAGGCTGGATCTGATGTGGTTTTGTTCAGCACGGATAAACTGATCGGCGGCCCGCAAGGCGGGTTGATTGTTGGTAAAGAGCAGTTCATCACGCGAATCAGGAAACATCCGCTGTATCGGGTGTTGCGCGTCTGCAAGCTCACGCTTGCGGCGCTGGAAGCCACTTTGAGGCTGTTTACGTCTCCGGAACTGCTGGTTGCCAGGCATCCGATTTACGCGATGCTGGGCAAAAGCCCGGCGGAGTTGGAGAAGAGCGCCAGGGAGCTCGCTGCAGTTATTTCGCAGAAGAAGTCTGAGTGGAAGCTCTCGGTGGTGAAGACAACGTCGTTTCTTGGCGGAGGTTCTCTTCCTCAGGAAGAGATGCCATCATTTGCGGTTAGAATTGTGTCAACGTCATGTTCCGCCGATGAACTGGCCCGCCGCTTCCGGACAGCGGTAACACCGGTCATTCCCCGTGTAGCCGGCAATGCCGTCCTACTCGATATGCGAACGGTCTTGACTGGAGACATGCTCGGGATATTAAAGACCGTTGAGCTGGTATAGGAAGAACGGACGGCGGCATTCTGATTCCCCAGGCTATAAGGCCTTCCAAATTCGCCAGAAAGTGAAGTGATCTTTTCTTGGCAGAACATCATATCCGCCGCCTCGGAAGAAAGAACTAATAACAGTGCTTTACTTATTTGCGCGGAAAGAGGACTATATATGCCATCTGGTTAGACGAGTAGATCGTGCCTCGATGGCTGTAATTAGAGTCTTGTCGCGTTCAAGTTCGCTTATCCCGTCTTCATGGGCCGAAGAATAGAGCCTCTTTCGCACTAGATCCCGAAAGCAAAAACATGGATCAACATTACGAATAGGAGAGTAAGATGGGTAAGAAACTGTATGTAGGTAATCTTAGTTACGACGTTGGCAACTCCGATCTCGAGCAGTTGTTCACACCTTTCGGCAAAATAGTGAGTGCGGACATCATCATGGACCGCATGACAGGTCGCGCCAAGGGGTTTGGATTCGTCGAGATGGGAACAGACGAAGAGGCTAAGGCCGCAATTGCAGCGCTTAACGGCAAGGACAATAATGGCCGTGCGATGACGGTCAACGAGGCCAGACCACGTGAAGAACGTTCCGGTGGTGGCGGCGGCGGTGGCGGTGGCCGGCGCGAACGGTACTAATCCTAATTGTTTGGAAACTTGAAGAGGGGGCTGTATCAACAGCCCTCTCTTTTTTTTCGACCGCAGCCGCGACGTTCCTGAGAAAATCCAGCCTTGGAAGTGCAATATTCCTGATTCGATCTCCTCTGAACTTGCCAAAGAGCTTTTCCCATTCTGCGACACCTCGTGGACACCCTTGCAGCAGCGGCCCGCAACATGTGGACCCTCCCGGAACTGTTCAACAGGGGCGTGATAGGACTCTTTGGGAGGGAGGTCGTTCCGACCGCCGCGAAAATGTTGAGCTAAATGCATCCTCTTAAGCAGAACAACAGTTCTTACGATTTGGTTGGATCAGGTCAGCTTGACAGGCAACAGATGATCAACGACAATATTGGCATGCAAGTTTCACGTATGTTGTGTCTCGTAATCATCACCTTTCTTCCATGTGGTGTAATTGGCGCCAAAGAACTGTCAGGCCCGAACCCGACTGATGGCACATTTCTGCTGGAGCAAAGGTTCGTATTCGGAACCGAGGCCTTGTACGAGTTTACAAGCGATCTCAAGGAGACGATGTCCGTAGCTGGCGGCGAGGATGTCACTCATGAGATGAAGCTGGCGGGGACGACACGGCAGGTGATTGCGGAAGTTGAAGATTCGGGAGATCGCGCGATGGTCGGCTGCGTCGGGAAGGGCCGGCTGGAGATAACTGCGGGATCGGGCGGCACTAATGATATCAAGAAAGATCAAATCTGGATATCCGCTTGTCGCGTCGGCCGCAACGGACAATCGATCCGGCGCGAGATAAAGGTGATGACTCCAAGGCAGGGCCGGTTGCGAGAGGCGATCGACCAGATCAGCGAGTGTTCACAAATTTGCGCGTCCTTTCCCACTGGCAAAGTTACAGTGGGAAGTCAATGGACAGGAGATGTTCTGCTTCCTTTGCCTGGAACGAGACAGGCAGGCAAGGCCATTTCCACTATCACTGGCGTGAAACAGACGAACGGCACGGTTTACTGTATCATAAAAAGCGACGTGAGTTCGGAGAAAGCCCAGTCTCTCGATGCATGGGATCTGCCGCTTTCGAAGCCGGGCATCGAGATCAAGGGCAGAACTGAAGGCTGCTTCGATATCCGGCGTGGAATCTGGTTGCAAACCCGCATTGATCTCGACGCAAAGTTTGAGGGGCGATCGGAAGAGAATGGATACGAAGGGTCCATGGAGATAAAAGGTGCGACCAAAATCCTGACGTTCAAACTGCTGCCAAGGAATGATGCGGTAGAGTGGAGCAGGAAAGTGAAAGGCTTCGACGATATTATCGGTCAACTGTATGGAAACGACTACCAAACACCGATCAAACTGCTTGAGGGCGGGATTAGGGATGAGAAAGACGCCGACTGGCGGAACGGGATGGAAGTGACGCTTTCCCTCATACGTCCGCTCATGTGCTTGGAGGACGCCACTCGATCAGTCAAACATCTTGAATCCGCCGAAGGGGAGGAGACAAGCTCCAAAACTCACTCGAATAGCAATGTGGTTGAGTCAACCGCTATAACTCCCGGCAATGTGAATGGAGACGTTACCTTGGCTCTAACCATGTACAAACAAGCCGGCGAATATGCACAGGCAGGCGCGTTTGATAAAGCTCTGACATCATATGAGGCGTTTCTTGCCGTGACAAACAATGGAATACCTGTCGCCATTCGTCTTCTCGCCCAGTACCGCTCGGCGGAACTATATGAAAAAACGGGCCGCACACAGAAAGCGCTGGAAGTCTATCGCGCAATGGATGCGATTGAAGCTGCCGACGATTACTCCCGTAGGCTGAAGGTGAAGGCTCGGGAGAATATTCAGCAATTATCCGCTGGCAAGTAGCGGGCAGGGAGAATTTTGCGAATGAAGAAAACGGTGTGTTTCTATTCCGCCATGATCGGCGCTTTGGGGCTGATCACGAATCTTTTTGGCGCGGAAATGCATCTCGCCGATGGCGGCGCGCCATTCCGTCTTGGATGGCGTGAAGAGCCTCTCTCTTTTTCGCCGGCGAAGGCGCTCAAATCCGAACCTGCCTATAAAAGCGATCATGTTCTATACATGACACTTCGACTTGGAAGTGGCGATGCCGGAATAATCGCAGGTGTTCTGGACGAGTCGCAGGGATCGGGTAAAGGCTATGACACACTATATCTGGATGCAAATAACAACGGCGACCTGACTGACGATCCGGTGATCAAGCCACAAATTGCGCGCGCCGGCTCCGCTATTTCACTCACCACGGATGCTCTGGACGTCATCGTGAAATATGCAGGCGGCACACAGAGGAAACTTCGCGTTAAACTTGAGATACGCGGCGGATCCAGGCAAAAGAGCCTCTCTGAAAATGTGGCATGGCTGGTTGGATATCAAGTTGACCAGCATTTGGAGGGAACGGTCAACATTGGCGGCAGGAAGGATGTTCTGATCGGCATCTACGACAGTTCGAGTGGTCAGAAAGAAAGCAATGGATGTTTCGATGACTATTGCGTTGACAGGATCAGGATTGATCTAAACGGCGACGGGCAGTTGGATGCGAAAACCGAAGATTTTCCCTTAAGCAGAGCGATCTGCGTTGATGGCAGGCTGTGGCAGATCGAATTCGACAGCGCTATGAGCGTTCTGAATGTTAAACCATGCACTCTGCCAACAGGAAAGATCAAGTTCGAGTTCAACATGGCTAAAACTTCTGGAATTGACCGCGGGACGATTGAACTTGTGAGCGACGGAGGATATGGATTTAGAATTGCACTGCCCGAAAAAGAAAACTTTACGGCTCCTGAATGCTCATATCGCATCAGCAACGCCAGCGTTGTTTTTGACGGGAGCGATGGAAGGAAATGGAGCGCGTCGTTAGCGTTGTCAAAATCTCTAATTCTAAAGCATGATGATAATTTCGCGCTCGTCATGGGCGGATCATTACGGCTGGGTTTGACTTGCAAAGGGAATCTGATGCCAGGCGGCGAGGTTTGCATAATGCCGCTCCTTACCGGTGCGGCAGGCGAAGTGTACGAGAATATCGCTCTGGCCGGAACACGGATGGCGCCATCTGTGAAGATCGTAGATGCGGAGAACATTGTCATTGCCGAAAGCAAGATGGACTATGGTTGAGGGGGGAAATGCGGATATTCGTGGAATATCCCAGATAATCTGACGCTCACGGAGGTTGATCACGGAGACATGCGTGTCGAGATCAGCGTGGACACAGGTCCTTTCGCGGGTATAGTTTCCGGTGGTGGTAGCGTTACTGTAACTCGTCAAAGCACCGATGGGAAAGCATCTCCAGAAAAGGGATCACACTAGAAATCTGGTTATTGCGCCTGCAATCTTACGTTGACGCGGTACGCGCCCATCTTGTTGGAAGTGGCATTCGTGTAGACGATTAAGCTGCCGCTGCCGACTATTCCTGTGTAGCCCGGAACCGCCTGCCACGCCGGGGATGCCATGAGGTTGGTCGAATATTGCATATCATAGTAGCGCATTTCCTGCGGATAGTTGGGTCCGGTGGCCTGCACAGATGCGAACGACACAATGATTTTTCCGGCGGCGTTTGTTATAATAGTCGAGAATTTGCTGTTCGGATTGGTTGGGTCCGTGCCGGCAATGTATTCCTGCCATGTCGCCAGTCCATCGCCATCAGGGTCGGCTAGTTCCAGCGCATTGTAATCGCCGGCCAGGCCGTAGCTATTGAACCATGAGATTGGAGTTCCTTTGGCCGCAAATCCGCCTGAAAACGTGGCGGTGATGGTGTGATTGCCTGTTACGTTGACGAACATATATGAATTAGTTGCTCCGACCGAGACAAGGTCTACGGTAACATTGCTGACGAGATAGCCGGGGTTTGGAATGATCAAGAAACTGCGGTTGGCGCCATGCAAGACCGCCACTGTGCCAGAAGGCGCGATAACGCCATTGGAGCCGGCTGTGACCGTTACTGTGTGGTAGACGCCGGTTCCTGCTACAAAATTGGCCGTGATGGATCGCGGCTCATTCATTTGAAGAACGAGCGGATTGTCACTACTGCTGGCGGGAGAAACGTCTCCGCTCCAGCCTGCGAAAATATAACCGCTGTCCGGCATGGCGGCTATGCTCACAAGGGAAGTGCTGTCGTACCAGCCACTCTCCGCGTCCACACTACCGTTGCTGCCGGCTGCGATGTCCAGCCAATACTGAAGCGTCCATATCCAGGTAATGCTGGAAACCTGATCCAATGTAAATGATGCGGTATTCGTTCCTGTTCCGTTTAGTGGAACCCTGCCTGTGCCGCTCCAGCCGGAGCAATTCCATTGAGCGCCAGGATCCGGCACTGGTACGGCCACGTCGTCAATCCAAGCGCAGTCCTGCCCCGCGGAGGTTGATTCGTCTTTTGAATATATCCACTTGAATAGATGGGTTCCGGCGCTGATCGCAACGGATATCTGATTCCATCCGCCAGTTGTTCCTGACCACACGCCATGCTGCGTTCCGTCGATGTAGAATCTTAACGTATCAAAGTCTTTCTCAGATGAGACTTTCCGCCAGAATGTCATGGTTCCGTTAGTGCATACCATGTTCAGTTGAAGCGTAGTGGATTGGCTGTCGCCTATTGTTCCTGACCTGGCCGAATAAACGCCGGAGTGCACGTCATTCGTCACAATGGTCCATGCGTTGCTAGTCGCATTTGACCACGCCATTTTTGAGAAGTCTCCAGTCTCGAATCCATCCGTGTTGGTCCCCCCCTGGCTTGGTGTTGGAGAGCCGTCTATCGAGCAGATGACATCTCCCTGAAGAAGGTTTGTACCCGGCGGTGGATTTGGTGCTCCGAAAGGACTGACAACGATCAAATTGCAGGGCAAAGGCAGAAAGCTGGCGCTGATCGTATGGCTGGCAACGATATTGATGAAAGTGTAGCTGCTGGTCACACCGATGGAATTGCCGTCTACCAAGACATCCTGTATTTCGTAACCGCTATTCGGCGAGACGGTAAATATCTGACTTGACCCGTAAGTGAGGTCGTTATTGCCGGACGGAAGCACAGCTCCATTTGCGTCGCCAGTCGCTGTGATAGTATAATGATTGATGCCAAAGAACGCGCCTATCGTGTGATTGGCGAGCATGTTGTTGAAAGAATAGGAATTTGTGACCCCGATGGAACTTCCATCTACCAGCACATTTGTCATATGATAACCAATGACGTTTGTCATCGTGTAAGTCTGTCCGCTTCCTTGTGCCACCTGGATCGTGCCCAATGGATCTATATAGCCATTAGTGTCGGCGCTCGATGTTATGGTGTAATATGTGCCCACATTTGTGGCAAAGGTCGCGATGATTGTATGACTGGCCATGATGTTGGTGAATGTGTAAGAACGCGGTGTCCCCACAGAACTGCCGTCCACATCAACGTCGGCGATATGGAAGTTGAAATTCGGCACATTCGTGAAGGTCAAGCTGCCGCCGTAAATCACGTCGTTGCTACCGTGCGAGCTGATGGAACCGTTGCCGCTGGCGCTCGCTGTAATCGTATAGTGGTTTATCGCGAATGAAACAGTGATTGTGTGATCAGTCGTGACATTGACGAAAGTGTAAGAGTTGGTGAGGTTCACCGACACGCTATCAACGATGAGACTGCTTATTTGATATCCGGTACTGTTGCTCATGGAAAAGGTTTGGCTGTCCGCATCGTTAACGCTGACATTACCCGAAGGGTTGATTGAGCCGTAAGCACCGGCGACAGTTGCCGTGATTGTATGTATGGCTGTCTTCCGTACATTGCCATAGGTGGTAAGGCTGGGGTTGGATGCCATCGTCATGTAGCTGGCCCATATCCAATTCGTGGAGCGAAAGACTTGTTCCGCCCTGATTTCATCAATGCTTGCATTGGCTAGCGTGTCTGCGCCGCTACCGCTGCCTCCCAGGCCGATGCTATTGAGGCTTGGCTTGACGGTGCCCGTAACTGTGTGTGCCCCGATCTGTTTCCCATTTTCATAATTGCAGAGCTGTGCGCCATTGTAAGTGAAGGCAAAAAAATACCATTGGCCTACACTTAATGCAGGTTTGAAGACATCGTCATTAGAGGCGGTCCAGCCGCTTGTACCGGAAGTAGCAAGCACGCTTCTCATCTCCAAGGTGCTGCCGTTGTCAACGATGGCTTCAAGCGACCAATCGTTCTCGTTCCTGGTGATTGCCTGCTCGGTACCGTTGCCGGTCGGCAGCGCATTGAAACGAACCCAACCGGAGATCGTCGCCGCACTCGTGGCAAAGTTCAGGCTGGGGCTGTTTGCAATCTTGACGTAGCTGCCAGTAACCACTTGTCCTCCGCCGACCACACCGGCAGTATTCGTCACATTGCCCATCGCGATTCCGTTGTTTGTGTTTGCCGTTGAGTCCAGCGCATTTGACTGGTTCATGTGCCAGACGCCGGCGAAGGAACTCGCAGGCCACGTCGAACCGTTGATGGTGTAGGCAGCCGGCGAACTGGTGACAGCATAATCGGTATCGCCCCAATAGGCCCATATGGAACAATTGCTGGAGAGTTGCGGAATTTGCACCCACACGTAGGAATTACCATTTGTGTTCCACTGCTCGATCTCATAATTCAAATTGGTCAGGCTGTCCGATGTCGCGAAGCGCAGGTCGTAGCCGTTTGTTGAGCCGAACATGCCGTACGAAAAACCCGAGAGGTTCGAGTTCAAGACGACAAGCGCTGGAAAATTAGTCAGAGTCTCAGGCTTGTTGTAGCCTGGGAAAGTGATTTGCAGCTTGTACGCCCAGGCGGTGTAATCGTCCCCCTTGGATGTCAATCCCGAACAAAGCAGCGCAAGCAAAATGGAAACGAGACTAAATGAAATCCGTGACGAAGTTTTCATGTTCCTTTCATTGGTGCCCGGCATCTTGTCGCAGCGCATTCGGAAAGTATTCATGGATTCCCAATCGAGATGTCTACAAATTTACCCGCATATTATTAGACCATAGGATAACACAGACTGGCAGTGGCATCAAGCCCGTTTTGGCCGCATAAAACCAGCGAAAGCAAGATCAACGGGGTGCTAAAGGTCAATCCGTAATTCCCAGTTTGATTTCGTCCGAATTCGCCTTGAGTTCCGGAGCGTACATCGCCGAGGCTTTTGTCGGCAGGGCGCTGAATCTGCCGGGAATCTCGGCGCGCATCCGGTAGCGTATGCTGTGTTTGCCACGAGCCAGTGTGCGGACAAACATGCAGACCCGCGCGTCCCTGAATTCCATGTATGCACCGAGGTCATTGCCGTTGTACCCGCTCCGCACTTCGACTGGTTCGAAACCGGCAGGTTTCATGTCCTCGAAGACTATATACTCGTAGTCGTTCTTGCTCTCGATCTCCAGTTCGATTTCCACAAGGTCGCCGCTCTTAAGGCTGATGAGATTTGGGAGTTCCGCGCGCTCATACTTCTCGACCTTCTGATCCAGCGCCTGGCCCCAATCGCCCGGGACCTTTACCGTTTTATCAGCCGGGTTTAGCTTGTAATACTTGCGGTTGATCTTGATCTCCAGTCCTGCCTTCGCAATGAAATCCTCAAGCGTGAAGTTGGTCAAATACGCGTTGAAGTAAACCGGCCCGGAACCCTTTCGTTTGATCTCGATCTGGTGTTTGCCTGTTTCAACCTCCTTGCCGGTGAGGATCAATTTGTTGTCGAATGCAAAAAGGTTTTCCTTGTTGATCTTGACTTCTTTGATCTTCTTTCCGTCGATCCAGATCTCGACCGTCATGTCCGGTTTGTCCTCGCCGCTGGCCTTGAGATAGTCGGCCAGAGCCTCGATGCAGAGCGCCGTGTCCCGTGTTGAGTTCCAATAAGACGAATTCTTGCGATTGTTGAGCAGATATTTTACCAGCCCGGCTGCCTTGTCGCTTTTCGGATCGGTCAGCGCCAGCAGTTTCAGGTAATACGCAAGCGCTTCGTATTCGCTGCCATACCAGCACCACCAGCAGCCTTCGTTCCCGAGATTGAGATGGGCTGTCTGATTTTCCTTGTCCAGCACAAGGAATTGCTCAATGTTCTTCATAATCATGTCGAGCTTGTCCTTCTGACCCGTCTTATGCAGCGCCAAGCCGAACATTGCTTTGCTGTAGACGGCCAGATCGTTGCGATCGCGATACAGGAAGTCGCACATTTCGGCATTGTCTTTGCCGGCATCGACTAGTGTCATATATACAAAAGCATCGAGGTTGTCGGCGTGCTCTTTCCACGGCTCGATCTTCTTCTCCGCGTTTGTCAGCTTATGGAGTTCTTCGATTTGATAATTAGTCAGCCATTCTACGCCATGCTCAAGCACGCCCGGCGTGAGTGCCATGCCGTATTCCTGCGCTGTCTGGAGTCCATGCACAACGTAGGCTGTTGTATGCGGGTATGACTGTTCGCCCCAGCCTGAGAACCAGCCCCAGCCGCCGTCCGTCAACTGCATGGCTGTCATGGCTTTTACGCCCTGCCGCACCATGTCGCCGACAACGGCTTCGTCGAACACCGGATTGCGATCCTCCCAGTCTTCGCCGCTCCAGCGCTTGTCGCCGGCAACGCGTTTCCAGTCATCGCCCCGGTTTTTGTCGTCGCCGACTTCCTGCGCATTAAGATTGGCCTGCTTGTCGCGGATCGTTTTGAGATCGAGCCCCATGTCCTTGAGGATCTTCTGCGTGATGACCGTCGGCAGAAATCGATTCAGCGTCTGTTCCGTGCAGCCGTACGGATATTCGACAAGATACGGCAGGGCATCAACCATTGCGCCCGCAAGGGTGGGGGAATATCGGATTTCCAAGAGCGATTCATCAACGCGGCGCTCGGCTGGAACGTCAATCTGAATGCCGGCAGAAGTCTTGTCGCGCCGGATCACGCCGCAGAACGATTCGGTCTTGAGCATGCCATGCACATACACTGGGAATTTCATTTGCATGGCGTCAGATTCCTCGTCAGTCAGAGCCTTCATGCGGACAGTGGCTTCACCTTCATGCACAACCTTTACGCGCCAGTCCACGCGCTTTTCTTCGTTTGCGGCGATTTCGATCTTCTGCGTTGTTTGCACCATAGGCTCAATGCAGCCTCCGTCTAGCTCAAGCACGGCTGTTACGGTCTTGGCGTTCTTCAGATAATTGTGGATGTTGGCGGAAAGAACGACTTCGTCTTTTTCCACGAAGAAGCGCGGCGCTTGCAGTCTCAGAAGCAGGTTCTTGGCCGTAACGATTACAGTTGAGCCTTCGCCGACAACAGTGCCGTGGCCCATCGCCCATGCTCTGATCTTCCAACCGGTCAGATTCTCCGGCATCTTGAATTCGACTTCCGCTTCGCCTTTAGCATCCGTCTTGAGCGATGCGATCCAGAACGCCGTGTCGGCAAACTCGCTTCGCACGGTTGGCTGCACAACGGTAGGTTCCGCTTCGCCGCCCATGCCTTTGCCCGAGGCTGGTTCTTCAGCTTTTTCTAGTTCAGCCATTTCCATCGGAGCCTTTGCGGCTAGACTCGACATATCATTTTGAACACCACCCAACGCGATTCCGCCTCCGCCACCATAGGCTCCAAGCATTCGTTGGCGGCTGCGCACGGAAAGAGTCGCCCATTTGCCATCTCTCTCGCTGTCTTCATCCGCGATCTGCTCGCCGAAAACGCCAATTGGTTCCATGCCGATCATGTTCGGCAGAAGAAGATTCGAGAAAATTCTCTGCAAGCTATATTCGCTGGTCGGATTGTGGTGTCTGCGCCATTTCCAGAAGAATGCCTTGATTTCCGGCACGTTTGGGCCGCCGGAAATGTATTCCACCGATTTGTCGTAAACGCTCATTGCAAGCGAGCCCACGAACGGCTCGCCTTGCATATTCGTCAATCTTACTTTGACGTTTGCCTTTTCGCGTGGCTTGTAGCTTTCCGATGATGGCAGCACGTCAACATTGAGCACCTTCTTTTCGGGTGGAACAATGATTTCACGCATCTCATCATAGAACTTGCCGTTGTTGATTGTGAATGCCTCGACAAAGAAGTTGGGCATGTCTTTCTTCTCGACCTCAATTTCCTCGATAGAGCTCTTGCCAATCAGATGAATGATTTTTGGTTCAAGGTAGATTCCATTCGCCGGACGGATGAAAAGCACCACGATTGCGCCGGCATGATCGGTGTTGATCATCAGCCTGACTTTGTCGCCCGGCGCATATTCCTTCTTGTCGGGAATAAGCTCGATTTCGTTGAACCGGAATTTCTTATTGTCGGAGCCCCTGCCCTGAGCGGAGTCGAAGGGTTCGCCCATAACGCAGAACACGTACCCACCCTCGATTGCACGGTTTTTCTCGTCAGTGACCTTGTAGGAAAGCCGGTACTGGCCCGGCTCGGATGCCTTTATCTGTACGTGTGACTTGCCTTCCACGTCAGTATCGAGAGTCCCGTTTTGAACTGACTTTTCGACGGGCTCGTTATTTTTGTAACTGACCTTGAACAGGTTCAGTTCGCCATTGCCTTTCACAGGCTTGTTGTCGAGCGTCTGGGCGGAAAATTCGGCCTGGATCACGTCGCCTACACGATAGTGTCCACGATCAACCCATACATAGACCTTAAATGGCTGGCGGGCCACAAGAACAGCACCTTGTCCGACGATCGTGCGGCGCGATTCGTCCGTGACTTCAGCCGTGATTTCGTAGCGGTGATCCGTGTCACCGTGCAATTCCTTCGCAGGCGCAGTATCAATGTCCACCTTGACGATTCCATCTTTGCCGATATTGACCTCGGTTTCGGCGACAACTTCCGGCGGGTTGCGGCTGACCGGCCACCACCAGAAATGCGGGCGGCAGCAGCCCCAGTTTTTCCAGCCGGGATACCAGTCGTAGTCGTAAGCAAACCACCAGTAGCCTGCCCCGTAGAACCAATCCCAGATGCCGATGGGATACCAGTTGGAACTGTAATCCGATCTCAGCACTTTGTACTTCACCTTGGCCTTGGTGACCGGTGCGCCGAAATAGTATTTCGCTTTGATCGTGGCAGTGATCTTTTCGCCGAGCATGATTGGTTCGGTTGGGGCATTGATCTCGACTTCGAATTCCGGCTTTTTGTATTCCTCGACGCGGAAATGGATTCCGCCGAGGCTCGAGCCGCGCTGCCAGACATAGGCATAGTATTCGCCAAGCATGGTGTCTTTGGGCAGCGTGAAATCGCCGGAAAAGCCGGCGTATTCGTCACTCGTGAACGTCTTCTCGAAGACCTTTTCCTGTTTTGGATTCAGGACGATCACGGCAAAATCCTGTCTGGCAAAAGTGAAATCGTTCGTTTGATCGTATTTCGCCTTTCGCACCCAGAACTTCAATTTTACGTTTTGGTCGGGTCGGTAAACGGGCCGATCCGTGATCCCGAACACTTTGGTCTGGTTGTATTCCTCGTCATAGTAATTGCCGTACCAGACGCCAGAGAAACCGAGAAAAACGAGTCGTCCTTCAGGGGATGTCGAAGAAATAAGCCACTGATAGCCCTGTTTGAAATCGTTCGTGCCCGGCATGACCTGTCCGTTGCTGTCTGTGAACTCGGCGAATGTTGAGGTGAGTATATTGTAATGGCGTCCGACCATTTTGTCCCATTTGATGTTCTCCTGCTGGTAGCCGAAGAACTCGACGTTCATCTTTGGGAGCGGCTCGCCTGTGCCGGCGTCGGCAATAAAGAAATAAACCTTCTTGTCGAGCTGCTTCTTGACTATGACGGTGTCGTCAATCCAGATGATAATCTTGCTCGTATTGCCGTCCTGCATCGTAGCGGTGAGCAGGTAGGCGCCGGCTTTCTTGAGCTGAGTCTTCACGGTGATGCGCCGGTCGAAGTGCATTGGTCGCGGTTCGAGTTTAAGATTCCAGTCGGCGACCTGCTTGCCGACATATTTGTCCTGATTCGTCTGGACCAGCATCCAGCCAATATCGCCGATATTCATCTTCTGCCAATCAAGTTCTTTCGGATTGGATTTCAGATAATCCTTCACATCCGCGAGAAGCTGGCGAACGTTGATCTCGTTGGCTTGAAAGCTAACCTTGCTACCGTTCCTGAATTTGAACTCCACCGAGGCTTCTTCGCCGAGGGGATGAGTCATCACCGGTTCGAATTGCCCCCAGTTGCCGAGAATCTGGTCGAGCCTTTTCTGTTTCCCGTTGTCCTTATCATCGCCGTATTCCTTAATGCTTCTCTTCCAGTACTCCACAACTTTGTCGTACTGGCGACGGTCTTCAAAAATCTGTGCCAGCGTGTTCAACGCATCTTCTCCTTGGCCAGTCTTTGCATCGTCGGCAATCTTTTGATAAATCTTTATGAAGTTGGCGTCTTCCGGGAGTTTGAACCGCTTGATTCCGTTTGCCAGCCGCGCAATTGTTTCGTCGTCTGTCAGCGTTTGCAGTTCGTACGTGCCGCTCTCGTCTTTCTTCTTCATGTCGGTGTTGTCCTCGTATGCAGGCAGACGCCATCGGTAGGTTGCCATGGTCTGAACGCCGAACTGTTGGTGTAGAAAGTTCGCATATTCCATTAGAACACTGTTGATGGAATTCGGATTCAGTTCAGCAGCCCGATTCAGCAACCATCGCCAGCGCTCGCCATCGGTTGCCGCGCCCTGATAATTCTTTGGAACCTTATAAAACACTGGATTCCCATCGGCATCCACGGATGCACCACGTTCGTCTCCGGCCCAATTGTAATAGCTTTCGTCGTAATCGGGCAACTTCGATAGATCGGTCAGGTATTGGAGCCGCCATGATTCGCGGCAGCCGCGATATCCCATGAGCGTACACGCAAACCCTCTATGGAAATCGGCTATCATGTTTTTGTCGCCCAGATTCACGGAAGTATCTTTCTCCGCAATTTCCATTGCTTGTTGCATGAGCTGCATGGCGCGGACGCGGTCACGTTCGTACGAGTTGACATACTTTCCGCCTCCGCGATGGGGACCCCGCTCGAAGTTGCCTGCAACAATTGTTCCATCATGTTGGGTGTTGAAGTAGATTTGCCCGGCGGCATAGAGGAGTCGCCAATTGTTGGTGTGCATATTGATCACCTTCTCCATATAGTCGTCAGCTTCAGAGATTCTCTTCAGGTTCTGAAGGCACTGGACCGCCATCTGAAGATCGCCGCCAATCTGCGCCGAGTCATCGTTCCTATCCAAAGTCATCTTCTCATAGAGCTCTAAGGCATCCTTGTAGTTGCCGTCCTTCGTTGCCTTCTCGGCCTGTTTTCTCACATCATTTGTGGAGTCCTGCCCGAATGAAGGTTGGATCAGGAGAACGGCAAAGCTGAACAGCGTGCAGAGGCACAATCTGAATTTCATAGCAGATTCCTTTCGCTGGAATATTCGATTTTGTTTGGCAGGTTTCTTTACCACTCATATAGACGTTTATCGAGCATTGTTTCTTGGGAAAGACTGGTATATGTTCAGGCAATGGAATGTGTGATTGCAAAAGGGACAAAAAGAACATCAAGGACAAAAGAGATTTTTCTGAAGACCGCTTTCTCTGATGTCCCTTTTGTCGTTTTCGTCCTTTATGCCTTTTTCGGACGCAACTGATGAAAACTACAATACACGACAACACTCAATTCCGAGACTGGTTCGCAAGAAACCGTTCGAAACTGACCCGATCTGGCATCTGGCTCGACGGCGGCGAGCCGGGCCGGGTTGATCCGGCAGGATTCGAGGCTGCGTCGGTCAGGATTCTCATCTGCCGATTGTCGAGCTACGATGATGTGAAAGCCTCGATCACGCACAAAATGCTTTATTGGGCTGCAAATCAGGCATCAGGCGTCTACGTAGATCTCGCGTTTCTGCCGTCCGCGCACGATGCGTCGCTTATGAAAGCCGATGGCATTCCATGGTGGCTCGCGTCAGGTTGCAAAATGCCGCCGTGCATTTTCGATGTTGTGGCGATAAGCATCTCGGTGCAGCAGGAAGCTCTAAACCTGCCTGCGGCTCTCAAGTATTCAGGCCTCAAGCTGGGTCATGTCGAGCGCATGTCGGATCCTTCGCATCCGCTCATCGTCATAGGCGGCAATGCGGCAGGCTCCGTGCCGTTCATTCACGGCAATGTTACGGCGGGCAGGGAGGATGGCGGCCTTGTCGATGTCGTGTGCGTTGAGGATGGCATTTCATGGCTTCAGGAATTCCTGACATCGTTCGGCGAAGCGAAGCGAAAGGCCGTTGCCAAGAGTGTCTTCCTTGGTAACCTGGCGAAGACCGTGCCCGGCACATATGTACCGTCACTTTATACGCACCGGATTGATAATGGAAAACTCATCATTTCGGCGGAACATGGCGTTCCGTTTCCAGTTGTGCATAGGCGGGACGACGCACGCATCTGGACGCGCGGATATGACGGGGCATTCATACCATTTGCCGATGAAGACGCCGAAGAGACACTACCGCTTTCGTTCGGATGTCCCTATCGGTGCAGGTTTTGTCAGACAGGATGGATTCGAGGCTCGCATGACACGGTTACGCAGTCTGAACTCTGTCTTTCGGCTGCACGGATAAAAGGCGCCATGGCCGCTTCGGATCTCAACCTGCTCTCGTCGGATGCGTGCAGCGTTGACGGCGTCGAAAAAACGATTTCTGAATTACTGGGAGTCTTTCCGCATGTCTCGATAAAAAGCCTTTCCGTGGCAGGCTTGTCGAAGAGTGGCGATGTCGGAAAACTTCTCCGTCTGATGGAGAAACGGGAGTTCACGCTTGGCGTAGAGGGCATCAGTTCGAGACTACGTGCCTATCTTGGAAAGAACGCCAGTGAATCATCTCTGATTGGCCTGGTGAAAGAACTGGCATCGTCGGGGCTGCGCCAGCTCAAACTTTTCTTCATATTGACCGGACTTGAGGAAGATGACGATGTAACAGAGTTCGAGTCGCTGCTCAAAAACGCGAGGGGTGCGGCGGCACAATGCCGGCTCATCGCTAGTTTTACGCCTCTGTTCAATGCTCCATTCACGCCGCTGCAGTTCTCCCCTCTTCGCCGTATTAATACCGTCATCTGCGGCGAGATCGAAAAAGCTGCCAAGTATGGCGGGGCGCAGCTTAGATGGAGCTCGTCGATTAGCGAGATCAGGCTGATGAATCTCTTCTGCCGCGCCGGGCGCGCAGCTACCGCGACACTCGCAAGAATGTCGCTGGAAAAGGGCTTCAGCTATCATGACCAGATTGCCGTGCATGCGTCGGCGGAGGGCGAAAACATGCTCATGCAGGCCATCGAGAACAAGACCGGCATCGAAGGCGGATTGAAGCTGGAAGACGTGTTGCCGTGGGATGACATAGAGGGTGGTGCGGAAAGGAAACAGCTCTGGGGATCGCACCGAAAAGCCGCCGAGGATTTTAAGGCGCATACCGTCGTGACGGAATCGCCGGAGCACCGCATCGTTGCCGCAAAAACGGGAAAAGGCCCGGTCGCACAGCAGAGTGTGATGTCTATTACGCACGTGTTTTGGGTGTGGCTCACCTCTGATGACGCGCATCGACCGGCTTGCACTGTGGCCAGGGGGCTGCTCCGCAATCTGTTTCAGACTTGGAAAGGTGGAGGCAGACTCTATCTCGGCAACCCGGCGCTGGTCAGAATCGAAGGACCATCCGGGCTGGCGCTGCTAAGCGCCGATTTCCAGGAACAGGACGGTGTATCTGTGTGCGCACTAAAAGCTGAGACTCCATCAGACGGTGCAATTCTTGAGTCGGTTGACATAAAGAAACTGAACCCGTCCACGTTTCTGTATCTCGTAGAAATCAAAGGAACAGCAGACAGGCGTCAGTCCCGGTTGTTTGAGGTAATATTGAAATCGGCCGGAATCAAATTCCAGTTCATCAGGAAGAACGGCGTAGGTTGGTATCTCGTTGGCGAGACATACAGGCGACGACATGGTTTACTGGCGATTGAGGAGAAACAAGATGGTTCGATTCATCTCATCTGTGCTGCAAAGTTTCTTGACTCAATGGGAAAGCATCGTGATGTCATGCGGGGAGGAATCATTCGCGGTGTTTACGGAGAAGCGCAGGAGAAATGTCCGGCTTGCGGCGCTAAACTGATTCAGCCTGTAAAAATCATGCCGGGGATTGATTTGCCGGTGTGCATTGATTGCTTCGCGCGGACTGGCCCCGAAGACGAATGAACATGTCAGGATGGGTGGATGCCCATGCCGGGTGGATTGG